>Ga0157380_10000500_pt1 | contig 23943 bp, 20 predicted proteins | sample S35metaG_FD_119757 | JGI IMG/M metagenome (GOLD analysis project Ga0157380, IMG submission 119757) | Switchgrass rhizosphere microbial communities from Kellogg Biological Station, Michigan, USA - S3-5 metaG | ecosystem: Host-associated > Plants > Roots > Rhizosphere > Soil | place: USA...
TTAATTTATTAATTCTTATCTGCGTTTATCTGTGAGATCTGCGGCCAGATCTTTCCTGCGCCTGCCTGCTGCTCCTGCTCCTGCCTATGTTAGACTCGCCACGCTAGACCAACATTTTATTTGTATTCATTTTGATTCAACATGCAAGCACTGATTCTGGCGGGAGGTAAAGGGACACGTCTCCGTCCTCTCACCGTCTACACCCCTAAACCAATTGTTCCAATCTGTAATCGTCCGTTTCTCCTTTATCAGATCGACACGCTGCGCCGCGCCGGTATCGTCGACATCACGCTGTCGTTGTCGTACCAGCCAAACAAGATCGAACACTTGTTAGGTGATGGTTCTGACTATGGAGTTAATCTCAAATACACCGTCGAACCGCAACCGATGGGAACTGCTGGCGCTTACAAGTATGCAGAGGATCTGATCCGCGAGCGCACCGTCGTCTTCAACGGCGATATTCTTACCGATCTCGATTTGAAAGCAGTGATCCGCGAGCACAGTGAACGACAAGCCACCGCGACGGTAGTGCTGACTCCGGTCGACAACCCACAGGATTACGGACTCGTTGAAACGGAATCCGACGGACGCATCAGAAGATTTCTCGAAAAACCCAAACCTGATGAAATCACGTGCAACACGATAAACGCCGGCACTTATATCCTTGAGCCAAAGGTTTTGGACTTTCTGCCCGCAGGAGAGAACTATTCGTTTGAATACGGTCTCTTCCCCGACCTTCTCAAACGCAAAGAGCCGTTCTATGCGCATGTGCCCGCGCGCACGTACTGGATCGACATCGGCACTCCGCAACGTTATTTGACGGTGCATGCAGATCTACTGGCGAATCGAGTCGGACGAATTCACATAAAAGAGCGACGCGGAACTTTTGATTCAGCGACTGTCGCAGAGATCGATGAACTGTCGATGATCGGTGATGATTGTCAGATCAAACCTGGCGCACAGATCACCAACTCGGTGCTTGGTCCAGGATGTTTCGTTGAAGAACGCGCGATAGTTGAAAACTCCGTTATCTGGCCCCATACGCGAATCGGAACCGCGGCCGAGATAAGATCTGCCATTATCGGTCGCGGGTGCCACATCGGCCGTTCAGCGATCATTAACCCAGGCACTGTGCTCGGCGACAAAACCTCTTTGACTGACTACACAATCACCGGGGGCGCTCGGTGACCCAAGAGCTCGCGCAGATTAAATTCGGCACTGACGGATGGCGCGCGATCATTGCTCGCGACTTCACCTTCGCAAATCTTGAACGCGTCGCGCAGGCCTACGCAGACTACCTCCTATCGCGATCGTCGGACGCAAATCAACGCATGGTCGTCGGCTTCGACCGGCGCTTTCTCTCTGAACATTTTGCGCGGTGCGCGGCTGAAGTCATGGCGGGCAACGGTTTCAACACCGTGGTCTTTCAGGACGCGCAACCAACGCCGGTCATCTCATGGGCCGTAAAAGATCTTGCAGCAGTAGGCGGCATAATGATCACAGCCTCTCATAATCCAGCCACGTTCAATGGCTTCAAGATCAAAGCGCCCTGGGGCGGGAGTGCCTCACCTCAAATAACGAGCGCAGTCGAGCAACTCGTCGATAAAACAACGCCGAAGCGAAATACGGAAATAGGCACGACTGCTGAGGTTCTGGAATCCTCAACCCGTCGTTATCAACATCAGATTCGCACTTACATCGATCTCGATTTAATTCGCAAAGCTGATGGCCGCATAGTGGTCGACCCGATGCATGGATCGGCGGGAACGTGGGTTGAAAGTTTCTTGCAAGACGGAAATCTCGAAGTCGAAACTATTCGGTCTTACCGCGATCCACTTTTCGGTGGCGTTAATCCCGAACCGATCGATCAAAATCTTGGGGCGTTGAAGACTCGCGTCGTTGAGACGAAAGCTCTCGTTGGACTGGCGACTGATGGCGATGCGGATCGCGTAGGTGCGGTCGATGAAAACGGTCGCACGCTCACGATGCACGACGTGGTGCCGATGCTGTTGCTCCATCTGTCGCGGCAAAGAAAGATGAGCGGTGCGGTAGTTGTGACGGTGTCGCAATCCGTTTTGACGAAGAGAATTGCAAAGGCATTCGGGCTAAAGGTTCACGAAACACCGATCGGTTTTAAGTACATTGCGGATTTAATGCTGAAGGAAGACATTTTGCTGGGCGCGGAAGAGTCAGGGGGAATCGGGGTGAAGGGTCACATTCCAGAACGCGATGGAGTGCTCAATTCCCTTCTCTTTCTTGAAGCGATTGTAGCTTCAGGTAAACCTCCCTCGCAGTTATTGCGTGACTTGCATCAGGAGTTTGGAGAGTTTTACTTCGGCCGCAAGGATCTTCATATGGAAGTCGCTCGTGGCCAGGACTTAGTTCGACGATTGTCTGAACAACCACCCGCGACGTTCGATGGGGAGCAAGTGACAAGCGTCGTAACGATGGACGGCGCCAAACTGATTTTCGGCGACGAATCGTGGTTATTATTCCGTCAGTCGGGCACCGAGCCGATGTTGCGGATTTACTCAGAAGCTACTTCCATCGCGAAGATGGAACGATTGTTGGAAGCAGGCGTCGCTCAGGCCCGCGCAAATGGGTAGTAACGCAGAGAGTTAAATCTGTTTGGCATCGCTAAGAACATCGCTACTTACAAAACCGTTGACTGGAAACCGCTAAGTAATTAAGCTGGACCATCCCGTTTACCCAACAACCCCCCTTAAATAAATCGATAGTTTCTGGCTGGGAGGTAGTGTGTCATGGGATTGATCTTGATAATCGTTTTGGTCTTGTTGCTACTAGGTGCGGTACCGTCGTGGCCCTACAGTCGTAACTGGGGTTACGCGCCAAGCGGCACATTGGGATTGGTTCTGATCATTGTTCTGATTCTGGTATTGCTCGGGCGAATCTAAAATCATTGTTGATTGACGATTGACGATTGTCGATTGCTTGCTGGACAGTTGTTTCGTTACTGGTTGATCGTTAGATTAGCAATAGGAAATTAATCGACAATCAAAAATCTACAATCAGCAATGATCTATGCCTGAACTACCTGAAGTAGAACACGTGGTGCGCGCGCTGCGACCCGCGATAGTTGGCAGACGAATACTGGCTGCCGAATTGAAGCTGAAGCGCACAGCACCGCAAACCTCGAAACCTGCCTTCGGTAGATTATTGCGGAACGCTTTAATCACCGGTGTTAGCCGGCGCGGCAAATACATCCTCATCGAACTCGATTCAGATCGATTGTTAGCAACCCATCTGCGGATGACCGGCAAATTTGTTTGTCTCACCGCGGACGATCAATTGCCGCCATACGCGCATGTGATTTTTCATCTCGATGATGATCGACGACTGGTGTTCTGCGACATGCGGCAGTTTGGAAGAATGCGCTTGATCGCGAATCGTGAACGTCTGCCGAAAGAGATCCTGGCGCTTGCTCCGGAACCGTTTTCAGATGACTTCACTGAGCATTACTTTCGCACGACGCTCAAAAGATCGCGTCGAAGCCTGAAACAACTTCTATTGGATCAGACCAGGGTTCTAGGTCTGGGAAATATCTACGCTGCGGAAGCATTGTTTCTGGCAGGCGTGAATCCGATGAAAGCTTCCGACGGTCTTTCGAAGGCACGCGCAGAGCGACTTTATCGGGCGGTGAGAGAGATTCTGCAGGAGGCGATCGACGCCGGCTCGACGCTGCGAATCGATCTAAGTGATGGCAACGGTGACTACATTGGCACCAGCGAACGATTCTGGCGAGTTTATGAACGTGAGGGCGAACCGTGTGTCAGGTGTGGGACTCAGATCAAGCGCGTGGTCCACGGTGGCAGATCAACCTACTACTGCCCGAGATGTCAACGCCGATAGGACCTATATGACCTATAGGACCTATAGGACCTATAGGACCTGCGTCTCAACTCACAAATTCTCGACAATAAAATCCGTCATCATTTGCCGCATGTGCTTCAGCAGTAGCGGGTCTGTCACTCCATGTCGTTGCCTCGGATAGACCATTAACTCAAACTGCTTCCCTGCCTTCTGGAGTTCATACACAAACTGAATTGTGTTCTGCATGTGCACGTTGTCGTCGATCGCGCCATGAATCAACAACAGTTTCCCGTGAAGGTCTTTTGCAGCGCTCACAGGTGAACTCTTCTTGTACCCTTCAGGATTATTCTGTGGCGTGCGCATGTAACGTTCAGTGTAGATGCTGTCGTAATCACGCCAGTCAGCGACCGTTCCACCTGCGATTCCGATCTTGAACGACTTGCTATGAGTCAACGCGTAACTCGTCATGAAGCCGCCATAACTCCAGCCCCAGATTCCAATGCGTTCGCCGTCGATGTAATCCTGTTTCTTCAAATACCCGAGACCATCTTCGATATCTTTCAGTTCCAGCTCGCCAAAGTTTTGATAAACGGGCCAAGTTGATTCCAGCCCTTTGCCGCTGGCGGTTCGATTGTCGCAAACCCAGACGATATATCCCTTCTGTGCCAGCACCTGATGCCACATGTACGTCAACGCTCCCCAGCTGTTTCGCACCTGCGGTGCATGCGGACCTCCGTAGGTGAACACCATCACCGGATATTTCTTCCGCGCGTCAAAATCAGGTGGCTTGATCAGCATTGCTTCCATCGGGAAGCCATCTCTGGTTTTCACCTGAAGCAACGTCGTCGTTCCCAGTTTGTAATTTTTCAAGGCGGCCACAGCGTTTTCGTTGATCGCCCTTACTAACTTTCCTGACGCATCGTAGAGTCTGGTCTGTGTCGGTGTGTTTACGTCACTCCAGAAGTCAACGAAGTAGCTCTGTGTCGGACTTACCTGCACGCGATGCGATCCGTCAGACTTGGTGAGACGCGTCAGCCCGGTGCCATCTAACTTCACGCTGTAAAGTTGGTTGGCGATATGACTGTCACGCGTTCCTGTAAAGTAGAGCAAACCCTTTTCAGCATCGATGCCTTCAAAGTTAGAAACTTCCCAACTGCCCTCCGTAACCTGTCGCAACAACTTCCCGTCAGCACTGTAGTGATAGAAATGATTCCAACCATTGCGTTCACTCTGCCAAAGGAAATAACCATCTTTGAGCCAATGCGGATTGTCGTTGATTGCAACCCAGGCTTTTGAAGTCTCACGAAAAGCTGTTGTCGACTTTCCGTCCCGCGCGTCTGCGAAATTTAGATCGAGATAAGTCTGTTCGCGATTCTGCGCCTGGAAGACGACCTTCTTGCCGTCGGGTGTCCAGGCAACTCTCGAGATCAGAAAATCCTCTGGTTGATACTTGAACGTGTCGATCCAACGTGTCGCGCCACCAATTGCGTTGACGATGCCAAGCTTGACGATGGGGTTCGGATCACCGGCTTTTGGATAGGGCGTTAACTCAATTCTTTGGTGATATGGAATGTGATCGACAACGGTGAACTCCGGCACCGGATTCTCGTCAAACCTGATGTAGGCGATCATCGTCGAGTCAGGACTCCACCAGTACGCGCCAAAGTTTCCGCGGCCGTAAAGTTCTTCCTGATAAACCCAATCAAGTCGCCCGTTCAGAATCTTTGCACTGCCATCACTCGTCAGCGCGCGCTCGCGTCGCTGCATACCGAGGTCTTCGACAAACAGATTGTTCCCGCGAACAAAACTGACCATTCGACCGTCTGGACTAAACTCTTCACCAACCTCTTCATCAGGCGTGGCCGTGAGTCTCACAGCTCGATCGGAACCAAACTCGTAATAGAAAAGATCGTTGGACCAGTTGATCAATACTGCCGTCTCTGCCGGATTCAACTCATAGGAACCACGATTAGCCAGCTGGCGCGCGTCGTCGGCGTTGATTCCGGGAAGCGCAACAAATGCTGCCTCCATTTTCGCTGCATCGAAAAAGGCCACGGCCTCTCCCGTTGCCGCGTTCACTTTTTGAATGCGAGGCACGTCGCGTCGCGAAGCTTCGTTGGTAAGCAGATAGTGCGTACCGTCCTTCAGCCAACGAATGCTTGGTGTCGTTCCGTTGAAGTTAACGCGCTTGGCGGGATCATAGATGTCGTCAACCGTGAGTAATTTGTTTTGTGCCTTAACGGTCGTGAAGGCAAGAAGGGAAAGAGCAAGCGCTAATCTAATATGATTTCGCAATTATAATATTCTCCTGAAAATGGTTAGGCAGAGTCGGCCTGGGGGGTCATTTTCTTAATTAAGGGCGTGAGTACTGCAAGCAGCAGTGCCGCTGCCAAAGTTATGCCCGCAAAAATTCCAAACGCGCGCGTAAGGATCTCCGGCGTGCCTTTCTCGAACAGCGCGCTTGTGCGACCAGCAATGTAACTGCCAATGGATATTGAGAGAAACCAAACTCCCATCATCAAACCGACCATGCGAACCGGGGCCAATTTGCTAATGGTACTCAGACCTACTGGACTTAAACACATCTCGCCCATCGTTTGGATGAAATAAACGACGACCAGCCACCATGGCGAGACGCGGCCAGCTCCAGTCAAACTGGCTGCGAATGTGATTACGCCAAAAGCGATGCCGGCGAATAGTAAACCTAATGCAAACTTGGCTGGACTAGAAGGCTGCCTATCGCCCATCTTGGCCCAGATGAAAGCAAAGAGCGGAGCGAGAGGAACAACCACAAAAATCGCCGGCACTGACTGCCAAAAACTCGAGGGGAAGCTCCATCCAAAAATCTCGTTTCGTACCAGCCGATCCGCGAACAAAGTCATGCTCGATCCTGCCTGCTCGTACGTCATCCAAAAGATGACTGAGAACGCCACGAGGATGAAAATCACGAGCACGCGTTTTAACTCATCACCCTTGAGTAACCGCGTCGTCCCGCCAAGGTAACCAATGAAATATCCGCATACCGTCCAGAAAGGAACCGATACCCAACCCGCATCGTAACGGTAACCGAAGGCAGCGCCCACCAATGCCCCAACGACCGACATTGCAACCGTTACAAGATCCAACTTCTGACCTGAGGTTACAGTGGGGGTCTCTTTTTTTGGTTTCTCCCCAGCTCCTTTTAGACGGCTTCTGCCAAGCGTGTACTGAACTAGTCCCAGTGTCATACCCACCCCAGCTGCTGCAAATCCCCAGTGCCAGCTCTTGGCGGGGTTCAATCCCATGCTCTCGATTACACGCTTAAACGTTTCGCTCTGCGCAAGGAATCCAGTCACGAGAGGCGAGATCAAAGCTCCGAGGTTAATTCCCATGTAGAAGATCGAGAAGCCGGCGTCGCGTCGTTTGTCACTGGGCTCGTACAACTGGCCGACCATCGTGCTGATGTTTGGTTTAAGTAAACCGGTACCGAGCGCAATCAGAATTAAGCCTGCATAGAACGTGGGCAGGCTATCAATGGCCATGGAGTAATGCCCGCAGGCGATGATGATGCCACCAATTAGAACCGCGCGTCTCGCGCCAAGCACCTTGTCTGCCAGCCAACCGCCCACTAGCGGGAGATACCAAACTGACGAGACATAGGTTGCATAGATCGCGCTTGAATAACTCTCGCTAAAGCCGAGGCCGCCATCGACCGCTTTTGACGTCATGTAGAGCGTCAACAACGCGCGCATCCCGTAGTAGGAAAATCGCTCCCACATCTCGGTGAAGAAAAGCGTCGACAGTCCGATTGGGTGACCAAAGAAACCGCGGTCGGTGGACGGGAGGGTCCTTACGCCTGATGCATTGATCGATTCACTCATGAAGTATTCCTTTGCGAGTTAACGAGCAGTGCGGCAGGAATGATAGGGCCAGAATTGCGTGGGAACTGGCACCGCAAGCTCACTGTTTCTTGATGAACTACTTATTTAGTGATGGAAGACCGAGTGCATTCAGCCAAAAGAAGAAGAGCACTGTCAAGGGAAGAAACAGGAGCAGGAGCAGCAAGCAGGAGCAGGAAGGTCCATGTTGGCCTTCATGCTCCTGCCTGCTGCTCCTGCCTGGTGCTCCTGGTCCTGTCTATTCCGCAGCCACGTCGGCTACTTCAACGGTATCCGGCCTGAGATTGAACTCCTTCACAGCCTGGTCCGGGGTAAGAACGGGATGGTAGCTCTTACCATAACGATTCGAGATGATGCGAACGTAATTCTGCGTCTCGTTATACGGTGGGATGCCTTTGTACTTATCGACTGATCCTTCACCTGCGTTGTAACCAGCGAGCGCCAATGCGACGTTGCCGTCGAAGCGTTTCAGCAGCCACTTAAGGTATTTTGTTCCAGCCTGAATGTTCTGTGCCGGATCACTTGAATCTTCACAACCAAATCGCTTGGCCGTGTCAGGCATCAGCTGCATGTAGCCCTGGGCACCAGCGTGCGACTTCGCGAACTGCTTATATTTCGACTCCTGCCAGATGACTGCATGAATGAATCTGGGATCTACACCTAACTTTTCACCGGCGCGGAAAATAATTATGTCGAGTTCAGGATTGCCCGACGTCGGAATGTCCGCTGGGATGACGAGCCTCGCTGGCGCGCCAGCCACGGCAGCAGCCGGTGCAAGAGCTCGGCTTACGAAAATGCCGGTAAAATTTGTGAATAGGAAGAATGCGACAAGTGCGAGAGGCGCAAATTTGACAGACCGCAACTGGGGAAACTTCATTCAATTCTCCTGCGTTAGCGACGATGCCTAGGGGACATCCCGGTGGTTGATGTATCGTGCAAAGCGTCGCCCTGCACAGGGCCGAATCATTACTAAACCGCTGTAATGTTCGCCTTCACTCAGATGGGTTTATTACGCCCTCGGTTGCTTTTTTGTTGCCGATTTTTTCTCGTAAATTGTTGATTTTGTTGTACTTATTCGATTCAAGGCGATCGGTCGATTTGGCAGTTGCGCGTCATCCTGACAACAAAAAGCGAACACCAAAGCGATTTCGGATTTTGGAATGCGGATTTCGGATTTCGTCTGAAGTAGGTTGTGCGTCGCCTCACAAACAAAGAACTGCTCGACACGCGAAATCCGAAATCCGCATTCCGAAATCCGAAATCGCTCTATGGGTTGCTTGACGCGAGAGATTCAAATTAGCTATAAGCACCGATGAAAAACGTGGTGAGTTAAGGCGACTTGCGGCCACGTAAAATAACCAGCTAAACAGCTCGGGAACGGAACTTCGAACCCGAAACAAACTTCAAAGACTTTGAAGTCCCGTGCTGCTTGGCACGGGACTTTTCTTATTGTTGATTTTTGATTTTAAATTGTTGATTTGCCCGACTAACCAACTCGGTTGGCGATTCTTCCAATCAACAATCTAAAATCTAAAATCGAAAATAAACCTATGGAACCTTTTAGATCTCTCCTCGACTCCGATGTAATTCATGTCGTCGATGGCGCGATGGGCACGATGCTCTACGCCAAGGGCGTCTACATCAATCGTTGTTACGACGAACTAAACCTCAGCAACCCTGACCTCGTGCGCGAGATTCACGGCGAGTACATTCGCGCGGGTGCCGACATCATTGAGACCAACACCTTCGGTGCAACCGCTCACAAACTTCAACAGTACGGCCTTGAAGCAAACATGCACGAAATAAATGCGATCGCGGCGAAACTGGCGCGTGAAGCTGCGAAGGATCGCGTGTATGTCGCGGGCGCGATCGGACCACTCGGTTTGCGCATCGAGCCATACGGACCGACCTCGTTCGACGAGGCCAAAGAGATGTTCAGAGCGCAGGCAGTGGCACTGCTTGAAGGCGGTGTAGATCTTTTCGTAGTTGAAACCTTTTCGGACGTTTCGGAAATACGCGAGGCAATTCGCGCGATACGAGAGTTATGTGACCTTCCGATAATCGCCCAGATGACGATTATGACCGATGGCAACACGCTCTTTGGCACCACTCCCGAAGTCTTTACTGAAAGATTGGATCAGTGGGGCGCTGATGTTATCGGGCTGAATTGCGGCGTTGGCCCGGCAATTATTTTGAATGCACTCGAAAAGATGCGCGCGGTTACCAAGAAGAAACTGGCCGCGCAACCAAACGCGGGCTTGCCACGCGACGTCCAGGGCAGGCAGTTCTACATGTGCTCGCCAGAGTACATGTCAAAGTTTGCCAAGAGATTCATTCAGGCAGGCGCGAAGTTCATCGGTGGATGTTGCGGAACTACGCCTTCGCACATCAAGTTAATCGCCGACGCCGTTCGGGCTGCTTCTCCCAGGGCACAACGCGTTACGACTTCCGCGCCAGCACACGTCGAACAGATCACGCCGACCGATATCAAAGTCGTTCCACCTGAGGAACGATCGAAGTGGGGGGCCAAGATCGCTCACGGCGAGTTTGTTACCTCTGTCGAAGTTCTTCCCCCGAAAGGTGTCGACGCGAAGAAGACTCTCGATTCTATTCGACTACTAAAAGACGCCGGCGTTGATGGGGTGAACATACCCGACGGCGCAAGGGCACAGTCGCGGATGAGCGCCATGGCGACGGCCGTTCTTGTCGAACAACAGATCGGATTGGAATCAGTACTCCATTACTGTTGTCGTGACCGGAATCTCCTGGGGATGATGTCGGATTTACTCGGAGCCGCTGCGTTAGGACTGCGAAATATTCTGGTCATCACGGGCGATCCGCCAAAGATGGGCCCATATCCTGATGCGACCGCGGTCTTCGACATTGATTCAATCGGGCTCACCAACATGGTGAACAAACTGAACCATGGTTTGGATCTCGGTAACAATCCGATTGGCGAACCAACCGCGTTCTGTATTGGAGTGGGAGTGAATCCGGGCGCAATAAATCTCGACGAAGAGATTAAACGGTTCGAATGGAAAGTTGAGGCAGGCGCTCAATACGCAATCACCCAACCTGTCTTCGACACAGATCAACTGCGGGGGTTTCTCAAACGTATCGAACACGTTCGCATCCCAATCATCGCTGGGATTTGGCCACTGGTGTCATATCGCAACGCAGAGTTCCTACATAATGAAGTGCCCGGCGTTCGAGTAACTCCATCGATCATGGAGCGAATGCGTGTCGCCTCAACCGTAAGTAAAGAAGCCGGACGCGACGAAGGTCTAAAAATCGCTCGTGAATCACTCCTGGAAGTGCGTGATGTAATTCAGGGCGTCCAGGTTTCCGCACCTTTCGGAAACGTCAAGTACGCCCTGGAAGTGTTTGAAGCATTGAATTGAGTTGATCAAGGTCTCAAGTACGGAAGATGGGATCTTGATCGAACTATTTCACAAGAACTGTTTCAGGAGCGTCCCTGCGAAATCGGACAGACAGCGTAATCAGTTAGCGAAGAATTTCTGACAACGCATCATTGAGGTTGGAATACCGAAAGCGAAACCCGGTTTCGTTGAGGCGTTTCGGTTCTACACGCTGACTCGATAACAATAGAGCGTCAGCCATTTCTCCGAAGGCGAGGCGAGCGCCAAAAGCAGGTACGGGCAAGAATGTAGGTCGTCCAAGAATTCTTCCAAGGGTTGAGGTAAACGTGGCATTCGTAACTGGATTCGGAGCAACAAAGTTTACCGGACCCGCTAACGCTTGATTCTCAATCACAAACTCCAGCGCGCCGACAACATCAGCAAGAGCTATCCAACTCATCCACTGCTTTCCATCGCCGATTCTTCCACCGATTCCCATTCGAAGCGGAGGAAGCATTTTCGCGAGCGCGCCCCCTTCTTTGTCGAGAATGATTCCAAAACGTGCTTTGACTAAACGAATTCCCTTCTCTGCTGCGAGCTCTGCGGACTGTTCCCATTCTTTGCACACGCCCGCCAGAAAATCATTTCCTGCAGCGCTCTGTTCAGTCAGCACTTCATCGCCTCTGTTGCCATAGAAACCAATGGCTGAAGCAGAAACGAAAACGCGCGGTGGGTGCGAGGCTTGTGCCAGCGCTCCGCTCAACAACTGTGTACCCTTAATCCGGCTTTCCCGAATTCTCGTCTTCTTTTCCGAGCTCCATCGTCCCGTAGCAATGCTTTCGCCGGCCAGGTGAACGACGGCGTCGAAACCGTTGAGCCTGCCGGCGTAGATCTGATCTTGGTTCGGATGCCATTCGATATCGTTTGAGCCCGACGGAGCTTCGCGTACCAGACGCGACACAGTCTCGCCCCTGTTAAGAAGTGACTTGATGAGAGCGCGACCTACGAGGCCGTGCGAACCACTGACGAGAACTTTCATAGGAGGATCCCTACAATACTACACCAAAATTTTTTTGCTTGAGTTTTATGCGTTGAGGAGTAGAATGCGGCACTCACTAAATTTTTTTGATTTCAAAGGAGCACCCTCACATGCTTCGCTTCAAAATCCTCTCGTTCTTCTCACTAACCATTCTGCTGAGTGTGTTGCTGCTGCATCCGCGACCAGGTGAATCGTCGACTGTGTTTCGCCGGCTGACTAACACGGCAGAACAATCACTCAACTTGAATCCAATTCTGAGTGATGACGGGCAGATCGTGGCGTTTGAAACGACTGCGGATGTAGCAATAACTGGCACCAGCGCGTCAGTTCATACCGTCCGGGGTCGCGTAACCAGTGACGCCGTTGAATTCGGGGAGATCGGACGGACAAGAGGCCAGCCCTCGCTGTCCGCGGATGGCGGAGTGATCGCTTTTGCGTCATTCGAGAATCTGTTGGGGAAAAACGAAGACCGCAATTCGGAGATATTTCTTCACGATGGAAATGGTCTGAAACAACTCACCGAAACCTTGCCAACTGATGAATCGACTCGACTCGAGGATGGAAACTTTCAACCGAGCATTTCCGGAGACGGTCGTTTCGTGGTGTTTTCATCGAATCGGTCGCTCGTTGGCTCCGGTGCTGAATCGCGCCGTTCAATCTATCTGATCGACATACTTAGTAACGTTATTACAAAGCTCATCACCGCTGAGGACGGAGTCGACTGCACGGCTCCGAAGATTAGCGTCGAGGGTAATCGTGTCTTCTATGTCCGATTGCATGAAGGATCATTAGGTGACTTGGCTCTGCATGAGCGACTTACTGGCGAGTCGCGATTTGTTTTGAAAAATGTTGCAGGACTGGAACTCAGCGTCGGACGAGCGGTCAGCGCCAATGGTTCGCGGATCACATATTCAGCGACTGTAGAGAAAGATGATCGGGAGTTGTTTGTCTATGACGTTGCGTCATCGAGCAGTCGACAACTGACAAACCTTGGCGCGCGAACCTCCGATGTCTCTCTGTCGCCAACAATCAGCGGCGATGGGAAACGAATCGCTTTCGCTACTCGAAGAAAGGTTCTGAAGACCGCTGACGGCAGCGTCGAGCTCTATTTGTTAGACATCCCAACCGGCGAAATCACGCAAGTGACAAACGCACCATCGTCGGCAACCGCAGAAGTCATCTCCTCACTGAATTTCGACGGAAGCAAAGTCGTCTTTAACTTCCCTCGGATCATGTCAGGCGCAGTTTCTGACTCTGATCTCGCTAACAACAGCGAAATCTATTTGGCCATCCTTGAACCACGACCCGCATCGGGCTCCGTATCTGTTTCAAACGCCGCAGCAAAAGACAATGAACCAGGTTCAATCACCAATCTCGCGGCTGACAGCATTGTGAGCATCACAGGTTCTACGCTTGCCTTTGCGTCTCAGCAACCAAAGACCGCGTCAACCATCGTTGCCGGCACAACGGTAAGAGTCGGTGGCCATGCCGCTCGACTACTTTATGCGTCACCGAACGAAGTGATTGCCGTCATACCGTCAGCCGCTCCGAACGGAATTGCTGAACTTGTGGTTACGAATGCCGAAGGCTTTGAATCGAAGAGCATAATTTCGATCACGCGTGCGGCACCGGGCGTGTTTACCTCAACAGGTGACGGACGTGGAGAAGCGATCATCATCGACGCTGATAAGATCCTGCCTGCACCCTTCGATCCGGCCGGTGATCAATTACGACTTGCCGTCTTCGCAACCGGTTGTCGCAACGCGTTCACTCTCAGCGCGACTCTTGATGGGCAGCCAGTCAAGGTCGAAGGTGTCTTCCCTTCCCCCAGTTTGCCGGGCCTCGACGAGATTCATTTATTCATACCTGCACACCTTCGTGGCGCAGGAAAAGTAACTCTCGTGATCGATGCCGACGGCAGTGAGAGCAACCCAACTACTCTTGTCCTCGCCGGCAGTCCTATCCGAGACATAATGATCAATGAATTCCTCGCAGATCCTCCTGACGGATCCGCAGGCGACGCAAATCACGACGGAGTTCGTGATGCCTCGGCCGATGAATTCATCGAATTGGTTAATACAACCAGTCGCGATCTCGACATCAGCGGATTTCAGTTGGAGACGCGCACGGGAACCGGCAGCGACACTGTTCGACATCGATTCGTCGCCAACACTATTTTGCCCGCAGGTACTTCGATCGTAGTTTTTGGTGGCGGCAAGCCGTCGCCAGAAGATTCTATTTTTAAAGGCTCGCAAGTAGTTAAGGCATCGAGTGGTGGCTTATCTCTGAATAACACGGCTGGAACGATAACGCTTCGGGATAAGACAACTGCAATCGTGGCTTTTGTGACCTACGGCGCCTCCGTCGGTTTGCCCGCAAATCTAAATCAGTCGCTAACCCGTGAGCCAGACGTGACGGGCGCGTTTCTGCTTCACTCGAAAGCCGCAGGTGTGGAAACAAGTCTCTTCAGTCCAGGAACACGATCTAGTCTCGAACCCTTTGTCCCCTTCCCAGCCGTTTTTCGAGTCTCCGTTACACCTGAGTCGATCCAAATGATCGAAGGGACGGCGGCGCAACTAACCGCTCGTGCCTTTGACAGTAACAATCGTGAACTCGACGACGTGATCTTCCATTGGCAAACAAATGGATCAAAGGCACTGGAAGTGGACCAAACGGGTAATGTAAAAGCTTTGGCTCCGGGCTTCGGACAGGTCTTCGCCCTCGCTCGAGGAACGCAATCCAATGGGGCTCAAGTCTTAGTTTCACCCGCGCCCACGCCAACGCCGACTGCAACACCAACACCCACTCCCAAACCGACTCCGACACCAACTCCGAGTCCGAGTCCAACACCGACACCATCACCTTCGGCGACGCCAACGCCAACTCCGACACCATCGCCTTCAGCGACGCCAACGCCCACTGCTACGCCGACACCGACACCATCTCCTTCACCGACGCCAACGCCCACTGCTACGCCGACGCCAACTCCAACTGTTCAGCCAAAGATCGTAATCAGTCAGATCTTCGGTGGAGGCGGAAATTCAGGTGCGCCGTTCCGCAACGACTTTATTGAGCTCTTTAATGGTGGACAGATAGCTGTCAGCGTGGCTGGATGGTCGGTTCAGTACGCAAGTGCAACTGCTTCTACGTGGTCAGTAACGCCTCTTCCAAACTTGTTAATTGGTCCGGGTCAGTATCTTTTGATTCAGGAAGGCTCGGGCGGCACTAACGGATCAGGGCTTCCAACACCGGATGTGAATGGCACAATCAACCTGGCTGCAACTGCTGGAAAGGTCGCGCTCGTTAATGGAACAACGGCACTCAGCGGTAGTTGTCCAAACAGCTCCAGCATCATCGACTTCGTCGGCTACGGCGGCACCGCAAACTGTTTTCGCGCTGCTCCGGCACCTCCGCCATCGAATGCCACCGCACTCGCACGTAAGACAGATGGCTGCACCGACACACAAACTAACTCGACCGACTTCGCAGTCGCGGCACCGAAGCCAAGAAACAGTTCGTCACCTGCTAACGCCTGCCTGAGTGCAATCGCGGTTCCCACGGACACCTGGGCGGAGACTTTCGCTCGACTCTTCACCATTCCGAAAAGACTAACTCCGATCACTTCAATCACTTGTCGGCAACAACATATCGTTGACCGTCGAAGCTTTCTGGAGGTAGTTTCTTTTCACCCAACCTAACCTAAGTTCGAAGAGTGAAGCGATGCTCAAATTAAATAGAACCTTCTTGATGCTGCTTTTATTCATAGGCTCCGTAGTCGCCCAAACGCCTCCCCCGTGGCTGCGACTCGCGCCCGCAGGCGCGGGCTACTCCGTAATGCTTCCAGGCAAGGCGGAAGAGCAAACCGTTAGCAATGACCGGTTCAGTGCAACGCTCTATACGCTGACTACAAAAAATGGCTCATCGCCCCGAGTGATCTACCTTGTACGCGTAGGCGAGTACACATCCACTGTAAAGGTCGATCCTCAAGTAAAGCTGCCGGCTGATCGCGACAGCTTTATCCAAGGACTTCCGGGGATGAAGTTGCTCGAGAGTCACGACATAACTCTTGATGGCAGGTCTGGAATTGAATTAACTGGCGAGTCTGATACAACCACTGTCACGGCGCGGTTTTATGTGAAGGGCAACCGGGTCTATCAGCTCGCCGCTGTAGTTTTCAAAGGCATGGATGAAAAAGAAAATGTGATGAAGTTTTTCGATTCGTTTGCTTTCGTTGATTAGATCCTCAGCGAACAACTCCATCAAGCGGGCTCGATGCACTCGCGTAAAGTCGTCGCTCCATTCTGCCACCAAGATACGCCAATCGCCCCGCTTGAATAGCAAGCTTCATCGCTTCGCCCATCGCGGCCGGATCTTTTGCACTCGCAACCGCAGTGTTCATTAGAACGCCATCAGCGCCCAGTTCCATCGCAATCGCCGCATCACTCGCCGTCCCCACTCCGGCGTCGACGATGATCGTCGCATCAGGAAGCTGTTCTCTCATGATCCTCAGATTGGCAGGATTCTGAATGCCGAGTCCTGAACCGATTGGCGCCGCAAGGGGCATGATCGCTGTGCAGCCGGCATCGAGAAGTTTCTTTGCCATGATCAGATCATCGTTAAAGTAAGGCAACACAACAAATCCTTCTTTGACCAGAACGCGGGCAGCCTCGAGTGTTTGTTCATTGTCGGGAAACAACGTCGTCTGATCGCCGATCACTTCAAGCTTCACGAGATCTGTCTCCAGCGCTTCGCGGGCCAGTCGTGCAGTGCGCACTGCCTCTTCCGCTGTGTAACAACCAGCTGTGTTCGGCAAAATCTTCATCTCGGGATCGAGGTAATCCAGAAACGATTCGCTGCTTCTATCAAGCGGCACACGACGAACCGCCACTGTCACCATCTCCGCACCTGAAGCCTTGTGCGCAGCTCGCATCTCTTCATAGCTCCGGTACTTCCCGGTTCCTATAATCAAACGTGACGTCAACGCCAGCTTCGCGATTCGAAAGACATCGGATGATTTGGCTTCTATGGCCGAAGACATGATGACAATTACCTCAACTCAGTATTTGCATCGACTCTACACCAGTTTCACCGACACCACCACCGACGAAATGGACGATCTCAATCCGATCGTTTTCGTTCAGCGTCGTGTTCTCCCACTCACGACGACGCACTACACTTCGATTCAGTTCGATAGCGATGCGCGCTGACCGCAGGTCTAGCTCGTTAACGAGATCCAACAGCGTAGACGACTCTGCGAGATCTTTGCTGTCACCGTTGAGGTATACCCGCAACGTCGCAGCCTCCTACCGATTTGGATGGATTATGCAACGGACCTCGGCGGCCTGATCCTTTGCATTAGCTTTGATCAGAACAGCCGCTCGACCCGAACTGAACTGGGGAATCTGCGTGGACACGGTGGCAATTCCGTCTTTTTGAGTCTTAAGCGAATAGATAAGCGGTCTGAAGCCGGTACCCAGGACTTTGATCGAAACAGCAGCATTACCTACTGGGTTCTCCTGCTGTCCATCTCGATTGGTAACCAGCACACGTAAGGTTGGGGTCTCGCCTGCATAAAACTCAATATTATCCAGGAGCCGCACAACCAACCCTTGCTCTAATGAGATAACTGGCTCAGGAGCCGGTGCTTGTTTTTTAGATCGTCGAGAAGGACGGACTACTGTTTCTTCTTCTACGGCGTCTGTGGCGACCTCTTCGGTTTCAACCGGTGTTGGCGGTGGTGGTGGTTGGTATTCCTGACTGCGTTTTGATCCGACCTCAAAATCGAAAGACACCGGGGTGTGTTCAATCGTGTCATCGAGTTCTAATGGCGCCGTTGGTTCGGGTTCTTCAGCAGTTGTCACCGATGCGTCGCGGCCGCTCATCTTCTTGAGATCGTTTAGGCGACCATTGTAAATCGCGGCGCAGATCAATCGATGTTGCCGTTTCAGTCGTTCCGATAAAGCTTCATCACTGAAGCCCTCACGGATCAGATCTTCATAAGGCGAACGCTTGCTCGCAAGGATTGCTCCGCCCGCGTACACCAATGACAGAATAACGGGTGAGTCGAGCCCCTTATCTTCAGTTTGGACGTGGTAAACAACGCCCTCGTACTCGATGTCAGTATTGAATCCTGTGATCACTCGCTTGAGCTCATATTTTCAGACGGGGACTACCACGAAAATTCTCGCACGGGCCACGAGATGTTTAAGACGGTAACACACCCATTTTTTCAGGGTCAATCAGCTTTTTTTGGCCCCATTCTATTGGAGAAAGCTTGCTTGACACCCTTGATCAGTTCGTCTAGCATCGCCCTTGTACAATGATTCTCAATCTCGTTAGTGCGTGGCTGCCGCGAGCGATTGCCTGTCGACAGGATCGTAAGGCGGTGGTGGAAGACTTTGTCTGAGATGCAGTTTCGTCTTTACGACTACCTGCCGATCCTCCTGATGTTCATTGTCGCCGCGGGCTTTGCCGTCGGAAATGTTCTCCTTTCTCAATTCGTCGGACAACGAAAAAGAACCAAAACCAAATTGATGCCATACGAATGTGGCAAAGATCCGGTCGGATCAGCTCGCGAGCGGTTCTCGGTAAAATTCTACCTGATCGCGATGATCTTTATTCTGTTTGATATTGAAGTGATTTTTCTTGTGCCGTGGGCCGTGGTGTTCAGAACGTTGGTTGCGCAAGGTCTCCGTTGGTTTGTGTACGCCGAGATGATGCTGTTCATTGGGTTGCTGCTCGTAGGTTACATCTACGTCGTCAAGAAAGGTGCGTTTGATTGGGGCGAACGGGCCAGGCGCGAAGCAGAAGCAGAAGCGAATTTACTCCACGAGGTTGAGGCAAGAAGGTCCAGGCAACAAAGACCTGCCGCATAAGAAGTATGGGACTGGAAAATATCATCGCTGAAGCCTTGCCTGAAGTGTTAACCACCAGGCTGGATTCATTAATCAACTGGGCGCGCAAATCATCGTTATGGCCGGCAACCTTCGGGTTGGCGTGTTGCGCCATCGAGATGATGAATGCAACGTCGTCGCGCAACGACCTCGCCAGGTTTGGTTCGGAAGTGTTTCGCGCCAGTCCACGACAAGCGGACGTAATGATTGTTTCCGGTCGTGTGTCACGCAAGATGGCTCCAGTTCTTCGACGGATCTACGACCAGATGCCGGAGCCGAAGTGGGTTATTTCGATGGGGGCATGCGCGACGTCTGGCGGAGTCTTTGATAACTACGCAATCGTTCAAGGAGTCGACAAAGTAGTGCCGGTCGACGTTTACATCCCTGGTTGTCCACCGCGCCCGGAGATGCTGATTCACGCCGTGATGATGTTGCAAGACAAAGTCATGAAGGAGAGTGTAAGAGATCGACGCGACATTCCTGAGGAAGAAGCACGTGAAGCAGTTGTGCCAGGTACATTGCCGGTTACTGATGGATCGACTGCCCGGCAAAACACTCTTCCTGAATCGCGCCCTTACACCATTGCTTCGCGACATGAGCGGCGACGTTCTTCGTAGAGAGTAGAGCACTCGAGTAAATGGAATCCGGGGTCGACAACACACCACTGTCGTCGCAGGCAGAAGGAAACAACATTCAAACGCCGTCACAAATGGTGGCGGCGTTTGAGCGTGAACATCCGGAGTGGGTGTCTTCTACAGTCACGGCGTACGGAGAGATAACGGTCATAGTTCCTCGCGAGCACATCGCTGAAGCATGTACGTTTCTAAAGACGTGGCCCGAGGGGCGTTTTGATTTTCTTGCGGATCTCTGCGGCGCGGATCGCGGAGTGGAAGAAGAGCCGCGCTTCGAAGTCAATTACCACCTTTTCTCTACTACCAAGCATCACCGAATCCGTCTGAAGGTTTTGCTGAACGAAGATGATCCGCACGTGCCGACCGTCACCGGTGTATGGCGAACGGCAAATTGGCACGAACGAGAGACGTACGATTTGTTTGGCGTAATCTTTGATGGTCATCCAGATCTTCGCCGCATCCTGTTGCCTGAAGATTGGCAGGGCCACGCACTCAGGAAAGATTTCCCGTTAAGGGGTTATGAGCCGTATAGCCTGAAGTGATTGATGATTGTTGATTGTTGATTTTTGATTGACCGCAGAACCTTGGCTTTCAATCATCAATCAAAAATCATCAATCAAAAATGACATGAGCACCGCCGCTAACATTCCGCCCCAGTTTGAGATCGTAGATCGTCCACTCGACACGCAGATGACGATCTCAATGGGCCCACAGCACCCTTCAACGCATGGCGTGCTACGGCTCGAACTCGTGTTGGATGGCGAGATGGTTATCAAAGCCACCCCTGACATCGGCTACCTCCACACCGGAATGGAGAAGCTGTTCGAGTACAAGAAATACCAGCAAGGAATCGTCATCACGGATCGCATGGACTACCTGAATCCGCTCGGAAATAACCTCGCTTACGTGATGGCAGCCGAAAAACTCCTGGCTCTCGAGATTCCGGAACGCGCACAGACCATTCGCGTCCTAATGTGCGAACTGCAAAGAATTGCATCACATCTCGTTTGGCTCGGGACACACGCGCTCGATATCGGTGCGATGACCGTTTTCTTCTATTGCTTCAGAGAGCGCGAGAAGATCCTCAATATCATCGAAGCCGCTTCAGGTGGACGACTGACGCCCTCGTATTTTCGCATTGGCGGCTTAATGATGGATCTGCCGTCTGGATTTGAACGACGCGTCAATCAGTTTCTCGAGAAATTTCCAAAATCGCTCGATGAGTTTCACACTCTCCTGAGCGGAAATAAGATCTTCCAAAAGCGGACGCAGGGAGTTGGTCGCATCTCAGCGGAAGACGCGATCGACTGGGGATTATCGGGCCCTTGTCTACGCGGCAGCGGAGTAAACCTGGACATTCGACGTGCGAATCCTTATTCGAGTTACGAGCAATACGATTTCGAAGTGCCAACAGAACCGGATGGGGATGTTTGGTCGCGGTACATGGTCCGCATGCGTGAAATGCGTGAATCGCACAAGATCGTTCAGCAGGCGTTGTCGCGTTTGAAGCCCGGGCCGGTGAAGGCCGATGCACCTAAAGTGGTTCTACCGGATCGCGAAGCGATGAAGAAGCACATGGATGCACTTATTCATCACTTCTTGATCGTTACCGAGGGTTTCGATGTTCCCGCCGGAGAGGTTTACTTCCCCATCGAAGCATCGAAGGGTGAACTGGGTGTTTACATGAAATCCGATGGTGGACCAAAACCGAGCCGCGTACACTTTCGTGGTCCATCCTTTGTGAATCTGTCGGCGCTGCCGCAAATGTCAGAAGGCGAAATGGTGGCTGATATCGTGGCGGTAATCGGATCGCTCGACATCGTGCTCGGGGAAATTGATCGGTAGGGCCGTCTTGGTCTTTGGTCTTTGGTCTTCGGACTTTGGTTTAGATTAACAACAAGATCTAAAAACCAACTCCAAAGACCCAAGACCAAAGGCCAAAGACCATTAGGAAAACACATGTCATCGCCGCTAACGCAAATCCAACCGCTCTCACAACCGGTAGATATCGGTGACGAGATTGCGGAGTTTTCGCCTGCGGTTGAGGCTGAGATCGATCAGCACCTTGCGAAGTACCCGGTCCCTCGTTCCGCGATACTCCCGTTGATGTTCATAGTGCAGCGAGAGCGTGGCTATTTGGACTCTCCGGGTGTTGCTTACCTGGCGAAGCGGCTGGCATTACGCATCACCGATATCTGGGAAGTCGCAACGTTCTACTCGATGATCTACACAGAGCCCGTTGGGAAATATCACATACAGGTTTGTCGCACGTTGTCGTGCAAGATTCGTGGCGCCGGGAAGATCACAGAGCATTGTTCGCAGAAGCTGGGAATCAAACCGGGTGAGACGACGGCGGACGGAAGGTTTTCACTGTCGGAAGTTGAATGTTTAGGTTCATGTGGTACCGCACCGATGTTTCAAATCAACTTCGACTATCACGAGGATTTAACGCCGGCGAAGGTAGATCAGATTTTGGCAGCGTTACCTTAGTGAATCGTTAATCGTGAATCGTGAATCGTTCGTAGCCTCGATTCACGATTCACCATTCACTATTCAATATGTTTATTGGCGCGATCGGTTGTGAACCTCTTCAGCTGGCGCGAGTTCAACTTGAAAACTCGCGGTCCCTTGACGTCTATCGTAAACACGGCGGCTACGAAGCACTGAAAAAAGTGCTCAATTCCATGTCGCCTGACGACGTCATTAATGAGGTGAAGAAATCAGCACTGCGAGGCAGAGGCGGCGCAGGGTTTCCAACAGGAATGAAGTGGAGCTTTGTTCCAAAGGATTCACCGAAACCGAAATATGTCGTTTGCAATGCTGACGAATCAGAACCGGGAACATTCAAAGATCGCTACCTGATGGAGCGTGATCCTCATCTGCTGATTGAAGGGATGCTGATCGCTGCTTACGCGCTGGGGTCGAAGACTTGCTACATCTACACGCGCGGTGAGTATCGATATTTGATCGATATCATGGACCAGGCGCTCGCGGACGCACGTGCGGCCGGGTTGGTTGGACCAAACGTGCTTGGAGGTAATTTCTCCTGCGACATTTACACGCACACCGGTGCCGGCGCGTACATCTGTGGTGAAGAGACAGCGCTGCTTAGCTCCCTCGAAGGATTGCGTGGACATCCACGCATGAAACCCCCCTTCCCCGCAGTTTCAGGACTTTATGCGTCGCCGACTGTTGTCAACAACGTCGAGACTCTGACCGCCGTGCCGGACATCATCAAGATGGGCGGAGAGGCTTATCAGAAACTGGGGACAGAAAAGAGTGGCGGAACGAAACTGTGGTCCGTGTCTGGCCATGTGAAGCGCCCGGGTGTTTATGAACTTCCGATGGGCTACGACGATATGGAAAAGTTCATCATGGAAGATTGCCAGGGGATCTTGAACGACAAGAAACTCAAAGCAGTCATTCCCGGCGGATCGTCCGTTTACATCATGCGCGCCGATCAGATTATCGGCAAAGATGTGCGCATGGACTATGAAGGTTTAGTTGCGGCCGGTTCGAGCGTCGGGTCAGGCGGTTTCATCGTGATGGATGAAACCGTCGACGTGTTCGAATCAACGAAGAACCTGACCGAGTTTTACAAACACGAATCGTGCGGTTGGTGTACGCCATGTCGCGAAGGAACAGACTGGTTGGTGAAGGTTTTCAAGCGAGTTGCGACTGGAGGCGGAAGACCTGAAGACGTACAGCTGATGCTCGACCTCTGCGACAACATCGAGGGCAAATCATTCTGTCCTCTTGGCGACGCCGCGTCCTGGCCCATCCAATCAGCTATCAAGCGATTCCCGGAAGACTTTAGGAGGCGAGTGGTTGGTCAATCGTGAATGCTGAACACGTATAGGACGTCTTAGACCTATAGGACCTATAGATTTCGAGATCCTCGATTCACGATTCACGATTTACAAAATGTCGACTGAACTAATAAACATAACCATCAACAACAAACCTTTTCAGGTACCCAAGGGCGCCCGCCTGATCGACGTGTGCCGCGAAAACGGGTTTGATATTCCCTCCTTCTGCTATTACGCCGATCTCGCTCTGCAGGCCTCTTGCCGGATGTGTCTCGTGCGCATCGAGAAGATGCCAAAGTTGCAAACCTCCTGCACGATCACTTGCACGGACGGCATGATCGTTACCACGCAGAGTGAAGAAATTGAAAAAGCGCAACGCGGAATGACGGAGTTTCTCCTCGCGAATCACCCGCTCGACTGTCCTGTTTGTGATCGTGGAGGCGAATGCGAACTCCAGGAGATGACTTTCGACTGGGGCGGCCTTGAAGAGCGGTTTACTGAA
>Ga0157380_10000502_pt1 | contig 23918 bp, 18 predicted proteins | sample S35metaG_FD_119757 | JGI IMG/M metagenome (GOLD analysis project Ga0157380, IMG submission 119757) | Switchgrass rhizosphere microbial communities from Kellogg Biological Station, Michigan, USA - S3-5 metaG | ecosystem: Host-associated > Plants > Roots > Rhizosphere > Soil | place: USA...
ATCAGCTCCCTAAATATTCTGCTTCTTCAACTCCTCAATAATATATTCCGATGCTCTTAACGAAAGCGCCAGTATCGTCCAGGTAATATTCTTATCAGCCTGGCTCACAAACGGCGCGCCGTCTACACAGAACAGGTTCTTGCAATCGTGCGCCTGGTTCCATTTATTGAACGCAGATGTTTTTGGATCATTTCCCATTCTTGCGGTACCTGCTTCGTGAATGATTTTACCGGGTGATTCAAGCCCATAATTATTTTCCGGACCATCATTACCACCCCAGGTAATAATAGCACCCATATTATGCATGATCTCTTTAAATGTTTCCTTCATGTGTTTAGCCTGCTTAATTTCATAATCACTCCATTTCACATTAAAGCGCAGTACTGGGATACCATATTTATCAACTACGGTTGGATCAATTTCGCATCGGTTATCGGGGCGGGCAACAGCTTCGCCGCGACCGGCCATTCCAACACCGGCTCCATAAAAAAAACGAACATCTTCTTTTAAGGATGCGCCATAACCACCTGCTTCTTTTTGTTTGCCATGTACCGCGTATTTTCCATTCGATCCTTCAATACCAAATCCAAATCCATAGGCAGGTTGACCCATACCACCCCAATATTCGATATGATAACCACGCGGGAAATCAAGTTTCTTATTATCCAACCACCATGGTGAATAAATATGCATACCGCCAACGCCATCTTCATTATATCGTTTGCGATCGAACAATTGAGGCAAGACACCACCTAATGAAGCACCTGTACTATCATGCAGGTATCTTCCTACAACATCACTATTATTTGCAAGACCATTTTCATGACGCTTGGATTTTGAATTCAATAACAACCGCGAAGACTCACAGGCGCTGGCGGCTAATATCACTACGCGGCCACTCACCTGGTATTCCATTCCATCCTCTTTATTGATATAAGAAACACCGGTAGCTTTGCCTTCCGCATTGGTTAATACTTCTCTTGCCATTGAATCAGCCATAACATCGATATTGCCCGTTGCCAATGCTGGCTTGATCAATACATTCGATGAGGAGAAGTCAGCTTTAGCGATACTACAGTTTCTTCCGCACTGTCCGCAAAAAAAACATTCCTGGCGATCTTTATTTTCGGGAAGCGCTTTGGTGAGAATTGAAAGCCGGGAAGGAATGACGGTTACTTTCGCCGTTGCTGCGGCTTTCTTAATCATCAATTCATGCAATCGGGGTTTGGGAGGAGGAAGGAAGATGCCATCCGGTTCATTTTCCAATCCTTCATTGCTTCCAAATATTCCAAGCATTTTATCAATACGATCATAGTAGGGCTTGATATCTTCATAGCCGATTGGCCAGTCATCTCCCAAGCCATCAATACTTTTACGTTTGAAATCTTTTGGACCAAATCGCAAGGAGATACGTCCCCAGTGATTGGTACGTCCACCCAACATACGGGCCCGCCACCAATCCCATTTGGTGCCTTCCGCTTTTGTATAAGGTTCGCCATCGATGTCCCATCCATAATAACAGGCATCAAAATCACCAAAGGGACGAAACTTTGTACTGGCACCTCGTCGCGGCGATTCCCATGGATTCTTTAATTGGTTAACATTTTTCTGTGGATCATAATAGGCCCCGGCTTCAATTAAACAAACTTTGAGTCCGGCATTGGCTAATACATAAGCGGCCATACCACCTCCTGCACCAGATCCAACAATTACGGCATCGTAATTTTTTGGGTTCTTCTTGATCTGAAAATCTCCCATAAGGCAATTGTGTTAAGTGAATTATTACGGCATAAATGTAAAATATAAAACGGTTTGTGCAACGGTTTTTTTTGTAAAAGGCAAGATGAATGTGAAAATATGCAAATATGCAAATGTGCAAATTCTTTAATTCGATTTCACTGAATAATTGCGAAATTAATTTAGTAAGGAAATGTGCACTTGTTGCATTTGCACATCTGCACATTTTCTAATTTGCACATTAGTTCTATTCCATCGCCGCCGCCTTCTTAAACTCTTCTTCACTCGCCTCTTTACCACTATCCGCATCTACCAAAATCTTCCATACTCCATTTTCTTTTCGAAGCACCACATGGAATTTTCCAAAACTGCTGCGCTGTTTTCCATCCGGAGCAATCGTTCTGGTATTATAATATCCTACTTCAAATGCTTTGTCATTCCCAGCAATGCGCTGGATAAATCGCAGTTCAATCGACTTCTTGTATTTTGACCAATCACCCGTGTTGTTTTTTTGAGCAGGGAAATACTGATCATATCCCCATATCGTATTGTCATCCTGCATTACCCTAATCACATCTTTGCTATGAACGGCTTTAAAACCTTCCTGGTTATTATTACTAAAGGATTCAATAAACGGTTTCCATACCTGTTCATTGATCTCTTTCTGATAATTTGCCTGCGCCTCAACTATAGAATGTAGGATTAACAACAATAAACTAATTATAATTGTTTTTAAGTTGTTTTTCATATCAATTCGTTTTTGTATAGAGATAACTTATAATTGCCGGATCGGAGATCCGGCGTCCAAGGCTACTCACGACTCACCATTCACGATTACCGGATCGGAGATCCGGGGTCCAATCACTTTTCACTCACTTCCTCATTCTTCCAATTATCTGTACGGAATAAATTAACAGGCAATCCTTCTTTGTTGAACAGGTTAGGCATCGACTTGCTCTTAAATCCAAATCGAACAGCTACTGGTTTTTGTACGGAAGGAGAGGAGACGACGATACTGTTAGCATCAATTTTCGCTGTTGCTTGATAAAAAATTTTGTCTTCCCCTGCAATCTGAAAATCGATAGCATCCCCATTTTTAGTTATAAGACCGGATTCGGCATTATCAAAATTGATTCGGATTTTATCATTTTCCACTTTCATGGATTTATACATCGGGTATTTATAGGGACCCGATTTCTTATTATAAGTTTGCGCGAGGGCGAGGTTGGCCAGGCGAATAGCTACATCTATTTTATTTTGAGGATGAATATCGTTTATGTTGTCAACAAGATCGCTAATAACTATCATTCCGGTTTTCGGCAGTTTAATCTGACTCTGTGCTTCTCTCAGCATCGGGCCTTCATATTGATTTCCGTATGCAAAAGGAGCTATCTGCACCAGGTAAAAAGGAAATTCTTTGTTCCATTGTTTTCGCCAGCTCTCAATCATTGAGCTCAATAATTTTTTATACATATAAGCTGTACCTACATTGGATTCACCCTGGTACCAGATGGCACCAGCAATGGTATAATTAGTAAGAGGAGCTAACATTCCATTGTATAATTTTCCCGGCTCAACAGGTCCCCAGGGAACTGGTTTAAGTATATCGGAAGCGTTTTTCAGATCTGCATCGTTCTCTACAACTTCTTTAGGTGTCCATGTTTCGGCAGGTGTTCCTCCCCAACTACTATTAATAAGGCCTATGGGAACCTTAAGTTCCTGATTTAACTTCTTTCCAAAGAAATAACCGATACTGCTGAACCGCTTCATGTCTTCCGGGTTACAAACTTTCCAGCCTGCCCTACAATCTTCCTGCGGATACTCAGCCGATGTTCTGGGAACATGAAAAAAACGAATCTGCGTATTGGTTGCGTTGGGTGCTTCTTCAATAGATTGTTTATTGTTATTTCTTGCGCTCCATTCCATATTCGATTGACCGGAACAGAGCCATACTTCTCCGATCAATACATTTTCCAGGATAATAGTATTGCTTCCTTTCAACTGAATGGTATATGGGCCTCCGGCAACAGGCGTTTGAATTGTAAGTTTCCATTTTCCGCTGCTTGGTGTAAGTGTCGAATCTGTTCGACCACTCCAGCTGGTAGTGATAATTATTTTTTCACTGGGGTCGGCCCACCCCCAAACGCTCACAGAGGATTGCTGCTGCAGAACCATATTGGTTCCGATAACGGCCGGTAAACGTATTTCACTTTGTGCAGGGTTGAAAATGAGGATCGATAAAAAGAAGCCAATCGTCGATTTTATGAAGAAAGTCATAAGGTGATTTTATGTTGAAAAGATAAGGATAATTTATTCAACTGCCTGTAAGTAAACAGAGTACACGATGATTAAGGGGTTTCCTTCAGCTACCATCATACAATTTTAAAGAGGCTGTGTCGTTATTAATAGACCGTAATCCTTCGAAAACCCAAAATCAATCCGTATGAAACCCAGACTGACTTTCGTAAGTAATGACCAGGATTTTCTAGCTGAAAAATTCCGTATTAGCGACAATCACCTCACAAGCGCCAGCAAAATTGCCATGCTTAAAATTCAGAGCTGGAAATTTGCTATGAAGACCCCGGAAATCGGAGCCACTTATCTTCAATCGGTGGAAGAAATCGTTAGAAATTCTTTCTTCGCCTATATTCCTCCTTCACATATCTTAAGCGAAGAAAAGTTTTTCTTTACGCCGCTGGAAAATTAAACAGCGTTTAGCTTTAGATATTAACTTTTAGCGAGGGCTATAAGTAATGAATGCATTATTTGTTGTGATAGTGCATTTCGTGACTTATTGCCTTTTCTCTTTTTACTACTCTCTGCTTTCTATTTCCCCTTCCCTAAATTGCAGGTACATTTATTCATAAAATACCTGGAATGAAAAATATCCTTTTGCCCATATTGTTTCTCGGAATGAAATCGGTAAGTGGCCAGTTGACAGACTACAATACATATCCTGTTTATACCGGCAAGGATCTGGGTCTTACTTATACACCTGCACAATCTTCATTCCGGGTATGGTCGCCTACTGCTTCAAAAGTTCAAATAGTTTTTTATAAAGAAGGAGTAGGGGGAACTGCTGTGACTACTATTGATATGAAAAAAAGTGAGGGCGGAACCTGGACAACAATTTTAAAAGGAGATCAAAAAGGTAAGTTCTATGCATTTCATGCTCAGATTGACGGCAAATGGATGGATGAGGTACCGGATCCCTATGCAAAAATTGTTGGGGTAAATGGAAAAAGAGCCATGGTTGCTGATCTTTCTTCAACAAATCCTGCCGCATGGAACATGGATAAAAGCCCAGCCTTTATAAACAAGACCGATGCGGTAATTTATGAACTGCATATCCGTGATGCCAGCATTCATAAAAGTTCTGGTATAACTAATAAAGGAAAGTTTATTGGCTTAACAGAAACCGGATCCCGGAATGAAGCAGGATTGTCAACGGGGATTGATCATTTAAAAGAACTTGGTGTTACACATATACACCTGCTTCCCTTTTATGATTTTTTTACGGTGGATGAAAGCAAATTGAATAAACCGCAATACAACTGGGGGTATGATCCGCTCAATTATAATACACCCGAAGGATCTTATTCCACCAATCCTTATGATGGAACAATTCGCATAAAAGAATTTAAACAACTAGTTCAACGATTTCATCAGAAGGGATTGCGGGTGATTATGGACGCGGTGTACAATCACACCATGTTTACAGAAAAATCTTATTTCAATCAATTGGTACCTGGTTATTATTATCGTCAGAAAGCAGATGGAAGTTTTTCAGATGCTACCGCATGTGGTAATGAAACGGCCAGTGAAAGAGCTATGATGCGTAAGTTTATCATCGAGTCGGTTTTGTATTGGGTAAAGGAATACCATGTAGATGGTTTCCGGTTCGACCTGATGGGAGTACACGATATTGAAACCATGAATTTAATTTCAAAAGAACTACATAAAATAAGACCCGATATATTGTTGTATGGTGAAGGATGGACAGCCGGCGCTTGTCCGTTACCAGATTCGGTGAGAGCCTTGAAAAAAAACGCATACCGGTTGGATAAAATAGCTGTATTCAGTGATGACCTCCGGGATGGAATTAAGGGAAGTGTGTTCGAACATGGCGATCGTGGTTTTGCCAGCGGCAAACCCGGAATGGAAGAAAGTATCAAATTCGGAGTAGTGGCATCGTGCATGCATCCACAGGTTGATTATAAAAAAGTAAATTATTCAAAAGCACCTTATGCGGCGGCTCCGCATAATACAATTAGTTATTGCGAATGCCACGACAATCATGTTCTTTGGGATAAACTGGCTATTTCCGCAAAAGGTGCAACAGAATCTGAGAGAAAACAAATGCATAAACTTTCCCTGTCAATTGTACTCACTTCACAAGGCATTTCATTCCTGCATGCGGGAACAGAATTTCTACGCTCTAAACAGGGAGTTGAAAATTCATTTAATTCCGGCGATAGTATTAACGCAATTGACTGGAACCTGAAAACTATCCATAAAGATGTAATGGATTATACAAAAGGGTTGATCAAAATGCGTAAAGCACATCCGGCATTCCGGATGACGACTGCGAATCAAATTGCAAAAAATATCTATTTCTTTGAAACTGATCAGCCTGGTATCGTGGCCTATACTATTAATGGTTCCGCGGTAAAAGACAAATGGAAAACGATAATGGTTATTTTTAATGGATCGGCATCAGCACAAACTATTGCCCTGCCTCCACAGCGATCGCAGCAATGGAATTTGTTTTCAAATGGAAATACCATAGAATCAACACCTAAAAAAGTATCGGGTTCCCTATCGGCCGCCCCTTATTCCAGTTCGATCCTGTATTTGCAATAGCGTTGGTATAAATTAACTATTATAGCCGATAAACTAATCGTAACTTAAATGAAATTCCCAATTATGAAAGGGCTATACTTGCTGTTGTACTTGGGTTGTTGGGAGGGAGTATTGGCTCAAACAACCGATCGGGTGACTACCAGTCAAGAGACGCCTATTTATAACGACGTTTCAGGAAGCGCCTTCTTGATAAGAGATTGGAGCGAGGGAGTGATTCGTTTTTCCAGCGGTCGCGTATCTACACAATTTAAATTGAAATTTGATTGTGTGAAGAACCAATTGAATCTGCAATTTAATGGAAGCACTTTCGCTACTGAAAGCAAGGTGAAGGAATTTGTCTTATATACGAAAAATGGAAACACCCCCGATTCCATGGTATTCCGAAAAGGATTTCCTGCCGCCGATAAAGGAAATGAAGAAACTTATTTCCAGGTGCTCGTAGAAGGGAAAGCAATGTTACTATGTTTACATTTAAAACTTATTGCGGAAGAACAACAGATTGCATCCAAAGTAATTTACCGGAGAATAACAGACCAGGAAATTTTCTATCTATTGAAAGACGGTAAAATGACTGAATTACCAAACGATAAATCGCTGATTGTTGACAGGTTTCCTGAGCATGCGGAACTTATGCGGAAATATATCAGCGAACACCAATTGAAATTCAGAAATGCCCCGGACTTTTCGAAGCTGATTGTTTATTATAATACCTTGTTATAAAGAAATTAAGAATGAAGAATGAAAAATAAAAAATGAAGAAGGGGGCATCGATAAGAAATCAGGCAAAAGATTATTTTGGTGCCTACTTTTTAATTCTTCATTCAACATTTTTCATTCTTCATTTCAAAAAAAAGTCTCTGGCACAAAGCCAAAGACCGGACCTGACGGATCAAAAATCGGGTTACAGAGATAAAAAGGGGATAGGGTACGATTATAGAAAGTACACATATTGACGGCCGATGAGTGGAAGGGGTTGCAGGACTTGGCAATAATTGCAATAAATAATCTGCAAAGATTATGCCCTTGTTCTAACATTAAAAGAGAGTCAGCTTATTTTATTTCTTTGATCGTGAGGTTTTTCCATCTTACTTTAATTCCACCTCCATCATGTATTTGCAGGGCGATAAATCCATTGGCCTGTCCAATTTTTGCATCTTTAATAAAAACCATTTGTTGGTCATTCAGCCAGGTAGTAACCTCATCGTCCTGCACTTTAATTTGTAAAGTATTCCATTCGTTAGGTTTTAAATACTTCTCATCTTCCGGTAATGGTTGGATGAGCCAGCCCCGTCCATAAGACTCGTAAATGCCACCTGTATGACTATTCAGCGGGGCCACTTCAACCTGCCAGCCGCTGATCTTGATTCCGTCGATAGAAGAACGAAAGAACACACCACTGTTTCCATTTGCTTCCTGTTTAAACTGCACATTAAGTATGAAATTCTTGTATTGTTTATTGGTAGAAAGATAACCGTATTGCTTATCGGGACCGCTTTCACAAATCAGTTCCCCTTTTTCTACATACCATTTTTCTGTTCCATGAATGGTCCAGCCATTCAGGTTTTTACCATTGAAAATTTTTTTCTGCGCGCTAGATGTAGATGCAATTAATGTGAAGAATGTAATAACAATAAAATACCTCATAATAGAATTGTTAGATGGTTGCCAAATTATAGAATTTAATTGACATCTCTTAAGTGAAGAACCAAGAATCAAGATGCCAGGAACCAAAGAAAAAATTCAAAAGAAAACCAAGAATCAAGAAAGAATACATAAACTACAAATTGGCCTCGGAATTATTTGAGGCCATCTTAAATTTTATTATTTTCCCCTTTTGTATTTTTTCTTTGGATCTTGGTTCTTCGGTTCTTGGTTCTTTTCAATGATCTTAGTTATCTTACCAAATTAACCAACACTAACCCCTTAATGGCCTCACAACTTCAGCGAAAATTGGGCACATGGGCCTGCGTATCCATTGTAGTAGGAGCAATTATCGGCAGCAGTATTTTTATGAAACCTGCTACCATGGCTGCCCAGTTAGGTTCACCTCTTTTATTACTTGCGGTATGGGTAGGAGCCGGGATCGTTTCATTATTTGGTGGTATGATAAATGCGGAAATTGGATCCTTGTTGCCGCAAACCGGCGGGCAATACATTTATTTCAGGCATATGTATGGCGATTTTTTCGCTTTCCTTTCGGGTTGGGCTTTTTTTATTGTTATTAATACAGCTGCAGTAGCTGCTATTGCGTTTGTATTTGCGCAATATGCGGAGTATTTCATTCAGCTTCCCCGGTTAGACGCTGCCACCGAACACTCCTGGGTACTTTCTATTCCTTATGTTGGCAAATTATTTCCGTTGGAGAATCTCGGAGTAAAATCACTGGCGATTTTTATCATAATTTTTATTACATGGCTGAACTATTACAGTTTGCGAATAAGCGGCAGCTTCCAGGTTTTTTTTACCATACTTAAAGTATTGGTTTTATTATTACTCGTAGGAATCATTTTTTCTTCAGGAAAAGGGTCAACAGATAATTTCTTCAAAAATTCGGAAACTATTAAATTATCCGGCTGGGCATTGGTGGGAGGTTTAGTTGCAGCAACTTCGGGTGCGCTTGCCGCATACGATGGTTGGAATAATTTAGGTATGGTGGCCGGAGAGATCCGTAATCCGCAAAGAAATATTTCGAGAGGTTTATTGCTTGGACTTGGTATCTGTATTGTAATGTATGTATTAACGAACCAGGCCTATCTCTATATATTGAATATTGATGAGATGAGCCAATCGGTGCTGGTAGCTTCGGATGCATTATACAAAACAATCGGGGCCGCCGGAGGTGGTTTGATTGCATTGCTGGTTATGGTCTCCACGCTTGGCGCGGTGAATGGAAATGTTCTTCCTTGCGCCCGCATTACATTTGCAATGGGGGAAGAGAAACAATTTGTGAGTTGGGCGGGTAAAGTACATCCCCGCTTCAATACACCCGGTAACGCGTTATGGCTGCACGGTATCTGGAGTAGCCTCTTTGTACTAACGGGTTCTTTTGATATGCTGACTGATTTATTCGTTTTCATCACCTGGATATTTTATGGGTTTGCTGGCGTAGGGATATTTATTCTGAGAAAAAAAATGCCGGATGCAGTTCGCCCATACCGGGTTTGGGGGTACCCCTGGGTACCCATTATTTTTATTGCCTTTACAATCTTTTACTTTGTTTTAACGATCTATAACGATGTTTCCAACTATATTCAAGGGAAGACACCGATGATCAATTCCGTATTAGGATTGTTATTGACTGCCACCGGAATTCCGATGTATTGGTATTTGAAAAGAAAAAGAAGCAAAAATCCTCTTTAATTTTTTGAAGATTTAATTTTTAATTTTGATACCGGGTTTAGAAATTCCAAAATAGTTATTATGAAATCGTTTTCACTTCTGCTGCTTTGCTTTATTTCAGCCGTAAAAATATCTGCACAGTCAAGTGTTTTCATGGCCGATAATGTAACAGGTAATTTATACAAAAACAATACGGATACCGAGATCGAAGGTTCCCGTTTTTTATTAGAAGAATGGTCACCGGGGATAATTTATATGGCAGATGGGCATAAGGCAGAAAAGTTCCTGCTCAAATTTGATTTATATAGTAATGAGTTATTGTTTTTACATGAAGGAAAACCGCTGGTTGTTGTAAATCCGGTAAAGGAATTCATAATCAAACCTGTAGTTGGAGCTCCTTATCTTTTTCGAAGGGGATTTCAGCCGGTAGAACGGAATGACGAAATTAGTTTTTACCAGGTAGTACAGGATGGACCTGTTTCATTATTAAAACATACCGTTAAGATTATTAATGAAAGGAAGGAATACAATAAGGCTGGCGTTATAAAAGAGTTTATAACTACCAGTAATTATTTTGTTGCCAAAGCAAACGGAGAAATCATTAAAATAAAAAAGGATAAGAATAGTTTAATTTCCGCCATTGGTGATACCGATGGAAAACTACAGGCTTGGGTAGAGAAGAATAAACTCAAATGTAAAACAGAAGAAGATATGATGGTGGTGGTGAAAGGGTATAACGACAATCTTTACAAATAAATTCAGTCACGGGTCAATTGACGAATTAACGAAGCATGCAGCGGATACTGATTCGATAAAGCCGTTCTATCCGCCAATTCAAAATCAGTGAAGTCAAATCCAGGCGATACGGTACATCCTACCAACGCATATGTTCCTCCTTCTTCTACAACTGATGCGAACCAATTTCCCGCTTTAATAATACATTGGAAGCTTTCTCCTTTGGCGGGATCTTTGCCAAGCCGGTGCGTATGCAGATTGCCTTCTTCATTAATCTCGTATATCAACAAACTATCACCCGTATAAAAATGCCAGGTTTCATCACTTTTAATTTTATGAAAAGCGGAAAACTGATCACGCTCCAATAAAAAATAGATGCTGGTACAAAAATTCCTTTGCCCATTGAACACAGCAGGTAACGAAGAAGAGTCCGTTATCAGCGCAGACCGGTACACTTCCCGGAAAGAACCTCCTTCTACATGATGTGTTAATTGCAAATGATTAATCCAGAAACGAGCGGAATAGTTCATACTACTGTTCAATTCTTATATAGCGGGGTCTCTCGCCCCAGTACCAGGCTTTTAATGAATCTTTTTTATGAGTTGTATCAGCAGGTGTAGATGGCAATAGAACATAGATGGTAAAATGAACCGAATCTTTTGTCTCCATCTTATATTGCTTGTTATTTTGTTGAAGAATTGCATAACGCGACAACGCACGTTCACGTGTAGTAGTTACTTCACAAATAAATTTATATGTGCCTGGGGTTGAGGTTTCTTTTTGTATCGTTGGAGAGTCTATCTTATTTGCCTGCAGTGTTGTATCGCTCGTGATCTTAGCTTCACTGGTATCAAAAGTTTCTGATACAAGATTATTTGATTCAACAGCAGGATTTGTCTTTTTGGAATAAAGTAAATATCCTCCCCAAACGATCACTCCCAATCCAATTAAAATACCTGCGACGATCAATAGCTTTCGAAGAACATTCGTTTGACCGGTACTTTGACTGGTATATTCATTATTGTATAAGAATTTGCGCTCCCCATGCTTTTCCGGCCCTTTTTCAGGCGGCAAACTTTCCATTCTTTCCGTCATCGGCTGCCCATGGCTAAATTCAAAACTGCCGTCTTTATTTTTATTAAGGGTACCGATCCCATCAATGTAAAGCGGTTTGCCAATATTCAATAATAATTTGCAGTCGGATAGATATGAATCAAGATCTGATTCAGCTAAGGGTTTTATTTTACCTGTCTTGACCCGGATAAAATCAATTAATTCGTCATCGGGTCGGCTAATTTGCTTGGGAGTGAATTGAATATACTGGAGAAAATCCTGGTAATTTTTATCCGTATGGTCGGGTATAGATACACTTGCATCAATAGAAAACTGGCCAATGCCCGGAATATTTAATTTCTTATGCTGATATAAAAATTGGGTTAATAAACCTGCTACTTTCAAGATTATATGGATTTGAACACAATTTACAGATTTATTACTAACGATGGTTAAGGGATATTATTTTTGCAGTTCTAACACATTGGTAATAAAACTTTTCAGATGTTGAGTGATGACGAGAAACGATTTATAGCGTATTGGGAGGCCCATAGGGAGAGCGAGAAAAAATTGCTGCGTCAATTGATAATCGGCATTCCAATAGGCTTGATATTCGCGGTGCCCATACTAATTATGCTTTTTTCGGGTAAAATCTGGTATAAAAGGGCGGATGCGGTAGCAAATACCCAACTTAACCCCCTGGTACTAATCGTCGCCGTTATTATTATAACTGCCTTTGTAGCGATATTTTACAAGCGGCACCAATGGGATATGCGTGAACAACACTACAAAGAGCTAAAAGAAAAGGAAAAAAAACAATAAATACAGGCATCAAAATGCAGCGATACGAGCAAAGATCCTGTCTTAAAAACGAATCAAATATTTTATAAAAAATTGCTTATGAGATGTATAGCCGTTATTTTGATGTGTACGATGTTTGTGACCAGTGGGTGCCTGAAAAAAGGTAACGACTGTCAATATAAAGATGAAAATAAAGTAGCCCCTGTTGCCGAAGAACAAGCCATTCTTAATTACTTAACTGCTAATAGTATTGTTGCCACCAAGCATGGTAGTGGCGTATATTACGAGATTTTGACGGCTGGTGGTGGAGCTGTTCCGGGACTCTGTTCAACCGTACTTGTTAAATACTCTGGGAAATTGACCAATGGAACCGTATTCGATTCAAGTAATAATGCAGTTTTTACCCTCGGTTCCTTAATTGAAGGATGGAAAGTAGGTATTCCACTTATAAAGGCTGGTGGAGAAATTCGGCTTTATATACCTCCATCCCTGGGTTATGGATCGGTTGATGTAAAAGATAACAATGGAACCATCATCATACCTGCTAATTCCATACTCATCTTTACGATTACTCTTTCAGACGTTCAGTAATTTTTGTCGTTTTTAAATATGTGTTTTCGTGGAAAATAATTGATCGCACGAAAAACAGGTAATTGTTAGTTATTAGACTATAACTATTTTCTAATGACGCAAAAAATCTTCTACTGTATTTTGACAAACTCTTTCCTGTAAATTTGTTTAAATCAATTTGCATTGCCACACGAAGCCATTTCGGTATTTGAAATCTTCAAAATTGGAGTAGGTCCTTCCAGTTCTCATACACTGGGCCCGTGGCGGGCAGCACAGCGTTTTATTGAATCATTGTATAAGCAGGAACGTTTATTCCAGATACAAACCATTCGGGTATTATTATATGGTTCTTTGGCAAAATCGGGCAAAGGTCATGGAACCGATATTGCTGTGCAGTTGGGATTGATCGGGGCGGATCCGGTTACCATTCCCGTAGATAGTATTGATGCCCGGATTGCTGATATATTAGCGATGAAGAAATTAATACTTCATGGTTTGCATGAAATTGATTTCAATCCGCAGGAAGATATTGAATTCCTGGTAACAGAATCACTGCCCTTTCATCCCAATGCTTTAACCTTTCTTGCATCTTTTAATGATGGAAGCCTGATAGCTGAAACATTTTATTCGGTGGGAGGTGGATTTGTAGTAAAAGAAGGAGAGGAGACAATAGGTCAAAACGCTATTCAATTACCATTCCCTATCGATAAGGCAGATGATTTACTTCATTGGTGCCGGACTACAGGAATGAGCATCAGTGAAGTGGTTATGGAAAATGAAAATTGCTGGCGAACAGAAGAAGAAACACGTGTAGGATTACTCAATATCTGGCAAGTAATGAAAGATTGTACCTACCGGGGATGTCACACGAAAGGTATGTTGCCTGGTGGATTGAATGTAACCCGACGAGCCGCAGATCTTAACAAGAAATTGTTGGGTGATCTAACTTATAATAACTATGATGAATGGTTGGAAGCGATAAGATCGGGTGGAAACGATTTTAAATATACCCTCGATTGGGTGAGTTGTTTCGCATTAGCGGTTAATGAAGAAAATGCATCCTTCGGACGGGTAGTAACTGCACCAACCAATGGAGCAGCCGGAGTTATCCCGGCAGTATTGCATTATTATGTATGTTTTTGTAATGGGAATATTGATGAAAAAATTCTTCAATTTTTACTTACTGCCGCAGAAACCGGAAGCATTTTTAAAAAAGGGGCGACTCTTTCCGCAGCCATGGGTGGTTGCCAGGCTGAGATTGGTGTTTCCTCCGCAATGGCGGCAGCAGGGTTAACAGAAGCATTGGGTGGTTCACAGCGACAAGCATTAATGGCCGCTGAAATAGCCATGGAACATCATTTGGGTTTAACCTGTGACCCAATAGGCGGTTTGGTGCAGATTCCATGTATAGAACGAAATACCATGGGTGCCATTAAAGCCATCACGGCTTCTCAATTAGCATTGCAAAGCACACCTGATTTCGCGAAAGTATCTCTCGACACGGTAATTAAAACAATGTGGGATACCGCAAAAGACATGAGTTTTAAATATAAAGAAACCTCTGAAGGTGGTTTAGCGGTGCATATACCGATTAGTTTACCCGAATGCTAGAAGAAGCTGTGAGCTGCTAGCTTCGAGCTACGAGCAAGGTTTGTTAATTACATGAGTTTATATTTTCCTCTAAAAAGTTGAAAGTTAAATCTGCTGCCTATTCAAAAACGAATGCAAGCTCACAGCTCGTAGCTAAAAGCTCTCAGCTTGCATTTAATTCAGCAACGGATTCGTTTCAATCTCCTTAATCTCTATATCCGAATAATCTCTTATCACATTATAAAGAGTACCTCTTTCCACTGGTTTTCTTCCTGCCTGTTTAATAAGCGTTACTAATTGCGCGGTTGTCATGGAAGGATTTTGTTCTTCCGATCCGGCCATCGAATAAATTTTAGTGGAGTCATCAATGGTTCCGTCAATATCATTTACTCCAAACGCAAGCGTAAGTTGTGCGTTTTGGCGACCCAGCATGGGCCAATATGCTTTAATATGCGGGAAATTGTCCATGTACAACCTTGCAATCGCGTATAGCTTTAAATCTTCAACTACGGTGCTCTCAGCTATATGACTCATCTCGTTATCGTGGTTACGAAATTTCAATGGTATAAACGTATTGAACCCTTTTGTTTTGTCCTGTAATGTTCTTAATCGATCCATATGATCGATCCGGTGTTCATATTTTTCGATATGTCCATATAACATTGTTGCGTTGCTATGCATTCCCAGATTATGGGCAGTTTCGTGAATATCCAACCAACCGGCCGCATCTACTTTATCAGCAGAAATCTGTTGACGGATAGTTTCATCAAAAATTTCAGCCCCTCCACCAGGTAACGAATCCAATCCCGCTTCCTTCAGGTACTGCATTCCCTCGGAAGTACTCATTTTAGCTTTTCGGAACATATAATCTAATTCCACCGCGGTGAATCCTTTTATATGAAGGTCGGGTCGATGCAATTTTATTTTACGAAGCAAGTCTGCAAAATAAGCAAGATTCATTTTTGGATGCACTCCTCCAACGATATGTACTTCCGTAACAGGCTTTCCATCGTATTTTTTTACGATATCCAGCATTTGTTCGATGCTTAGTTCCCAACCTTCTTCACGATGAGCGTATAACCGGGAATAGGAACAGAATTTACAGGTGAACACGCAAACATTGGTAGGTTCAATATGAAAGTTGCGATTAAAATAAGTTGTATCCCCATGCAATCTTTCTCTTACAAAATTTGCCAGCGCGCCTAAAAAAGAAAGACTGCCCCTTTCAAAAAGGAGCAGTCCATCTTCTTTGGTAATACGTTGCTGGTTAATTATTTTTTCAGCTATTCTTTTTAAGTCCTTGTCTTTTTCGCTAGCTAAAATTGTGTCAACCGGTTTTATCATTTTCTCTTTATAATTCTTTCTGTTATTACCTTGTTATCATAGATCAGTTTCACCTGGTACGCGCCATTCGAATACCTGCTAAGATCTATGGTGATATAGTTTGAAGCATTTCCGTTATAGCTGCGGGCCACTAACACTTGTCCTATTGAATTCATTACTTGTATTCCTTTCAGATTAGCAGGAGGCAACAAATGACGAATAAAGAAGGAGCCTTCAAACGGATTGGGGGTTATCATGTAACCCTGCTGTTTCAATCTTGCAGGCAAAGTTATAGTAGAAATATCAATTTTATCGAGGAAGGTATTATTTCCGCGATTGCTGGTACTTCTGAAGACAAACTGGAATTTACTATTTGCCAGAACATACCTGGAAACATCCACCAATTCTGTTCTCCACTGAACAGGAGAATTTGGTACAAATCCAACTGTATCTGTAGCTGGGAATACAGGTGGGAAGTTCTTATCGACAGTTGTCAAATCCTCTCCCCATTTCTTATATACCGACTTGTATGATTTACCGCAATCGGTAGTCAGTAATATTTCAAGTGTATCCAATGGAACTGCGGTACTTCCAGGGAATCGTCCCGCTGCATTCGACAGATCAAATTTCAGGTAAACGGAATCAGGACTGCCAATCTGCACCAGCGGAGAGAACAGATCATCTGATTTGTTATTGCTGGTGAAGCGGTAATTACGGATCCAGGCAGAAGCAGTTTTCTCGCTCGCTGCCCTGGTGGTTCTTTCCCATGTATAACCTGATCCGGAAGATGCAACCGACCAGTTTGCTGGCGGGAAGGTTGTTTGCTCAAATCCTTCTTTCACCGGATCTGGTTCTGGATCGAAAACAGTAAAGGCTACCCGTGTTGTATCATTCGCGTTATTCTCGTCATTAAGTCCGTTTGGTTCCTTTGTATAAACAGTGAATAAGAAGTTTCCTGCAGATGCCAGGTTGATGGTTTTATTGTAAGTAGCAAAATTGATTGGAGTAGTCGCTCCATTTGGCAAAGCGCCAGTCCAGGAAATAGAATCCAATGCTCCCGTTCCGATACGGAACATAATCTTCACATTCTTCAATGTATCTCGACCCTGGTTGGCCAATGTAATTTGGGGAACCAATACACGGGTACACAACCTTCCTCCAGGTTCGGCAACCGCTTTCACTAATGCATCGCGGAACGGCAAACGGAAGGTTTGAATATTGATATCATCAAGGTATAGGTTATTTCCAAAATTATTAATTGCCTTAAATCCGACTGTAACACTGGAAGCAGTGCCAATGAATGGCTTGATATCCACTTTTTCATTCAACCACTGAGCAGCCGTTGGAGTAAATGCGGAAGTCTGTGCACCGGCTACTGTAGCGAGCACTGTTCCGGCTTTTCTCCAAACTTCAGTAAATGTAGCTCCACAATCAGTAGAAACTACAAGGGCTAATGCATCCGCGAAAGATGCGGAAGTACTATAAACTCTATACGCTCTTTCAAAACTAACAATTACTGAGTCTGCCGATAACACATCTAAAATGGGTGATAGTATATAATCTTCCTGTCCTGCTGTGGTGTAATTATAGAAATCCATGAACGTTGAAGCTGTTCCTGATTTACGCGCTGTTGTTGACCGCGCCCATGTTATACTTCCCGCGTTTGAATTAATGATCCTCCAATTGGCAGGAGGGAAGGTGGTTGATTCAAATCCTTCCACAATTGGACTTGGCAATGGCGCAAGAATGGTAAAGCTGGTTACAGCTGTATCATTTATTTTGTTTTCATCCACTCCTCCATTAGGATCAGCAGTCCATATTTTTAATGAATTGAGTCCACCCGCTGCTGTAAATGCCGGCAATGTAACATTGGCTGATTGCGAAATGTTTAAAGAACCGGTCCACGCATACGGAGCGCTTACCGGACCAGTACCCACCTGATAGAAGATCTTAAGTGATGTTAATGTCGAACTACCAGCGTTACGGATTGTTATTTGTGGCGTGATTGTATTGCTACACTGTGCGGAACCATCCACCGGAGATATTATACCAAACAATCTTGCGTCTAATGCAGGAAGTGGTTCTAATTTGAATGAAGCAACTCTGGTTCTCCAGTTTGTGGAGCCATACATTGCGGTAAACCAAAAAAGTGAATCATTGGTTACATCGGTTTCAAGATCGTTATAATCACCCCAACGGTTTTGGAAAGTTCCGTAAGCTGTGCCTACCTGAATCGTTCCTTCATCATATACCATTAACCCCGGAGGATCGGTTGAATTACGGCCCGTAAAATAGATGGAAGCGAATTTACCCGCTCCGCTATGGTTAAAAGCAAGTGCGATTTGCCCTTTGCTGTTGATGCTTATTCCAGCCATCCAGCGTCCATCCGCATCAGGGGCATAGGTACCCTGTTGCTGCACACTCCAGGTGCCCGCGTTTTTGCGAAACTCATACCAACGAATACCTGCTTTTGCCGGTAATGCTGGATAATTGGCATCTACTGTATGGTTGGCTACTATTGCTTCATAAGTACCAAAATTGCGATAACTGACCCTGTGCATAAAGCGATCACTGATGGCATCATAAGCAGAGCCACCGGGAACGCAGGCACGCGAAGCACAAACTCCCGACTTAAAAGCCGCCACTGGTAATTGAGCACCAATTGTAACAGTAGTATTGGCAGGAGTCGCAAAATCCGGAGTCATTTGAATAATCCCAACGGTATCAACATCGGTTGCACTCGCTGTAAGATTATCATCATGATAATATAAAAAGTAACCAGTATTAGGAGACGAAGGAGCCGTAGGACCACTAATGCTTATTGGGGCAACGGTACGAGGCTTTGATGATGGACTAACACCTGTCCCGAAAAAAGAAGGGATCATACGAATCATAGTAGCGGTTGCATTACCCGCTATCATTTTAGCTTTATCGAAAGCCATTATAGAAGAACCGAGGTACGCTGTACCAGCCGTATTGAAATCGTTCGACGTTCCAAAAATTGCATTCGGCCAAACTGAGTAATGAGGATAATCAATAAAAACGGTATTGTCGGTAAACTTATAAACATACCAACTACCGGAAGGATTATTTGTTTGTGAAACGGCAAAGATGAGTGTATTGGCATATGCACCTGCGTTACCAAATGCCGCGAACTCAGAAATAATATAACGATCCGCGAATTGATCATAAAGCACGATCGGATCACCCCAGAATTCATCACCAACTACAATGGGGAATAAAACGTTCATATATGTTTGAGCAACTACATTCGCTCCGGCTTTATCCCATATACGAAAATAACTTCCCTGGCTTCCATTGATCATTTGAATTACATGATTAGGACCATTGGTTAAGCAAGGATCCGCCGGTGCCACATTAGTAAATCCCATACCATCATAATTCTGGATTACTTTGGTACCTACCAACGGACCACCATCTTGCGCTCCATTTAATTGTTCTGATTTCGGATTGAAAAAATCTTTTTGAACTACCGGATCACCGGCAGCATTTGTTCCGTAATCCGTCTCAACATTTTTCCAGGTTTTCTTTTTGATTAATCCGGTAAGATCCCTTGTAACGGGAGGATTATAACTGGGATTAAATGGAATATCTTTCAACTTAGGTGTTACCCTGACGAGTTCGCCTGTAATAACTTTTATGGATCCAGGAGATTGCTGTGATATCGCATATAATGAAAATACAATTGCGAAAGCAAGAAGTAGAACTTTCCTCATAAGCTTGATGTTAGTTTGATAGATGTAACCGTCCGTCTACAAATATAAAATTTGCCCTCTATCCTTCAAACTTTTTTTTTGTTTGAGGAAATTACCCAACTACCTTGAAAACGAATGTTTTTTGTTACTGTAAGGCACCCGCCAAACATCCACACATTAAACAGGCTATTGTGCCTCCCAAAAGTGCTTTTAAACCCAGTTCGGTCAGATTTTTCCGTTGGTTGGGAGCGAGTTGGCTGATACCTCCAATCTGGATCCCAATAGAAGCCAGGTTGGCAAAGCCGCTTAATGCATAGGTACAAATGAGGATTGTTTTGGTATTGGTGAGAACAGGCGCAATATTATGGGTCGGATCGCCATTTTTCATCTGGCTGAAGGATATATAGGCATTGAACTCATTTAATATTGTCTTTTCACCCAGTAATTGCCCAACATTCAGCATATCCACACTATCCACTCCAATTAACCAGGCAACAGGGGAAAAGATATAACCGACGATCATCTGGAATGATAATGCTTTATAGGGAGTATGGGCAGCTATAAAATCGTTGAGCGTTGTCCATTGGCCTATCTTAAACAATAATAGGTTCATTACAAAGATGAGCGCGGTAAATGCAATTAGCATCGCGCCAACATTAACCGCCAGTTTCAACCCATCCGTTGTTCCTATAGCAAGCGCATCCAGGAAATTGTCACCTAGCTTTTGTTTGGGTATTGCAACTTCAGTATTTACTTTATCGGTTTGAGGAAACAGAATTTTAGAACATATAATCGCAGCCGGAATACTTAATATGGATTGAGTTAACAGGTGCAATGCAAAATATTCCTGCGATTGTTCGTATGGAACCAATCCTCCGGCTGGTTTCCCTAAAAAGGAAACATATGCCCCCAATACACTTCCGGCAGTATTGGCCATTCCACCAATCATTACCAATAAAATTTCAGAACGGTTCATTTTTTCCAGGTAAGGCTTGATCATAAGAGGCGCCTCAGTTTGTCCTAGAAAAATATTCGCCGCACTGGAAACACTTTCCGCTCCGGAGATTTTAAGTTTACTGAGCATCCATGCAAAAAACCATACTACCTTTTGCAATACACCTGTATAATAAAGTATTGCTGAAAGCGCTGAAAAAAATATGATTGTAGGTAATACTCTTATAGCAAAAATAAAGCCCCAGGGTGTTCCATCCGAGTCAATCAGGTTACTGAACATGATGCGGCGCGTACTCTCCACAGAAGTATTTATGATTCTTACAAAACCTCTGGAGAGAAAGTCGAAGAAACCATTGATGAAAAATACTTTAGTTACGCCAAGATAGAATGCGATCATCGCAACCAGGCAATAAATAACAAGGCGCCAGTTGATCGCTTTACGGTTATTGCTGAATACCCAACAAACAAAAATGAGGAAGAACATGCCAAAGGCACCCCGTAGCAGATTTTCGATTGCAGGACTCATGCAGGTTGGTTTTGGTTTAGTAAATACGGAGCAATATAGGTAAAAGCTTTGAGCTGTGAGCTACGAGCCACGAGCAAGACCGCATTGAAATAATCATCGGTAATTACATGATCAAAGAGCTTAACTTTTACGAGAGCCGGCTCGCAGCTCGCAGCTAGTAGCTCATAGCTGAATTCAAAAAGAAAAGCCCCCATTATTAAATGGAGGCCGAATCAATTCGTTTGTTTTATCCTTAGATATGCTGCTCAATCTTCTTTACAAAATTCGTCTTCGGTTGAGCACCCACCAGTTTATCTACCACTTTACCCCCTTTGATAAATAGAATAGCGGGAATTGAAGTAACCCCATAGTTGATTGAAAGCTGTGGGTTGTGATCCACGTTAACTTTACCCACATTTACCTTACCATCATATTCTTTGGATAATTCTTCAATTACCGGACCAATCGCGCGACAAGGACCGCACCATTCTGCCCAGAAATCCACTACGGTCAGTTTATCGGAGCTGATTACTTTCTCCTGGAAATTTGAATCAGTAAGTTCTAAAGCCATAATTATTAAGTTTAATTTTTTTATTAGTTTTTTGTCTACTAGTTTATGGGAAGGTGCAAATTTACTACCATCTCAGTTAACAAGCAATGCTGGCACAAAGTTGTGTAAAACTTGTCATTTATACAGTTATTCAAGCATAGATTCCTGTTAAAAAGGCGGGAGAAGGAGTTTAAAGGTTTAATAGTTAAATGGTTTAACAGTTGCTAATTGCTAAAGAGATTTAACAATTTTTGCGTCATTTGATTCTGGGATTTGATATTGCTTTAAGTCAATTCAGGAATATCAATAACCTTTAAACAATTAAACTATTAAACCTTTAAACCGCCCTCGTCAACTACTTACCACCTGCACTTCCAACTCCGGGCTATTCTGAAGAAAAAGCGCCATCTCCTCATTCATTTCAAAACCATTCTCCATCGTAAACAAACTTACTTTATGCTGAAGTTTCGGATCCTTGATATGAAACTTGATACCCGATTTTCCACGATGATATTTCATGTTCTTTTCTAAAAAACCAATCATCTCTTTCGTGATATACCGGGCCTCCACACTTATAATCAGCTGCCTGGTTAATAATTGCTTGATGCTTTCTAATAGTATTATAGTTGAGACCTTAAATTCAAACTCATTCTCCTTTCCCCAACGGGTTTTAAAATATCCGGTTATAAAGAGGTTCTTACCTTTTTCGAGGTAGTTGGAAAATTTCACATAATCATCGCTCCATAAAAGAAACTCACTCTTGCCACTGAAATCTTCCATCATAAAGGAACCAAAATTCCGGCCGGTTTTTGTAACCCGGTGCTGCGCATCTACTACCAGCCCCGCTAACCTTATTGTTTTATTTGGATTCGCCTGCAGAGTAACGGCTTCTTTTATCTCATTAAATTCCTGCATTCCGGTAATTCCGTAATGACGAATCTCAAATTTAAAATGATCGAGTGGATGACCACTCATAAACATACCGGTAGTTTCTTTCTCATGATCCAGTAATTCTGTAAGTGTCCATTTCTCGCATACAGGCAATTTTGGGGGAGGCACTTCCATTACAGAAGGCAAATCTCCAAATAATGTATTGGTTGTTCCGGCTGTCAAACTATTTTGAGCCTGTCCCCAACTAATGAGCCGTTCAATACTACTTCTTTGCTCGCCGGGGGCCATATAAAAATATTGAGCCCGGTGAAATTCCTTAAAGCAATCAAACGCCCCTGCATAAACAAGGCTCTCCAGTGTTTTCTTATTAACGGTACGTTGGTTGATTCGCTTGATCATTTCAAAAATGGACGCAAATGGGCCTTTCTTTTCTCTTTCTTCAATAATACTCTCTACCGCGGCTTCACCCACTCCTTTCAAACCGCCCAGTCCAAAACGGATATGCCCTGCTTTATTCACCGCGAATCCTTTTTTTGATTCATTGATATCAGGTCCGAGTACATTTAATCCCATTCGCTTGCACTCTTCCATGAAGAAAGTGATCTTTTCAATACTTCCTGCGTTGTTTAATACAGCCGCCATATATTCACTTCGATAATGCGCCTTCAGATAGGCGGTTTGATACGCCACAAACGCGTAACAGGTAGAGTGCGATTTATTAAACGCATATTGAGCGAATGCTTCCCAATCTGTCCATATTTTTTCGAGTTTTTCCGCATCATGTCCTTTTTGTGTTGCGCCCGAAATAAACTGGCTTTTCATTTTATCAAGTACCGACTTCTGTTTTTTACCCATTGCTTTCCGCAATACGTCCGCGTCGCCTTTGCTGAAACCAGCTATACTCTGCGCCAACAGCATTACTTGCTCCTGGTATACGGTAATACCATAAGTTTCTTTTAAGATTTCTTCCATTATAGGAAGATCATAACTGATCTTTTCTCTTCCATGCTTCCGATCTACATAGTTGGGTATATAACTCATAGGACCCGGACGATACAATGCATTCATTGCAATAAGATCAGCGAATTTATCTGGCTTTAAATCGCGCAGGTATTTTTGCATACCCGGACTTTCAAACTGAAATGTACCTATTGTGTCCCCTTTCTGGTATAATTGAAATGTTTTTTCATCTTCTAAAGGAATAGTATCAATATCAATTACTACTCCATGATTTTCTTTGATTAACCGTAATGCATTTTTTAAAATAGTGAGTGTTTTCAACCCCAGGAAG
>Ga0157380_10000504_pt1 | contig 23901 bp, 18 predicted proteins | sample S35metaG_FD_119757 | JGI IMG/M metagenome (GOLD analysis project Ga0157380, IMG submission 119757) | Switchgrass rhizosphere microbial communities from Kellogg Biological Station, Michigan, USA - S3-5 metaG | ecosystem: Host-associated > Plants > Roots > Rhizosphere > Soil | place: USA...
GGAGGGCTAGCGGGCTGCGAGACTGGCGAGGACGGGACACTCACTGCGGGTGGAAGCCCGGCTCAGGTCGCTGGGTTATTGCTGCCTGCCAGCAAGGTATCTACTTCTTTCTCTGCCTTCAGCCAGTCTTCCAATTCATAGCCCGGCGAAAAGCCGCGAGCTTCAGCAGCAAGGTAGGCGCTTTCCGCGATGCGTTCTTCACGGCTCTTGTAGATAATCTGCTCACCGACGAAACGAGCGCGGGGAAGTTCACCCACGGGTTCGCTGCTTTCCGCGAGCGCGCTGGACGAGAACTCGATTCCCGGTACATCGGCCGCCGTAGATTCGTTATTCTCCGCGGTAGTTGTCTGCACTGGTGTGACAGGCGCCTTCTTCGATGAGCGGGCGCGCTGACGGGTCGCCATGGCTGGGTCTCCTAGATATCTGTGGTTGCGAAGCGATGGTAGCGCCGCGCCGAAAGGGCGACGTCGGTAAGCAAGAATTCAGCGCCAGGAAAGTTCCGTCGCCAAAAACTTTGTCGCGAGATGCGACGGCAGGAACTATTCGATTGGCCGGAACATTGCATCGGAACTTGTGCACTGCCACGAGGCCGATTTGGTCACGCCGTTCTGTACCGGGATTAGTTTTCTTCACCCACAGGTTTAGCGGAGCCATGCCTATGACGACCACGACCCCCATCGATAACCACGTCTGGGGTCTGGTGCTGGCGGCAGGTGAGGGAAGTCGATTGCGGGCTCTGACGACCCGGCCTTGCGGCACCTCGGTGCCGAAACAATTCTGTTCGCTCAATGGCGGCGACACGCTGCTCGAAGATGCCATCACGCGTGCGTCAGGATTGGTCGCGGCCGAACGGATCTGCACTATCGTGGCCCAGCAGCACCGCGAGTGGTGGTCGCAAGTCCTACGTCACATGCCGGAACAGAACATCATTGTGCAGCCGCGCAATCGTGGCACCGCCATTGGCATCCTGTATTCGCTGCTGAACATTCTCGCTCGCGATCCCAAGGCGAAAATCATTCTGCTGCCCGCCGATCACTATGTGCGCGATGAAGGGACGTTGCGCCAATCGTTGCGGGTCGCACTGGATCGGCTCGAACAGGATTCGACATCGCCGGTATTGCTCGGGCTCGTTCCCGAGGAGACGGACCCGGAGCTGGGATATATCGTTCCAGGAATGGGGGATCCGCTCGGCGGTAACAGCGTACGCCGCTTCGTCGAGAAGCCCGAACTGGGACTGGCGGCACAAATCATCGATTCCGGCGGATTGTGGAACGCATTCATCATCGCGGCGTCGGCACAGCAGCTCGTCAACATGTTCATGAAGCGCTTCGCTCCAGTCGTCATGGAAATGCAGGTGATCATGAGCCGCTGCAGCCAGGTCGGCCTGCCGGCGTCGTCCGGCTGGGCTACTATCGTCGATATGTACGAGCGCCTGCCCAATGTAGATTTTTCACGCGACCTGCTCGAAGGACAGGAAGAGTCGCTGCGAGTAGTGCGAGTGCCGACCTGCGGCTGGAGCGATCTGGGAACTCCGCATCGCGTCGCCGAGACGGTGCGTCGATTGTTGCGAGACCCGACGGCGCCTCAACACCGCCCCCGCAAGCGAGTCGATTCGTCGGCACAGATCGATCTCGCTGCCATGCACGCTCGGTCCGAAAGTACCGGGCTGACGGCTTGAGGATGTGAAACGGCATCGAACGCTTCCGTGTGGCGCGGAGCTGGTTTCCAACGATCGCACCCGCTTTCGATTGTGGGCGCCGGATGCACAGCGTGTCACGGTGACGATCGAATCTGCTGGCAGCGCGATTTCCCCCCAGTTGCCCCGGTCGGTTGACCTGCCCCAGTCCATTGACTTGCAGAGAGATAGCCTGGGATGGCACGAAGGCGAGATCGGTTGCGGGGCCGGCACGCTGTATCGCTATCGCATCGACTCTGAACTCGACGTGCCCGATCCGGCATCGCGCTTCAATCCCTCCGGAGTGTCGGGTCCGAGCGAGGTAATCGATCCTGATACCTTTCAGTGGACCGACGCCGACTGGCGCGGCCGGCCATGGCACGAAGCCGTGCTGTATGAATTGCACGTGGGCACGTTCACCAGGGAGGGCACGTTCGCGGCCATCATCCCGCGGCTGCAGTCGCTGGTAGACACCGGTATCACCTGCGTCGAGCTGTTGCCGGTAGCAACCTTTCCTGGACGGCGCGGCTGGGGATACGACGGCGTGCTGCCCTTCGCTCCGCATTTTGCCTATGGACGGCCCGACGACTTGAAACGGCTGGTGCAAGCTGCTCACCGCGTCGGCCTCAGCATCATCCTCGACGTGGTCTACAACCATTTCGGACCGGAGGGCAATTACCTGCACCGCTACGCGAAACCGTTCTTCACGGATCGCCACCACACGCCCTGGGGCAGCGCCATCAATTTCGAAGGCGACGCTGGACGCAACGTGCGTGATTTCTTCATCGAGAATGCGCTGTACTGGATCGACGAGTATCGCTTCGACGGACTGCGCCTCGATGCCATCCATGCCATCAAGGACGACAGTCCCGTGCACGTGGTCGATGAACTGGCCGCGATCCTGGAAAACGGTCCCGCGCGCCAGCGTCACATTCACCTGGCGCTGGAGAATCATTTCAACGAAGCGCGGCGGCTGAAACGAAGCCGCTTGCCGGCGGTGTCGCAGTTGTCCAAGGCGCAATGGAACGACGACTTCCATCACGCATTCCACGTGCTCGTGACCGGCGAGGATGACGGTTATTACATCGACTACACGAATCCGTTGGCGCGGGCAGGGCGGATCCTCGCTGAAGGATTTGCCTACCAGGGCGAGCAGTCATCGTTCGGCAAGCATCCACGCGGCGAGCCGAGCGGAACGCTGGCGCCGACCTCATTCATCAGTTTTCTCCAGAATCACGACCAGATCGGTAATCGCGCCCTCGGCGAACGCATCGGACAGCTGGCCGATCCGCAAAAACTGCGAGCGGCTATGGCAATGCTGCTACTGTCGCCACAGGTGCCGATGCTGTTCATGGGCGAGGAGTATGCAGCTCCCGAGCCCTTTCTATATTTCTGCGAGTATCAGGGCGAACTCGCAGCGGCTATTACCAAAGGTCGCCGCTCGGAGTTCGGGCAGTTCCGCGGCTTCGATTCACCGCAGGCGCAGGCCCGTATTCCGGATCCCAATGCGCAGGCGACCTTCACTCGCAGCCAACTCGACTGGGCACTACGGGAAAAATCCCCGCACCGCGAGTGGTTGGAATTCACTGCGGAATTGCTGCGGCTACGGCGCAAGAGCGTGGCGCCGCTGATTCCACTGATCGTCCCGGGCAGGAGTACGTTCTCCATTGAAGACGATGTGTTGACGGTGCATTGGCCGCTCGACGACGGACGCACGCTGGCGCTCCGGGCGAGTTTCAATCCGCAACGGGCGGTAGTGGCGCCCCTCGAACGTGGGCTGCTGTACTCAGCCGATCCGCCTCACTCGAGTTGCGTACGGCTATGGGTGGGGTAGTGCGACAGGCTGTCGTCCCGCGCGCCACGTACCGGCTGCAGTTCAATCGCGAGTTCACGTTTGCCGCGGCCCGGCGCATCGTGCCGTATCTCACCCGCCTCGGCATCAGTCACGTCTACGCATCGCCTATTCTCAAGGCGCGGCCCGGCAGTATGCATGGCTACGACGTGGTCGATCATTCCGTGCTCAATCCGGAACTGGGGACCATGGAGGAGTTCCAGTCGCTGGTCGCCGCTTTGCACGAGCAGGCGATGGGACTGGTCGTCGACATCGTACCCAATCACCTGGGCATCATGGGCAACGACAACCCGTGGTGGATGGACGTGCTGGAGAACGGCCCCATCGCGCAGTTCGCAGCGCATTTCGATATCGACTGGCGGCCCAATCGCGCCTCGCTGCGCAATCGCGTGCTCGTGCCGATCCTCGGCGGTGCGTATGGAACCGTGCTGGAGCGTGGCGAACTGAAGCTCGCCTTCGATGCCGCCAGCGGTAACTTTCACGTGAAATATTTCGATCACTCGTTCCCGATCGATCCACGCGAGTATCCGAAAATCTTCATCGGTGCGAGCACCGACCTGCCGCCGGAAGATCCCGATCGTGCCGACTTCGAGAGCCTGCTGACGTCATTCGACCATCTGCCGACCCGCGACTCCGACGACTCGGAGGCTCGCGCCATTCGCTACCGCGACAAGGAAGCCCACAAACGTCGCCTGGTGCGGCTGCTGGATCGCAGCCCTGCCATCGTCAAGCACATCGAGCAGGCGCTGGAGAAGCTGAACGGTATAGTCGGCCAGCAGGAAAGCTTCGACGCGCTCGATGCCCTGCTCGAATCGCAGGCCTATCGGTTGGCGTACTGGCGTGTCGCCGGAGACGAAATCAACTATCGCCGCTTCTTCGACGTGAACGATCTAGCGGCGCTGCGCATGAACGAACCTGAAGTGTTCGCTCGTACGCATGAGCTGATCTTCAAACTGATCGACGAGGGGTGCATCGACGGGCTGCGTATCGATCACTCCGACGGCCTGTTCGATCCGGAAGCGTATTTCGACCAGATCCAGCAACGCTTTCGCGAAGCAGGCGCCGCCGGCACCAGGCCGCTCTATGTCGTGACCGAGAAGATCCTGGCAGTACACGAGAAGCTGCCGTCGAGTTGGGCGGTGTACGGTACTACGGGCTACGATTTCACGGCGCTCGCCAGCGGCTGGCTGGTCTGCGGCGACAACGAAGATGCGGTGACGAAAACGTATCGACAGTTTACCGGCATCAGCGAATCGTTCGACGAGCTTGCGTACCAGTCGCGCCGGCTGGTGATGCGGACTTCCCTCGCCGCCGAAGTGGAAGTACTGGCGACGCAGCTCGATCGCATCGGGCAGCGCGACCGGCGTACATCGGACTTCACCCGTCCTGCAATGCGTGAAGCCATCGTCGAAGTCATCGCATGCTTCCCGGTGTATCGCACTTATGTTTCCGCCCGCGGCGTGAGTGACGAAGATCGGCGTATCGTGCAGTGGGCGATCAATGTAGCGCGACGCCGTTCGGCGGTCGGCGAGTTGAGTATTTTCGATTTCTTGCGCGACGTGCTGTTGTGCGACGCTGCGAATGGACGCTCCGAGTCCTACGCTCGCGCCGTGCTCGAATTTGCGATGAAATTCCAGCAGGTGACATCGCCGGTCACCGCCAAGGGGGTCGAGGACACTGCGTACTATCGCCACAATCGGCTGGTCGCAGTGAACGAAGTCGGTGCCGATCCGCGTCGCTTCTCATTCTCCAACTCAGCTATTCACCAGGAGAATCTCGAACGCGCCCGCTCCTGGCCGCACTCGATGCTCACGACGTCGACGCACGATACGAAACGCAGCGAGGATGCCCGTGCCCGCATCGCCGTATTGAGCGAGGTTCCCGATTTATGGAAGCGCCACCTCGCTCGCTGGACTCGGCTCAATCGCAGCAAGCGGCTGCAGCTGGAAAGCGGTCCGTCACCGTCGCGCAACGACGAGTACCTATTGTATCAATCGCTCGTCGGCATCTGGGCGCCGTCCGAAACGACGGAGAGCCTCAGCGAACGATTGCAGGCCTATATGATCAAGGCTGCACGTGAAGCGAAGAGATCGACTTCGTGGATGAATCCCGATGCCGACTATGAAAAGGGACTGACGCAGTTCGTCGCGCAGTTGCTGACCGATCCGGAGCACAACGCTTTCCTGCGCGACTTCAGCACCATCGCGCAGGTTACCGACTATTTCGGCAGGCTGAACTCGCTGGGGCAGACCATCCTGAAATTGACGGCACCGGGTGTGCCGGATACGTATCAAGGAACCGAACTGCCGAGTCTCGCGCTGGTGGATCCGGACAATCGCCGGCCGGTGGATTTCGACGCCGCAGCCGCGAAACTGACCGAGATCGAAGCAACGAGCGCGGAGCACATATCGAGCAGGATGTTGAGCGATTGGCAGGATGGGCGCAGCAAATTGTTCGTGACCTGGAAGCTGCTGCAGTTACGAAAACGCTGTCCGCAGCTGTTCGCGGGCGGCGACTACGAACAGCTGCAAGTCGCAGGCGATGCGAAAGATCACGTGCTGGCCTTCGCGCGCAAGCATGAAGACCGGTGCGTGATCGTGGTTCTATCGCGCTGGGCGGCCAGGTTGATGAAAGGTGAGTTGGCTCCGCCCATTGGAGCAGTATGGGCCGAGACGTCGATCAACTCGACGCCGCGATGCGCGCTGCAGCCGATGCGGGATCTATTCACCGATCGGTCCGTCGATCCGGTAACCGGCGATGCGCCGACCCTGCGTGTAGCGGATGTCCTGAAGTCGCTGCCGTTCGCCGTGCTGGTGAGCTGAGCGGCGTCGTTCGATGATGCACTCGCATTCATCTGCGCCTTCGGGCGTTCGCTACTAGTTAGACTTCCATCGCGAAGCGAAGCCCTGTGTGCATGCAGTTAACTGCCCGCAGCATGCTTCATGCGCGCAATCCGCTCAGCGACAATCAATCTTGCGGGGGAAGCCGTGGAACACGAAAAACTCGTCATCGATCTGCTCAGTCAATTCGAACGCGGCCGGATATCGCGCCGCACCCTGGTCCAAACACTCGCTACCGGCATCGCCGCGGCCTCAGCCATGGGCATGTCTAGTTCGGCGCTGGCCGCCGCTCCTGCCCGCAAAGGCTTCAAGGCCGTAGCGGTCAATCACATCTCCTACGGCGTCTCCGACTACGCTCGCACCCGCGACTTCTATGCCGACCTGCTCGGCATGCGCGTGAGCGAAGACAACGGCAAACAGTGCGCTCTCTCGTTCGGCGACACTTTCGTCATCCCTCGCAAGACACGCCAGCCCGACGGCAAGCCGTACATCGACCACGTCGCCTACACGATCGAAGACTGGAACACCGCCGAGGTCGAAGCCGAACTGCGCCGTCGTGGCTTCGAGCCGCGGAAAGACACGGAGGATAGTTTTCATATCAAGGATCCGGATGGGTTCGACGTGCAGATCTCGGGGAAGAATATGAAGGCGGCGCCTTGAGGCATTTGCTGAGGACATCTATCGCCACCTTCCTCATTTGTTGAGGACATCCACCGATGAGTTTGTTGAGGACATCCACCGATCACAGCAAGTCCTTGCCAAGGACATCCATCAATGCTTAGGACATCCACCGCTCGCCTTCTTTGCCAAGGACACCCACCTTCTTTGCCAAGACACCAATGGACTTGGCTAAGGACACCCATCGACTAGTTCGGCCGTAAGAAGTCCCGATCCCGATAGGTATTTATCCAATTGGTTTGCTGGTGAGATGCGGGCTGGCGTCGTTCGGGCGATGTCGACGCCAGTTCGCAAACAAAGTCAGAATCTCTCAAGCAACAGGGTAGCGTTGGCGCGTCTGTGCAACCGACTTCGCGGAGTTTGGAGGCCTTCTGGATGTTTCGCTATCCGTACAGGCGCGCTGAGGCTCTCAGCCCCTTGACCCAGGATTGCCCCAACGTCCTCGCGTGCAAGCGAAGTCGATCGAGTTTCCCCATGGCTCGGCCGAAGATCGTGCTGCCCGATTGCATGGCCGCGTTCCATGCGCCTGCGTCGATTTTCAAACGAACAGCGATGCCTGGCAAATGTGAGTCGATGGTGCCGAGTTTCCCCTTGCGACGAAGTCGGCCCGACCAGTCCACCAGTTCAATATAGTCCTGCGTACTAAATGGAATGGCCGTCAGGCCCGGCTTTACGGTGTCTCGAAATCCAAGCAGAGGCACGCTCGCGCCTATGATTGACGTGCTCGACTCCTTTCTTCTGCCGGGGTACAAAGCCTGCAACCTTGCATAGATGGAGGCGAACTCAGACTCCTCGGGGCTATCGGCAACGCCTGCGCGAATCGGATTGAGATCCACATAAGCCATCGCGGTGAGTAGTCCGGCATCATCCAGAAGGGCTTGTGATCTGAACCGTCCCTCCCAGAAACGGCCGGTGCATTCATCTTCTGCATTCGCTCGTCGGGCCAGATGCTCGTTGAGACACCGCATATACCAGCTGACATCGCACAGTCGCCTTCGCCATCGCTCGACAATGCTCGAAGCTACCTCACGCTCTGCTGCTGTGCCCAGTCCCTCCTGCATTCGCTCGACAATCAACGGTTGCGAGAATATTTTCGTCCAGCGTTCGATGACCTCATCCGTGGTCCACGCCTGGGCACGTCGCTGGTCAACGTGCAATACCAGGTGATAGTGATTGCTCATCACGGCGTACGCGCAGATATCGACCGAAAATATTGCGGACAGAAACTCCAATCGTTGCAGTATCCAGATTCTCCTATGCGAGTAGTCCTTGCCGGCGTAGCGATCGAAGCCCCACAGCCAAGCGCGCCGCACGCAACGGGCGACGACGTGATAGTACGGTGTGTCCTGCAGCGAGATGAGTGACTTGCGTGCGTAGGTCATGCGCTTTGGGGTCGTATCGATCATCCGATCGATCCAGGGATCGAGAGCGTACGCGTTGCTGGAGCGCCAGTGGTGAGCGATAACTGGCGATATCAGGCAGAAATGGATGCCTCAGATCCCTTCTCTGGTCGGGGACACCCATTCATTTGCAAATAATGGACGTCCCAGCCCGAGTGCGTCCGACTAGATGGATGTCCCTGCTCGATTATGTCGCAGCCGCGACTGCTCCCGCGATCGGACCGGCTGGCGAACTCCCGCCGCGATTTCAGGATTCCGAATCCGGGATGTGACTCACGCCAGCGCGTTCCTTCGCTATTGTCTAATTCGCAGGATGCTAAGCGCATAAACATCCCCTCAAGTGGGATCACGGATTCAAAGGCGTCGGCCGCAACGCAGGGACTTCATGTTTCGACGGACAGCGCTGATTTTACTAGCTCTTGTCATTGGATCTGCGAGCGCGGAGACCGTTGACCCGACCAGTCAAGACAACCGCGCGAAACTTCGCATCTCGGCGGAGGACTTCGGTGCGCTGCCTTTTCTATCTGCGCCAAAGCTGTCCCCCGATGGCTCGAAAGTTCTGGCGCGTGTCTTCATCGAAGGGGAACGTCGCCTGCTGGTTCTCGGATTGACTCCGGAGACCAAGTCGTTGACGCACACTTATTTCGAATCGCGCGACCTGCTCTGGTACCGGTGGGCTGGAAACAACCGCGTGGTGCTTGGATGGGGAGAGTCCACTCACTACGAGGGTGAGGAAGTGTATGCCACGCGTCTGGCTCTGATCGATCTTCCCTCCGGGAAGATCAGCAGCATCGCCGCGAGAAATGCCGGATTCGATGGCGACACGGTGATCCATGTCGATCCGGAAGGGCGCTCGTTGCTCCTGAGCATGCAGAGGACCGTCTATGAGTATCCATCGGTGTGGAACGTAAACCTCGATACGCTCAAGATGAACCGTGTCGTGGAGCAGCACGAGCGCGTATGGCACTGGTTCGCTGATTCGGCCGGCGTGGTGCGAGCGGGTGTGGGATCGCAGCGAAGCGGCTGGTGGCTGCTCTATCGAAAAAGCTCGGACGCGAAGTTCGAGAAGGTGCTGCGCAAGGAATTCGATGCCGACGATACTGGCGACATCGAGCGCTTCATTCCGATCGATGGCAGCGACCAGGGCTATGCTATCGCGAATTCTCGCAACGGCAGGTACGGTCTGTATCGATATGACTTTGCTGCCGATGCGTTGGGCGAGCCAGTCTTCGAGCATCCGAGCGTCGACATAGACGATTTCTACGAATCTCCGCAGGGTGAGATCCAGGCGGTCCTCTACACGGACGACCGTAGCCGCGTAGCGTGGCTCAATCCGAAAATGAAACAGATCCAGGATGAGATCGATGCCGCGCTCCCCAATCGCATCAACCGGGTGGTCTCGGTCAGTCGCGACGGCGACAAAATGTTGGTCTGGACCGGTTCCGGTTCGGATCCCGGCAGCATCTACTACTACGAACCGGCCGCCGGCGCGATGCATCGGCTGGCTCAGCCCTATGAGAAATTGGTCGGCAAGACGCTTGCTCGTGTGGAGGTATCAAACTATCGCGCACGCGATGGGCTCGACATACCCGCCTACCTCACTGTGCCGACGGGACAGGAAATGAGCGCTCTGCCGCTGGTCGTCATGCCGCACGGCGGACCGTTCGTTCGGGATGAGTGGGGCTACGATACCTGGGCACAGTTCCTGGCGAATCGCGGCTACCTGGTGCTGCAACCGAATTTTCGCGGTTCGACCGGCTATGGGAAGGAATTTGTCGAGAAGGGAATGGGACAGTGGGGACGAGCGATGCAGGACGATATCGACGACGGTGTGAAATGGCTGGTCGAGTCGGGTAAGGTCGATCCGAAGCGCGTCTGCATCATGGGGGCGTCATACGGCGGTTACGCTGCTATGTGGGCGGCCGTCAGGAATCCTGAGATCTATCGTTGCGCCATCAGCTTCGCTGGCATCTCCGACGTGAAGCAGATGCTCCGATACGACCGCAAGACATTCAGCGCGCCGCGCTACTTCCGCAGCTGGCAGGAGAAGGTCCAGGGCGATGAGGACTTCGACCTGAGTGCCGTATCGCCGCTGGCGATGGCAAACCGCATCTCGATTCCGCTGTTGATTGCGCATGGATCGAAGGACGCAAATGTGCCGTCATCCCAGTCCGTAAAGCTTCACGACGCGCTGACAAAGGCGGGCAAGCCACACCAGTTCGTTCTCTACAAAGGCGAAGAGCACGGCTTCAGTAAGCCGGAGAATGCGATCGATTTTCTCAAACGCGTCGATGCTTTCCTCGAAGCCAACAATCCGGCGAGAAGCGCAAGCCACTGATGAGGAGGCGCGCGTTGCTTCGCGTGACGGCGCCGCGCACGTTCGCGAGACGCCCCGCGTGTCCAAGGCTCCAGGACACCCATCGAATCGAGAAGACTCGAGGACGCCCATCTAATTGCAGTTTGATTCCGGGACACCTACCGATTGCGGCAATCGCTCGCCTGAATCAATTGATGGATGTCCCGGCCCTGGTGGATGTCCCGGTACTGGCCGACAGCGACACCAATCCTGCCGACAGCGCCGAAGCTGTGCAACGTTGGATCTGAGGTCAGCGAGCTTGCTCAACCATCTCTTAAGCGGCGAGCGGCAACGAAAAGCAAAACAAGGCCCCTTCGCCAGGTACGCTTTCCGCCCAGATCCGGCCCCCGTGCCTGGCGATGATTCGCTGTGAGATCGCGAGACCCACGCCGGTGCCTGGATAGAGTGCATCCGCGTGGAGCCGCTGGAATACGCCGAACAGCTTATCGTAGTACCGCATATCGAAGCCGACGCCGTTGTCGCGGATGCGGTAGATCACTTCATCCGCAGCCGTATCGGCGCTGATATGGATCTGCGGATGGTTGGCCGCCGCCGAATATTTGACTGCGTTGTCGACGAGGTTGAGCCATACCAAATGCAGCAGGCGGCGATCGCAGCGCGCGGGAGGTAGATTCCCGATAGCAATGACGGGCGCGATTTTCTCGCGCGCCGTCATCAAGTCGTTGACGACGTTGCTGACGACGGTGTGCATGTCGGTCTGTTCCTGATCCAATACCTGCCGCCCGATACGGGAGAATTCGAGCAAGTCGTCGATGAGCCGGCCCATTCGTTCGCTGGCGCTGCAGATCGTGCGTAGATAGCGAGGGCCTTCGCCGTCGAGTTGTGACGCATACTGCTGTTCGAGCATGCGAGCGAATCCGTTGATGGCCCGCAGCGGCGCCCGCAGGTCGTGCGATACCGAATAGCAGAAGCTCTCGAGTTCGCGATTGCTGGATTCCAGCAGTTCCGCATGGCGACGCAATTCTTCGTTCAACGTCAGCATGTGCCGTTGCGTCGCTTTCTCTTCGGTGATGTCCAGCGAAATGCCGAGCAGGAATTGCGGACGGCCGAGGGCGTCGCGAACGGGGACTTTGCGTGTATGCAGCACACGCCGCCCATTCGCTGTGTCGATCTCTTCTTCTGGAATGTCGACGATGCCGCCGAGGGCGAGTACCTCGCGGTCCTTCTCGATAAAAAATTTAGCCTGCTCGGGAGGGAACAGGTCGGCGTCGCCCTTGCCCAGCAAGGACTGGCGCCGCAGGCCGAGCAGTTTTTCGCCGGCGCGATTCAGGCGGACGAAATGCAGATCTTCCACATCCTTGGCGAATACCATGGTGGGAATGTTCTCCAGCAGCGATTCGAGAAGGCCGTTGGCTTCATGCAGGCGGTTCTCGACCGTGCGGCGTTCGCGCAGGTCGGCCATGATGCGCCGTAGGAGCAAGCCCAGCGTCACGAACATCGCAATCGCAATGACGGCGAGCCACACATACAGCGAGGTCGCTGCCTGGTCGTCCAGTTCGAGCCGCGTAGCTAGTTCGCGTGCGCCGGCTTCATCGAGCCGCGTCAGTATCTGGCGAGTTTCAGTGAGTTTCGCCTGGATCCTAGTGGTGATATCCCTGCGCGTTGCGAGCGAACCGCCGGAATCGCGCATCCGCTGAGTTTCATCGAGAGCGGCGATCAACTGCTCTATCGTATTGTCGAGCTCGCGGACGCCCTGTTGTAAGGCGGGCGATGAGTCGCGAGTGTGTTCGTGCAGGAACAGGAGCTGTTGTCGCAGGCGCGCGATCGCATCGTTACGAGCGCTGAGGTATTTCTCATCGCCCGTCATCGCGTAGGTACGCTGGCTGGAAGTCGCATCCACGAGCGACGAGTACAGCCGATCGCGGCCGGACGACAGTTCGCCCGCATGCCAGACGCCACGCGAGGACGCGATGAACGTCTGCATGGTCACTGCAACTCCAACGATCACCAGCAGCAGCACGATGGCTGCGCCGGTAAAACCCACCAGCGTTTTACGTTCGATCGACCAGTTTTCCACCATCGCTCCGTGTCGGTTTTTGCGCCAGGAATGGTCCAGCAACGGTCGACACGTCATCCCGACGCTGTCTCCGGGCCGGAGCCTACGGGGAGCCGCCGTCCTCGTCAAAGTGGGAAATCTTCAGCGTGGCCATTGCCTGTCCGGTAGGCTGCCTGCTTTTGCCGGAGTGCGTCGTGACGCGGTTTGCGCTGTCTCTGCTCGTCCTGGCCGGCATGGTCGGCTGTGCGCGAGTGCCTGAAGAAATCGCTCTGTCCGGGCCGGCCCAGGGTACTGTCTATAACGTCAAGGTGGCGGCGGCGCCCGCCGGTGTCGACAGCCGTGCGATCCGCGTGGCGATCGACGAAGTGCTCGACAGCGTCGATCGCTCGATGTCGGGTTATCGTTCCGACTCCGAAGTGTCGCGCTTCAATGCGTCGCAATCCACCGAGTGGATCGACGTTTCCCCGGACTTCGCGACGGTCGTGGCAGTGTCGCAGGAGACCAGTCAGGCATCGCGTGGCGCGTTCGATATCACCGTCGCGCCACTCGTCAGCTTGTGGGGCTTCGGTCCCGCGGGCGAGCCTGCGTTGATACCGGATGATGCCGCCGTCCGCGAGGTCCAGTCCCGCGTTGGATTTTCGATGCTGGAGGTGCGTCGTGAACCCGCTGCCCTGCGCAAGAAGGATCCGCGGTTGACCGTAGATCTTAATGGCGCGGCACCCGGCTTCACTGTCGACAAGCTGGCGCAGCGGTTCGCGGCGATGGGGCTGCATCATTTCATGATCGATATTGGCGGCGAGGTGATGGCGCGCGGGCGCAATGTCGAGGGAGAGCCTTGGCATATCGCAATCGAAAAGCCAATCGATACGGAACCCGAACCGTATGCGATCCTGCGTCTCGCCGATTTTTCCGTGACGACTTCGGGCGAATATCGCCACTACTACAGCCGCGACGGGAAGCGCTTTTCACATACGATCGATCCCCGCACCGGCCGGCCGGTGCAGCACGCTCTTGCGGCGGTCGTGGTCATGGGGCCGACGTCGCTGGGCATCGATACCTGGGCGACCGCACTCAATGTGCTCGGCGAGCAGGAAGGTTACGAACTGGCGAAACAACGCGGCATTCCGGCGATGTTCATCGTCCAGCAGGGCGATCGGTTGATCAAGAAAATGACGCCGGGATTCGAGGAGCGCGTCATCGGCCCGTGAGCTGATCTACTGCGAGATATGCGTCATCACTGCGCCGATGGAATCGTGGATCACCAGGTCCGCGAGTTCATCCATCTGCGTCGGCTCGCGATTGACGATGACCAGGCTGGCGCCGTTGTGGCTGGCGATTCGTGGGAATTCCGCCGCCGGAAACACGGACAATGATGAGCCGAGCACCACGAACAGGTCGCTCAGCAAAGTTTCTTCATGCGCACGCCGCATGGGCAACTCGGGCATCGATTGCCCGAACGAGATGGTCGCACTCTTCATGATTCCGCCGCAGTCGCACGGGCCGACATTGCCGGTGGCCTGGAATTCCTTTTCCAGATCGGCCAGCTCGACGCGGCGTTGGCAAGTGAGGCATCTGGCGTAGGTCGAGTTGCCGTGCAGCTCGATCACCTGCGATTCCGGTACGCCTGCAAGCTGGTGCAGGTTGTCGACATTCTGCGTGATTACGGCCGCCGCCTTGCCGCGGCGAATCCACTCCGCCACCGCGAGATGCCCCTGGTTCGGCTGCGCGCCGACCCAGCCATCGCTGTTATCGAATCGCCGCCGCCACGCCTCGCGTCGGATTTCTTCCGACCCGATGAACTCCTGGAAATAGATGGGTTTCATCTTCGACCACAGCCCGCCCGGACTGCGGAAATCCGGAATGCCCGACTCGGTGCTGATCCCTGCTCCGGTAAAGAACAGGATGCGCCGGCTGTCGGCAAACATCTCTCGCAGCTGGTCCGCCGCGGCGGTGTCGGTCAGGGTCAGTTCGGTGGCGGCGGCCATGAGGGGGCATGGTCGCACAAACGCCGAGGTCCAGACGAGGACATCCACCTTCTTCGCTAAGTCAAACCGGGGACACCCACCTTCTTCGTTGTCTCGAAGAAGGTGGGTGTCCCCGACCAAGGGGGAGTAGGAGCAAGGAAGAGGTGGATGTCCCCGACCAGGACAGGATGAAGCAGGCGACCCGCACCTCCCGCTACGCTACCCGTCCCCCTCCCCAAATCACGGCGTCGTGTCCGGCTCCGCCGTTGCCGCGGTCTTCGTGATCATCATTTCCGAGCGCAGCGTGCGTTCCAGCCAGTCGTTCATGGTGATCATGGTATTGCGGGCCGTGAGCGGCGAGCTCGGTTGCACCCACTGCGTATGTACGCCGATGATGACGCCGCTGCTTTCGTCGATGACCGGTGCGCCGCTGGCGAGATCGTGCGAATCCATGTCATGAGTGAAGCCGGCCATGCTCGAGATCGCGACGCCGTTGGCGGTGCGCTCGTACACCATGCCGTGGGTCTTGCGCTTGACGGTATCGCCATCGAGATTCGAATTGAAGCCGATCATCAGCACGCTGGCGGCGGCGCCGGAGAACTTGCCGAGCGGCATGGTGCGTTGAGCGAAGCGTGAAGGCTCGCTGAGGCGGATCACGGCGAAATCCTTGGCAGGTTGGCCGAAAGCGCCGGCTTCCGTTTCCCACTGGGCCTTGATGTAGGACACTGGGATGCGTTCGCGAATCTGGCCGAGCGAGTCGGTGCTCGTGTAGGTGCATTTCTCAGGCTGGATCCATTTGCCGTTGCGCTCGAAGGTGTGGGCGACGGTCACGCCGAGGTCGAACGCGCCGACCAGGAAGGCGGTGGCCATCTGCTGCTTGCCTTCGACGGTGCAGACGATCGCGCCGACGCCGCTGAAGGAAAGATATTCCTGGTCGGAGAGCAGCGGATTACGGGTAGGCACCTGCACGCCGGTCAGTGCGTGCACATTGGTCGAGAAACTGAGTTGTTTCGGCGCCCCTCCCGTCGCATGGGCCGCCGCAGAGGTCACGGGTCCAGCGCAGTTCGCGCCGGCCGCACACAGTGTGGACGCCGCTTCAGTCCTGGGCAGGCAAAGCAGGGCGGAGGCAGTGAGCAGGCCGGCCAACGCGAGGCGGATCCGGGAGAGGGAAGGGTGGGCTGCCAGCTGGATCGATGGTGTGCGCATGCTTCAGAACTTACCGTGTGCTTGCCGCGGGACACGTAAGTCATGACACCGATTTGGCGTAAGGCCCTACCTCAACGCGCCGGTCCCCTGACCTACCCCTCATTTCACCCTTCGCGCGCCTTGCGGCAACGGATGTGATGAGTTGAGCCTATGGGGATCGCATCGGCAGGACGGTGAGCCACATCAAAGTTGGCGCGCGAATTTTGAGACGTGCATCGAGAAATTTCGTGATGGGGCGCAGCGAAGCGCGAGGTGCGGACAAAAAAAGAGCCGGGACCACGAGCGTCCCGGCCAGTCTGGTACTTTGGTCTGAGCCGAGCTCTGAACCGATCAGGCAGGACCGTTGGTCAGCTTGAAGTTCACTGCCACCTGGGTCCACGCCTGGATGGCGCTGGTGCCGTTCGTCGCCGCAACGAATTTCCAGCGGGAGACTGCCTGCCGGGCCGCTTCATCCAGTCGCGGGAAGCCACTACTTTGCGCGATCTGGACATCCTTCGGACGACCCTTCTCATCGACCAGCACCTTCAGGCGCACCACACCCTCTTCACCGGCACGACGTGAGGCTGACGGATAGGTCGGCTCCACTCGCGATGCAGTCTTCAGATCCTGCGCTGGGGCGCCGGCGGTCGTAGCTGCGATCGCATTCTGGGAGGCTTCCATCGGGTTGTCGGCGGGCGGAGCGATCGGTTCGTCCACCGCGACTTCAGGCAGCGGCTGATCCACCGGCTGCTGCACGTCGATGTCCGGCTTGACCATGGGTACCGGTTCAGGCTTCGATTCCTGGGTGTCCTGGATCATGACCGCTTCCAGCGGAGCCGCATACTTCGGCATGTCGATCACGCCCATGCTGACAGCCAGCACGTATATGATCACGGCGTGAATACCGATCACGGCGAGTGCCGGACCGCCGCGCGAGAGCATGCCGGTCTTCATGTCGCCTTTCTTCGTATAGTTCGCAGAACTCATACCGTCCCTCCGTCACTGTGTAGGCAGCCTCTTGGCTGACCATTAAACGGTGCACAGGGTTGAAAAGTTCATGCAAGACAACGCGCGGTAGGTGGACAAACAAGCCGAAAGGTTCCCTTCATTGAGAAAGTTCCCTTTTCCGTGCGAAGTGCCTGGCGATGGGCGCAACGCACCATCCGTTGACAGATTCATCCGATGACCCCGAACGGACCGCAACTCGATCGTTGGACATGGACCGCTGCGCTCGATAGCAATGTGCGCGGGCAATTGCAACACGCTATCGAACAGCAATCGTCGGCAGACTGGGATGCGGTGCTATCGCAAGCGCCCGTCGCGGAGTCGCTGGAAAGAGTGTGGAAAGCCAGCGACTTCGTCGTGCGCTTGTGTTCGGGACAACCGCAGCTGCTGATCGCGTTGCTGGCCGACGAGGCACTGGCCCGCGTCATGGCGCCCGGGTGGATCGAAGAAGATCTGCAGCGCCGTGACATGGGAGCGTCCGAGCCGGAGTGGATCGATTCGCTGCGTATCTTTCGCAAGCGGCACCTGTTGCGTATCGCATGGCGCGACCTGGCAGGCTGGGCCGATCTCGACGAGACGCTCGCGGACCTCTCGACGCTGGCGGATGCCTGCATTCGGTTTGCCTGTCAACGCATGTACGACTCCCTGGTCGCACGCTACGGAACGCCGCGCTCCGCCGCCAATGGCGAAGCGCAGCCATTGGTAACGCTTGGCATGGGCAAGCTCGGCGGTCGCGAATTGAATTTCTCTTCCGACATCGACCTCGTGCTGCTGTATCCGGAGCCTGGGCAAACCGACGGCGCGCGTTCCATCGACAATGTCGAGTTCTTCCTGCGCCTGGGACAGAAGATGGTCCAGCTGCTGGCCGTCAGGACGGCGGAAGGATTCGTCTATCGCGTCGACCTGCGGTTGCGGCCATTCGGAGATAGCGGTCCGCTGGCGTTGAGCTTCGCGGCCTTCGAAGACTATCTGCAGCAACACGGCCGCGACTGGGAACGCTATGCCTATGTGAAGGCGCGTGCGATCACGGGTGAGAGCCACTATGGCCCGCTGTACGACGGCGTGCTGCGGCCGTTCGTCTACCGCCGTTACCTGGACTTCGGCGTTTTCGAATCGCTGCGCGACATGAAAGCCATGATTGCCCGCGAAGTCGAACGGCGCGATTTGCAGGACAACGTCAAGCTCGGCCCTGGCGGCATTCGCGAGATCGAGTTCATCGTGCAGGCATTCCAGCTGATTCGAGGCGGACGCGATCGACGCTTGCGACGGCGGGAGTTGCGGATCGTGCTGCCGTTGCTCGCCGGACAGCGATTGCTGCGTGCGGTAAGCGTGGCTGAATTGCATGTGGCGTATCGATTCCTGCGCGAGGTCGAGAACCGCTTGCAGGAATGGAACGATGAGCAGACGCATCAGCTGCCCGTCGATGAAGGTGCGCGCTTGCGTCTCGCGCAGTCGATGGACTGCGCGACCTGGGACGAATTCAGCGCACAACTCGATGTGCACCGACGCCATGTCAGCACGCACTTCGCGCAGACCGTATTCGGACCGGTCGCAGAAGGTAACGGTGCGCCGTCGATTGCTTTCGATATCGACAGTCCGGAGGATTCCGAGCGGGCAGTGCAAACGGCGGGATTCGCCGAGCCGCAGTCGATGCAGAAGGCGCTCGAAGAACTACGCAGCAGTATCTACTATCGCCGGCTCGATGAGACCGGCCATCGTCGCCTGGCTGAATTGATGTCGCGCCTGTTGCCGCTCGTCGCGCGAACCGAGGCGCCAGCAACTACATTCCTGCGCCTGGCCAAAATTCTCGAACGCATCGGCGGGCGTACCGCGTATCTCGCGTTGTTGAACGAGAATGCAGCCGCGCTGCTGCGATTGGTCGAGCTCTGTTCGCAAAGCCAGTTCCTGGCCGATCAGATCGCCGCTCATCCGCTCCTGCTGGATGAACTCATCGATGAACGCCTGGTCGACGAGCCGCCCACGCGGGAGCGGTTTGCATTCGATCTGGCAGCCCGTCGCGATGCCATGCAGGACGAGGACCCCGAGCATCAAGTCGAAGCGCTGCGCCAGTTCCAGCGGGCAGCGATCTTTCGCATTGCCGTCGCCGACCTGTCGGGACAGTTGCCGTTGATGAAGGTCAGCGACCGACTCACCGATGTCGCCGAACTGATCGTCGGCGAAGCGCTGATGCTGGCGTGGACGCAGATCACTGCGAGACACGGCACTCCGCGTTGTGGCGTCGAGAGTGGCGAGTTGCGTGCTGCCGGAACGATCGTAGTCGCCTATGGCAAGCTCGGAGGTCTCGAGCTGGGATATGCCTCCGACCTGGACCTCGTGTTCCTGCACGACTCCGAAGGCGAGATACAGCGAACGGATGGCGAACAACCCATCGAGAACAGCGTGTTCTTCCAGCGGCTGGGCCAGCGCATCGTGCACCTGCTCACGGTGCACACCTCGGCCGGGCGTCTATACGAGGTCGATACCCGTCTGCGTCCTGGCGGCAATCGCGGCCTGCTGGTCCAGACCATGCGTAGTTTTCGCGAATATGAGTTCAAGGAAGCGTGGACCTGGGAGCACCAGTCGCTGTTGCGGGCGCGGGCGATTGCCGGCGAACCTGCGTTGCGTGCGATATTCGAAGACGCTCGTATCGAGGTATTACGCAAGGCCGTGCGACGCGACGACCTGCGGACCGAAGTCGGCAGCATGCGAGCCCGGATGCGGGAAAACCTGTCGAAGGCGCGTGCCGGCCAGTTCGACCTCAAGCAGGATGCGGGCGGCGTTGCGGACCTGGAATTCCTGGTGCAGTTCTGGATGCTGCAATGGGCGGACCGCTACCCGGAGACCGTCATTTTCTCCGACAACATTCGCCAGCTCGAAAGCCTGGCCTCGGGCGCGCTCGTACCGCAATCGCGAGTGGATTTCCTGGTCGACACCTATCGCAAATACCGCGCCCGGCTGCACCACCTTTCGTTGAATGGCGCCGGCAACGTGGTGCCGGACAGCGAATTCGTCGAGGAGCGCCGCGGCGTGGTGTCGATCTGGGAGGAGATCATGGGAGCGCCGTAGCGTGCCGACAGTCACGCACTGTGCGACAATCGCGCCCATCGCCACCCGTTTACTATCCCTCGTTGCCGCCAGCGGTCCGAAGTATGTCTCAAGCCGAACCTGCGATTAAACTGATCCAGCCCAACGCGCAGAATCAGTACAAGGTGACGGCGGCCGATCTGCCGCTGTCCTGTCCCATGCCCGGCATGCACCTGTGGAATTCCCATCCGCGCGTCTACCTGCCCATCGAGAAGACCGGCTGGGCGAAATGTCCGTATTGCAGCGCCGAGTACACGCTGCAGCGTTGATCATCGGCGCCGCGTCATTTGTAGGCGGCGTAGCTCTTCTCTTCCACGATCCGCGAACCCAGTTTCGTATTGATCTCGCGCTTGACGCGGGCCCGCTCGTCATTGGTCACATAGACGGCCCGGGCGAGTTCGATGAACTGGTTGTCGAACGCGCGGTCGCGCTCCTTGTCGCGGATGCGGTCTTCGATATCCCACAACTTCGCATTGATCCGCCGCAGCTCGGCCCATTCGGCGTCGATGTTGGTAGCCGAATACGGCGACTCGCGCCAGGTCGTTTGCAGTAGCGACAATTCCACGCGGACATTGGCCAGCTTGGCCGCATCGGTCATGCGTGCCGACTTGATCTCCAGGATAGTGAGCTTGTCGATGAGTTCGCCGGGAGAGATCGGCACGGTGATGTCGGTGGTCATGCGCGCAGTTTGCGGGGACAGCCATCGATTCGCAATCGCGCCGTCGCCCTCAGAATCCCCAGTACCCCAGTCGTTGGCGGATCTTCAGCTTGCGCCAGTAATTCCCCGGCTTGGGCTTCGCGTTGCGGCCTCCGGCGGCGAGGAATGCGTCGATGGCGTCGAGGACGCGTTCGCTCGAAAGGCCGTCGCGGTACGGATGGATCGAATCGGCATACTGCTTGATCGCCGCCATCAGCGCCGGGGGGCGCGACAGCGCAGTCTCGATCGCCGGTTGCAGCTGCTCGGGCTGCTGGATGTCGAGCAATTGCGGCCCGGGACGGCGATTGCGAAATGTCACGACCGGTTTGTAGGTCAGCAGGAACTCGTTGAGGGCCGAGGAGGTGTCCGAGATCATCATGTCGACCCGCGGGAACAGGTCGAGAATGTTGTCTCCGGTCGCGAACTCCAGGTGCTCGCCGGCCAGCGCCCGATATTTTTCCACTGTCTCGGCGCTGCTCTTGGGATGCAGCGTCACGATCCAGCGCCAGCGGCCGGTCGCGACCATGGCGCGAATGGTGTCGTAGAGGATCGGGGCTGCGCTCCATGACGGCGAAAACGTGGAGTGATACAGCAGCACTGGCTTCTCACGGACAGGCGGCGGCTCAGGCGTTCCATGCTCGCGCATGAACGGATCCAGCTTGGACCAGCCGGTCTCGCGGACGCTGAAGTGGCCGACGCGATGGGCGATCTCGCTGAACGCCTTGGTATCCAGCGGCCCGGTGGTGCAATACAGATCGAAGAAACCGCGAATGTAGATGTGCCGGGGTTTGCCGGCGTCGAAGCCATGGAATACTTCCGTCTTCACGCCCGGGAAAAAATGCGGCACGGCGTTACTGGACGTCAATACGGCGCGAGGCGCGAAATCACGCACCTCCCGTGTAGTTGTCAACAGTCGCTCATCGCTATGCAGGTCTTCACCGCCGGGGCCGTCGAAGAACCATGCCGTTGCGCCGCCGCGTTTACGGATTGCGGCCTGCAGGGGCCGCAGGATGGCGAGCGCGTAGCGCTCCGAGCCATAGAGCAGGTAGTGCCGAGCCGAGGTCTCTTTCATGGATCGAGATCGTGCCGCTTCAGCTGTTGTGCGGCAAGCTCTCGCGATGCCGGATTGCGCTTCATCTCGTAATAGCGCATGCGCTTGTAGACAGCGTAGGCGGCCGCCGTCTGGGCGACGATATAGCCTCGCCAGCCGTCCAGAAACGCCAGCCGCAAAAAGTAGTCCTTGATGAATGCCGACGCGAATACCAGCGGCGCCATCCACATGCGCGGCGACCGGTCCGCATCGCACCAGTCGCGCGCCTTCAATTCGGAATACCGCAGTATCTTGAGTTGCCTGTGGACCAGCGTCGGATTGTTGAGATGCTGGAACGGATGCTCGAACGTCACGGTGGGCCCGTCGAATCGCAGCGATTCGTGCACCCGTGCATCGGTCCAGCGGGCGCGCTGGCGATGATAGATGCGTCCCATCTGCTCGCCGACCATGGGTCGATACCAGTTCATCGGCGCACCCATGTACCAGGTTCGGCGCCGCAGGATGGCTCCCGCGGCATTCGATTGCATGAATGCAGGCAATCGCTGCTCCAGTTCGGCAGCCAGCTCGCCGGTCAATGCTTCGTCGGCGTCGAGGACCAGGATCCAGTCGTTGCTGGATTGCGTGGTCGCGAAATTGCGCTGCGGACCGAATCCAAGCCAGCCCTGGTGAATCACCCGAGCGCCATGGTCGGCGGCGATCTGCTGAGTACCATCCGTGCTGCCCGAATCCACCACGATTTTCTCCGCGGCGAACGGCACGCTATCCAGGCAGGTAGCGATCTGAGTGGCCTCGTCGCGGGCGATGATGAGGAGGGTGATAGGGAGGAGGGGCAAGCTATCTCCTCCGTGCCAGCGTCAGCAGCACGCTGTGCAGCTTGCGAATCACTTCGTCCGGCGTGATCAGCTCCATGACACCGGGACGTTCGATCTTGGTGGTCCAGGGAATCTCGCTCGCCGGTTTGCCGAAGACCTGGCGCGAAGCGGCGTCGTATTTGTCTACGCACCACTGGCGGCTCAGATACGGGCCGCTGCGTGCCGGATTGGTGGCTGCGTACAGTCCGATCACCGGCGTGCCGACCGCCGAAGCCATGTGCGCCGGACCGGAATCCGGAGTCAACAGGATGGTCGCGCGTTCGAGCGTCGCGAGGAATTGAATCAGCGTGTCCTTGCCGATCAGGTTCTCGCAGCGCTGGCTCATGCGGCTGACGATTTCCTCACCGGTGCGTTTCTCGATGTCGCTGGGCCCACCGCACAGCAGGACACGCATTCCCAGGTTGCCCACCGCATAGTCGGCGACCTGTGCGTAGTGATCGCTGCGCCAGTTGCGCAACGCGTGACTGGAGCACGGGCTGATAACCAGCGTCTGCTCGCCGTAGGGCGCCACTTTCTCGGCATAGGCCCGAGCGTCCTCCGGAATCGGAATATCCCAGCGCAGCAGTTTTTCGTAGACGTGGAATTTCTCGGCGAAGCCGAACAGGCTGTCCATCACGTGCTGCCGCTTCGCGGGACGCAGGCGATTGCTGGTGAACAGCCATTGCAGTTCGCGGGCGCGTTGGCGATCGAAACCCAGCCTGACCTTGGCCGGCACCAGGGTCGACAGGAGGCTGGCGCGAAGCGACAGCTGCATGTGCATCAACACGTCGAATTGCCGGCCCCGCATCGCTGCGCGCAACGTTTGCCAGCCGCCGCGTAGACTGCGTTTGTCGACGACGATGAACTCGATGTCCGGGATGTGTCCCAGCAGCTTGGCCTCGACCTTGCCGATGATCCAGGTGAACTTGGTCTCGGGCCAGGCGAACTGCAGCGTGCGCAGCACAGGAAGCACGTGGCAGGTGTCGCCGATAGCGGAAAGCCGCAGAATACAGACGGATCGGGGTATCGCATCGAAAGGCGAGGGTTTGGACGCCACGGAGATTCAGTGCGCCCGTGCGTGCGATGAGTACGTCGTCGCGATCATTCGGCGATAATGCATTGTTGTCTCATGACCGGCTACCGTCAGCGTGGCGCAGCCCGCCGGTATCGTTTTATTTCGACATGAGGATACCGGACGACATGCGAGCGATCGACGCGCAGCTCGAACCGCTTCCCGCGGGGGGCA
>Ga0157380_10000505_pt1 | contig 23860 bp, 19 predicted proteins | sample S35metaG_FD_119757 | JGI IMG/M metagenome (GOLD analysis project Ga0157380, IMG submission 119757) | Switchgrass rhizosphere microbial communities from Kellogg Biological Station, Michigan, USA - S3-5 metaG | ecosystem: Host-associated > Plants > Roots > Rhizosphere > Soil | place: USA...
CACTACAACTTTCCTCCCTTCTCGGTCGGTGAGACCGGAATGATGGGATCGCCGAAGCGCCGCGAAATCGGCCACGGCAATCTCGCTCGTCGCGGCATCAGCGCCGTGATGCCCGACATGACTGCGTTTCCGTATGTCATCCGCGTGGTCTCGGAAATTCTCGAATCGAACGGTTCGAGCTCCATGGCCAGCGTTTGCGGCACCAGCCTCGCGCTGATGGATGCAGGCGTGCCGATCAAGTCGTCGGTGGCCGGCGTGGCGATGGGCCTGGTTAAGGAAGGCGATCGCTTCCAGGTGCTCACCGATATTCTCGGTGACGAAGATCATCTCGGCGACATGGACTTCAAGGTAGCAGGCACCCGCACGGGTATCACCGCGCTGCAGATGGACATCAAGATCACCAGCATCACCAAGGAGATCATGCAGGTCGCGCTCGAGCAGGCCCGCGACGGCCGTCTGCACATACTTGCGGAAATGGATAAGATCATCTCGGCCCCGCGCGCCAAGATGTCGGAATGGGCGCCGTCGATCATCACCATCAAGATCGATCCGGAGAAGATCCGCGAAGTCATCGGCAAGGGCGGCGCCGTCATCCGCGCCATCACCGAAGAGACGGGCACCTCGATCGATATCGAGAACGACGGTACGGTCAAGATCGCATCGGTCGACGGTGCATCGGGCAAGGAAGCGCAGCGTCGCATCGAACTCATCACCGCCGATGTCGAAGTCGGTCGCATCTATGAAGGCCGCGTCGCTCGCCTGATGGACTTCGGCGCCTTCGTCACCATCCTTCCGGGCAAGGACGGACTGGTGCACATCTCTCAGATCTCCGACGAGCGCGTCGAACGCGTCAGCGACAAGCTCAAGGAAGGCGATGTGGTCCGCGTGAAAGTACTCGAAGTCGACCGCCAGGGCCGCGTGCGCCTGAGCATGCGTGATGTTGCCGCGAACTGATCCGGCGGCTCATAAGTAGACTGCGCTGGATTGCAGATCGAGAAGCGTCTGCCCTGGAAAGGGCAGACGCTTTTTTATGCCTGCGGAATGTCGCTCGCGGAGATGCGCAGCGGAAGGGAACTAGAGCCGCTTCTCGTGGGGTGCGTCGCCGTCGTCGTCGCGATCTTTGCTTCGCGACGAACCTGAGTTCGGCGTACCTGCCATTGCGCGGAAGATATCTTCCTGCACCGCGCGCCAGCGTTCTAGATTGTGCTGAGTGAGCGAGGCAATGGAGTCGAAGGCTTCGGCGCCCATGACGCCTCGCATGCTCTCGCGCATCTGCTGTTGTTGAGTCGACAGGAGCTTGAGGCTCTGTTCCAGGTAGCTGCCGACGATGCCCTGCATGGTGCTGCCGTAGGAACGGATGATCTGCGACAGGAAGTCCTGGCTCATCAGCGGCTCGCCCTGGTGTTCCTGCTCGGAGATGACCTGCAGCAGGATGGAGCGAGTGATGTCGTCCTGGGATTTCTTGTCGATGACGACGAAATCGATCCGGTCCGTGACCAGCCGGCGGATGTCGGCGAGGGTGATATACCGGCTCTCCACCGTATCGTAGAGACGGCGGTTCGGGTATTTCTTGATGACTCTCGGCTCGCTCATCGAGGCTCTCCCTTTAGTCGCTTACGAATAGTTCGCGTACGAAAAGTCGCTCACGAGTAGTCGTCTACGAGCAAAGAACCGGTCGCCAGTCCCTTCGGCTTTGAGCCACATACTAATCCAAACTCGTTCGCTTGCCTAACTGTCGGCACTCTCCAGTTCTAAGTTTCGTATGTCGTAAAGCTTTGCAGATTGCCAGTGGGGAACAGCCCAGTCCCATAGTTCGCGCAGGCTGGCTGAACGTAACGCGGCCGGCGGCTCCTGTCGCAGGAAATCCAGTGCCTGCCATAGTTGCACCGACGGCTTGGCTGCGTCCAGCGCTGCTGCCCCTGCTGATTTAGATAACTTAGCGAGGGACTTGTCAACAGCAAGCGGCAGGTGCATGTATACAGGCGTCGCAAGTCCAAGTGCGCGCTGCAGAATTATTTGCCGCAGTGTACTTGTCAACAGATCCGCGCCCCGGACTACGTGAGTGATGCGCTGGGCGGCATCGTCCACCGTGACTGCCAGCTGGTAGGCGTACTGGCTGTCGCGGCGGCGAATGATGAAGTCCCCACAATCTGTTGCCGCCTCACCGGATATCTCGCCTTGGATGGCGTCGATGAAGGACACCGGTCCGCTGGACGCAAGAAACCTGAGGGCGCGCGCCCGTTCGGGAGCCAACGGTCCCTGGCGGCACCAACCTGGATAATGCAGCTCGTCGGAGCCGGGCCGGGCGGCATTCCCTGGAGCGGCGGCGATTTCAGTGCGGGAACAGGTGCATTCGTACGCCAGGCCAGCCGCCCGCAACCGGGCCGCGGCTTCTTCGTAGGCTTCGTGGCGTTGGCTCTGCCACAGGACCGGCTCGTCCAATTCGAAGCCAAAGGTTTCCAGCGTGCGCAGGATCTGGTCGGCGCTACCGGGGACTTCGCGGGGTGGATCGAGGTCCTCGATGCGGACCAGCCACTTGCCGCCGGCATGCCGGGCGGCAAGGCAGCTGCCGAGGGCAGCGATGAGGGATCCGAAGTGGAGCGGGCCGGTAGGCGAGGGAGCGAACCGGCCGCGATATCCCTCGACGAGACGTGTCAACGATACCTGTCGTCGCGGTCGCCGTATTGCTTCTCGCGACGCTCCCGGCGTTCCTGGGCTTCGACGCACAGGGTGGCCACCGGACGGGCTTCGAGCCGCTTGACGCCGATTTCCTCGCCTGTTTCGTTGCAATAGCCATAGCTGCCATCCTCGATCCGCTTGATGGCCTCTTCGATCTTGCGGATCAGCTTGCGTTCGCGATCGCGTGTACGCAATTCGAGGCTGAACTCCGATTCCTGCGTGGCGCGGTCGTTCGGATCGGGGAAATTGGCCGCTTCGTCCTTCATGTGCAGCACGGTGCGATCCACTTCATGCATCAGGTCCTGTTTCCAGGAATTGAGGATGTTGCGGAAGTGCTCGAGCTGCTCCTTGTTCATGTACTGCTCGCCGCGGCGAGCAATGTACGGTTTGACGTTGCGCGGGCCGGCCAGCAGGCTGATTTCGCCGTCGTCGCCGTCATCGTTCGACGCGGCGGCTTCGGAGATCTCGGCGGCCGGGCGGCTCGAAACTGCCTTGGCGGCGGGGGCCGGGCGAGGCGTCGATGGATTTGCAGGACGCGTCGGCGCTACGCCGGCTGGCTTGGCGGCAACCTCGGGAGCGGCGGCAGGGGCTACCGACTTCTCCGGAGCGCGCTTCTCCGCAGTGGGCTTCTCCGCGTGTTTCTCTAGCTGTGCTGGCTGCTTCGCGGCGGGCTGTCTTTCTGGGGCCTGTGCGTGCACCGGGGATTGCGCGACCGGCTTGGCGGCATCGGATTCGGTGACGGCAGGGGCTTTGACGGACTTAACAGGTTGAGTCACGGATACCTTGGATGCAGGTTTGGGTACAGGGCGCACGGCAGGGGGCTTGGCACGCACCGCCGGGGCTTTCTTGGCCGGCGCTGCCTTGCGGGCAGCCTCGGGCTTGGAGGAGGACTTGGCAACGGGCTTTCTAGACGCAGTCTTCTTGGCCTGGGTCGCCTTTACAGACGGTTTTTTCGCGGCCATTCAGGAGCCTCCACTGCAACGCCAGTCACCTGGCCGACGCAGGTCGATTGCAAAATAGGGGCGGGATTATACAGACGCAGGACCGCGCGTACAGCGTTCGCAGAGACCGATTTCGTCGGGGAAATCCCGGCCTTGCGCAAGCTCCCCCGTCCGGCCCCAAGGAATCGATTCGATTGCCGACGCGCACCTGCGCCCAACGACCACATCCAGCGCAGTTTTACGTACACTACCGTTCTGTTACGGCGCCGGCGCGCTTGGACTCGATCGACACACTCGCGCCGCGCTCCCGCTCATCGATTTCATACTCGCTCGACGCCGCTGGACCGGCGCCCGCGACTCAATAGGCCAAGGAGCCCGATGCGACTCAATAAGATCAAGCTGGCCGGATTCAAGTCGTTTGTCGATCCGACCGCCGTCAACCTGCCGAGCAACCTGATCGGCGTGGTCGGGCCCAACGGCTGCGGCAAGTCCAACATCATCGACGCCGTCCGCTGGGTGATGGGTGAAATCTCCGCGAAACACCTGCGCGGTGCCTCCATGGCCGACGTGGTATTCAATGGATCGAGCTCCCGCAAGCCGGTGAGCACGGCGTCGGTCGAGCTGGTGTTCGACAATTCCGATGGCCAGCTGGCCGGCCAGTATGCGGGCTATGCGGAGGTGTCGTTGAAGCGCGTGGTGTCGCGCGATGGCACGTCAGCCTATTTCCTAAACGGCGCACGGTGCCGACGTAAAGACATCACGCAGCTGTTCCTGGGCACCGGTCTGGGGGCACGCAGTTACGCGATCATCGAGCAGGGCATGATCTCCCGCGTCATCGATGCCCGGCCCGAGGAGTTGCGCGGCTTCATCGAAGAGGCCGCCGGCATATCGAAGTACAAGGAGCTGCGCCGCGAGACCGAGAATCGCATCTCCCACACCAAGGAAAATCTCGAACGCCTGAGCGACGTGCGCGAGGAAGTCGAGAAGCAATTGCGCCACCTGCAGCGGCAGGCGGCAACCGCTCGTCGCTACCAGGCCCTCAAGCAGGACGAGCGCAAGGTCAGCGCCGAATTGCTGGCATTGCGCCTGCGTGCGATCGAGCATGACTCGCAGTCCCAGGAAGGCATCCTGCGCGAGCGCGATACGGCGATGCAGGCTGCGATTGCGGAATTGCGTTCGCTCGAATCGTCCATCGAATCGGCGCGCGAAAGCTTTACTACCAATTCCGAAACCCTGAACGCAGTGCAAGGCCGCTATTACCAGATCGGCGCGGAGATCTCGCGAGCCGAGCAATCGATCCAGCATGCGCGTGAATTGCGTCAACGCCAGAAACAGGATCTGGATCAGGCGGAGCGCGGGACCTCCGAAGCCAACCTGCATCTGACGCGCGATCAGGCGCAGATAGATCAACTGCGCAGTGAGCTCGAGCAGCTGGAACCGGGACTGGAGGTCGCTCGCGAACGCGAACAGATGTCGCGTGCCGCGCTCGAACAGGTCGAAGAGAGCATGCAGGCATGGCAGGAGCGCTGGGAAGAATTCAATCGAGCCTCGCGTGAAGCGAGCGAGAAGACGCAGGTGGAGCGTGCCCGTATCGAGCAGCTCGAACATCAGCTGGGACGCTTGGTTGCCCAGCGCGAGCGCCTGGCAGCCGAACTCGGTACCTTGCAGATCGCCGATCTCGATGCCCGCATCGCGGCCCTCGAAGAGCAGGAAGCCCAGTCGCAACAGCAGGCCGAAACGCTTGCCGAGCAGCTGCAGTCCGCGGCGGAGGAAACGCAGCAGATTCGCGATCGCGAAAAGCAACTCGTGATCGCCGCGGATCAGGGCCGGCGCGAATTGCAGGACGCGCAGGGTCGCTTGATGTCGCTGCAGGCGCTGCAGCAGGCAGCACTTGGACTGGCTCAAGGCAAAGTCACCGAATGGCTCGATGCCAATACGCTCTCGGATCGGCCACGGCTTGCGCAGCAGTTGACCGTCGAACCGGGTTGGGAACGCGCCGTGGAAACGGTGCTGGGCTCGTACCTGGAGGCAGTGTCGGTCGACACCATCGACTCGATCGCCAATCGGCTGGAGTCGCTGCAGGTCGGATCGGTCTCCTTCTTCACCGAAGGCGGTAGTGCCTCGGAATCCGTCGATCAGGGCTGGTTGCTGGCGCGCGTGCAAGGACCGGCCGCCATCGTTCCGCGGCTCACGGGCATCATCGCTGTCGACTCGCTACATGCAGCGCTGGCCCGTCGGCCGTCGCTGTCGAACAGCGAGTCGCTGATCACTCCCGATGGCATCTGGATCGGCCGAGACTGGCTGCGCGTCAGCCGAGACAAGGATGTGCACGCCGGTGTAATCGGCAGAGAGAAGGAAATGCGCGACTTGCGTGATCGCGTGTCTGTAGGCGAACAGCGCCGCGATGCCGTGCAGGATGAGATTGCCGATGCCCGTTCCCGCCTGGTCGACCTGGAACGCCAGCGCGATTCGCTGCAGTCGCAGGTGAACCAGGCTCATCGTGCTCACAGTGAATTGAGTGCGCAGTCGCGGGCATTGCAGGCCAAAGCACAGCAGAACGCCGAGCGCGTCGCACGTATCAATACAGAGAATGCAGAGATCGAGGCCGATAACGAGCGCAGCACCGGCACGATCAGCGTGGCCCGCGGACGTCTCGAAGAAGGTCTCGAACAGCTGGCGCAGTTCGAAACCGCTCGCGTCGACCTCGAGCATGAACGCGACGAGTTGCGGCAGAACCTGGGCCAGAAGCGTTCGCAGGCGCAAGCCGATCGTGAAGCCGCTCAAGACGTAGCCATCCGGGTCGAGTCGAAGCGCTCGGCGCTGTCGTCCATCTCTGCGGGATTGGAACGCCTGCATCAGCAGATCGGCCAGTTGGCCAGCCGCCGCGACCAGTTGCTGGAACAGATCAACGCGAGCGATGAGCCGCTACAGATCCTGGCGGCGCAGCTCGAAGAATTCCTGCAGCAGCGATTGGTCGTCGAACAGGAACTCAGCGCCGCCCGCAGCGCGCTCGAAGAAGCCGAGAGCCGCATGCGCACGCTCGACCAGGGACGCATGAATGCCGAAGCCAGTGTCGAAGCGGCACGCGCACGCCTGGAAGATGTTCGCATGGCGGCGCAGGAATTGAAGATCCGCCACGAGACCCTGCTCGACCAGTTCAAGGCCACGCAGTTCGAATTGCCCGCCGTCTACCAGGAAATGGCGCCCGAGGCTGACATTCCGACGTGGGAGCAGACGCTGCAGGAGCTGTCGCAGAAAATCGAACGGCTGGGCCAGGTGAACCTGGCGGCCATCGATGAATTCCGCGAACAATCCGAGCGCAAGGAATACCTGGACCGCCAGTTCAAGGACCTGACCGACGCGCTGGAAACCCTCGAAACCGCCATTCGCAAGATCGAGAAGGAAACGCGGTCTCGCTTCCAGGATACGTTCGATCGCGTCAATGCCGGCCTCAAGGATCGTTTCCCGCGGCTGTTCGGCGGCGGACACGCGTACCTGGAACTCACCGGCGAAGACATTCTCAGCGCCGGCGTGTCGATCATGGCGCGCCCTCCGGGCAAGCGGAACGTGACCATCAACCAGCTGTCCGGCGGCGAGAAGGCGCTGACGGCGGTGTCGCTGGTGTTCTCGATTTTCGAATTGAACCCGGCTCCGTTCTGCCTGCTCGACGAAGTGGACGCGCCGCTCGACGAGAACAACGTGGGCCGCTTCTGCGAGACCGTGAAGGAAATGTCGAGCCGCGTGCAGTTCATTTTCATCACCCACAACAAGGTCACGATGGAACTTGCGTCGCAGTTGATCGGCGTCACCATGCACGAGCCGGGCGTGTCCCGCCTGGTCGCCGTGGACGTCGAGGAAGCCGTGCGCCTGGCCTCGATGTGATCGGTCCGACCGTCCAACCTTGACTCCCCTTATGCCCGAACTACGCTGGATCCTGATCGTCTTCGGTGCGGCGCTGATGCTGGGAATCTATCTATGGGGGCGCCGCAACTCCCGGCAGGCAGCGGCCAGCGAAGAAGCCTTGTTGCGCAGTCATGACTCGCTGCCGGGACCGCATAGTGCATATGTATTTCGCGATGAGCCGGCAGGGGACGTCATCGAATCGACACTCGATGAGTCAGCGGATGGCGCCGACGATCCGATGGAACCTATCGTAGCCGACCGCCGTCATCGGCCTGCCGATGCGGAGGAAGCGTCGGACGAGGCGGAGCAGTCCGCCGCCGACCCACCGCTATCGCCCGTGAAAGAAAGAGACGGTCGCCGTGCGCGGATCGAACCGAAGTTCGGTGACGGAGACATCGAGACCGCTTCGCCTTCTCAGCCTGCCGAAGCTGTGCGTGCGCCCGCCGCTCCTGCTTTGGCGGCTCCCACGATTTCGATGAGCAACACGCCACCTCAGCAACGTCGCAGCGAACGTCGCAAGATCATGGCGCTACGTATCGCCGCGGGAGCGCAACGCCTTCCGGGAGATCAATTGCTTGCAGCCATGGAAGCGGAAGGATTGCAGCACGGCAAGTACGACGTGTTCCATCGCATAGACACTGACGGCGCCACGTTGTTCAGCGTCGCGAGCATGGTGGAACCCGGCACCTTCGATCCGCTGCGCATGGCGGGCGAATCGTTTCCGGGAATCACGCTGTTCACGCAGTTGCCCGGCGCGGTCGAAAGCATGCTCGCATTCAACGAGATGGTGCAGACCTCGCGGCGCCTGCAGGAACAGCTGGGCGGCACGCTGCAGGATGAGCGTGGCGTGCCGTTGACCATTCATCGCCTAGAACGGCTGCGGCAGGACATCCGCGACTTCGACCAGGGGCATGCTCGCGAGACGGGCCATCGCGCCGAGACGGCGCCATCGGCAGCTCCATGAGCCCTCCTGGGCCTCATTGAACATCGGGCGATGGTAAGGTCATGACGAAGCGGACGGCTCCGGCCACGAAGACCGCGGCTCGCGCACGGGTCGGCGAACTCCACGAACAGATCACGCAGGCGAACTACCAGTACTACGTGCTGGACGATCCGCAGACATCGGACGCCCAGTACGACCGGCTGCTCAACGAACTCAAGGCGATCGAGGCAACCTATCCGGACCTGGTTACGCCCGATTCACCGACACAGCGCGTCGGTGTCACTCCGGTCGGACAACTCACGCCGGTGGTGCATTCGACGCCGATGCTCTCGCTCGACAATGCGTTCAACGACGAAGACCTGAACAATTTCGATCGCCGTGTCCGCGAGCGTCTCGAAGGCGTCGAGAGCGTCGAATACGCTGCGGAACCCAAGCTAGACGGACTCGCCGTCAGTTTTCGCTACGAAGGCGGGCGATTAGTGCAGGCTGCAACCCGCGGCGATGGCTTGCGCGGCGAAGACGTTACTCACAACGTGCGGACGATCAAAGCCGTGCCCATGCAACTGCGCGGCAAGCCGCCGGAGTTGCTCGAAGTGCGCGGCGAAGTATTCATGACCATCGCCGGATTCAAGGCGATGAATGCGCAAGCGCTGGAACGTGGCGAGAAGACGTTCGTGAATCCACGCAATACCGCTGCCGGCAGCATTCGGCAGCTCGACCCGCGGCAGACGGCGAACAAGCCGCTGGACGTATTTTTCTACAGCGTCGGCGAAGTCAAAGGCTGGAAGCTGCCGGCGAAGCACAGCGAGGCTCTCGAACAGCTGCGCGCGTGGGGATTGAAAGTCTCGCCGCTGGTCGAGGTGGTGCAGGGTGCGAGCGGCTGCCTTGCCTACTATCAACGCATGGGCGAGAAGCGGCCGAAGCTGGCGTATGAAATCGACGGTGTCGTGTTCAAGGTGAACAGCTATGCCCAGCAGCGCGAACTAGGCTTCGTCTCTCGTGCTCCCCGTTGGGCCATCGCACACAAATTCCCGGCGCATGAAGAGAACACAGTCGTCAAAGACGTCGAATTCCAGGTCGGCCGCACCGGCGCATTGACCCCGGTCGCGCGCCTCGAACCCGTGTTCGTCGGCGGCGTCACCGTGAGCAACGCGACGCTCCACAACATGGATGAAGTCGAGCGTAAGGATGTTCGCATCGGCGATACGGTGGTGTTGCGTCGCGCGGGCGACGTGATTCCCGAAATCGTCAAGGTCATCGTCGAACGCCGGCCGGAAGGCGCGAAGAAGATCAAGCTGCCGACGAAATGCCCGGTGTGCAAGTCCGATGTCGAGAAAGTCGCCGACGAAGCCGTCGCCCGCTGCACCGGCGGTCTCTTCTGTCCGGCGCAGCGGAAAGAATCGCTGCGCCATTTCGCTTCCAGGCGTGCCATGGACATCGAAGGCCTGGGCACCAAGTTGATCGATCAACTGGTCGACGGCGAACAGGTTCACACACCGGCAGATCTATTCAAGCTGACGGTGGCACAGCTCGCCGAGTTGGACCGGATGGGCGAGAAGTCCGCCGCCAAGCTGGTGGAAGCGATGCAGGCGAGCAAGAAGACGACGTTGTCGCGATTCCTGTATGCACTAGGTATTCGCGATGTGGGTGAGGCGACTGCCGCGGCGCTCGCGTCGCATTTCGGGCAGCTGGGCCCTCTGATAGAAGCGAGCGAAGAGGCCATCCAGGAAGTGGCCGACGTCGGCCCGGTGGTCGCCGCTCACGTGCATCACTTCTTCCAACAGAAGCACAATCGCGAAGTGATCGAGGCATTGCGCGAGCAGGGCGTGGACTGGCCGGCTCAAAAGAAGCGTGCCGAAGCCAGCTCAGGCGCGCTCGCGGGCAAGACCTTCGTCATCACCGGCACCCTCGACAGCATGAGCCGCGACGAGGCCGGCGACCGCATCACCGCTCTCGGCGGCAAGGTCTCCGGCAGCGTGTCGAAGAAAACGTCGTACGTGATCGTAGGCGCCGAGCCGGGCTCGAAGTTGCAGAAGGCGCAGGAACTCGGAGTCGAGGTCCTGGATGAGAAGGGATTTCTGCAACTGCTCGGTTGATTCGCCCCCGCCTCAATCCTCCCCCGGAGACCGGGGGAGGAAGTCGGAGGTCAGATCTTCTTGTCGATCTTCGCGCTCTTGCGCAGGTCTTCCAGGTAGGTCTGCAGCTTCTTGCGCTGGACCAGCATCTTGACCCGATCTTTGACGGTGTCGAATGCCGGTGCGTTGGGCGCGCGCGATTCCTCGAGCTTGATCACGTGCCAGCCGAACTGGCTCTGTACCGGCTCATCGGTCATCTTGCCGGGTTCGAGCTTGGCCACGGCCTCGGCGAACGGCTTGACCATGGTGTCGAGCGTGAACCAGCCGAGATCGCCGCCGTTCTTGTTGGACGAGTCCTTCGACTTGGTCTCGGCCAGCTTGGCGAAATCGGCGCCGCCCTTGAGATCCTTGGTGATCGCATCGGCGGTGGCCTTGTCTTCGACGAGAATGTGGCGGGCATGATATTCGCGCGGCATTCCGGCGACCTGCGCGTCGTACTCGGGCTTCAGCTCGGAATCGCTGACCGGATGGGTTTCCAGGTATTTCTGCAGGCCTGCATCGACGACGACGTTCAGGCGCGCGAGAGCCAGTTGGTCCTCGACTTTCTTTTCCTTGGCGACGCCTGCTTTCTCGGCTTCGGCCGCAGCCAGCTTCATGCCGATGTACTGGTCGAGCAGTTCCGGGCGCTGCTCGGCGGGAATTTCCCGCTGGGCCTGCTGGCCGACCGTCGTCACGTACAGATCGAATTCCGATTTGGTGATCGGCTTGCCGTTGACGGTGGCCACGCTTTCGGTGGGCTCGGCGGCGCCGGGCGCCGCTGCCTTGCCGCAGGCAGCAAGTAACAGCAGGGGAGCCAGCAGCGCAAAGGCGGAATAACGACGATTCATGACGGTCCTCGGTTGATGATCTCGATTCGGATCGATGTGAAAAAACTCACGCCTGACTCAGGTCTCTTCGGGGGTGAGCGCGACGATGTTCAATGCATGGATATCGGTCTGCATCATGTCGCCCAGCGATCGATACACGAGCTGGTGACGTTGCAACGACCGCAGCCCGGCGAATTTCTCGGACACCACGCGGACTCGAAAGTGTCCGCGGCCGTCGCGTGCGCCGGCGTGTCCGGCGTGAAGATGGCTGTCGTCGATCAATTCGATCTGGTCCGTCTCCAGCGCGGCGGCCAGGAGGCTGCGAATGCGTTCCACCCGCTGCCCGTTCGATTCCAGGGTCGAGATGCCGCTCACGATGCGTTCTCCGGCCCGTCCTTGGCAGGGCCATCCGCAGCTTGCAGTTTAGATTCGTCGAGTCCTTGCCAGCGCTCGATGATCCACCAGCCCTGGCCGACCACGAACAGGAAGAACAGGCCCAGCAGCACGAATTTGAACGTGACCCAGGTATCGCGGCTGAAGTTGTAAGCCACCAGCAGGTTCAGCACACCCAGTACCAGGAACACCGCGGCCCAGAGCCGCGACAGCTTGGTCCAGCGTTCATGCGACAGCTTGAAACTGTCGCCGATGACCTTTTCCAGCATGGGTTGCCCGGTGACCATCTGTCCGACGATCAGCGTCGTGGCCACGAGCCAATAATAGACAGTGGGTTTCCACACGATGAAGCGATCGTCATGGAGCAGCAGCGTCAATCCGCCCAGCGCCAGCAGGATCACCGCCGACGCTTTCTGCAACGGCGTGAGCTTGTGCTTGCGCACCAGGCGATAGCCGACCTGCAGGACCACGGCAATCGTGATCGTGGCCGTCGCGACGTAGATGCCGCCGACCCGGTACGCAATGAAGAACGCGAGCAGCGGAAACAGTTCGAACAGGAAGGACATCAGACCCGGCCGGCTTCGGTTGGGGCGCGTATCATACTTGGGCCGGCACCGGCGGGTGCACAAAACCGCTCGATTGGAGTCAAATGGCGGGCTTCGTGCCCAAGAGTAGTAGCCCTTCCTGATGCCCAGCCGGTTTCTCGAAATTCATCCCAAGGATCCGCAACCGCGCGTGATTCGACAGACCGTCGACATCATTCACGCCGGCGGCGTGGTGGTTTATCCGACGGATTCCTGCTACGCATTCGGCTGTCACATCGGCGACAAGGCCGCCATGGAGCGCATCTCGCGATTGCGCGAGACGGACAAGCATCATCATTTCACGCTCGTGTGCCGCGACCTGTCCGAGATCGCCAAGTACGCCCGCGTGAGCAATCAACAGTACCGCCTGTTAAAAGCCCATACGCCCGGGCCTTACACGTTCATTCTCGCCGCCACCAAAGAAACGCCGAAGCGCCTGCAGAACGAAAAACGCCGCACGATCGGCATTCGCGTTCCCGACCATCCGGCGCCGCAGCTGATCCTGGAAGCACTCGGCGAACCCATCATGAGTTCGACGCTGCTGATGCCCGGCGATGAATTGCCGATGACCGACGCGCGCGAGATCCAGGAGCGGCTGTTCCACATGGTCGATGCGGTGATCGACGGCGGCAACTGCGGCCACGAGCCCACCAGCGTGATCGATATCGAAGGCCCGGCTCCCGTGATCGTCCGCCGCGGCAAGGGCGATGTCAGCGATTTCGTTGCCCCCACCCTAACCCTCCACCGTGACCGGGGGCGGCGATAGAGCCCGCGGCGGGCCCCACCGGGCAGGGGGGCCTGCGTATAATGCGCAGGCTCATGAACACAGCTGCCTGACGAGATTAAGAATGTCTCGTAAGGCATTGAAAATAGACGCCTGAACTGTGTCGCGAGCGGTCGCGGCAAGGATCTGGGACGTAACTGAAGGATCGGCATTGAGCGCGACTATCAATAGCAACCGACGGGTCCTATCCGGCATGCGCCCCACCGGCGCATTGCATCTCGGCAACTACCACGGTGCGCTGAAGAACTGGATCGACTTGCAGTACAAGTTCGAATGCTACTTTTTCGTTGCGGACATTCACGCGTTGACGACGGGCTACGAGGACACCTCGAAGCTCGAATCCAATGTGTGGGAAGTGGTGATCGACTGGCTGGCCGCCGGCCTGAATCCCGCGACGTCGACGATGTTCATCCAGTCGCGCGTGCCCGAGCACTCGGAGCTGCACCTGCTGCTGTCGATGATCACGCCGCTGGGATGGCTCGAACGCGTGCCGACTTACAAGGACCAGCAAGAGCAGTTGAAGGACAAGGATCTCGCGACCTACGGCTTTCTCGGCTATCCGCTGCTGCAGAGTGCGGACATCCTGCTCTACAAGCCGGCCTACATTCCCGTCGGCGAGGATCAGGTCGCGCACGTCGAGATCACGCGCGAAGTAGCGCGGCGTTTCAACCATGTGTATGGACGCGAAGCGGATTTCGAACTCAAAGTAGAGAAGGCGCTGAAGAGTCTGGGCACTCGCAACGGAAACCAGTACAAAGAGTTGCGACGTCTTTATCAGGAAAAAGGTGACCAGGTCGCGCTCGAAAGAGCTCGCGCGCTGCTCGATGGAAATTCGCGCCTCACGCTTGCGGATCGCGAGCGGTTGTTGGGCCATCTCGAAGGCACCGGGCGCACCATCCTCGTGGAGTGCGAAGCACTGTTGACCGCTACGCCGAAGGTGCCCGGACTCGACGGCCGCAAGATGTCGAAGTCGTATGGCAATACCATCGGGCTGCGCGAAGATCCCGACTCGGTGGTGGCCAAGCTGAAGACCATGCAGACGGATCCGGCGCGCGAGCGTCGCACCGACCCGGGCGATCCCGACAAATGTCCCGTCTGGGATCTGCACAAGATATATTCCGATGCCGTGACCCAGCAGTGGGTGCAGGAAGGCTGTCGCTCCGCGGGCATAGGCTGTCTCGATTGCAAGAAGCGGGTCTCGGATTCGCTGGTTGCCGAGATCACCGTCATCCGACAGCGTGCGCAGGAATACGTCGAGAATCGCGACCTGGTCCGCGGCATCATCGCGGAAGGTTGCGAGAAGGCCCGCGACGTGGCCCGTCAGACGCTGGAAGAAGTCCACCAGGCCATGGGAATGAACTACCGGTGAAGCCCGAACTCAAACTCGTCGAAGACACCGGCTCGGACCTCGATTCGGACCAGTTCCTGCCACAGCCACAGCAATCGGAAATGCCGTTCGCCATGGTGGAGGGCGAGCCGGTCACGGAGATGCCCAAGGATCTCTACATCCCGCCCGATGCGCTGCAGGTGTTCCTCGAAGCGTTCGAAGGGCCGCTCGACCTGCTGCTGTACCTGATCCGCCGCCAGAATCTCGACATCCTCGATATTCCGATCGCAGAGATCACGCGCCAGTACATGAAGTACATCGACGTGATGGCGGAGATGCAGCTGGAGCTGGCCGGCGAGTACTTGCTGATGGCGGCTATGCTGGCCGAGATCAAATCGCGCATGCTCCTGCCGCGTCCGCCGCTTGTCGAAGGGGCGGATGAAGAGGATCCTCGCGCCGAACTCGTGCGCCGCCTGCAGGAATACGAGCGCTTCAAGAAAGCCGCGGAAGATATCGATCAGCTGACGCGCATGGAGCGTGACACGGTGGCGGCGTCGGTCGAACTGGCCGAACGCAAAATCGTGCGCGCTGTGCCCCAAGTGTCGCTGCAAGAGATGCTGTCGGCGTTCAAGGATGTGCTGCAGCGGGCGGACATGTTCGCCCACCATCACGTCAACCGCGAGCGCCTGTCTGTCCGGCAGCGCATGTCGGATATCCTGAGCGGCCTGCGCGATACGGCGTTCATGGAGTTCGTCCACCTGTTCCGGCCGGAAGAGGGCCGCATGGGCGTGACGGTCACGTTCATCGCCATTCTCGAGCTGATGAAAGAAGGGTTGATCGAGATCGTGCAGTCCGAGCCGTACGCGCCCATTCACGTGCGTCCGGCGAGTGGTTCGCGGCATCTTGCGCTGGTTGCCAATGCTGCGGCGGAGGCGGTCAACCCGGACGTGGAGAACGAAGCCGCTCTCGCTCAGCCCGAGCTTCCGGATGAACATGCCGAGTTGGAAGAAGACATGCCAGCCGCTGACGTTTCGGAAGCGAATGCGGAAACGGTGGTTAACGAGTCAACCGCGGCGACGGATGCGATAGATACGGGCGGTGCGGATGCAGTGACGCCGGCTGACGACATCGTGACGATCACGGATGAAGCAATCGATACTGAAGAGGTCGATGAGCTTGTCAATGCGGGTAAACTTGACGGGCAGCACTGACCTCGAGGCGCACGAATGAACGAGAAAGAGCAGGACATCGAACAGGCCGCGACCGAGTCTGTCGCCGGCCAGTCCGACGTCGCCCCGTCTGAAGTCGTCCACTCCGACGTCGGACAGTCCGACGTTGCCGCGTCCGATGCGACAAAGGCGGAGGGTCAGTCCGACGACGTTGCCCAATCCGACCTTACCCCGTCTGCGGTAGCGGAGTCCGCGGCGCCCGCCCAGGCGGTCGAGGAAGACGTGCTGCAGGTGGAAATGTCGCCTGAAATCGCCTCGGAGACGCAGGAGTTGCGGTTCCTGCTCGAAGCGACCCTGCTGGCTGCCGGCCGTCCGGTAACGACGCAGCAGATGCTGGATCTCTTCGACGAGCGCGATCGTCCCACCGTCGAGCAGTTGGAAGCCGCACTGGACCTGTTGAAGCAGGACTACGCGTCACGCGGCATCGAACTGGTCCAGGTCGCGAGCGGCTGGCGCGTTCAGGTGCGCTCGCGTTACGTCGAATCTGTTTCTCGCCTGTGGGCGGAGCGGCCATCGAAGTATTCGCGCGCCTTGCTCGAAACGTTGGCGCTGGTTGCCTACCGCCAGCCCATCACCCGCAGCGAGATCGAAGAGATCCGCGGCGTGTCGATCAGTTCGACCATCATGCGCACGCTGCAGGAGCGCAACTGGATCCGAGTCGTGGGTCATCGGGAGGTCCCGGGCCGACCGGAATTGCTCGGCACCACGCGTGAATTCCTCGACTACTTCGGACTGCGCAGCCTGGACCAGCTGCCGACCCTCGCCGAACTCAAGGATGTCGAGACCATCGGCGTGCAGCTCGAATTGCCAGGAGGCAAGTCCGCAGGCGATGCGCCTGATGGCGGCGCGACCGAAGGTGCTGCTGCCAGCGATGCCCCTACGGATGCACGCGGGGCCGAAGCGGAAGAAGAATCGACTCTCGATGCCGCCGCGGACGATCCCGAGTTGTCCGCCGATGCCGAGTCCGATGCGGACGAAGAGATCGACGACGATGCGGAAGACACGCCCACGCTGGTAGCCTCGGCCGACGATGAGCGCGACGAGAGCCGCTACATTTCCGAGCCGCCCGTCGACGATCGCTGAGCAGCGTCGCTCGCTTGATTCAAGCGGGCTGCATGCGTGCGGCCCGCACTCCCGTTTTCTATTCCTATTCTCCCCAGGGCCATGGCCGATCGTCTCCACAAAGTGCTTGCGCAGTACGGCCTCGGCTCCCGCCGCGAAATCGAGCGCTGGATCGTCGAAGGACGCATACGCGTAAACGGCGAACTGGCGCAGGAAGGTGCGCAATTCACGCCCGGCGATCGTGTCCTCATCGATGGCAAAGAAGTGACGGCGCGCCTTCGCGGCAGCGCCGAAGCACCGCAAGTGATCATCTATCACAAGGCCCAGCGTCAGCCGGTCGATTCCGGAGTGGAGCGCGACGCCGAGCCTGCTGGCGACGAACCCTTGCAGAAATCCGTGATGGACAGCCTGCCAGCGAAGCGCGGTATCCGTTGGCTGGTCATCAACACCATGCAGAGCGGTGACAGCGGCCTGCTGTTGCTGACGACGGATGGCAGGCTGGCGAATGCGCTGCGTCGGCATGCCACTACGATTCCAGCAGCCTATGTGGCTCGCGTGCTGGTGCCGGATCCCGACTTCGATATCACGGGATTTCCGCTGGAAGTCCGTTACGACGAAGTGACCATCACGTTCGCAGGAATCGAGCCGGCGGGCGGCGAAGGCGCCAATCGATGGTTTCGCGTCGAAGCCGATCATTCCCACCGTCGCGCCGCCGTGCGTGCGCTGTTCGAGAGTCGCGGTTTGGGCGTCAGCCGCGTCTCGCAGGTGAAGTTCGCAGAGATTGAGCTGCCGAGAGATCTGCCACGCGGCAGGCATCGCGCGCTCGGCGAAGAGCAGGTCCGGAAATTGTATGCGCTGGCGGAATTGGACCTGCCCCAGTTGGAGCAGCCCCGGGAACGTCGTGCCAGGCCGAACCAGCACAAACCGAACTCGCTGCGACGCGCCAGTCCCGATCGCCCACCGCAACGTGCTCACTCCGGCCTGGCTCCGAAAAGCGGTCCGGGAAACGTGTCAGGGCAAGCGGCAGGGAAGGGGAAGAGTCCGCCGCGCGGTCGCGCTACTGGCAATCGAAAGTCTGGCCGCTGATTCCCTGGCTCGCCGGACCTAGCAGGAACAGATACGGCGCCACGATGGTTGCGGCTTCCGGCAGCGTCGACCGGTCCTCGGCCGGATACGCCTGGTAGCGCATGTTGGTCTTGACCTTGCCGGGATTGAGACTGTTCACGCGGATTTTTTCCGACTCGAGTTCGTCGGCGAGCATGCGCATCAAGCCTTCGCTCGCCCATTTCGACGGTAGATAAGCACCCCAGTAGGCGCGCGGTTTCGGAACGACGCCGCTCGACGTGAACACGATCGACGCATCGCTCGACAGGCGTAAGAGCGGCAGGCAGCGTTGCGTGAGCACGAACGGCGCAGTGGTGTTGACGTGCATGGTCCGCATCCATTTCGTCACGTCCAGATGTTCGACGGGTGCGCGATCGCCCAACATGCCGGCGTTGTGCAGCAATCCGTCCAGTCGGCCGAACTCCGTTTCGATCGCCGTATACAATGCGTCGTACTCCGCCGGTCCGGCTTTCTCCAGATCCAATGGCAGGATGGAAGGACGCTCCCGGTCCAGCGCGACGATCGCATCGTAGGCAGCTTCCAGCCGCTTGATGTTCCGGCCATGCAGGATGACGCGTGCGCCGTGTGCTGCTGCGGCAGTCGCTACTGCTCTGCCAATGCCATCGCTCGCGCCGGTGATCAGAAGAACGCGGCCGGCAAGTGCATCGGGCGCGGGTGTGTAAGTGCGAGGGTCGGTCATGTCGGAAAAGATTGCAGAGCAGTGAATAGGGACCAGGAAATCAGCAAGGATGCGCTCAGCTCGATTTCCGTGCGGCGCGCCACGCTACCCAAGGTTTCTCGACGGGGCCCAGTTCGATGCGTTCGTTGGCGACGTTGAAATCCTGCTTGGCGATCCGCCGCAACAGCTGTCGATGTAAGGCGCCGAGCACGACGAGCGGGCGCAAGTATGCACGCCCGGAGCCCGAAATATCAGTCATCACGGCGGCGAACTCCTGCATGGCGATTTCAGAGGTCGCACGCAACGTAGCCTTCGCCGCTGCTCCATACTCTTTCGCGGCGAAGTCTTCGAGCTTGGCTCCATGACTATCCAGCGCATCCAGCGGTAGGTACAGCCGGCCGCCGTAAGCATCGGCTCGCGCGTCGCGCACGATCTCCGTCAGGCGAATCGCCAGTCCCAGGCGATTCGCCAACGCTCGCGCAGGTGCATTCGCCTTGGCATCGAGAGCGTTGCCAACGAGAGTCAGGGCGATCAGTTCGGCAATCGCCCCCCCGCTGCGTGACGCATAGGCTTTCAACTCGGATGCGTTGGCGTAGGTCATGCGTGCCAGGTCCATGTCCGCCGCGACCACGAGTTCGTGCAGCTTCGCGAATTCCTTGCGTCGTGCTGCATCGTCCGAATTGATCAGCCTCATCGCTGGATGCTGTGGAGTTGCATTGACCAGCCGGTCGATCTCCGTTCGCCACCATTGCAGCCGGGTGTGCGCTACATCGTGATTGGCGCTCTGCGCGGATTCGCGAATCTCGGCATCGATGACGAACAGTGCCGTCAGTGCGTCACGCGACTGCGGTGGCGTATAGAGCAAAGCAAAATATCGCATCGAGCCCGGAGGCGCGGCGCGATTGACCTGCGTGTCGTCGAGAGGCGCAATGGCTGCCACGTTCAGCCCTTGCCTTCGGCTCTCTCGACCGGCGTTGCCAGCACTTCCAGGGTCGCGGTGTCTTCCACTGTTTCGTTCTCTCGCGCCTGCGGATCGCGGGCGAGCCGGTCGATGGGGTCCACGATCTCGATCTCGCGCTCGGCGCTCACGCCGAGTTCGGTGAACTTGCGTGCGCCCGGCAGCACCTGCCGTTCGAGAGAGCCGACGGCACTGTTGAATGCGTCGACACTGCTGTTGAGCGCACGGCCCAGCTTGCTGAGATGGCTGTTGAAGGTGCCGAGGCGTTTGTACAGATCCTCGCCGAGCTTGCGGATGGTGGCTGCGTTGTCGGCGAGCGCCGTTTGTCGCCAGCCATAGGCTACGACTTTCAACAGCGCGATGAATCCGGTCGGCGTCGCAATGATGACCTGCTGGCGAATCGCATCTTCCAGCAAGGTCGGCGATTCCGCGATCGCGGCCGACAGGAATTGATCGCCTGGAATGAACAGGATCACGAAGTCCGGACTCTTGGCGAACTGGCTCCAGTAGTTCTTGCCGGCGAGTTCGCGAACGCGCTCTGTCACCGCTCGCGCATGACGCTTGAGTGCGATCGTCCGCTGTTCATCGGTCGTCGCTTCGACTGCTTCGAGGTAGGCATCGAGCGGCGTTTTCACATCGACTACCAGGTCGCGGCCATCGGGCATGTGCACGATCATGTCGGGACGCAGGTTGCCGCCTTCGACGCGCACATGCGCCTGTTCGGTGAAATCGCAATGCTCGATCAGGCCGGCAAGTTCGGCGAGGCGGCGCAGCGTCATCTCGCCCCATTGGCCTCGCACTTCCGGCCGCCGCAATGCGTTCACCAGCTTGCCTGTCTCTCGCTGCAACGCCTGCTGTCCGAGTGCGACCGCCTCGATGGACGTGCGCAGGCTGCCGAAAGTTTCAGCGCGTTCTTTTTCGATCCGCTGGATCTGCGCTTCGGTCTTGCCGAGTGCCTCGCGGATCGGTGTGAGCATGGCCTCGATGGCTTTCTCGCGTTCCTTCAATGTCGAAACCGCGTTCTGTTGATGCTGTCCAAGATGTTCACGCGCGAGGTTGAGGAACACTTCGCTATTGGTGCGCAACGATTTGTCCGCCACTGAATCGAACGAGGACTTGACGCGCTCGATGGCGAATTCCAGGGCACGGTCGCGCTCCTGATCCATCTGCATCTCGGTCTTCACTTGTGATTGCAGTACCGCGAGTTCGACGTGCAGCGCTTCGAAGCGCCGCCGGTTGATCAGTGCCGTGATCAGGGCGCCGACGAGGGCGCCGAGCGCCAGCGCCGCGAACAGCCAGCCGAGCGTGATCGAACCGCCGGCGATTGAATTGGCCACGGAATTGGCCATGGAATTGGCAAGTGGATCGGTCATTTCTCAGCTTCGGGTCGCAGCAGCATCACGTAGTTCACGCCGACGTCGACGATCTCGCGGGCAGTGGAGGTCAAGGGGTTGTATTCGAGGCCGACGAGATCGACGACGTCGAATCCGGCGGCGCGCGACCAGCGGGACAGTTCGGAGGGCCGGATGAATTTCTCGTAGGTGTGCGTGCCGCGGGCGAGCAGCTTCAGCACGTATTCGGCGCCGACCACCGCCAGCAGATACGACTTCAGCGTGCGATTGAGCGTCGACAGCACGACGTGCCCGGTGGGCTTCACCAGCGATCGCAAGGCCTGCAGCACGCTGCGTGGATCGGGCACGTGTTCGAGCATCTCCATGCAGGTCACGACATCGTAGGCAGCGGCCGAATGCGTTGCGTGGTCTTCCGCGGACTCACGCAGGTAGCGGACCCGTGCGCCGCTTTCCAATGCGTGCAGTTCGGCGACTTCGATGGTGGTCTTGCCGAGGTCGATGCCGGTGACATTCGCGCCTCGCAGCGCCATCGCTTCGCTGAGCAGCCCGCCACCGCATCCGACATCCAGCACGTGCTTCCCATGCAGCCCGGTGTTGCGATCGATGTACTCGAGCCTGACCGGATTGAGCACGTGCAGCGGCCGGAATTCTCCCGCAGGATCCCACCAGCGCTGGGCGATTTCATCGAAGCGTGCGATCTCGGCGGGATCGTGATTGCCTGCGTCGCCGCCCGCTGCGTGAGTGGAGCGAGACGGTCCGCTTCCCGGTTGAGTATTCATGTGAGCATTCCCGGCGGGGCTCCGCCGATTCGTTGTTTCCAGAGCCGTGCCCGACGCAGGACATCGTCGAGATTGATGGTGGTCAGCTCGCCTCGCGTGAGCAACTCCCGCCCGGCAACCCACGCATCGCTGACCTGGCCGCGCGATACCGCGTGGACGATTTGCCCAGCGAGATCGTTCAGCGGCTGCGTCTGGGGACGCGCGAGATCGATGCAACACAGGTCGGCCCATTTGCCCGGCACGAGCGAGCCGATCGAATCGCCGAGTCCCAGGGCCCGTGCGCCGTTCAATGTGGCGATTTGCAACCAATCGTACGCATTCATCGGCGGTGCGTCGTCCGGTTCGCTGTCGGCAGGCCGTTCTTCGGTCGACGAGCGAACGCCGCTTGCCAGCAGGGCGGCGGTGCGCAGTTCGGCGAACAGGTCGAGAGTGTCGTTGCCGGCGGTGCCGTCCGTGCCGAGCGTCAACGCGATGCCGTGCGTACGCAATGCAGGAACGGGACAGACGCCATGGCCGAGCCTGAGATTCGATTGCGGACAATGCGCGATGCTGATGCCGCCGGCAGCCGCCCGCTCCATGTCGCTCGCATCGACATGCACCATGTGGACTGCCAGCAGCAGCGGCGATAACAGGCCGAGACGTTCCAGTCGCGCCAGCTGGCGTTCACCGCTCGCAGTGAATTCCAGGTGCGCCTCGTTGATCCGCATCGTGACCGGCAACTCGAGTTCGTCCGCCAATCGTCGCACTCGCGCCAGCGTGTTGTCGCCGACTGCCCAGGCAGAGTAGGGCGCGAGCATGGTGGTGATGAGCGGATCGGCACGATACTCGTCGTGCAGTTGCAGCCCTTTGTCGAGATATTCATTCGCCGATTCCGCCCAGGCGGTTGGCTGATCGAGCACGGGCAGGCCGATGCACGCGCGGATCCGCGAACTAGTCACCGCCTGCGCCGTCGCTTCCGGAAACAGATGCATGTCGGCGAAGCACGTCGTCCCGCTCGTCAGCATGTCGGCGATCGCGAGTTCGGCCCCATCGCGCACGTATTCCGCGTCGAGCCAGCGATCGTCGAGCGACCAGACCGGCCGATGCAGTCCATGGTCGATGGCTGGACTGCCTGCCGCTCCCCGCAGCAGCGACATCGCCGCATGAGTATGCGTATTGACCAGTCCCGGTAGCAGTACGTGCGACCGGCGTTCCACGATCCGTTCGGCGCTGAAGCGTTCGCGAGCCTGTTTTTCCGGCAGAACCGCGACGATCCGGCCCTGGTGGAGCGCCACCGCGTGGTCTTCGAGCACCTGGCCCGCGGGCTCGATGGGAATGACCCAGCGAGCGGCGATGAGCGTGTCGATGAGCTGCATGAAAGTTCCGTGTGGAGAGGCGGTGAAGTATAGCCGTGACGGCAGGCGAAAGCGTTCGGCAGACACCTCCAATGTGCTAATATTTGCGACTTCGCCCCACGAGATCACAGACCCGCTTCATGGCCGAAATCGCTCGCGAAATCCTGCACGTCAATCTCGAAGACGAAATGCGCCAGTCCTATCTCGATTACGCGATGAGCGTGATCGTGGGGCGGGCGCTTCCCGATGTCCGGGACGGGCTCAAGCCCGTCCACCGCCGCATCCTGTTCGCCATGCACGAGAGCAACAACGTCTATACGCGCACGTACGTGAAGTGCGCACGTGTGGTCGGTGACGTGCTCGGTAAATATCATCCGCACGGCGACACATCCGCCTACGACGCGCTGGTGCGCATGGCGCAAGACTTTTCCATGCGCTACATGCTGGTCGACGGCCAGGGCAATTTCGGCTCGATCGACGGCGATCCGCCCGCTGCCTACCGGTATACCGAATGTCGCATGACGGCGCTGGCGTCCGAACTGCTCGCGGACATCGGCAAGGAGACGGTCGATTTCGTCGACAACTACGACGGCAAGGAACAGGAGCCGGTCGTCCTGCCGACGCGTGTACCCAACCTGCTGGTGAACGGTTCCGCGGGCATTGCCGTTGGCATGGCAACCAATATTCCGCCGCACAATCTCGGCGAAGTCATCAACGCCACCCTTGCGCTGATCGACGACCCGGAGATCACCATCCCGGCCCTGATGCAGCACATTCCCGGTCCGGACTTTCCGACGGCGGGCATTCTCAACGGTACGCAGGAACTCGCGCAGGCGTATACCACCGGTCGCGGACGCGTCTACATGCG
>Ga0157380_10000507_pt1 | contig 23819 bp, 19 predicted proteins | sample S35metaG_FD_119757 | JGI IMG/M metagenome (GOLD analysis project Ga0157380, IMG submission 119757) | Switchgrass rhizosphere microbial communities from Kellogg Biological Station, Michigan, USA - S3-5 metaG | ecosystem: Host-associated > Plants > Roots > Rhizosphere > Soil | place: USA...
GCCGAAGGCGGCAAGCCGGAGGCGATAGTCGAGCGGGAGGGCCTCGCCCAGATCTCCGACAGCGGTGAGCTTGAGGCCATAGTCGCCGCCGCGGTCGACGCCAACCCCCAGGCCGCCGAGCAGATCCGCTCCGGCAACCAGAAGGCGATCGGCGCCATAGTGGGCGCCGTAATGAAGGAGACCAAGGGCCGCGCCGACGGCGGCGAGGTCAACCGGCTGATCCGCTCGAAGCTCGGTCTGTAGGCCGGGGGGCCAATCTCCGGCTCCCGAGGCTTAAGGGGGCGTGACAACCAGCGCGGTGGTTCTCCTGGCCTACGCGGGCGTGTTGCGAGCGTGATAGCGCTCGCATCGAAGCTCTCCGACCGCTAGGAGGACGCGTCGCAAAAAGAAACGGCCCCGGGGGGCACCCGGGGCCGTTCATGTGAATACAACCTGCTGACGCGAAATGTTAGCGCTGCATCGGCCGGAGAGTAAGCGCCAAATGTGCGTTCTGAAACTTTGTGACAACTTGTTACAAAGTGCTAAGTTGGGTGCATGGCCTGGAACGTCGTCATCGCCGGTGGTGGATTCGGGGGCGCGATGGCGGCGCGGGAGCTGGAGCGGATCCTGCCGCGACAGTCAACCCGCCTGGTTCTCGTCAACGACGTCAACTTCCTGCTCTACACGCCGTTCCTGCCCGAGGCTGCGGCGGGGACGCTGGAGCCGCGCCACGTGGTCACGCCGCTGCGCGAGATCCTCGATCGCACCTACCTGCGGCTGGGGTCGATTACGGGCCACGACCCGGTGGCGAAGACGGTCGAGCTTCGCACCCGCGAGGGCGATGCCGAGCAGCTTCCTTACGACCAGCTGCTGATCGCGCTCGGCTCGGTCTCGCGCGTGCTGCCGGTGCCGGGCCTCTCCGAGCACGCGATCGGGTTCAAGAGCCTCGCCGACGCGATCTGGCTGCGGAACCACGTGATCGAGACGCTGGAGGCGGCCAACGCGACCGACGACGCCGCCCGCCGCGAGGAGCTGCTCACCTACGTCTTCGTCGGCGGTGGCTACGCCGGCCTCGAGGCGCTGGCCGAGCTCCAGGACTTCGCCTCCGACGCGATCGAGAGCTACCCACGGGCCCGCCTGCACGGCATGCGCTGGGTCCTGGTCGAGGCCGCCGATCGCGTCCTACCCGAGATCGATGCCGAGCTGGCCGACTACGCGCTTCGCGAGCTGCGCGGCCGTGGCATCGACGTTCGCCTCGGCACGACCCTGGAGGAGGTGCGGGCGGATTCCGCCCGCATCGCCACCGGCGAGACCCTGCCCACCCGGACCGTCGTCTGGACCGCGGGCGTGGCTCCCCACCCGAGCCTGCGGCAGCTCTCGGTCCCGCTCGACGAGCGTGGCCGGGTCCCGGTCGACGAGCGCCTGCGCGTCAAGGGAATGGACGCGGTCTGGGCAATCGGCGACTGCGCCGCCGCCCCCGATCCGCGCGGCGGGCTCTGCCCGCCCACCGCGCAGCACGCCGTGCGCCAGGGTCCAGTGGCCGCTCGCAACATCGCGGCCGAGCTCGGCATCGGCAGTGCCCGCCCGTTCGAGTACCGCGGCAGCGCCGCCTTCGTCAACCTCGGCCGCTACAAGGCCGTGGGCAAGATCGGCAGCCGTACGTTCCGGGGCTTCCCCGCCTGGTGGATGGCCCGGACCTACCACATGAGCCAGATCCCGGGAGTCGCCCGCAAGGCCCGTGCCGTGATCGACTGGACCGCCAGCCTGCCCTTCCGCCGCGACATCTCCGAGGTCGGCTCGATCGGACACCCGAAGCCGCTGGAGGAGACAATAGGCCCGTGGGATTCGAGTACCTCGTCATCGCCTTCTTCTTCGGCCTAGCCACGGCGATCATCGGCAAGAGCAAGGGCAGCTCGTTCTGGCTCTGGCTGCTGATCGGCACGATGCTGCCCCCGCTCGGCCTTATTGCCGTGATCCTCTACCGCTCCGAGAAGGACGAACCCGAACGCCAGTGCCCCAACTGCCACAAGGCGGTCAAGCTCTACGTCCAGGTCTGTCCACGCTGCGGTACCGACCTCTACCTGCCCGACCCGGCCGCCGTCAGGCACCCCGGGGTCCAGTAGGGCGTCGCGAAACCGTCTCAGCCCACATATATCGGGGGCTGGGACGGATTCGCTGCCTCTGGCTACCGCAGCCAGGTCCTGACGATCGCGTTGGCGAAGCCGAGGCCGTAGCGGACGACCGCGGGCTTCTTCGAGTGGCCGTGGAGGCGCCGCTCGACCGTGATCGGTACCTCCCTGGCGGGGATTCCGCGCTTGATCGCCTCGATCATGAACTCGGAGGTGTGGAACTGCTCCTGGCGCAGGACGAGCTGGGGCAAGACGGTGGTCCGAACGGCGCGGTAGCCGTTGGAGCAATCGCTGACCTTGGTCCGGGTGATGGTGGAGACGAGCCGGTTGAAGAAGACGATCCCGAGCTCGCGGGACAGGTGGTTGCGGTCGGCTTGGCCGAGCACGCGCGAGCCGTGGGCGACGTCGACCTCGCCGTTGAGGATCGGTTTGACCAGGCGCTCCATCTCCGCCGGCAAGTGCTGGCCGTCGGCGTCCAGCGTGACGACGACCTCGGCACCCGATTCGACCATCAGGCGGTAGCCGGTGCGCAGGGCGGCCCCGCCGCCGCGATTGATCACGTGGCGGGCGACGACCGCACCGTGCTCGGCCGCGACGTCGGCCGTGCCGTCGCGGGAGCCGTCATCGACGACGAGCACCGCGATCGGTGTGCCGCAGACCTCGTCCGGCATCAGGTCGAGCACGTAGCCGATGTTCTCCACCTCGTTGTAGGCGGGGACGAGGACCGCGACCTTGCCGCGGAAGCGGGCGGGGAGGTCCGCTTGCCGGAACTCCTCCCAGGCAAGCCCCTCCAGCACGGCGGAGAGCTGGCGCGCGTTCCGGGCCGCCTGCGAGAGCGCCCGCAGGACGAGCATGAAGAGAATGAAGATCGAGAACACGGCGAGGCCGAGGATGCGGCCCCCGTTGCCCTTCTCGAAGGAGAAGGCGGAAAGCAGCTTGTCGGTGATTTCGGTTCCAGAGACGAGCGCGAGGCCGAGACCGGCGACGATCAGGATCAGCACGTCGACGTTACGCAGCGAGCGCCGGCGCAGCACCGCGTAGGCCACGAGCGCGACCGCCCCGATCAGCCCGGCACTGCGCAGCGCCGTCAGTTCGGCGGGGAAGATGCCTGCGTAGGGCGCCATTACCGCCTGGACAATAGGGCTGCGCTCCCCCGCGAGAGCGCCGCCGCGGCAAGCGGAAAGATCAGCGTCATCAGCACCTCGTTGCGGCGAGGAGCGGCCAGGGAGGCCGCGCCGACCCCGGTGACGAGCACGAGTGGCGTCGCCATTGCCGCCAGCGCCCACCATCGCCGGCGCCAGGCGAGCACCCCCAGGCCGGCGAGCGCCAGCGCCACGATCAGCGTCTGCACGACCCGCCCGGCGGTGCTGCTCATCGCTTCGCCGATCCCGCCACTCCACATTCGCCAGGTCTTGCGCGCGGTCATCGCGGCGTAGCCGACTGGGTTCTCGCCGAAGTAGTGGGAGAAGTTCTGCTTGCCGATCTTGCCGAGGGCGGAGTCGCGCGGCAGATCGGGATAGCGGTTCGCGACGCGGTTGAACAGCGGCGTTGGGTTCACATCCTCGAGGGCCTGGGAGTGCGGGTCCAGGTCGCGATTCAGGTAGCGGCGCACGAGCATCGCCTTGACTCGCTGGTATTCGCCGTCGGCGGGGAGGAGGGTGCCTACGTAGAGCGCCTTGCCGCCGCCGGTCGAGATCGGCACGGTGCGGTCGAGGGCGATCTGGTTGTGAGCCGCCCAAGGCAGGATCGGCAACAGCAGCCCCGCGCCCAGTAGCGCGGCGCTTGCGAGGCCTGGCTTCCAGCCCCGCTCCCTACCGGCTCTGATCAGCGCCAGGACCGCAAAAGCTACCCCGACGATCAAGTACTCCGGCCGAATCAACGCCGTCACTCCGAACAGGAGCCCGGGCAGAAGCCATCTCACCCGCGGGTGGCGCGGGGGAGGGGGGTCGAGAACGGACCGGGGCCCGCCCGCGGGCCCCCCTCCCCCGCGACAGGACCCGCGGGCCGAAACGGCCGGGCCCGGATCTGATGCCCAGAGAAATGCCAGGACCGCGGCCGGCAGTGTGAAGATTGCGGGCGGCTCGCTGAAGAGGGCGCCGGTGGAGTGGATGAACGGGGGGTAGACGGCGACGGCAAAGGCCGCGAGCAGGCCGGTGGGCCGGCAGTTGATCCGCTTTCCGAGCAGGAAGACGACGACGATCGCGCCGAGGCCGAGTAGGAGCTCGACGATCCGCGCCGTGCCTTCACGGGCGCCGCCGGTGGCGTAGAAGCTAGCCGCGTAGAGAAGGGGTGCGCCCGGGGACCAGTCGCTGGAGTCGTGGAAGGCCGGTCCTCCGAAGCTCTGTTCCTCATACAGGGCCTTGGAGAGCGCGTAGTAGGCGCGGGCGTCGTCGCCGGGTGTCGGCAGAGGCTCGATCACGCGGTAGGCGCGCAGTCCGAAGCCGATCACGAGGATCGCCACGAGCAGGATCAGCGTCGTGCGCCCATGGCGCTCCGGGAGCCCGCGCAGCCAGGCGGTCAGCTTTGCCATCGTCGCGCGAGGCTATCCCGACAGGCCACGAATCCGATGCCGGCCAGCGCCGCTACGAGCGGCATCGTCACCAGGACGCGCCTGGGAGAGGCGACCAGCAACGCGCAGACCGCGGTGATCCCGACGAGGATCGTCGCCAGCAGCAGTGCCTCCCAGCGCCGCTGCGCCGCGAGCACGATCAAACCGGCCAGCCCGAAGAGGACCAGTGCCCAGTGCAGCAACTCCCAACCGGGTTGGCGCATCACGTTCCGCGGCCCATGCGCCCAGATCCGCCCGACCTTCGTGGCGACGAACCCCGCGTACTCGACCGGCTCCTCGCTGATGTCGTCCCAGAGCTGTTCGCGCCCCATCCGGCCGAGGGCCTCGTCTGTTTCCATCCGCGGATAGCGGCTCTGGGCCAGCCGGGCAAGGATCTGCTCCAGCCGCAGATGCTCGACCGCGTCAGGTCCGAACAGCTCGGGATGGCGCTCCACCACCTCCGTCCCGACCTTTTCCGGATCGCCGTCCGACGGCAGGTACGTCCCGGCAAAGAGCACCTGGCCTCCTCCTGTCGAAATCGGCACGAACCGGTCCAGCGCAATCGCGTTCCGCGCGGTCCACGGCACGACGACAATCGCGACCCCGGCGAGCAGGATGCCCGCACGCGCGAGCGATCCCAGCCAATCGTTCTGCGGATCCTTGACAAGTACCACCAAGCTCACGAGCAAGACGACCCCGAGGTACTCCGGCCGAACCAGAGCTAGCCCGCCGAAAAGGACACCGGGAATCAACCATCTCTCCCGCGGGTGATGTGGGGCAGGGGGGTCGAGGAGAGCCCGTGGACTGCCCGCGGGCCCCCCTGTCCCGCGACAGGACCCGCGGGCCAGCGACGTCGGTCCTGCTGCCCATAGCGCTGCCAGTACCGCCCCCGAGAGAAGCGTCGCCGCAAGCGGCTCTCCCATCAACATGCCCTGGTACTCGAGCAGCGCCGGATAGACGGCGATCGCCCCGGCCCCGATGAGACCCGCGAGGGGTCCCGACAGCCGACGTCCGATCAGGTAGGTGAAAAGCACCGAGAGAGTCCCCAGCAGGGCCAGCACCAGCCGCACCGTGCGTTCGTGGACACCTCCGGTCAGCTCGTATATGCCCGCTGCGAAGAGCGGTAGGCCGGGGGAGTAGTTGCTCGCGGGTTGGGTGGCTTCCGGACCCAGCGCGAACCCGTCGCCCTCGTCAAGGTTCCGGGCGATCTCGGCGTAGGCGGCGGCGTCGAAGACGGGGGCGCGACCGTCCCAGGCCTCGCCAGCTCTCAGGCCGAGCCCGAGCAGCAGGATTACGGCCAGAGCGGCAAGGCCGGCTCCGCCACCATTGCGCTTTGCCAGGCCGCTCATTGCTGCGGATGCTATGGCGCGCCCCGTCAGGTCCGTCCGCTACGCTGCCGCGACTTATGCGCGTTCTCATCCTTGGGGGCGACGGCTACCTGGGCTGGCCGACAGCCCTCAGGTTCTCTGCTCGGGGCCACGAGGTCACCGTCGTCGACAACTTCGTTCGCCGCCGCTGGGTCGACAGCGTCGGCAGCGACTCGCTGACGCCGATCCGCGAGCTGGCGCCGCGCATCGACGTCTGGCGCGAGATCTCAGGCAACGAGATCCGCAGCCGCATCGGCTCGGTCGAGGACGGCGAGTTCCTCGATGGTGTTGTCGCCGAGACCCGGCCCGAGGTGGTCATCCACTACGGACAGCAGGCCTCGGCGCCCTACTCGATGGCTTCCCGCGAGCAGGCGGTCGAGACTAAGCATGGCAACGTGATCGGCAACCTCAACCTGCTCTTCGCGATCCGCGATCACGTCCCCGAGTGCCATCTGGTCAAGCTCGGCACGATGGGCGAGTACGGCCAGCCCGAGATCGACATCGAGGAGGGCTACATCGAGATCGAGCACAAGGGGCGCAAGGACACCCTGCCGTTCCCGAAGCTGCCGGCCTCGCTGTACCACTGCTCCAAGGTCCACGACTCGACCAACATCCACTTCGCCTGCCGTACCTGGGGCCTGCGAGCGACCGACCTCAACCAGGGCGTCGTCTACGGGATCGAGACCGACGAGACCGCGGGCGACGAGCGGCTGATCACCCGCTTCGACTACGACGAGATCTTCGGCACCGTGCTCAACCGCTTCTGCGTGCAGGCGGTGATCGGGCACCCGCTCACCGTCTACGGGACCGGCGGCCAGACCCGCGGCTTCCTCAACATCCGCGACACGCTCCAGTGCGTCGAGCTGGCAGCGTTGAATCCGGCCGAGGCGGGCGAGTTCCGCGTCTTCAACCAGTTCACCGAGCAGTTCTCGGTGCTGGAGCTCGCCAAGCTGGTCAAGCACGCTGGCGAGCACCTCGGCTACTCGGTCGAGATCCAGCACTACGAGAACCCCAGGGTCGAGAAGGAAGAGCACTACTACAACGCGATCCACACCAAGCTGCTCGACCTCGGCCTCGAGCCCACGCTGCTGGGCGAGGAGCTGGTCGAGTCGATGATCCACGCGATCGAGCGCCACAAGGACCGCGCGATCGAGACCGCCATCGACCCCCACACTCGCTGGAAGCCCGGCGCGCCGGTCCGGCTTTAGCTCCTGGCGCGCGGGTCCTGTCGTCGGCGTGGGGTGCTCTCGGCGGCCCTGCGCGCTGCTCCGGGCGCCGGGACAGATCTCACCCAGCGATGAGACCTTGCCCTCCGCAGCCTCCGGGCTCGGCGAGAGCACCCCACGCCGACGCCACCCGCGCGAGCGACGGAAGCTCGGGACGATCTGACCCGAACGCTCCTGCGGCGGGTGGCGTGGATTTGGGGGACCACCCCGAGGAAGCTTTAGCTACCGCAGGGGTGGTGGCACCAAATCCGCGACAGGACCCGCCGCGCCTGAGAGGTCGGGCAAAAGCCCTGCGTTATGGGCAATAGGCCACTGGTAGCATCGCCTCCACTATGAGAGCTGCGGATGCGCTTATGGAATCGCTCAAAGCCGAGGGCGTGGAGCACGTCTTCGGGATCCCGGGCGGGGCAAACCTGCCCACCTACGACGCCCTGGTCGACGCGGAGTTCCGCCACATCCAGGTGCGCCACGAGCAGGGGGGAGGCCACGCGGCGGAGGGCTACGCCAAGGCCTCGGGCAAGGTCGGCGTCGCTTTCGCGACCTCCGGGCCGGGCGCGACCAACCTGGTCACGGCGATCGCCGACGCGATGCTGGACTCGGTGCCGACGGTCTTCATCACCGGTCAGGTGCGGACCGAGCTGATCGGCACCGACGGCTTCCAGGAGGCCGACATCCTCGGCGCGACCCTTCCCTTCGTCAAGCACTCCTTCCAGGTCACCGACCCGCGCCAGATCCCCGAGTACGTGCACGAGGCCTTCCACGTCGCCGCGACCGGGCGCCCGGGGCCGGTTCTGCTCGACATCCCGCAGGACCTCTCGCGGGCGGAAATCGATTACGCACCACGCACCGAGCCGGTCGAGCTGGCCGGCTACAAACCGCCGAGCGCCCCCAACGTCAAGCAGGTTCGCATCGCCGCCAAGGCGATCGCCAACGCCCGCAAGCCGATCCTCTACACGGGGGGCGGGGTGGTCAACGCCAACGCCTCCGAGGAGCTGCGCGAGCTCGCCGCCGCCGATCGCTTCCCGATCACCTCGACCCTGATGGGCCTTGGCACCTATCCGGCCTCCGGCGAGCAGTGGCTGGGGATGCTCGGCATGCACGGCACCCGCGCCGCCAACTACGCGATGGACGAGGCGGACCTGATCGTCGCGATCGGCTCCCGCTTCGACGACCGCATCACGGGCAAGCTCTCGGAGTTCGCGCCCCGGGCCAAGTTCATCCACATCGACATCGACCCGGCAGAGATCTCCAAGAACGTCCCCGCCCACATCCCGATAGTCGGCGACGCCAAGCTGGTACTGCCGGCGCTGACCCGCGAGTACCGGGCGCTGCAGACCGACAGCTCGCGCCTCGATGGCTGGTGGAAGCAGATCAAGGCCTGGCAGGACGAGTTCCCGCTCCGCTACGACGAGGGCAAGGACGGCGAGATCAAGCCGCAGTTCATGATCGAGGCGATGCACCGGGCGACGCAGGGGGACGCGATCGTCACCTCCGACGTCGGCCAGCATCAGATGTGGGCCGCTCAGTACTACGGCTTCGACAAGCCGCGGCGTTGGATCAACTCCGGCGGGCTGGGGACGATGGGCTTCGGGCTTCCGGCCGCGGTCGGTGCCAAGGTCGCCTGCCCCGAGGAGACTGTGGTCTGCCTCGCCGGCGACGGCAGCCTGATCATGAACTGCCAGGAGCTCGCGACCTGCGTCGCCGAAGAGATCCCGGTCAAGGTCTTCCTGATGAACAACGGCTACATGGGCATGGTCCGCCAATGGCAGGAGCTCTTCTGGGACCGCCGCTACAGCTCGGTCGAGATGGGGCCGAGCCCCGACTGGGTGAAGCTCGCCGAGGCTTTCGGTGCCACCGGCTTGCGCTGCGAGGACTCGGCGGATCTCGAGGAGACGATGGTCAAGGCGCTGGAGACTGACGGCCCGGTGCTGCTCGACGTGCGCGTCTCGCCCGAGGAGAACTGCTTCCCGATGATCCCCGCGGGGGCCGCGGCGCGGGACATGGTGGGCTGATGGAGGCCGGGACCCCGCAGGTGGTAAAGCTGGAGGATCTGCGCGTGCCAGGCCAGCTCAGCGGCCGCAAGCACATCCTCTCGATCCTGGTCGAGAACAAGCCCGGAGTGCTGGCCCGCGTCGCCGGCCTCTTCTCCCGGCGCGGCTTCAACATCGACACGCTCGCCGTCGGCCCGACCGACGACCCGAGCATCTCCCGCATCACCCTCACCCTCGACGGCGCCGTGCACCCGATCGACCAGGTGACGAAGCAGCTGCACAAGCTGGTCAACGTGCTGAAGATCCGCGACATGGAGCCGGAGGAGACGGTCGCCCGCGAGATGGCGATGTTCAAAGTCTCCGCCGCGGTCGAGAGCCGGGCGGAGATCATCCAGTTCGCCGAGATCTTCCGCGCCAAGATCGTCGACGTCTCCCGCCGCACGCTGACGATCGAGGTCACCGGATCGGCCGACAAGATCGAGGCCTTCGAGCGGATGATCCGCCCTCATGGCCTGATCGAGATGGTTCGAACTGGCGAGATCGCGATCGCCCGAGGCTCAGACTGAAAATGACGGCCCCAGACGTTGCCATGCGGCGTCCTCGGTCGCCCGAATAGCGCCGCTATTCGGGCTCCCTGCGTCCTTGCCTGGCAACGTCTGGACCTCGTCATTTCCTAGTCTGAAAGCGCGTCTTCAGGCCGGCATCGAGCGCGCTCTCGCCCGCGGGAGAAAAACCGTCGTCAGCGTCACCGTGCCGATCGAGGAGATAGACCCCTGCGCGGCCGTGTTCGCCTCCCGCCTGGCATCGGACCGCTGGTTCTGCTGGGAGCAGCCGGACCGGGGGTTCGCCGTCGCTGCGTTGGGCGTCGCTCACGAGGTGACGTCGCGCGGGTCGGATCGCTTCCGCGACATGGCCCAGGCGTGCCTGGGGACCGAGACGATCTTCGAGGAGCCGCCGGGCATGCCTGCCGGCGCCGGGGCCATCTGGGTCGGCGGCTTCGCCTTCGATCCCGACGGCGGCTCCTCCTCTACGTGGTCCTCGCTGCCTCCGGCCTCGCTGGTTTTACCCGAGCTCTCGCTGTGCCGCCGCGGCGAGGATGCCTTTCTCACCGTCAATGCCGTCGTCCATCCCGGCGATGACGCGGCGGCGAAGGAGAACGCGATCGTCGCTCGCCTGTCTGGGCTGCGCCCCGATCCGTTGCCGCTGCTCGACCCGCACCCGACCTCCCGGGTCGAGATCAGCAGCGTTCGCCCGCCCAGCGACTTCGAGCGGGCGGTCGCGGCGGCGACCGAGCGGATCGAGGCGGGGGAGATGTCCAAGGTCGTGCTGGCTCGCGAGGTGCTCGTATCCGCCGGCGCGGCTCACGACCCGGCCGCTGTCTTCGCGGCGATGCGCGAGCAGTTCCCGTCGTGCTTCTGCTTTTGCTGCGGCACGCCCGAGGCGGCGTTCGTCGGCGCCAGCCCCGAGCTGCTCTTGCGCCGCTCCGGCGCCAGCGTCTCGACCGTGGCGCTGGCGGGCTCGATCCGCCGCAGCTCCGACCCCGCCGTGGACGACCACCTCGGCGAGCAGCTCCTGCGCAGCGACAAGGACCGCCGCGAGCACGCGATCGTCGCCGAGCGGATCGCCCGCGTCCTGCGGCCCCACGCGGTCTGGGTCGAGGCCGCGTCCGAGCCGGAGATCGTCAAGGTCGCCAACATCCAGCACCTCGCGACTCCCGTCGTGGCCCAGCTCGCGGAGCCCCGCTCCGCGGTCGAGCTCGCCGGCATGCTGCACCCGACGCCCGCCGTCGGCGGCGAGCCAAGGGAGGCGGCAAAAGCCGCCATCGCGGAGCTCGAGCAGATGGATCGTGGCTGGTACGCCGGCCCGGTCGGCTGGATGGACGCCACCGAGGACGGTGAATTCTGCGTCGCCCTGCGCAGCGCGGTCCTTCGCGACCGCGACGCGCACCTCTACGCCGGGGTTGGCATCGTCGCCGGCTCCGATCCGGCCGCCGAGCTGGCCGAGACCGAGATCAAGCTCGGGGCGCTGTTGCCGCTGCTGGCTGAGTAGGCTGGCGGACATAAATCTCCGCGTAATTATTTTGGTACTGATAACCCTGCTCTTTGGGCTTTCGGTGCATGCCGGTGCCGCGACCCCCGAAGGTCCGCGGCTGGCGATCTCTGTTTTCAAGAATGGCCCGGGCGAGGAGGATGAGAGCGTGGAAGTGATCACGACTGGGCCGTCAGGCGAGGATCCGCGGAGGCTCGTCGGTGGTCCGGGCGCATTTATCGGCGGTCGCCTTTCATGGTCCGGCGCGGGAGACCTGCTCGCGTTCTCTGTTTCGGGAGTTAAGGGCATCTCGTCGGAACCGTTTGGAGCTGGATGGCCGGTGGTTGGGGTGGTCAGGGCAGATGGGGGCGGCGCACGCGTGTTCCCACGAGCCTTCCTCAACGGTGGTGAGCCGATCATGGCTCCGGACGGTGACTCGGTGATCTTTCAGCGGGTCAAGCTCGTCAAGGTCTTGCCCGGCAGGGAGAACTACCTCTTCTCGAGTTCGATCTGGCGCCTCGACCTCGAAGGCGGCTCGGTGAGGCGGCTAACCCGGTGGCGGCTGGCCGCCTTTCTCAATCCGACCTCCTACTCGCCCGACGGCTCTACCCTCGCCGCTGAATACAGCTACCGCAGGCAGTTCCGCGCGGTCGCGATCGATCTCCGCAGCCGCCGCCTCTCGCCGCTCGTTCGCGATGCGAGGGAACCGACCTACTCTCCGGATGGGACCAGGCTGGCCTTCGTCCGTCTGAGGAATCGGAATCCCACCTCGTTGCCAGAACGGCCGATCAGCGAACTGCTGGTGGCTGATGCCGATGGCAGTGGCGCCAGGCGCTTGCTGCGCAGGAAAGGGTACATATCGTTTCCGGCTTGGGACCCGTCGGGCAGACGCCTGACCTTCACGCGCGACCCGCCCGCCGAAGCGACTGGCGACCTGGAACAGGAACCCGGTAACAAGGTGATGGCGATCAATGTCGATGGGACCTGCCTGACCCGGGTTTTCACCGATCCCGAGCTGACGCTCTACGGCAGCACCTGGCAACCCGGGATCGGGCGCGAGGCTGGCCCGATCAACTGCTGATCGCCGCTTGGACGGCGGCGGCGAGGCGACGGTGGAGTGCGGCGTTGTCCCGGCGATCGGTCTTGACCTCGATCAGGCAGGTGCCCGTGCCCAGCGCCTCGGGCAGCTCCGACAGCGAGTCGAGGCGGCGGTGCGGCAGGCCGAAGAGGTTCGCGGCCTTGGCCGTGTCGACCCCGCGGGGGGTTCCGAGCAGCGCCTCGAACTCCTCGCCCGGCAGCGCCTCCGCCTGGGGGAGGAAGCCGAAGATGCCGCCGCCGTCGTTGTCGATGACGACGATGCGGACCGGGGTGGAGACGTCGCGCAGGGCGGCGAGGCCACCGACGTCGTGCAGCAGGCCGAGGTCGCCGGCGACGATCGTGGTCGGGCGCCCCGAGGCGTGGGCGGCGCCGATCCCCGAGGAGATCAGCCCGTCGATGCCGTTGGCGCCGCGGTTGCAGAGGAAGAGCGCATCGGTTTCCGACGGAGCCAGGAACGCCTCCTGATCGCGGATCGGCATGCTCGAGGCGGTGTAGACGAGGTCGTTGTCTCGGTGTGCGCGACCGAGGGCGAGATGGAGGCCGGGCTCGGTTGGCGCGTCGAGTCCCTCCAGCTCCCCGGCGAGCGCGTCGCGCGCGGCGCGATCGGCCTCGATCCAGCGGGCTGGTGCGGGCCGGTCCTCGCCGAGGCGCGCCGCCCAGCCCGCGGCCAGCTCGGTCGGATCGGCTCTCAGCAGCGCGGCAGCGCGGCGGCCCGGCTCGTTCCAGCCACAGCTCGGGTCGACGACGATCTCATCCGCGCCGGAGCTGGCGAGCCAAGTGCGCAACGGCTTGCTGGTCGGCATCTGGCCGAAGCGCAGGATGAGATCGGGCGTCATCGTGTCGCGAAAGCCCTCGTCGCGCAGCAGATGGTCGTAGGTGCTGACGACGTGGGAGCGGTCGTGGGGTCCGCAGCGGAGCTGGGAGGTGGGCTCGGCGAGGATCGGGAAGCCAGCCGTGCGGGCGAGGTGGGCGAGCGGCTCGCGCAGCTCGGGATCGAGTTGGCGGCCGGCGACGATCACGCCGAAGTCGGAGTCGCGGATATGGCCGGCGACCTCGTCGAGGAGGAACTGCGAGGGCTCCATGTCGATCGGGGTAACTGCCGTCAGCGGCCGCGCGCCGCGCCCTTCGAGTGCCAGCGGGTCGGTCGCCGTCACCGAGCCGTCGACCGGAATCGGCGCAAGCGGGTCGCGCCAGGGCAGGTTGAGGTGGACTGGACCGGGTCGGGGCTCGCCGCGGGCCACCGCCAGTGCACGGCAGGCGACGGAGCGGTAATGGAGCAGCCCGTCGTCGTCGGCCCCGTGTGTGCCCACTTCGCAGAACCAGCGGACTGAGGAGCCGAAGAGCTTCAGCTGGTCGATCGTCTGCCCGGCGCCGATTCCGCGCAGCTCGGGGGGGCGGTCGGCGCTGAGCGCGATCAGCGGTATCGCCGACTCGTCGGCCTCGCAGATCGCCGGGTGGTAGTTGGCAGCCGCGGTGCCGGAAGTGCAGAGCATCGCCACCGGCGAGCCCGTCGCCTGTGCGGCGCCGAGAGCGAAGAAGGCGGCGGAGCGCTCGTCGACGATCACGCTCACCTCGATCTCGGGTTGGCGCCAAAGCGCGACGGCGAGCGGGGTGGAGCGCGACCCGGGAGAGATCACGGCCTGGCGTAGCCCGCCCCGCGCCAGCTCCTCGACGAAGGCGGATGCAAGTGCGGTGTTGGCGTTAGTCGTATCCACGCGGGAAGCCTATTGGCGACTTTCCGTCGCTATAGGGCAGGAAAGTCGCCAAGCACTACAAGCGATGTGCTTCCAGGGCGGCCTCGTCGATCTCAACCCCGAGGCCGGGGTCCGCCGGTGAGTGAAGCATCCCATCGCGCAACTCGCACTCGACCGCCGCGATCGTCGAGGAGAAGAGCCGCTGGGTCGCAAGGCCGTGAGCCAGGGACTCCCGACCTGCAATTCCGGCGTCGAGCGTCTGCGCGACCTGGGCCCCGGCGGCGATCCCCACCGGCCCGTCGAGTGCGCTGGAGACATAGGACGGCAGTACCTCGGCGATCTCGATCGCCGCCTCCGGCCCGCCGACCTTGGAGAGCTTGATGCCGACCAGCGCGCACGCGTTCAGATCCCTGGCTCGCTCCGCGTGGGCACGGCTCTCGACGCTCTCGTCGCCTGCGATCGGGATCGACGTCGTGGGAGCGACCCGCGCCGCTTCCTCCAGGCTGGCGACGGGCTGCTCGGCAAGCTCGATGTCGAACGGCTCCAGCTCGCCGAGCGTCCGCACCGCGGCGTCGACGTCCCAGGCGGCATTGGCGTCCACGCGGATTCGTGCCTCCGGTCCCACCGCCTCGCGCACGGCCCGCACCTGACCCGCGTCGTCGCCGGTGCCGAGCTTCAGCTTGAAGCTGGTGAAGCCGTCTTCCGCCCAGGCCAGCGCATCCGCGGCGACCGCCACGGGCTCTCCGGCTACAAGGGTTGCGTTGCACTCCACCGGCTGCGACTGCCCCGTCGCGATCTCGCTCGGCGCCCTGCGCCCTCGAAGGTCAAGCAGCGCCGTCAGGGCGGCACAGCGTGCCGGAGGGGAGAGGACAACGGCATCGCCGCGCAACGTCGCCTCGTCGAGCGAGTCGCGGCCACCCAGCGCCTCGAGCTCCGACACCACTTGAGCCAGTCCGATCCCGCCTCGCAGCGACAGTGGCACCGCTTCGCCGAGGCCGATCAGGCCGTCGTCGGAGCGCAATCGCAGCAGCGCCATCTCGCGCCGGTCAAGCCGTCCGCGCGCGGTCACGTAGGGCTTGCGGAACGGCAGCGCATAGGGAATGACCTCGACCGAGGCGATCTTCATGCAGCCAACAGTAGCCCCGCCGAAACCAACAGGCTGAAGACGGCGAGGAGTGCGCCGGTTGCGGCGAGGGCGCCGTTGAGGGCCGGGCCATCGGTGCGATTCGACATCGTTCGCATCGGGCCGATCGCCATCGGCAGTGCCAGCAGGCCGATCAGAGGCAGCAGGCTGCTCCCGGCGCCGACCAGAGTGATCGGCAGCACGACGAAGGCACCCAGGATGAGCAGCCGGTAGAGGACGACGGCGTTGTGGCGGCCGGTGCGCACCGCCAGGGTCATCTTTCCCGCCCGCCGATCGGTTTCCAGATCACGAACGTTGTTGATGACGAGGATCGCCGTCGCGAGAAAGCCGATCGCGATCGACAGCCCAAGCGGCAGCGCTGCAAGTTCCTCCACCTGCACATAGAAGGAGCCGTTGACGGCGACCAGGCCGAAGAAGAGGAAGACGAAGAGCTCGCCCAGCCCGGCGTAGCCGTACGGCCGCGGCCCCCCGGTGTAAAGGACCCCTGCCGCGATCGATACTGCCCCGATCAGCAGGATCACGATCCCGGCCACGGCCGTCAGGTAGATGCCACAGGCGACCGCGACCCCGAAGGCGATCCAGGTCGCGTTCAGGACACGCTGAGGAGTGACGAGCCCGGCCGAGGTAACCCGTACGGGCCCGAGCCGGTCCGCCGTGTCGGCCCCTCGCCGCGCATCCGAGTAGTCATTCGCCAGATTCGTCCCGATCTGGATGAAGATCGAGCCGATCAGGGCGGCGACGAACGCCCCTGCCCGGGGAAGCTTCCCGACCCATTCCACCGCGGCAGCCGTTCCAACCAGCACTGGAGCTATCGCGGCTGGCAGCGTCCGCGGCCTCGCTGCCATGACCCAGATCCTCATGGCCGCCTCGGGAACTGGCCGAAGTCCGGACTGCGCTTCTCCTTGAACGCCTCGCGCCCCTCGCGAGCCTCCTCGCTGCCGTAGAAGAGGAGGTTGGTGTCGTGCGCCAGCTGCTGGATCCCGGTGTAGCCGTCCTCGTGGGCGTTGAAGCTGGCCTTGACCAGGCGCAGGGCGAAGGGGGAGAGGGCGAGCATCTCCCGGCACCAGGCGACGGTCTCTTCCTCGAGGCGGTCGAGCGGGACGACCGCGTTGACCAGGCCCATGCGCTCGGCCTCCTCGGCGTCGTACTGACGGCACAGCAGCCAGAGCTCCTTGGCCCTCTTGGTTCCGATCAGGTCGCGCAGAAGCGAGGCGCCGAAGCCCCCGTCCCAAGACCCGACCCTCGGACCCGTCTGCCCGAACCAGGCGTTGTCGGCGGCGATCGTCAGGTCGCAGCAGAGGTGGAGGACGTGGCCGCCGCCGATCGCGTATCCGGCCACCATCGCGACCACGGGCTTCGGCAGCCGCCGCATCTGCACCTGGAGGTCGGTGACGTGGAAGCGGCCGAGCGAGGCGCCCTCGGCGACGTATCCGGTGTCGCCCCGGACCTGCTGGTCACCGCCTGAGCAGAACGCCCGCTGCCCCTCGCCGGTGAGGATCACCACCCCGACCTCGGTGTCCTCGCGGGCCAGCTCGAACGCGGCCGCGACCTCGACCAGCGTCTGTGGCCGGAAGGCGTTGAGCACGTCCGGCCGGTCGATCGTGATCTTGGCGATCCCGTCGGCCTTCTCGTAGCGGATGTCGCCGTACTCGGCGGCACTCCGCCACTCGATCGGCGCGTAGAGGTCATCTTGGGACGGGGCTTCCTTGTGGCGTTTGGGCATGATGGGCACGATATCCCGCCAATGAAACTCGACAACTGGCTCGCCCAGAGATCGCAGAGCTGCCCCGACCGCACCGCCCTGGTCGCGGACGGGTCGGAGGTCACCTACGCCGAGCTGGAGGCCGAGGCGACTTGGGTGGCCCGGCGACTCGCGGCACAGGGCGTCCGGCGCGGATCGGTTGCCGCGCTGACGATGCACCCTCGCCGGGAGCAGGTCGTCCTCATTCACGCTCTGATGAAGCTCGGGGCGGTGCTGCTGCCGCTCAGCCCGCGGCTTTCCGCTGAGGAGCACGCCGCCGTGATCGCGGTCGAGGAACCGGCAATCGACCTCGACGACGCCGGCGAGCTGACCCAGACCGAGGCCGACATGCCACTTCTCGGCGAGCACGACATGGATGACCTCGCCTGCAAGGTGATGACGAGCGGCAGTACCGGCGCCCCCGACCCGGTCGGGCTCACCTACGGGAACTTCCTCTGGAGCGGCGTTGCCTCGGCCTTCAACATCGGCGTCGAGCCCGAGGACCGCTGGCTCTGCTGTCTGCCGCTCAGCCATATCTCGGGGCTGGGGATCGTGATGCGCTCCGTCATCTACGGCACAACGGCCGTTGTTCACGACGGTTTCGACGTCGATCGTGTGGCCGAGGCCCTCGCGCGCGACCGGATCTCCGTCGTCTCCCTGGTGACGACGATGCTGACGCGGCTTCTCGATGCCGGTGCCGATCTCTCCGGTCCGCGCGCGATCCTGATCGGCGGCGGCCCGGTGCCCGAGGACGCGCTCGAGGAGGCGACCGGCCGTGGGGCCACCGTGGTGCAGACATACGGCCTCACCGAGGCCTGCTCCCAGGTGACCACCCTTGCCCCGGCCGACGCGAAGCGCAAGCTGGGCTCCGCCGGGCGGCCGCTTCTGACCACCCACCTGCGAATCCAGAATGGCGAGATCCTGGTCCAGGGACCCACGGTGGCGCCCGGGCGCGCCGACGCCGACGGCTGGCTGCACACCGGCGACCTCGGCCGCATCGACAAAGAAGGCTTCCTCTACGTCGAAGACAGGATGGACGACCTGATCGTCAGCGGCGGCGAGAACGTGATGCCGGTCGAGGTCGAGAAGGTGCTGCTGCGACACCCCGAGGTCATCGACGCCGCTGTGGTCGGGCGCGAGGACCCGGAGTGGCAGCAGGCGGTGACGGCGATCGTCGTGCTCGAAGACGGCTCCGAGGTGACGCCGGACGAGCTGCGCCGTCATTGCGCCGAGTCGCTTGCCGGCTTCAAGGTGCCGAAGCGGGTCGAGCTGGCCGCGGCGCTGCCCCGCACCCCCTCCGGCAAGCTGATGAGGCGCGCCCTTCGCTAGCCTGCCGCCCATGCCCAAGGACATCTTTTACGACTCAGACGCCGACCTCTCGCTGCTCGACGGGAAGACCGTGGCCATCCTCGGCTACGGCTCCCAGGGGCACGCTCACGCGCTCAACCTGAAGGATTCCGGCGCCGACGTCGTCGTCGGCCTGCGCCCCGACTCCTCCAGCCGCGGCAAAGCGGAAGCGGCGGGCCTCGAGGTTCTCGACATCGCCGACGCCGCCAGCCGCGGCGACGCGGTGATGATCCTGCTGCCCGACGAGAAGCAGGCCGAGGTCTGGGAGACCGACATCGCCGATGGCATCGCCCCCGGCAACCTGCTCCTCTTCGCCCACGGCTTCGCCATTCACTTCGAGCAGATCGTCCCGCCGGCCGGCGTCGACGTCGGCATGGTCGCGCCCAAGGGGCCCGGCCACCTGGTCCGTCGCCAGTACGAGGAAGGCAACGGCGTCCCCTGCCTGATGGCGGTCCACCAGGACGCCACCGGCAACGCCCACGGCCTCGTCCTCGCCTACGCCTCCGGTATCGGCGGCGGCCGCGCCGCAGTGATCGAGACGTCCTTCAAGGACGAGTGCGAGACCGACCTCTTCGGCGAGCAGGCCGTCCTCTGCGGAGGCGCCAGCGAGCTGGTCCGGGCGGGCTTCGAGACCCTGGTCGAGGCCGGCTATGACCCGCGCCTTGCCTACTTCGAGTGCCTGCACGAGCTGAAGCTGATCGCCGACCTGATGTACGAGAAGGGGATCCAGGGGATGCGCTACTCGATCTCCAACACGGCGGAGTACGGCGACATGACCCGCGGCAAGCGGGTCATCGGCGAGGAGTCCCGCGCCGCGATGAAGGAGATCCTCGGCGAGATCCAGTCAGGCGAGTTCGCCCGCGAGTGGATCGCCGAGAACCGCGCCGGCGGCGAGAGCCTCTCGCGCATGCGCGAGGAGGGCAAGAACCACAAGGTCGAGGGCGTCGGCAAGGACCTGCGCGACATGATGCCCTGGATCGACCAGGAGTTCTGAGGCGCGGCGCATTTCTGCGTCCTCGGTCGCTCGCGCGCAGAGCACGCCACGCTCCCTGCGTCCTTGAACTGCTTGCCCCTCAGAGCTCTTAGCGTTTGACTCGCCCTGGGTAGCAGGCTCTATGCCCCGGGTGGGCCTTCGGCGCCGAAGCGGGTCTCGCCCTCGGGAAGTTTGCCATCGCGACCGACGTAGCCGTCCTTGCCGCCGACGATCACGTAGACGGCGTCCTCTGAGTCGCTGAGGTTGCGCAGCTTGCGCACGGTTGAGGCGTCGACCCAGGCCAGGCCGCCCGCCTCCAGCTCGTGGCTGGTGCCGTCGCCGAACTCGATTGCCACACGGCCGCTGTGCAGGAAGTACAGCTCCTCCTGCTCGTCGTGGTAGTGGCTCCCGGTGGCGTAGGAGGGCGGCAGCACGATCGCGTTGACGCCGAAGGCCGTGACCCCCAGCTCCTTGCGGATCTTGCGAAATCCGGGGCCCTCGCCGAGGTCGCCGAGGTTCGCGACGGCGTAGCCGTCGCCTTTCGTCACTCCCTGATCCGTGGTCTCGCTCATGGCCGGCAGCTTAGTGACTATCCGAAAACCCCCACACGCGCCTGGCGGCACCGGACACACTTCGCGGGGCGGCGTCCTCGGTAGGCCAAATGGCGCTGCCATTCGGCCTCCCTGTGTCCTACCCCCGCTCGGTCCGGCCCTCGCCAGCTGCACGCGCGGATTTTCGGATAGTCACTACGCGGCAGGGCCGCGCGAGGTCCACCCGCGGCGGTCAATAACCTGTCGCCTCCCGTGACGCCGTCGACCGCCATCCAGATCCCCGCCGAGCTCAAGCCGGCCGACGGCCGGTTCGGTTGCGGGCCCTCGAAGGTGCGGCCGGAGGCGCTGGTGCGGTTGGCCGAGCAGTCGGCACTGATGGGCACCTCGCACCGCCAGAAGCCGGTTCGCGATCTGGTGGGGCGCGTTCGAGGCGGTCTCGGTGAGCTCTTCGGCCTCCCCGACGGCTATGAGATCGCGCTTGGGAACGGCGGCACGACCGCTTTCTGGGACGCCGCGGCCGCCTGGCTGGTCCGTGAGCGCTCCCTGCACCTCACCTACGGCGAGTTCTCGCAGAAGTTCGCCAAGGTGGCGGCCGGCGCGCCCTTCCTCGCCGACCCGATCGTGGTCGAGGCCGATCCGGGTGACGCTCCCGCGCCGTGCGCCGATCCAGCCGCCGACGCGATCGCCTGGGCGCACAACGAGACCTCGACCGGGGTGATGGTTCCGGTCGAGCGGCCCGGCGACGCCGGCGACGCGCTGGTCCTGATCGACGCCACCTCCGGGGCTGGCGGCCTGCCCGTGGACGTGAGTCAGACCGACGCCTACTACTTCGCTCCTCAGAAGGCCTTCGGCGCCGACGGCGGCCTCTGGTTGGCACTGCTGAGCCCGGCGGCGATCGCGCGGATCGAGCAGCTCGACGGCGCCGCCGACCGCTGGCAGCCGGCCTTTCTCTCGCTGTGGACCGCGCTGGAGAACTCCCGCAAGGAGCAGACCTACAACACGCCGGCCCTGGCAACTCTCCTGCTGCTTGCCGACCAGGTCGAGTGGATGCTCGAGGGTGGCGGCCTGGACTGGTGCGTGCAGCGGACCTCCGCCTCCTCCGGGCACCTCTACGGCTGGGCTGAGGGGGTCGATTTCGCCTCTCCCTTCGTCGCCGACCCGGCCAAGCGTTCGCTGGTCGTCGGCACGATTGACTTCGACGACTCGGTCGACGCCGCCGCGGTCGCCGCGACCCTGCGCGCGAACGGGATCGTCGACGTCGAGCCCTACCGAAAGCTCGGTCGCAACCAGTTGCGGATCGGCATGTTCCCCTCGGTCGAGCCGGCCGACGTCGAGGCGCTGACGGCCTGCATCGAGTGGATCGTCGCGAACGTGGGGGAGGCCCGTCCGTGAAGGTCCTGGTCAAGGAGAAGATCGCCGACTCGGGTGTCGAGCTGCTGCGCGAGAACTTCGAGGTCGACCTCGGGCTGGAGATGTCCGACGCGGAGCTGGCCGAGGCGATCGGTGACTACGACGCGATCCTGATCCGCTCGGCGACCAAGCTGACCGCCGACCTGATCGAGCGCGCTTCCAATCTCAAGGTGATCGGCCGCGCCGGAACCGGCGTCGACAACGTCGACATCGCCGCCGCGACCCGCCGCGGCATCGTCGTCGCCAACGCGCCCGAATCGAACTCCGTCGCCGCCGCCGAGCACACCCTTGCCCTTGCCCTCGCCCTCTTCCGCAACGTGCCGCAGGCCCATGGCGCGCTCGTCGACGGGCGCTGGGACCGGGCTCTCTACAAGGGCGCGGAGCTCTACGGCAAGACGATCGGCATCGTCGGCTTCGGCCGCATCGGCCAGCTCGTCGCCAAGCGCGCCCAGGGGTTCGAGATGGACGTGGTCGCCTTCGACAAGTTCGTCTCGGCCGAGCGCTTCCGCGAGCTCGGCGTCGAGGGCGCCGGCAGCCTCGAGGACCTCTACGGGCGCGCCGACGTCGTCACCGTTCACGTTCCGAAGACGCCGGAGACGGTGAACCTGATCGACGCCGACGCGATCGCGGCGATGAGGGAGGGCGTGCGGATCGTCAACTGCGCCCGTGGCGAGCTGGTCGACCTCGACGCGCTCGTCGACGGCTTGGAGTCCGGCAAGGTCGGCGGCGCGGCCCTTGACGTCTTCCCCTCGGAGCCCTTCACCGAGCACCCCGTCTTCTCCCGCGACGACGTTGTCGTCACGCCCCATCTCGGCGCCTCGACCGCGGAGGCGCAGGACCGGGCCGGCATCGTCACCGCCGAGCAGGTGACCGCGGCCCTGACCGGCGCGGTCGTCACCAACGCGGTCAACATCGCCGCCGTGCGACCCGAGGAAATGGAAGCGCTGGCGCCCTTCGTACCGCTCTGCGAAAAGCTCGGCCGGCTCGCCGAGGGACTTGCCCAAGGGTCCGTCGACCGAGTATCGGTCGAGTTCCGCGGCAAGCTCGCCCAGTACGACACTCGACTGCTCGGCATCGGCGTCCTGGTCGGGCTCCTCGCCGGCCACACAGAGGAGCCGGTCAACCTCGTCAACGCCCCGCAGATGGCCGAGGAACGCGGCATCGACCTGGTCGAGACGAAGGAGTCGAGCTCCGATGACTTCACCGAGCTGGTCACGGTGTCGCTGCACTCCGGCGGGGACGAGGTCGAGATCGCCGGCACCGGGGTCGGTCCGCGCAACGAGCCCTACCTGGTCTCGGTCTGGGGTGAGAGCTTCTACCTGCCCCTAGCCGAGCACATCGCGGTCTTCCGCTATGCCGATCGGCCGGGGATGATCGGCAGGGTCGGCACGATGTTCGGCGAGGAGGGAGTCAACATCGTCTCCGCCGCTGTCGGTGCCGAGGAGGACGGCGAGCGCGCGGTGATGGCGCTGACTACAGACGCGCCGGTTCACGACGAGACCGTTGCCAAGATCCTTCAGCTCGACGGATTCTCAGTCGGCCGCGCCGTAGATCTCTAGGACGGGCCTCAGCACATAGTCTTTGCCCGGTGAAGGCGCTGGTGCAGATAAAGAACGGTGGACCTGAGGTGCTCAAGGTCCAGGAGCGCCCCGATCCCCCGGTCGGCCCCGGCGAGCTGCGGATCGCGGTCAAGGCGGCCGGGATCAACTTCGCCGACACGATGGCGCGCGTGGGTCTCTACCCCGACGCGCCCAAACCACCCTGCGTCATGGGCTACGAGGTCGCTGGCGAGGTCGAGTCGATTGGGGAGGGTGTGAGCGGGCATGCGGTCGGCGACCGGGTCGTCGCCGGGACTCGCTTCGGCGGCCAAGCGGAGCTCGTCACGGTTCCCGCCGACCAGGCCCTGCCGCTGCCCGAGCACCTCAGCTTCGAGCAGGGTGCGGCATTCCCGGTCAACTACGGAACCGCCTACGCCGCGCTTGTCGTGATGGGAAGCCTGCGCGAGGGATCCCGGGTGCTGATCCACGCCGCCGCCGGTGGCGTCGGGATCTCGGCCACGCAGCTCGCCCGCAACGCCGGTGCGGAGATCTTCGGCACCGCCTCGCCGTCCAAGCACGACGCGATCCGCGCCCAGGGAGTCGATCACCCGATCGACTACCGCAACCTCGACTTCGAGACGGAGACGATGCGCCTCACCAACGGCGAGGGCGTCGACTTGATCATCGACGCGCTCGGCCCGACCTCGTTCCGCAAGGACTACCGGCTGCTGCGCCCCGGCGGCCGGCTCGTCATGTACGGGCTCTCGGAGGTGACGAACGAAAGCGGTCGCGACCTCCCGGCGATGCTGAAGGGCCTCTTCAAGATGCCAACGGCGACGGTGCCATGGTGGAAGAGCCTGGCGATGATGAACGAGAACAAGGGCGTCTTCGGCCTGAACATGCTCAGCTGGTGGACCACAGAAGGGAACCTGCGGCGCGTGATCGAGCCGCTCGCCGACGATCTGGCCTCGGGCGCGCTCGAGCCGGTGGTCGCAGAAGCTTTCCCGTTCGAGAAGGCGCCCGACGCGCACCGCTTCATCCATGAGCGACGCAAC
>Ga0157380_10000509_pt1 | contig 23807 bp, 17 predicted proteins | sample S35metaG_FD_119757 | JGI IMG/M metagenome (GOLD analysis project Ga0157380, IMG submission 119757) | Switchgrass rhizosphere microbial communities from Kellogg Biological Station, Michigan, USA - S3-5 metaG | ecosystem: Host-associated > Plants > Roots > Rhizosphere > Soil | place: USA...
CGCACCGCGTCGGCCGAGTCGCTGAAGATCGAGACCGGCTCGCTCTACCCCGCGCTGCATCGCCTCGAGAGGCAGGGCTGGGTCAAGAGCGACTGGAGCGTGACCGATCAAAACCAGCGCGCCAAGTTCTACAAGCTCACCCCGAAAGGCAAGAAGCAGCTCCTGCAGGAACGCGATCGGTGGTCACAGTTGGTCTCGGCCATCGGCACGATCCTGAACCCGCGCCGCACGAAGGGCTGACATGACTCCATTACGCTGGCTGTTCCGCCGCGAACGCATCGAGGGGGATCTCGACACCGAGATCAAGAGTCACTTCGAGATGGCGATCGCGGAACGGATTGCCGCCGGCGAGGATCCCGAATCGGCGCGGCTCGCGGCCGTCAAGGAATTCGGCAACCCGCTACAGATGCGCGAGGATGTCCGCGACGTCTGGCGCGGCGGCTTCGTCGCTCTCCTCGTGGACGCGTGGCAGGACGTGCGCTTCGGCACGCGCATGCTGATCAAGAATCCGGGCTTCTCGCTAGTCGTAATCGCCGTGCTGTCGCTCGGCATCGCCGGCAACGCCGCCATCTTCAGCCTGTTCAAGGGCCTCGCGCTCAAGCCGCTCCCCGGCGTCCGCGACTCGGCGACCAGTTCGGTCCTGCTCGGCCGCACCATCGACGGCCGCGGCATCGGCCTCTCGGTGCAGGACTATCGCGATCTGTCTGCGCAGCAACAATCCTTCGAGAGCCTGACCGCGTCGATGATGATTTTCGCAAGCGTCGGGCGAGGCGTCGACGCCCAGCGCGTCATCGCCGAACTCGTGGTCGGCAACTACTTCGAGACCCTTGGCGTCGATGCGCAGCTCGGCCGGACGCTGCTGCCGTCGGACGACGTGGCACCCGGACAACATCCGGTCGCGGTCATCAGCGATTCGTTGTGGCGCCGATCCTTTGCCGCCGATCCGGCCATTCTCGGCAAGATCATTTACCTCAACGGCCAGCCGCTCACCGTGGTCGGCGTCGCCTCGCGTGAATTCAACGGCACCATCGTCAGCATGGGCATCGACGTCTTCGCGCCGCTGATGATGCAGCCGCAGGTGTGGCCCCCCAGCCGGCTCGATTCGCGGGGCGTGTTCGGGCTGACCACGATGGGCCACCTCAAACCGGGTGTGACGACACGGGCCGCAACGGCGGAAGCCGCGGTCGTCGCCTCGCAGCTCGATGCCGAACATCCGATTCCGAACTATGCCCGTCGTCTCGAAGTCGTGCCGATCTGGAAGTCACCGTTCGGCGCGCAAACCTACTGGCTGCCGGCGATCGGCCTGTTCGGCGGAATGGGTCTGCTGATCCTGCTGGTCGCCTGCGCCAACGTCGCGAACCTCGTGCTCGTAAGGGGTGTCAGCCGCCGCGGTGAGCTTGGCGTTCGGCTGGCCATGGGTGCGAGCCGGAGCCGTTTGCTGCGGCTGCTGTTCGTCGAGAACATGGTGCTGGCGCTGCCAGGCGCTCTCATCGGCGTCGTGCTCGCGTCGTTCATCCTCCCGTACATCGCGACCGGCGCCGCAGCCGCCGCGCCATCGCGCGTCTATCTGGACATTTCAGTGGATGGCTACGTCCTGACGTTTGCAGTGGCCTTGTCGTGCGCCTGCGCGATCGCCTTCGGATTCGTGCCCGCACTCCGCGCGACGCGGCTCGAACTCAGTTCCCTGATGCACGATGTCTCGCCGCGGATGGCATCACGCGGGCGCTTGCGCTCGATGCTGGTCGTGTCCCAGGTCGCCATCTCGTTGGTGCTGCTGGTCGCCTCCGGCCTGGTGCTGCGCAGCTACGCAGCCGCGCAGCACGCCACCGGCGGATTCGAGTCTGCGAATGTCACCGCCATTGCCATCGACCTGAAAACGGCGGGTTACGACGACACACGTGGTCCCGTCGCCATCACCCGTCTGCTCGATGCGTTCGCCGCCGAGCCGGCATTCGAGCACGCCGCGCTGGCGACGAACGTGCCGATGAGCCTGGTCGACCCCGGGCCGCGCGCCACTAACGTCGAAGAGTACTCGCCGCGATCAGACGAAGACATGCTGTTCCTCTACAACATCGTCTCGCCGCAGTATTTCCAGACCCTGCGCATCCCGCTGCTGGCCGGCCGCGACTTCACGCGCACCGACGATGCGAACGCCCAGCCGGCGGTAATTATCAACGAGACCATGGCGCACCGCTTCTGGCAGACGCCGGACAACGCGATCGGCAAGCGCCTGCGCAGCGGCACGAGTGAATGGCGCACCGTGATCGGGGTGGCGCGCGACGTCAAATACGCGCGCCTGTCAGAAGCGCCGCGCCCGTTCGTCTACTATCCGATCCTGCAGAACTACGCACCCGGCTTCGTCATTCACGCGCGCACCGGTGGCGATCTCAATTACGCCATGCACCGCGTCCGCGATCACGTGCAGGCGCTCGATCCGACGATCCCGATTACCCTTTCGAGGACGCTCACCGAACAGACGCGCGTCGCGTTGTCGGTCTATGAGCTCGCCGCCGGCGCGTTGACGATGTTTGGCGTGATGACCATGGTGCTGGCGGCGATCGGCATCTACGGGCTCGTCGCCTATACCGTGCAACAAAGCACGCAAGAGATCGGCATCCGCATGGCGATCGGCGCCAGCGGGATCGCCGTCGTGCGGGATTTCCTCCGGCGTGGAACGGCGCTTGCCGGCATCGGGGCTCTGATCGGCCTGGTCCTCGCGGCGGCCGCGAGCGGCGCCATTCGCTCCTTGCTCTACGGCGTCGACGCGCGCGACATGATGTCGTTCGCCGCCGCGACCGCCGTCGTGATGACGATCGCAATCCTCGCGTCGCTCGTTCCCGCGTGGCGCGCGGCGAAGACCGATCCGCTGAAGGCCTTGAGGCACCAATAGGCCACGCCCTGTTCGCAATCGGACAGGTTCAACCCAACTACGAGCAGGCAGCCAATCAGGCCTACAACTTCGGCCTGATTTCGGGCGTCCAATCTCCCGGTGGCAGGCATGGAACATGCCTATCGCTTACCGACATCTTGCGGCTCGGGGACCGTGTGGTCGCAAGATGTCCGCCCCGCGGAGCGGGGCCTGGAAATGCTGCCCCAGCGAGGTGGAGCCGCATCTGATCTGACGCCCTTCGTGGCGAAGCCTCGCTGGAGATTTCATGGAATCCGTGCTGCGCGACGTTCTGTTTGCATTCCGCGGCCTGCGCCGCCAGCCTGCGTTTGCAGTTACCGCGGTCCTCACCATCGCGCTCGGCATCGGCGCCACGTCCGCCATCTTCAGCGTGGTGAACGCGGTGCTGTTGCGCCCACTGCCCTACAACGACGCGGCACGACTCGGCACGGTGTGGTCCGATTTGCGAAACCGCAACGTCGTCGATTTCCCGCTCCCGCCGGGCGATTTCTACGACATGCGCAAGGACACGACGCTCTTCGACGGCTTTGCCGCGATCACGTCGTTTCGCCCCACCGTGGGCGGCGATGGCCAGGGTGAAGCGGAACAGGTATCGGGCGGCGCCGTGACGACCAACTTCTTCAGCCTGCTCGGACATCGCATCCAGGCCGGGCGCGACTTCGTCGATGCCGACGGCGCCCCCCAACCGCCGCCGCCGACACCGATTGGCGATGCGCTACCGCCGCCCGGCGCGCAACCGCCTCCACAGCTGCCGAATATCGCGATCATCAGTCATGAATTCTGGCAGCGCCGCTTCGGCGGCAACGCCGGGATCGTCGGACAGTCGATCCCATTCGGCAACGGCCGCGCGGAAATCGTCGGCGTGCTCGCGCCGAACTTCGAAGTGCTGTTTCCGCCGGGCACTAACGTCGAGCCGCGTCCCGACATTCTGATCGCCAGTCGCGTCAATTTCGAAACGGGATCACGCAACAACGTCTCGCTGCGCGTGGTCGCGAAGCTGAAGCCGGGCGTGTCGTTCAACCAGGCCCAGTCCGAGCTCGATCGCCTCTCGGCCGACCTGCGATCGCGCTTCCCCATCAAGCAGACGTCGAACATGAACCTGCGCATCGAGCCGATGCACGACGATCTCGTCGCCGACGTGCGGCCGCAGCTGGTAGCGCTGATGGGGGCGGTGGTGTTCGTGCTCCTGATCGCATGCGCGAACGTCGCGAACCTGCTGCTGGTCCGCGCGTCAGCGCGCGAACGCGAGCTCGCCGTGCGGGCCGCGATCGGCGGCAACCGCTGGCGCATCGTTCGCCAGCTGGTCGCCGAGAGCGTCGTGCTCGCCGCGGTCGGCGGCGCTGCCGGGTTGCTGCTCGCGCAGTTCGGCATCGACGCGCTGATCCAGCTGTCGCCCGAGGGCCTGCCACGCGCGGCCTCGGTGTCGCTCGATGGCACCGTGCTCGCCTTCACCGGCGTCGCATCATTCGCGGCGGCGCTCGTCTTCGGCGTCCTGCCGGCCTGGAAGGCGTCGCGTCCGGATGTGATGGACGTGCTCCGCTCGAGCGGCCGGCTGGTCGGCGGATCGTCGGGCCGATGGATGCGCGACGGTGCGGTGGTCGCGGAAGTGGCGCTGGCCTTTGTCCTGCTCGTCGGATCGGGACTGATGATTCGCACCTTCATCGCGCTGCAGAACGCGAATCCGGGATTCGATCCCGACAACGTCTTCACCTTCCTGATTCAGAACAATCGCGCGCAAGGCACCGAAGCACGCCAGGCGTTTCAGCGCAACATGATCGAACGCCTGAAAGCCGTGCCAGGCGTCGTCGATGCGACTTCAGCCGGCCCCATCCCGCTCGATGGCGGCAACTCGCTGGCGCGTTTTGGTCCGCTCGAGGCGGCCACCGACCCGGCGAAGTTCCAGCAGGCGATCACCTACTTCGTGCAGCCGAACTTTTTCTCGTTCGCCAGGACGCCGATCATCGCCGGACGCACGTTCGGCGACGCCGACAACCGGCCCGAGGCGCGCGTCATCATCATCGACGAGCTGATCGCGGCACAGCTCTTCCCGAACGGCGGCGCAGTGGGCCAGCGCATGCTGGCCCGCGTCATCACCAACGAGGCCGAGCAATTCGAGATCATCGGCGTCGTCAAGCATCAACGTCACACGACGATGATGAATGACGGCGAGGAGGGAATGTACTTCCCCGATGGCTACGGCCAGTTCGGGGGGGCGTTCCGATGGGCGGTGCGCACCAGCGGCGATGCGGCCGGCATCGCAAACGCGGTGCGCAGCGCGTTGGTCGAACAGGATCGCCGCCTGCTGCTCACGGAGCCGCGCACGTGGCAGTCGTACATGGATGAACACATCGCGCCGACGCGCTTCGCCTTGATTCTGATCGGCGTCTTCGCCGCGGTGGCCGCGATCCTGGCCATGATCGGCCTCTACGGCGTGCTCGCCACCAACGTGCGTCAGCGCACGACAGAAATCGGCGTGCGCATGGCCTTCGGCGCCAGCCGCGGCAGCATTGTCTCGCTCATCATCGGACAGGGGTTGCGCCTGAGCGCGGGCGGGATTGTGCTCGGGGTGATCGCCGCGATCGCGCTGACGCGCGTCATGGCGAGCTTGTTGGTGGGTGTATCCGCGACCGATCCGGCAACGTTCGCGGCGATGGCCGTGTTCTTCACGCTCATCGCCGCGTTTGCCGCGTGGATCCCCGCGCAGCGCGCAGCGGGACTCAATCCGAACGTTGCCCTTCGGGATGAATGACGACGATTTCGGATCTCAGATCCGAAATCGTCGCGATTCCCTTAAAAGCTCAGTCTGAATGCAAACTGAGCTTGCCGTGATACGTACGCATTTCCTGTGTTCTGCTGCGGCTGCCCGAAGAGCGCCGTGGTCGCCGTCGCGGTCGCGTTGAGGTTGACGTTGTAGCTACCGTAGTTGTGATGGTTGAACAGGTTGTAGACCTCGCCAATCAGCGAAATCTTCGTGTTGCCATGGAGCGTGATGTCTTTGGTCAGCCGCAGGTCAACCTTGTGCAGCGCCAGCCCCTGCAGCGCGTTGCGTGGAATCGTCTCCCCTGACGCGATGGTCGACGGACCGTGGAAACGGCTGGCGATCTCAATCGTGTCGCCGTTGGCCAGCGTCGCCGTCTGTGGAATCACAATTGCGTTGGTCGGCGCCCCGGCGGCCGTCAGGTTGAGCCGATTGGTGCCGGCCTTGCCGTAAACCGCCGTGTTGATCGCCGCCGCGAAGCGCGCGCCGGAGCCATAGAAGTACGAGACGCTCGTCGAAATACCCCACGGCATCCGATAGAGCGTCCAGGCGCGCAACGTGTGCGCCTGATAGTCAGTCGAGGTGGCGTACTCGCCATCGAGATAATCGAACTGATTGTTCTGCCCTGGCGCCGTGTAGCCGATGTTGCCGTCGTCGTGCATCGAGATCATGTAGGTGTAGGTCACGCCGCTCTGGAAATTGTTCTTGTAGCGGCGATTGAGGCCGGTCGAGAGCTGCGTCTGATCGCGGCGGCCGGTGCTGACGAAGTACGCAATCTGCGTGTACGCCGGATTCGGACGATTCGGCACGCCGTTTACCGGTGCCGGATTCATGTTGTAGCCGGTCGCCGGGTTGTAGAACAGGTTCGGGTCGATCGTGCGCGTGTCGTTGTACTGGTCGAAGTGCGTCAGGTCGGCTTCGAATCCGGTCACGGAGTTAATCTGCTTCTGGAAGCCGATACTGCTCTGCCACGTGTACGGATTCTGGTAGTCGGGGCTGATGATGCGCGGCGACTGCGGCGGCGCCGCGGCCTTTGCCTGATCGAACGTCGAGACGCCACATGACGGGTTCGTGATGAAGGCCGATCCGTTCGGGCAGTTGCCGCTGGCGGGCGGCAGGAATGCCGCGGTCACCATCTGGCTGTAGATCTGCGGGCTGAAGGTCATGTTCGAGACCGGCGTCGTGTAGTAGAGGCCGGTACCGCCGCGAATCACGAGGTCATTGTTGCCGCCGACGTTGTAGGTGAAGCCGACGCGCGGCGCGACGTTGTCGTTGTCGCGAATGTTGTCCTTGTAGCCGAAATCGGTGCCGACCATCCCGTCGAGGCCGGCAGGCGCGTTGTTGTTGAGCGGAATCGAATTGGTGATGACGTCGGGCGGCGACGCCACACCCCAGTCCACGTCCCAACGCACGCCGTAGTTGATCGTGAGATCGTTGGTCACGCGCCAGTTGTCGCCGATCCACGCGGCCCACGTCGGGCGCGGGATGTCGATGGTCCAGTCGCCGGCGTGGAAGTTCTGGTCGAACTCGCGCACCGTCGACGCCGGGATGCCCGCGATGTTCCAGGTGCTCGGATCCGCCGTCGGGAAGAGCGCGTTGAGGTTGGCGGGATTCGAGTTGAACAGCATGCGGCCGACCTGCTGGATGTACCAGGTCCCGGTGTTGCTGACGTAGATGAACTCACCGCCGACCTTCACGTCGTGCTTGCTGGTGTGCCAGCTCAGGTCGTAGCGCGTCTCGATGTTGTTCTGGTAGAACAGCTGAGGGAAGTTGTACGGCTTGCCGATGATCAGGCCGACGAAGTCGTATTCGACCGTGTCCTGCCCCGGCAGCGGATTGTTCGTCCACGCGAAGTTGTTGTAGCCGACGCGGACTTCCTGCACCTTGCTGTCGCTCAGCACTTTCGACCAGATCCCACCGATGTTGGTCGCGTTCTTGGTCTGCACCGACGCGTTGGAGGGGTGGCCGCCGGCCGCGAGCACGAACGGATTCTCCCAGTCCCAGCGGGAGCCGCGCACCGTGAGGCGATCGTTGGGCGCCAGCTGGTGATCGACGCGCGCGAGAATGCTCTGCTGGCTGTTCTTGTAGGGAATGGTGAAGCTCTGGCCGGGCAGCGTCGAGGGCGACGTGAAGAGCGTGGCCGGCTCGCGTTCGTATTCGTACGAGACGAAGTAGTGCGTGCGATCCTTGCTGATCGGGCCGCCAAAGGCGCCGCCCATCTGCTGGTTCTGGTACGGCAGCACGCGATTGGCGACGGCATCCTTGGCGTTGAACTTGTCGTCGCGGAAGTAACCGTAGAGCGCGCCCGACATCTTGTTGGTCCCGGAGCGCGAGACGGCCTGCACCTGAATGCCGGCCGAGCGGCCCTGCGTGATGTCGAACATGTTGGTGACGATCTGGAATTCGGCAATCGACTCGCGGCTGAACTTCGGCTGGCCGAAGCCGGAGCCGGCAATCTTCTGCGTAATCTGCTGGCCGTCGAGGTTCAGCTGGAAGTCGTCGTCGCGGCTCACACCCGGCGTGTTGCCGACGTCATTGGCGGTGATGCCCTTGATCATCTTCGAGAGTTCCATCCAGTTGCGGCCCTGCAGCGGCAACTCCTCCATCTGCCGGCGATCGACGTTGCCGGAGACCTGCGACGAGGTCGTGTCGACGAGCGGCGACTCGGCGAGCACGGTCAGCGTCTCGTTGACGGTTGCGAGCTTGAGGCTGAGCGGGATACGGGCGTTCTGGCCGACCAGGATCTCGATGTCTTTCAACGAGATGGTCGTGAATCCTGCCAGCTCGGCCTGGATGGTGTACTTGCCCGGCAGAACATTCCCGATGCGGTATTCGCCGCGATCGTTGGTCACCGCGCTCAGGACGCGGCCGGTATCCTGATCGGTCGCGGTGATGGCGACGCCAGGCAGCGCGGCCTTTGTTTCGTCGACGGCCGTGCCGACGATGGTGCCCTGCTGCGCCAACGCCGGTGACGCTGTCAAAATCAGGACACACGCAAACTTGAGGAGAACGGAACGCACGCGCATAGCTCACTCCAGTCCTGCCACCGACCGTTGTGGGGGGCAGATGCGAGGACGAAGACAACCGAAGCCGACACCGACGATAAAGCCGAGTCCCGAGCGCTCACCCGAGTAGCCGGGTGACAAGCCATGAATTGCGCGGACTATACCAGCTTTCGGCTTGCGGCGATCGGCTTTCAGCCATCCCAAAAGCTGATAGCTAATTGCCGTTTGCCGACTGCTGTTACGATTGCCGCGCATGAGTGACAGTCACGGGCATCTGACACGCGTCGCCGCCGAGCGCTGGCGCCTCGCGTTGCTGCTGACGGCGCTGATGACGGCGATCTACGTCGGCTTCATCCTGCTCGTCGCGTATAACAAGCCGTTGCTCGGCACGATCCTGATGCCGGGCCTCAGTGTGGGCATCGTTCTCGGCGTGCTGGTCATCATCACGGCCTGGGTCCTGATCCTGATTTACGTGCGCTGGACCAATACCCACTACGACCATCGCGTCGCCGACGTGCGTCGGGCCAGGCAGGAAGGCCGCTGATGCAGACGGGCGAAACCAATGTCGTCGCCATCGCGGGCTTCTCACTCTTCATCGGCCTGTCGCTCGTCATCACCTGGTTCGCGGCCCGCCGCACGCGCAGCACCGAACACTTCTATGCCGCGGGCCGATCGATCACCGCGTTTCAGAACGGCCTCGCCCTCGCCGGCGATTACATGAGCGCCGCCAGCTTCCTGGGCATCGCCGGCCTCGTCGCGACGTCCGGGTTCGACGGGCTGATCTACTCGATTGGGTTTCTGGTCGGCTGGCCGGTCGTCGTGTGCCTGATCGCCGAGCCGCTGCGCAACCTGGGCAAGTTCACGTTCACCGACGTCGTGGCATTTCGGCTGCGCCAGGCGCCGGTGCGGGTCGCGGCGGCGACAGGCAGTCTCGCGGTGGTCGCGTTCTACCTGATCGCGCAAATGGTCGGCGCCGGCAACCTGATCACGCTGTTGTTCGGTCTCCGCTACGAAACCGCGGTCGTGATCGTCGGCGTCGTCATGCTCACGTACGTGCTTTTCGGCGGAAAGATCGCCACCACGTGGGTGCAGATTGTGAAAGCGGTGCTGCTGCTCACCGGCGCGTTCCTGCTCGCGATGCTGGTGCTGCTGAAATTCTCGTTCAATCCGCTCGCGCTCTTTGCGGAAGCTACGCGGCAATATGGCGAGGGCGTCCTGGCGCCTGGACGGTTCATTTCGAATTCGGTCGACGGCATTTCGCTGGGGCTCGCCTTGATGTTCGGGACGGCCGGCCTGCCGCACATCCTGATGCGGTTCTACACTGTGCCCGACGCGCGCACGGCGCGCGTCTCGGTCGCCTACGCCACAGCGGCGATCGGCACGTTCTACTTATTGACGTTTATCCTTGGCTTCGGCGCCATGGTCCTGGTCGGCCAGGACCCGATTCGCAAGATCGATGCGGGCGGCAACATGGCCGCCCCGCTACTGGCCCAGGCGGTCGGGGGGCAGGCCTTCCTCGGATTCATTTCCGCTGTCGCTTTCGCGACGATCCTCGCCGTTGTCGCCGGCCTGACGCTGGCCGGCGCTGCCGCGCTGTCGCACGACATTTACGTCCACGTCTTTCGCCACGGCAGGGCGAGCGAAAAAGAAGAGCTCAGGGTGGCCCGCGGCGCCACGATCGGCCTGGCCCTGCTGGCGATTGTGCTGGGCATCGCTTTCAAGGGACAGAATGTGGCCTACATGGTCGGCCTCGCCTTCGCGATTGCGGCCAGCGCCAACTTCCCCGCGCTCGTGATGTCGATGTTCTGGAAAGGCTTCACGACCCGAGGGGCTCAGGCGTCGATCCTCATCGGAACCGCCTCAACACTCGTATTGATCTACATGTCGGCGACGATCCAGATGGATGTCCTCAAGCACACCAAGGAACAGTGGGAGGCGGGCTGGGCGTATTTCCCGTACAGAAATCCCGGACTGTTCACCATTCCCCTCTCATTCATCACGGGCATCGTCGTCTCGCTGCTCGCGCCGGAACCGGCGGCCCAGGAGGGCTTCGCGAGGCTCGAGCACCAGATCCACGTTGGCGAGGAAGAACCCGTTTGATTCAGCACAAGGCCGTGCGCTATGGCCTCTTCGCGCTGTGGGTGATAATCGCGGTCGGCGCCCTTTACCTGTATTTCTTCAAGCGCGAAGCTGTGCAAAGCGAACTCCGGGACGCGCTGTCAGCGTCGTTCTGGATCGCGTCGATCTCGTACTTGTTGATCGGCGCCTTGCGCGCATTCACGCTGGTCCCGGCGACTTTCCCGCTGCTGGTCGCCATGCCGTTTTTCGACCCATGGGTCCTGCTGGCCCTGACCATTCCCTGCATCGGCATCTCATCGTCGATCTGTTACTGGTTCGCGGAAGCGATTCACATGGACGAGATCGTCGAGCGCAAGTATCCCAGGCACATCCGCAAGTTGAAGGACCTGCTCCAGTCTTACCAGTTGCCGATCATCATCGGCTGGAGCTTCCTCCTGTTCCTGCCAACAGACGTGCTCTGCTATGTCTGCGGTTCCCTGAAGGTCAACTACAAGAAATTCCTGTTCGGCGTCATCATCGGGGAAGGGACCGTCTACGCGATTTATATCTTTCTCGGCGATTGGGTGTTGCGCAACTAGCACGGACTGGTCTCGCCGACGCTTCAGCGAAGGCGAACATTCTCGGTCGCGTACGACTCGCCTGCCTGGAAACGCGCGCGATCTGCCGGGTCATAGATCCTGACCTGTCGCCCGAGGTCAAAGCGCGGCGGCCAATCGAGGGCGCCGACCTCCGACCGGCTCCTGAAGCGTGCGCGAAACTCAGGCTCTTCGCGGCGCTCGAACAGGAAGTACGGCTGTTGCCCTCGCGAGCGCAGCCAGGTGATCGCGCGGTCGAGCCACAACGGATCGAGCGACTCCCACATCACGATTTCGCGGCCCGCATGGAACCGCATGCTGCCGCTTTGCCATACCGTGATCAGCACGGCATTTGGCGGCAATCGATCGCGTACGAGTTCGGCGCTGATGCGATAACGTCCCTCCATCCGCTGGAGATTGAACGCATCGCGATCGCCAGCCGTGCGGGCGCCCATGATGCCGAGCACCACGGCCGCGATCGGAATCAACCCGCCCATGTTCGCTTTCGACAGCAGGTGTACGCTCACGGCGCTGGCGAGAGTCAATAGCACGACAATCGCCGGGATGAGGAACCGCAGATACCTCCATTCGGGGTACGGCGAATACAGGAGGTAGATCCCAAACACCACGGCGACGAAAGCGAGGAGCAGCACAGTTCCGTGGCGCTTGATCCCGTGAAACACGAGCGGCGCAGCAAGACCGATGAGCGGCACCACGTGCTCGGTCTGGAAGATCGCGCGTGAGAAATTCGACAGGTTCGGTTCGGCGTTCGACAGCGCGAACAGCTTCGACGCTTCTCCGTAGCCCGAACCAGTCACGCTGCCGTAGAGCGCGTGATTCAGCCACGCCAGGATCGCGACGCCGGGCAGTGCCCCCGCAATCATTAAGAACACGCCGCGCAGCTGCTTCTCGCGGGTGGCGTTTTGGATGAACGGAATCGCCGCGAGCACGACGGCCAGCGGCGCGAGATTCGGCCGGACGAGAATCGCCGCGCCGATCAGGAGGCCCGAGACGAGCGGACTGCCGCTGATGGCGAGGGCCAACAACCACAGGGCCGCCGTCAGGATGTCGTTCATCGGCTGCACTGTCTGGTAAAGCACGATCGGACTCGTCGCCGTAAGGATCGCCGCCGTCGCACCGGCGATGCCGCCGGCGAGCTGCCGGGCAATCGCGAACGCCGAGAGCACGAGGGCGAACGCGGCGATCGGCGTCAGCCAGAAGATCGCATCCTGTCCAAACAACGTCGCCAGGGGCGCCATCAGCAGCGACATCCCCGGTGCGCAAATCGGCGATGCGGCATCGGCGTGAAGCGATGAAGGGATGAACCCGCCTGGCGCCAGCGTCAAAGGCACGCCGGGCCACGGCGCGGCAGCAAGGGCGCTATGCGGCTGCAGTTGGCCGTTCGCGAATGACTTCGCCATCAGCGCGTAGCATGACGAATCCGATCCGCCCACCGACCACGTGCCGCGCACGACCCCGAAGGTCGCGAGCGCCAGCGCCGCGGCCAGGGCGATCAAGGCAGCGAGTCGGCCCTGCCCACCGTGCTGCGTCATTTCCCGAAACGATATTTGAAGAGAACTTGAATTGCGCGGAAGCCGTCACGCCAGCCAATCTTCTTGCCTTGGGCGCGGCTGCGCGGCTCGAATCGAATCGGCAGCTCCAGGATTGAATGCCCGGCGCGCAGCAGCTTCGCGGTGATCTCGGGTTCGATGTCGAAGCGGTTCGACTCGAGATTGAGCGACTGCGCGAGGTCGCGCGTCATCACCTTGTAGCAGGTCTCCATGTCCGTGAGCCGGCCGCCAAACAGCAGGTTCGTGACACCCGTCAGCACCTGGTTCGCGAAAATCGACAGCCACGGCGCCTCGGGCCGCCCCGCCAGGAAGCGCGACCCGTAGACGACACGAGTGCGGCCGTCCAGGATCGGCTGCGTCAGCTCCGCCAGTTGCGCCGGATCGAGCTCGAGGTCGGCGTCCTGGATCGCGACGATGGTGCCGGTCGCCTTCGCAAAGCCGATCCGGATGGCGCTGCCCTTGCCGCCGTTCTTCTCGGCGTGAATGATGCGCAGCTCCGGCCGCTCGGTGATCTGATCGAGCACGTCGCGCGTGCCGTCGGTCGAGCCGTCATTGACGACCAGGATCTCGCGCGGCGCGGGCAGATCGATCGCGACGAGCCGCTGGATCACTTCAGCGACGGTCCGCGCTTCGTTGTAAACGGGAACTACGATCGAAATGAGCGGGTTCAACGGTTCAGAGGTTCACGGAGTTCAAAGGTTGACGGTCACGCGTCCAGGAGGGCCGTTTCGACGACAGCCAATTGGCTGTTGCGCTCGACTTTGCGGACCGGGACGCCAACGTAGACCGACTCGGCATCGAGCGTCGTGCCTTTCAGCACCACGCTCATCGCCCCTATCTGGCACTTCTCACCGGCTTCGACATTGATCCCGACCATGCTGCCCAGGCCGACGGTCACGAACCTGGACAATTTCACCGGCCCGGTCTTGACCATCCCGCCTTCAACAGTATGACCCGACAGGTGCACGTTTTCGCCAATTACCACGCCGTCGCCGAATTCGAGCATGTTGTGATCGGAAATCGACAGGCTGTTGATGTGCACGCCTCGCCCGATGCGGGCGCCATTCCAGCGCATGTAAAGCGTCCACATGAACGACGCTCGAAAGAACGTTCCCACCAGCACGCGCACCACGTGGGTCGAGATCATGTATCGCGACCAGTCGAGCAGCGGCCACTCCAGGTCGCGCAGCTTCCACGCGCCATTGGGCGCCGTGCGCCATCCGCACACCTTCGTCGAAAGGGCGGACAGGCCGATCAACGCGAACGCGAACACCAGGTACGCCGGCACCAGCGACATCGCGACGACCGCGGGCCGGAGAATCCACGGGTTGGGCACCCACTCCATGCTCCACGACCAGAAGGTGAAGGCCGGCAGCACCGAGAGGCCGAACACCAGCGTCTCGACCACGAAGATCGAGACGACGGTCCACACGACACGTCCGGTCTGTGCTGCGGTCACGGCGCGGAGAGTAGCATAGGGAGTCAGCAGTCGAGAGTCGACAGTGAAGAGTCTATGAAAGACCCGCTCGTCCTTGTGCCGGGAATTGATGGCACCGGCAAACTGTTTTACCGTCAGATTCCCGGACTCGAACAACGTTTCGCGGTCACCGCGACACGGCTGCGCGACGAAGCCCAGTCGATGGACGATCTCGTCGCCGATTTGCATGGCGAGATCACGCGGCTGGCACCCGGCGGCGGCCGCGTCTCGCTGTTTGGTGAGTCATTCGGCGGCGCGCTCACGCTCAGTTACGCGGTCGCGCATCCGGAACGGGTCGAACGCCTCGTGATCCTGAATTCGTTCGCCCACTTCGGATCGCAGGCGCGGCTGTGGCTTGGCTATCACCTGCTGCGCGCCACGCCGTGGGGCATGATGCGCATCGTCCGGCAGCTCAACGCGCATCGGATGCACTCGCCGCACACCGAGCGCGACGAGATCAAGCGCTTCCACGAATTGATGCGGGATGCGACGCGCACCGGATATCTTTCACGCATGCGCATCCTGCGCGACTACGACATTCGCGAGCAGCTGCGGTCAATCGAGGCGCCGGTGCTCTACCTCGCTTCCGATCGCGACACGCTCGTGCCATCGGTCGATCAGGCTCGGCTGATGAGCGAACGGACTCCCGCCGCGACTCTGCGAATCCTGGAGGGACATGGACACAGCTGCTTGATCGCGCCGGACATGGACCTGGCCGCGATCGTCGGTGACTGGATCGATCGTGAAGATCGTTAGCATCGCGCTCAATGTTCCTGGCCCCGTCGCCGTGGCGAGGCTGGTCGCCGAAGGGGCGCAGGCGATCAAGATCGAGCCGCCATCGGGCGATCCGCTGCACGGCCTTTGCCAGCGCTGGTACGACGACTTGCATCGCGGCATGGCTGTTGAACGAATCGACCTGAAGACCACCGGCGGCCGCACCCGGATGATGTTGCTGCTGCGGGACGCCGACGTGTTCCTGGCGAGCCAGCGCCCTGCGGCGCTGGCGCGTCTGGGACTGGATGCACCATCGCTCGGACCAGCCTTCCCGTTACTGCGCCACGTGAACATCGTCGGCGACACTCGGAATCCCGAGGAGCCCGGGCACGATCTGACATACCAAGCTCGTGCCGGATTATTGCCTGCCCTGAGCGGAGTCGAAGGGAGGCACGCGCTGCCGCTGACGTTGTTCGCCGACATGGCCGGGGCCGAACGCGCGCACGCGGCAATCAAAGACGTGCTGAAGCAACCCGGCAGCAGCCGCGACGTCGGTTTGTATGACGCACTGAGCGATCTCGCGGCTCCGCTACGCTATGGCCTCACCGCAGCAGGCGGACACCTTGGCGGCCGCAATCCTGCGTACGGCATCTACGCGGCGCGTGACGGCGCGATCGCGGTGACCGCGCTCGAAGCGCACTTTCGTGCGCGACTCTACGAAGGACTGGGACTGACGGATGGCGACGATCCGAGCGCAGTCTTCGCCACCAAAACCGCGATCGAATGGGAGCAGTGGGCCGCGGCGCGGGATCTTCCACTCGTCGCGATCAGGGAGCCCTCCTTCGCCAGGGCTTCGGAGGCCAAGCACGATGCATCGAGCGGTTCTTGAGACAGCCCACGCGATCGCCGCGAAGTACCTCGAGGAGGTGGCGTCGCGCCACGTTGGCGGCATGGCAGCGCGTGAGTCGCTGAAGGCGGCACTCGGCGGCCCGCTGCCGAAGAACGGCACGGATCCGGTCGTGGTGCTGAACGACCTTGCGACCTGCGCCGATCCTGGCATCGTCGCCAGCGCCGGTCCGCGCTACTTCGGGTTCGTCACCGGCGGCGCCGTACCGGTGACCGTCGCAGCGGATTGGCTGGCGTCGGCGTGGGATCAGAACACGTGCCTGTATGTCATGTCGCCGGCGGCGGCGGCGATCGAGGACGCTGTCTCGGGCTGGATCCTCGAGTTGCTCGGCTTGCCCCGCGGCGCGAGCGTCGGTTTCGTGACCGGTTGCCACATGGCCAACTTCACGTGCCTGGCTGCAGCGCGTCACGCGGTGCTCCGCCGCCTGGGTTGGAACGTCGAGACGCAAGGCTTGCAGCGGGCTCCGCGCATTCGCGTGATTGCCGGCGGCGACGTGCATGTCTCCGCAGTCAGCGCGCTGCGTTACCTCGGGTTTGGCACGGATGAAATCGATTTGATCCCGGTCGACGCTCAAGGCCGGATGCGCGCCGACGCGCTCGACGCCGCGCTCCGCAGGAGCGACGCACCAACAATCGTCTGCACGCAGGCCGGCAATGTCAGCACCGGGGCATGCGATCCGCTCGACGCGATCGTGAAGAGTGCTCACGCGAAGGGCGCGTGGGTCCACGTCGACGGCGCGTTCGGACTGTGGGCGGGCGCCGTTCCCGAGCTGCGCGCGCTCGTGGAGGGCATCGAGGGCGCGGATTCGTGGGCGACCGACGCGCACAAGTGGCTCAATGTCCCGTATGACTCCGGCCTGGCGATCGTTGCCGACGCCGCGCCGCATCGCGCGGCGATGAGCATGAAGGCGTCGTATCTGCAACGAGGCGCCGATGAGGAGCGCGCCGGCGGCGACTGGGTGCCCGAGTCATCACGGCGCGCCCGGGTGCTGCCGCTCTACGCGCTCTTTCGATCGCTCGGCGGTGACGGCATCGCGGCGATCGTGCGCCGCAACTGCATGCTCGCGCGCCGGATGGCCGATCGGCTCTCGGCTGAAAGCGGCATCTCGATCCTCAATGACGTCGTATTGAATCAGGTGCTGGTGCGGTTCATTGACGACCACACGACGGGACGCGTGATTACCGCGGTGCAGGCCGAAGGCACGTGCTGGGCCGGCGGCGTAATGTGGCGGAACAACCAGGCGATGCGCATCTCGGTGTCGAATTGGTCCACGACCGAGGCAGACATCGATCGATCGGCCGACGCGATCCTGAACTGTTTCAGGGCTTCTTCGCAGGAGCCTTCTTAGCTGGAGCCTTCTTCGGCGGCGGTCCCGGCCTGAACTCCAGCATCACATTGCTGATCGTGGCAATCGGCCGGCCCGGGCTCGAGAACGTATCGTTGCCGTCGGGCCGCATCACCGACAGCTTTTCTCCGAGGATCGATATCTGTTCTCCGACGTCGGCCGGCAGCTCCATCGTGATGAATTCGTCGCCCGACGGCGCAACGGCCTTGACGCCGCCGGGGGCCGCGCCGCCGCTAATGCGATCGAACAAATCTTTTTCGACCCTGAATTCGCTCTGCACCACAGCCCGATCGACCAGCGTGTTGTCCATCGTCAACACGCCCACGGTGGCGGTGTATTTGCGATACGCCTGCTTCAACTTCACGAGCTCAGCCGAGTAGGTATGTCGGTTGTGCAGCTCGAACGAGATTGTGACGGGGCCGCGATGGGGCGGGATCGTGACGAGCACCCCCTCCTTGGGGTCAGCGCCGGTCAGCACGTCGCAAAAGCGCCGGGCAGTTGCGACACCGACACCCAGCTCTGATGAACACTTCCATTCGGCCTGGATGCGCGACAGAGGAGCTGGTGGCAGCTTCGAAGCGGGCGTCGATTTCTTGGGCGTGGTCTTGCTCGTCTGCGCGTCGACTGCGGGTGCCGCGAACGCGGTTGCACACAGAAGCGCGAGCACGAGACGCATGCCGTTAGTATATCGTTGGGCGGCAAATGTATTGCTTGCAGCATGCGTTGAGGCTGCTCACCAGCCGCGCGGGCACTGTTTCATTCAAATTGTTGTACGGCACAAACGGAATCCCGGAGGAAAAGCGATGAATCGAGTACGAGTGTGGCTTTCGGCCGTGGCTCTACTAACCGTCGCCGCGTTGCCCCTAGCGGCGCAGGTTCAGACGGGTTCCATCCTGGTCCGCGTGAGCGATCCGCAGGGCAGCGCGGTGCCCGGCGTGTCGGTAACGCTCTCGAGTCCCGTCCTCGTGTCCGGCACGATGGCCGGCGTGACGGATACCGGCGGCGTCAACCGCTTCCCCTCGCTCGTACCAGGCACCTATTCGGTGACAGTCGAATTGCAGGGATTCCGCACGGTGGTCCGTGAAGGCGTCGTGGTGCAGGTCGGTCAAACCGTGACGCTCGACATGCCGCTGCAGGTCGCATCGGTTTCCGAGACAGTGACCGTGACCGGCTCCTCGCCGGTCGTCGACACCACATCGGCCACCACCAGCGTCAATCTCGGTGAGCAACTCCTCCAGCAGACGCCCGGCGGTCGGGACATCTGGGCGCTCGTCGAAGCCAAGGTTCCAAGCCTGGTGATGAGCCGGCCTGATGTCGGCGGCACGTCGGGCGGATTGCAAGGTACGTTCAGTGCGCGCGGCACGGCCAGCGCGCAGAACACCTCTTTCCTGAACGGCGTGAACGTCGGCGATCCGGCCGCCATCGGCGCCGCGGGCTTCTACTATGATTTCGATGCGTTCGACGACATTCAGGTGTCCACAGGCGCGCACGACATTACCGTGCCGACGTCGGGTGTCTTCCTGAACATGATCACAAAAACCGGCGGCAACAGGTGGACCGGGGGCACCACTTTCACCTGGACCGGCGACTCTCTCCAAGGCCGTAACGATACCGACCCGACGCTCCAGAAATATGGGTTCCGCCCCAGCGGCAATACGTCCAACAAGGTCTCGGACATCAACGTCATCGGCGGCGGACCACTCATCGCGAACAAGCTCCGGTTCTTCGGAGCGTTTCGCGATTGGCGCGTGCACCAGAACGTGCCCGTGCAAAACTCTCAAACCGTCCTGGACCAGACGAACATTACTTCCGGTCTGGGCAACTTCAGCTGGCAAGCCAATCAGAACAACCGTGTCACCGCGTTCTATTCGCGGCAGCGGTACAGCAAGCCCAATCGACTCCTGAACCCCGCGACCGTCACCGTGCCCGAATCGACGGTGGACGAGGAAGACATGTTCGACCTGGCGCAAGGACTCTGGAATTCAGTCCTCGGCCGCAACTTCTTCCTGGATGCCCGCGTCGGGTTGAACAAGATCCTGTTCCCGACCTACTTCAACGGCGGCAACAATCAGTCGACGGTCGATAACGCCACGGGGATCATTTACGGCAACAATGCGTCGGAAGTGATCCGCAACCGCGACCGCTACCAAGCGAACACCACCGGCCAGTATTACATCGACCAGGCGCTCGGCGGCCGGCACGAATTGAAGTTCGGCTTTGACTATTCGCACGCCGTGACGCGCAACGAAACTCACCGCATCGACAACGTGCAGACGACGTATACGAGTGCGGGCGGATCGTTCGTGCCGCAGAACGTGACCTTGTTCGCCACGCCGCAGAACGACGCAACCGCGCTCAACGTGCTCGCGCTGTTCGCCCAGGACAGCTACAGCGTGAAGCGCCTCACCGTGGTCGCCGGCCTGCGATTCGAACAGCTCGAGGGGTATCTTCCGGAACAGTCGAGTCCGCCATCGCCGTTTGCGAGCGCCGGTATCGGCGGCTTCGCCTCCCAGGCACGTTCATTCGACGAGGTGCGCGACGTCGTGAAATGGCGCACTGCCGGACCGCGCGCGAGCGCGGTGTTTGACGTCACGGGCAACGGACAAACCGCCGTCAAGGCGGCGTACGGCCGCTATTACTACGTGCTCTCGACCGGGGGCGGCGGCGTCACCAATGTCAACCCCAATGCCAATTACAGCGAGCAATACACCTGGTCGGACGTGAACGGTAACCGCAAATATGACATCGGTGAGCAGACCGGCACGCCGGTCGTCAGCGCGGTCCTGGTCAACGGCGTGATTCTGACGTCGATCGATCCGAACTTCAGCCGCCCATACACCGATGAGTTCACGACCAGCGTCGATCGCGAGCTGGCCGGCGGGATGAAGTTGAGTGCAGGGTTCACCTATCGCCGTGAAAAGAACACGCAGGCATCGTTCAACCCCGACAACCCGTACGACTCGGTGCTGACCAGCGCCGTCGATCCCGGAATCGATGGGGTGGCCGGCACGGCGGACGATTCCACCTACGGCTATTACGCGCGGAACTCCGCCGCAAACCGCACGATTATTACCAACGACACGCAGGTGACGCAGAGCTACAAGGGGTTCGAGATCACGCTCACCAAGCGGATGACCAAGAACTGGCAGATGCTGGCGGGCTATACGCGATCGAAGAACCGTATCGACGACATCGGCGTGGACGTATCGCCGAACTTCCTGATCAATTCCTCCGGCAATATCGGCCCCGACTCCGCGGTGGGCGGATCGAGCCGCTGCTCGGGGTGCGGCGCGTCGAATGCCGACAAGCCGAATCAGTTCAAGGTGACGGGTGTCTACATCGCACCGTGGCACGAGATCATCTTCAGCGGCAACTTCAGCTCGGCGCAGGGTCCGCCCGTCACGCGTCAGATCAGCCGCGCGGTCGGCTTTGGCACCAATCAGATCATCAACCTCGAACCGATGGGCAGTGAGCGCCTCGATACACTGAACAGGATTGACGTGCGCGTCGGCAAGCTCTTCCGGTTTGGGGCGCGCACGCTGGAAACCACCGTCGATTTCGACAACATCACGAACTCGGCGACGGTGTGGCAGGTGCGCAATCGCACCGAGGCCGCGTCATTCCTCGATCCGACTACTGGCCAGCGAGCCACGTTGCCGCAGTTCATGTCGCCGTCGGCGATTCTTGGACCGCGGACGATCGTGTTGCGGGCCGCGTTCCGCTTCTAAGAGTGGGAGTCAGGAGTGGGGAGTTGGGAGTGGAGCGACTCCCCACTCCCCCTCCCCACTTCCCGTTACTCCTCGAGGTGATGTGAGCCTTGCGGCAGCGGCAGTCCTGTGATCGATAGGCTGCCGCTTTTCAGTTTCAAAAGCTCCAGGAATTCCATGCGGGTCCGCGATTGCTCGCGGAACGCGCCGAGCATCGCGCTCGTGATCGTGTACGAGTTCTGCTTCTCCACGCCGCGCATCGCCATGCACAGGTGCGTGGCTTCGCACACCACCGCCACGCCCAGCGGCTTGATCTTCTCGGTAATCGTCGCCGCGATCTGATTCGTCATGCGCTCCTGCAGCTGCAGCCGCCGCGCGAAGATGTCGACAAGACGCGGGATCTTGCTGAGGCCGATCACCCTGCCGTTTGGGATATAGGCGACGTGGCACTTGCCGAAGAACGGCAGCAGGTGATGCTCGCACATGCTGTAGAAGTCGATATCGCGCACGATCACCATCTCGCTATAATCGACGCTGAACAGCGCGCCATTGAGCACCTCGTCGATGTCCGCTGAATAGCCGCTCGTGAGAAATCTCAGCGCCTTGTCGACCCGCTTGGGCGTCTTGACCAGCCCCTCACGATCAGGGTCTTCGCCCAGCTCGGTGAGCAGGCGCTTAATCAGATCCTGCATCGTTTCATTGTACGTCGCGGGTGCCGCGGGTGCCGCGGGTGCTACGGGCGCGATCAGTGCCTCTGGTGCCATATTCACATTGGATGCACGGACGGCTCCGCAGGTTCCCGCTGACGATACGGACGCGCTCTATACGGATCGGGAGAACCTGCCGAGCGCGAAAAAGGCTGCCGACACCTGGGCTGCCCGGCTGGCGGCGAACCCGAAGGATTTTGACTCGGCCTACAAACTGGCGCGGGCGCGTTACTGGCTTGGGACCAACGGCCTGCCCGAGCCCGAGCGCAAGGCCGCGCTCGAAGCCGGCATCGCCGCCGCGCGATCCGCGATTGCAATCAACGCGCAGCGACCCGAGGGACACTTCTGGCTGGCCGCCAACATGGGCGCCCTCGCCGAATCATTCGGCATGCGGCAAGGGATCAAGTACCGGGGGCCGATCAAGGACGCGCTGCTGATGACGCTGAAGCTCGACCCCGCGTTCCTCGACGGCTCCGCCGATCGTGCGCTCGGACGCTGGTATTACAAAGTGCCTGGGCTCTTTGGCGGCAGTAACAAGCAGTCCGAAGTGCACTTGCGAAAGTCGCTGACCTATAACCCCAACAGCGTGATCTCGCATTTGTTCCTCGCCGAAACCCTCGAGGACATGGGCCGCAACGACGAGGCGCGGAAGGAAGCGCAGGCTGCGATCGACGCTCCGCCCGATCCCAACTGGGCACCCGAGGACAAGCGCTTCAAGGAAACCGCGAAGCGCCTGCTGCGCGATCTTCGCTGACACGTGCGTTAGCCACGGAGACGCGGAGATACTCTTTCTAATGCCAGTGCGGCTTAGCGGGCACTGGCGTCTAGAAAAGCGTTCTCCGTGCTTCCGTGGTCAACGCACCTCACTTCGCGTAATCGTAAAAACCTTTGCCAGATTTTTTTCCGAGGTGCCCCGCCAGCACCATCCGCTTCAAGAGCGGCGGCGGCGCGAAGCGCGGCTCGCGGAACTCGTCGAACATGATGTTCGCGATGTAATACGTCGTATCGAGGCCGACGAAGTCGAGCAGCGTCAACGGGCCCATCGGATGACCGCACCCGAGCTTCATGCCGTTGTCGATGTCCTGCGCGGTGCCGAGGCCGTCTTCGAGGCAGCGAATCGCATCGAGCAGATACGGCACGAGCAGGCGATTGACGATGAAGCCGCCGCGATCGGGCGCGCTGATCGGCTCCTTGCCGATCGCCTTCACGAAGCCCATCAGCGAATCGTTCGTCTCCGGGCTCGTCGCAAGCGCGCGAATCACCTCGACCAGCTTCATCAACGGCACCGGATTGAAGAAGTGCAGGCCGGCGACCTTGTCGGGCCGCTTCGTCCCGGCGCCAAGCTCGGTAATGCAGAGCGATGACGTGTTCGACGCGATGATGCAGTTCGGCCCGACGACGGCTTCGACCTGAGCGTAGGCCTGCTTCTTGATCTCGACGTTTTCGATGATCGCTTCGATGACGAGATCGCAGTCCTTCAGATCGGCGTACTTGGTCGTGCCCGTCAGATTGCCGAGCACGGTCTTCTTCTGTTCTTCGGTGACCTTGCCTTTTTCGATGCCACCGGTCAGGAACTTGTCGATGCGCCCGAGTCCCTTCTTCAGCACGTCCTCATTCACTTCGAGGACGATCGTCTTGAAGCCGGCCGCCGCCGATACCTGCGCGATGCCCGCGCCCATCAACCCGCAACCCAGCACGCCAACCGTTTTGATCGCCATCAACTGTTCCCCGATCCCTGAATCCCCGAGCCCCGATCGCTACAACGCCTCTACAATCATCGCGATACCCTGACCTCCGCCAATACATGCGGACGCGACGCCGTACTTCTTGCCGCGACGCCGCAGCTCGAGCAGCAGCGTCAGGACCAGCCGCGCGCCGCTGGCGCCGAGCGGATGCCCGATCGCGATCGCACCGCCGTTGACGTTGACCTTGTCGCGATTGAGGCCCAGCTCCTTCTCGCACGCCAGATACTGCGGAGCGAACGCCTCGTTGATCTCAATCAGATCGAGATCGTTGAGCGACAGCTTCGCGCGCTCGAGTGCCTTGCGGATCGC
>Ga0157380_10000512_pt1 | contig 23722 bp, 13 predicted proteins | sample S35metaG_FD_119757 | JGI IMG/M metagenome (GOLD analysis project Ga0157380, IMG submission 119757) | Switchgrass rhizosphere microbial communities from Kellogg Biological Station, Michigan, USA - S3-5 metaG | ecosystem: Host-associated > Plants > Roots > Rhizosphere > Soil | place: USA...
TAACATATATATTTACTTGTAACTTGTATTTAATTGTATTATAGCTTTTTAAATACTTTTTACATCAGCTTTTCTCCATGTTTTTTGGTCACCATTTTACATCAAAGAAGATTGCAGCGACCTTTCAACTTAGAGAACTACTGGTTGCAATCCGCAACCCAAGGCAAAAGAGACCATTCTCACAAGGAAAGTCACCCCGATTTGGCAAGGCTCCATTTTGACCATAACTCATAGCAGACTAAGGGATTAATCGTAGTTTTGGCTCATCTTTTTCCATTTTTATTACTCTCCTTCTGATCTCGATACCTGGTATGACCTTCATTTCTAATCGCCCCCCTATGTTCATAAGAAAATCCTTCTCACCATTCTTTTTGCCTGGATTGTTATCCGTGCTTATCCTAATAAGTTGCTCTAAGGATGCTCCCAAAGAAGGTCAGATACCTGGTGACGAGCCTCTGGTGGCTGAATCACCTCTCCTGATTCTTAGACCCTCCTCAGAAACAGGGATAACATTTCAGAATATCATCAATGAAACTTTTGAAATGAACATTACTACCCACATCAACACTTCGAATGGCGGTGGGGTAGCTGTTTTGGATGCTGACAAAGATGGTTTGCAAGACTTATACTTCATCTCAAGTTCAGGAGAGAACAAACTATACCTTAATCAAGGAAATTTTAGTTTCAAGGACATTACGCCGAACTCAGGGCTAGAGTCTGCCGATGGTTTTGAAGTCGCTGTTACCGTAGTAGATATTAATGCTGATACATGGCCTGATATTTATGTTTGCAGAGCTGGTCCTGTAGCGAATGAAGCCAGAAAAAATAAGTTATTTATAAATAACAAGGACCTGACGTTTACGGAATCTGCCGCTGTATACCATTTGGATGATGCATCCGCTACCATGGGGGCTAACTTTTTCGATTTCGATCGCGATGGAGATCTTGACTTGTATTTATTGAATTACCCGGTTGATTTTAGTTTTTCCAGTAAAATCAATGTCAAACCAAATGCAAAAGGAGATGGTGTAGTTCCAATCCTTGATCCGATTGGACCTTATGATTCAGATAGGTTGTATAGAAATGATGGCCCTGTTAAACCTGATGGTACCGGTGGCTTTACGGACATTTCGAAAGAAGCCGGGATATGGAATTTCGGATATGGCCTGAGCGTTTCCATTGAAGACTTTAACCAGGATGGTTGGATGGATGTATTTGTGGCAAATGACTTTATTCAACCTGATCGTCTCTACATCAATAACAAGAATGGCACTTTTACTGATCAGCTGGACAAATATTTCAAACACACCACCCAGCATTCCATGGGAACGGATTTAAGCGATTTTGATAATGATGGTTTGTTTGATTTGTTCGCCGTCGACATGTTGAGTAAAACACAATACAGAAAGAAAACACTATTGAGTACTAACTCTCAAAACAAATACAATACACTCATTCGAAATGGCTATTTCCAACCCGTAGTGCGTAATGTACTCCAGCGTAATAATGGAAATGGTACTTTCAGTGATGTGGCTTGCATGGCAAATGTCTACAATACAGACTGGAGCTGGAGTGGGCTCATGGCGGATCTGGACAATGACGGCTGGAAAGATATTCTGGTTACGAATGGTTATCAAAGAGAAGTGACGGATGTCGATTTTATCAATTTTACATTTGCTGAAATCAAAGCAAAAGGATCCATCAAAACTCAATTTGAAGACGTCCATGATTTTTTGAATATGATTCCTCAATACAAGCTAAACGATTTTGTATTTCGTAACAATGGGGACTTAACGTACGAAGACAAAAGTGGAGATTGGATGTCAACACCACCCACCTGGTCCAACGGAGCTGCTACGGCAGATCTAGACAATGATGGTGATCTCGATTATATCGTAAATAATATCAATGATGAGCCATTCATTTATACCAACCAATCAGCAGATAAAAAATTAGGACATTATATACAATTCGTATTAAATGGGCCGTCAACTAATCCTCTAGGAACAGGAACACAAATAAACCTGTATGCTGGAAATGAAAAGCAATATGCTATGCTCTCCCCCACCCGGGGTATTTTCTCTTCCATCGAACATCTTATACATTTTGGCCTTGGTTCAAATTCAACCATTGATCGTGTTGAAGTAACCTGGCCTGATGGTAAAACACAAACATTAAATAATATTCAACCTGATCAACGATTAACCCTAAACTATACAGAGGCTTCACTCAAAGATCGGATTGTAGAAACTCCATCTACCTTGTATACGGATATTACGAAATCATCCAATTTCAATTTCACTCATGTAGAAAATGATTTTATTGATTTCGAAACCACATTTATGATGCCTTGGGCTTTATCTGATCTTGGACCTTTATGTGCAACCACAGATATTAATGGTGATGGATTAACCGACGTCTATATTGGTAATTCTTTTGGCAAGTCTGGGGGCTTATATACACAGACCGCTGCAGGTACATTTACACTCATCAGCAAACCAGTGTGGGATGCAGATTCTGTGTATGAAGATCATGGGGCACTTTTCTTCGACGTAGATCTTGATGGTGATTCAGATTTACTGGTCATCAGCGGTGGGTACGAGAGTGTTTCATCTGAAGCCTGGAAGCAACGACTTTATATTAATGAAAAAGAAAAAGGATTTATTCCTGCGCATAACGCGTTACCTAAACTCAAGGATGTATGCCTTCGTGCTGTAGCCATAGACTATGATGGTGATATGGATCTAGATCTATTCTTTGGTGGCAGAGTGACTCCTGGCAGGTACCCAAGTACACCTGAAAGTTATATTCTGCGTAATGACCGCAACAAATTTGTAGATGTTACTAAAGAAGTTTCTCCCGAATTCGGATCAATAGGGATGGTATCAGATCTTGTGTTTGGAAACATCGATCTGGATGCCGAAAATGAGTTGATCGTCGTAGGTGAATGGATGCCTATTACTGTCTTTGACATTGCAAACGGTAAAATTCAAAAGACTGACTTATCTAAAATCGGATTAGATCAATCCAATGGATTTTGGAATTGTGTTTCTCTCGCAGACATGGATGGCGATCGTGATCTGGATATCGTAAGTGGAAATCTAGGCATGAATACGCATTACCGGGCTTCATATGAACATCCCGTACAGTGCTTCATAAATGACATTGACAAGAATGGTAGTCTTGATCCTATCATCACTTATTTCGAAGGTGATGTAAGTTATCCAATGGTTCAAAAAGAAGTGCTGATCAAACAAGTACCGGTCATGAAGAAAAGATATCTCTATGCTAAAAACTATGGTAATGCTACTATTGAGGATATCCTTGGGAAAGACAAAATAAAAGAATCAATCGTTTTAAAATGTTACATGCTTGAATCTGGTTGGTGGGAAAATCAGGATGGCCGTTTTGCATTCCATCCTTTTCCAACACAGGCACAAGTTGCCCCGGCTCAAGGCATGATTATCGCAGATCTTGATGGTGACCAAAACGCAGATGTGTTTATAGCAGGCAACAAATACAAAATGGAAGTTGAAACTGGAAGACTTGATGCAGGAATTGGTGCTTTTTTCAAAGGAAATGGAAAAGGGGAATATCGATGGATAAATAATTTGGCTTCCGGGATCTGGGCTACAGGCGATGTCCGTGACGTGGCTTTATTGAATGGCCCAGGAAATTCTACAAGGATACTTGTGGCCAATAACAATGATAGGGCGCAACTCTATGAATTCAAAAAGAAATAACGAATTAACCATGTTAAAGTCAATTCTAAAAAATAGTTTACTTTTTTTAACAGGGATAATGATCATTGGCCTATGTGCAGTATACCTATCCTCCTGTCAACCAAAAACTCCATTGCAAGGAGATAGTGCACAGGAAAAAAAACAAGAAGATGGCGTACATCAAGAAATCAAAATGGATACTGTACTGAAAATCCAGATTGACACGATTGTTGACCACATCAATCATTCCCTTCGCAATGCTGGCCCTCCTCACAAAATACCCTACCACATCTATAATGATCGTGATACCATTTTCTATTGGTTATTGGATGACTACTCAGGTCGGATTTCTATTGAACTTGAGCCTAAGGATTCGGTTGTTTGGCCTGTATTCTATGTATACAAAAAAGAGATCATTAGAATCAGATACAGGTTTTTTTCTGATGTTCCAGGAACCAGAAAAGCATACGAGAGTAATATTTACCTGGATAAGGGCATCATTGTTTACTGCGAGGATCGTGGACGTGCATTGGCTGACGGTGAGGCACCTTATGTCGTGCGTCAACTTACTCATAGTCCCAGCACCCGAACAATCGATGAGATTAAAGCTGATTATACAGACGTATGGAATAAGATTCTTCCATTGCTCAAGGCTGACAGCCCTGTTGCCAGGGAGATATTTAATTAGTTATTTCAATTATTTTCATTTGGGTGGTGGATATACCCAATCAAGCTTTTTAAATGGATGATATGGAACTGCAGCCAGATTAATTTCTGGATTAATAAATGGAGCTCCTGTTTTACCATTATACTTTTCAATAATCTTCGCTTTGATTTGTGGATCTACGGTTCCATAACTCTTGGCTTCCTTCTCCAGGAATTTAGAAAAATCCTTGATGCTCCTTGGGTCCATGGAAAGATTCAGGATCTGCATTTCATTGATGAACGTATTTATTTCTACCGGAACTGGTTCTGCAGATGAAGACGTATAAATGAAAAATTTCATCTCTTCCAATTCACGACTATCCACTTTCATTCTCCATGAAAACCGGTTACCGATGGTTGTCCAGTCAAGGGGATTGGGCAAAAAGTGTCCCCTAAAAGGGAAAAGCAATTGAAAAACAAAATATCCACATAAGAAATATCTTGTCAAAGGATCATTCAGTAAAATGCTTGTGGGGGTACTCCTCCCAGGATGGCCTGCCTGCCCTTTTCCCTTTATCGAGATTTTTTTGATCTTCAACAGGGGGATTTCATGCGCTTCAAAGAACAGTATCAGGTTGACTAACATAATGAAAGGAAAAATACCGATATCCTGAAATAATCTTGAATTCATGAAATTAAAAACGATAAAGAACCAGACACTCCATTTTCTCAAAGGCTTATACCACAGTAGCAACGGTGCTCCAATATCCAAAGCAAGTCCTCCAAAATTCAGAATTTGAATGGCTCCTTCATTATTCAATAAAGAATAAAGCAAAGAATCATGGGATAAATACCCGACCATACTACGAATAGGCTCTGCATTAAAAATCCAATCATGTGTGAGTTTAGCAATTCCTCCATAGAAATAAACTATCACCACCTGCATCTGCAGTATTACCTGTTGCCATCGTGGAATGAGATATCCTGAAGAGCCTTTATTTTTTATTGCGAGCACTTTATCCGCATCTGTAAAACTCAGGAGAAAGGCTAAAAGGATGAAGAGGTAAATGTGATTGTTATAAATACTCTTGTCCAACAAAAAGAGATAGAGATACCCAAAGGCGAAAAACCTACAAGCCCATTTAAATAATACACCCGCTGCGATTAAACACGCAGCAACTAACAATGCCCCTAAAAGAATATTGAGGTATACTTCAGGTAACGGTTTAAGCCAATGAAATCCATCATACTTGAAATTGATTTTTGGGAGTACAAACATGTTCTCTACCAAACCAATCCTAAAGTACCTGAATAAATTAAAGGCCATAAAAAGGCCAAATAGAATCCTATAAATTCCAAGTACCCTGGCATCAATCCGCTCATTGAGCCAATTTCTGAATATCGAAAGTTGAAGGCTGTTTTGCATACCGTTTTAGACTAACATTTTCTTTTTTCTACGCAGGAAGATACTAAAAAGAGGAAAGCCCCTCTTCAGAAATCTGAAGAGAGGCTTTCTCTTAATTGCGGTTTATATTGCTATAAACCTTTCTCGAATGACAACGATTACTCGATGATGATCATCTTCTTCGTTGCTGTATACTCACTAGCATCAAGTCTGTAGTAAAGAACACCTACTGAAGGGATGTCTTTGCTGCTTACAGTAATAGTATTGTAGCCTTTCGCAGATTCCTGCTCTTTCACTACAAGTACTTTACCGGTTACATCAAAGATTGACAATACAACATTACCAGCTACTGGAAGATCATAGCCAATCACTGTGTTTCCTTTGAATGGGTTTGGTTCGTTCTGGTAAAGCGCGAACTCAGCGTCATTCTCAGATCCACGGAAGGTCAACTTCAGATCCTTGATATCAGATGATGTATTGTAAGCTTCAGCCTCTGTTACTTTAGAGTTAATGCTGATCATTTCACTTAACTGGCCAGCAGCTTTAACTTCGAAAGACATTGTGAAAAGAACATCAGATGAAGTAGCGTTGATACCGCCAACTTTATGCCAGCTCGCTGTAAGCGTGCTACCAAATACACCTAAGTTCTCATCCGTCATGCTTACTAAGCCTGAGCTTACGCCACGGAATTCAAGACCATTTGTCTGCATTGTAAACTGGTATCCTTCGATAGCAGCAAAGTCAGCAGAAGAGATGGCTACGTCAACTATTTGACCAACAGTTACTGCACGGTTGTCAGCTACGAAGTTTACAACTCCGTTGCCATTACGTGGCAATACCTGGTTAGCATTAGCCTGTACTGTATTGTTAACGTCACCTACCTTGATCGCAACGAAGTCTTTGTCCAATTCATTGTGGTTGATACCGGACATGTTGATAGACTCGCTGAATGGCCAAGGATTAGTAGCATCAGCAAACTGGAAGCTCTTATCTACGAATCTCCAGCTCTTGTTAGCAGGAAGTTCTGTGTAGATACCGAGGATCAGTTTACGCAATTCAATAAGGTCAATTGCACTTACATTCTGGCTGTTGTTAGCATCTGCAGCAATCAGGTCATATGGGCTATCCATAGTTTCAATGCCAAGCAGGTGTTTCTGGATTTTCACAAGGTCAAGTGTAGATACACCGTTTCTGTGAGCATCGTTACGTTCTGCGTTTACAGAGAATTCTGATGGGATAACTAAATCACTAAAGCTGTATTGTCCATTGCTTGTAGTCACATAAGTTGGGAATACATGGCCTGGAACATTCAGACTTACTGATGTCTGAGCTACTGAAAGAACATCTTCTGTCAGAACTTCACCGGCAAGGATGCTTCCGCTTCCAGAAGTATCACAAACACCAGCGTTGTCCGTAATTACGATAGTTGTTGTACAGTAGTCTTTGTTACGCTCATTCCAGCTGATAAGACCGTTACAGTTGTCATCTGTTCCGCCATCGGCAACCCAGATTTGTGTGCTGATTTCAGTATTGAATGCTGGTACGTTAGCGCAAGTGTAAGTAAAGCTTGGTGTGTATGTATCACCACTGAAACTGTATAACAGGTCAGCTGCTGGTGTACAATCATCAAAGCTAGATGCATTGAAGTCTTTAGCCCAAACGGTTACTTGACCACCAATTGGCATAACAACAGTGCTTAGACCGTTGATACACACTGGAGAAGGCTGTTTGCAGTCTTCCAGGCGGAACAAATATTCGCAAGTTGTAAAGTTACCGCAACCATCTTCTACTGTCCACAGGATTCTGTGGTAGTCACCGCAGAATTGACTGTTGTATGGAATACCATTCAATCTTACAGACTGAATTGTGCTCTGACGAGTATCGAAACCTAAGATTGCATTATTGTTAGAATCTACTGGTGCAGTTCCTTGTGCAATTAAGATGTAATCAGTTCCATTGAAAGGATAAATCTTAACATCATAATCAACAACATCACTACATGTTTCGTGAACTGTACGTCTCAAGAAAAGGTGTGCGCTGCAACTTGAAGCCAACGGATTGTCTTCACCAATGAATGCTTGGTTGTTAGCAGGAAGTGTTACACCTGTATCAGCAACACACAATACCTCAGTTACACAGTCTTCAGCAAATTCCGGACCTTCTTGGTCGTGAACTTTGATTACCTGTGTGTAGTACCACAGACCTTCACCGGTCTGAGAATTGTACTGGCACCAGTCAATCACTGCCCACTCTCTGAGGATCTTGAAGCAAGCGCCATCTACGAAGTCAAAACGAGTGTCTTCATAAGTTACGCCGATAAGGCTGCAAGCATCATCAAATAAAGTTGGTTCACCTGTATTACCTATGTCTTCAGGGCATGTAGTCAACAATACGTCACATGGCCAGATTACTCCGTCTTGTGGGTTAGGGTTGTTACATGTCTGATCTGTAATGTAGAAAGGATTGTAGTCTACTACCCAGATACGCTGTGTACAGGTACCAGGAGCAACACCTTCATTTCCATCAGAAGCACTGAAACGACGCTCGATCAATTTAACGGCACCATCAGGAGCATTTCCTGGAAGGTCATCACCGCTGCAATCATCAACGATACGTACACGTACAGATAAGTTTACTTCGCAATTATCATCAGCCCATCCTTCGATACCCCAGAAATGAGGCTGGCTGAAGTCTTCGTTTCCTGGATCGTTGATAATGATATCCTGGCGTACGCTTTCGTCATCACCGTATGCAAATGCATCGTACATGTTTCCGAAAACAGCACTTAAAGGATCTTCATCAAGGTTTCCGTTTCCGTTACCTGCATGATCAAGCGGGCTGTCGCTGAATGTACCTTCTTGTACATTAAACCAGAAGTCGCAGCTAACAATGATATCAGGTGGGCACTCTACGAATGGAGAAATCTTATCTTGAACGATAGCTTCTACCATACAATAGTTTACGTTACCGGCAGCGTCAGTTACTTCCAACTCAACCATAATCGGGCCTTGTCCTACGTCGCAGCATGCAAATGGCACGCAAGGACGGTGTACAGTACCACGGTCACGGCTGTTAACTGGAGGAATACCACCTGGGTTATCATCGATGCAAGCACCTTCTGTAGTCCAGTCAAAATCAATGCAGCTATCCATACGACGTACGCGGAATGTTACAGGACCGCAGTTGTCATAAGAACCATCATCAAATACATGAGCAGGAACCAAGGTTACACCGTAAGGTCCATCATTTGTAAGCGCCACAACAGTGTGCTCATCGCAATTTGCAACAGGTACAACATCGTCAACAACGCTGATGACGAAACTGCAAGAACTTTCGTTTCCGCACTCGTCTTCTACGTGCCAGGTTACCGTATGGTCACCCACTGGTAATTGGTTGATTACATAGTTGTTTCCAAAGTTAACAACGATACCAGCTGAAGAAGTCAGTGTTAACGTGTAAGAAGAACCGCAAGCATCAAAAACATCAGGTTTTGGAACGCTAACGTTAGCATAGCAATACCAGAAGTCTGTACCTACTTCAAAGTCTTCAGGGCATGTAAGCTCAGGAGCTTCATCATCTGTCAACTTGATTACTTGTACGCATTCTAAAGTGGTCTGAGTACACCAGTCAAGTACTGTCCAAGTACGAACGATTTTCTCGCCGTTACCGCAGTCATTAAGTGGTTTGTCCCAGTAGCCAACGAAGATGTTACATACGTTGTCTTCATCTGTAATTTCATTACCGTTAACGGTTGGCCAGCCTGTGTTTTCAGGGCTTGAATCATCACCGCAATGTCCGATAAATGCTGGAGGACACTGGATGCTATCAAGTACCAAAGGTTCAACAGTAATGTTTTGATCGCATGAAGCTGCATTACCAGATGGGTCTGTAGCTACCCAATGACGGGTAATAACAAGACCTTCGCAAGGATCACCAGATTCTGTGTCAGTGTAAGTAAGATCAACTTCACCGCAGTTGTCAGTAGGATCAACAGCTGGAAGGTTTACTGTAATAGCTATACCTACATTGGTAATAGTACCACCATCAAGAACTGGGAAATCATCAAATACTCTAATAGTCCAGATACCAGAAGCATCTTCACCATCAAAGTTGAACAAGTTTGGAGCAATGCTGAAACCTGCATTGTAAATAGGGAAGATACGTGGCAGTGCAAGACCGTTACAGTCTACTGGATTCACACCTTCGTCATCAAACCAAGTATCAATCGGGAATGGACCACCACAACCGCCTACTTCGAATACATCAACCTGTGTTCCACTTGGAGAGAAAACGATAACGTTTACGTCACCTGTGAATGTGTGGTCTGTACATGTAAAACGAATATCTACGTCTTCAACTGGAGTACCTACTGGTAGGTAGCTATAGTCAAATTCATAGTCGTAGGTAATGTTCTGGCCTGGAGGAATATCCAAAGGATCATTCACACCAAGGTAAACGATCTCCTGAGGACCAACCAATGCTGGAGCTGGTTCAGTAGGTAATTGAGCACCGCACATAATCACTACGTCGCGGCATTCAATAGTAGGTGGAATCTTATCTTCAACAGAAATTGTTCCCCAGCAGCTATTGCCGGTTGCAGGATCTGTAACAGTTACTGTAAGCGTTTCGCCGATAGCATCATTGTCGATTGTTACACCGCCAAAGCCTTCGCCGTAACCTTCTACTGCAACGATATAATCATCATAACAGCCATATGGGCCGCCTTCTAGGATCATGTCTGTTGTTACAATCGCTTCGCAATTTTCATTTACAGATACCTGTACGTTGTCATTGCAAGCAAGTGTTGTAGTTGGGTTTGGATACTCATTGATTGTAACATCGAAGCAGCAAGTAGCAGTGTTACCTACTACGTCAGCAACCTGGAAGCAGTTGGTTGTTGTACCGATCGGGAATACACTTCCTGAAGGCAAACCAGCTGTCTGGATTGGTGCTGGATCTGAAACGATCGCAGAGTTTACAGAAATGTTTGGAGCTGAAGTAGCACCAGCCTGGAACAAGTTTGAAAGGAGTCCGAAAGAAACTGGACCACCTTGCATTGTCCAAGGACCATTTGATGTAGGACCTGTTGTGTTAAAGTAGTTGAAAACAGGACAAGCATTAGCTCCGAAAATGTGGAACGCTTTGGTTGCACCTGGAGCAATAAGTACATCAGATGTGATGTCTAATTGAGCCAAAGGACCTGAACCGGTTGCAAAGTATGGTGGGATTGGGTTAGCAATTGCAGGACCGATATTTGTCCAAGCAGCTGCGTTAGTTTCATTACCAACATAAGTAGCACCATTGCTCACGTACACCTGCATTGTTTGAGGCGCGTTAACAATACCGAAAGCAGGATTACCAAAACGAACACCGAAACCGGTTACGCTTAATGGATCTGTTCCGTTGTTAGTCAGGTTGAAATAAACACCACCAGGTAATGTATTACCAGAAAGTGTATAAGCTGTACCACCACCGTGAGCAGCAAAAGAAGCTGGCAACTGGTAGGCAGGACCCTGAACAAAGAAAGGACAGTTGTCCGTAACACCAACAGAGTAACCAATGATGGCTTCGCACTCACCTGGGCTCAATGTCTCAATGATGTCATTAGGACATGTGATAGTAGGTGGTACTAAGTCAAGAACAGTAACTGTGCTAGTAGTCGCTGAAACTACAACGTTTCCGCATGGATCCACAAGGGTCCAGACGATTGTGTGTACTCCAGAAGCTAGACCAGGAACAGCAACAGAAAGCGGAAATGGCTGTGGAACAACCACAGGTGTACCACCATCTACAGAGTACCTAAGTGTAAGCGCTGCAGCACAACCAGCTGGGTTGAAAGCTGGAACAAGTACCATTGCATCTGCTAAGCAGTTAAACAAACCTGTACTAACAACAGCATTTGCAGGCTGAACTAAAGCGCAACCTACAATAGGCACTTGTGCAACAGTTGCTACCCATCCGGCTAACACAACACTAGCATCAGAGTCAAACTGGAAAGTAAGAGCACCTGAAGCAGCAGTTGAGTTAAGCAGACCAGGAGACTGACCTCCCATGTAACCTCCCGCACGGAAAGTTTGTGCTTGAGCAGCACCGCTATTAAACTGGTTTGGAAGTACTGTGTTAATACCAACGTTTGTAAGGTTTGGTGTTTCCGCAGCATTACCATTGTAGACATAAAGGGCATCAAAAGAGCCCTCTGTGCTGAACGACGTAAATGTAGCACGCACCCTGTGTGTAGCAGGATTACTTGGTGCGAACGTTACAACTGACGTGGCAGGGTTTGATGAATTGCTGTAATTTCCAGCAGCACCTCCATTGTCAAAAAAGTTGAACGTACATACCGTCGGCGGAGCTAGCGTAAACGTCGCTAACCCGGTGTTATATGGCATATTCACAGTTGTCTGAGCAGAAAGCCCAGTAACCATAAATAAACCAAGTAACATCAGGTAAAAAGATGTAAATGTTACTTTTTTCATGAGATTGGTTAATTTAATAAAGTGATTTATTATCATTCGTCGTAGGAATTCAATAGGTTGGTTAATCAAAACAGATTATGGTCTCAGGAGTGTAATAGCTGCATTCTTTTCAGCTAGTGCTTGCTCAGGAGTTGGTCCGCCTTGTAATGCGTTAGTAATGTATTCAAGTCCATCAACGATAGATTGTGCTACGCCCTTGCCAGCTAACAGGTTCTCGCGAATTCCGTTATGGTACGTGTAAGTGCGAAAAGCAGAATTGTATGGAGCCGTGCCTTCAGCATGGATTGCCATAACATCTTTCATTGTTTTCATTGAATTGAAGAGACGCTCCTTAGCAATCTCTGTTGTAGTGAATGAACCAGTAGGTAACTGATACAAGACTCTTTCAGCAGGCTGATTGTTAGGATTGCCACCCGCCCCAGTAAAGGACGACTGTGCCTTCATGTCCACTTGCATTGCTGCAAAAAACAGGAAGGTCATTAAGAAAGGAAGAAAGCCAAGTTTGGTGAAGGCCCCTCCCTTAAAAAGTGAAAATGACTTTTTCATGAGATTAAGTTTTGGTTTAAGAAATTATCTGTTCAATAGTAATTAAAAGGACTCTGAATGACCTTCAGGCAAAAAATAAAGAACAGTCTTAATCCACGAAAACAGCATTTGAGAGATACGCGAGAACACCTTTTCAATCCCCAGGACGGGAACAGAAATCAGTTCTTCATTCTATCAGGCTGGTTCGGGATGACAACTAAACCTTATCATACCCTCCAAATCAATATACAGTAAGCCAAAAAGTATGCCAAAAGCATAGAATGGACTACTACACTGGACAAAGATATGATATGGCTTTTCATAGGTTATACCCGGGAATGGGTAATTATTACATTAGACTAATACGAAATACTTAGATTTCCTATCTATCAACAGATTATAGATGATCTAATAGTCTAATCTGTTGTTTAAAGTCTAATTATTTTTTTTGTACATAAATCAGTTGCTGATTTATAAGTCTTTACAGGCAAAGAAATAATCAAATATGTTAAATGTATCCTTTGTCATTTTCGCCTTTAATGGCCCAAAGTAAGGAAATTGAAAGAGTCTAGGATAGCCTGAAAATAGCAAAGCCCAGGCAAGAAATCCTGAGCTTTATTTTTTAGTTGAACCCGTTTGGGCTCTCCAGATTTGAGAAAAATGAAAAAAGTAAGTTATTCCACAGCTGCCGGAGCCTTTTTTGGAATCCTGTAGACCAAGGTAATTTCATGCGAACCATTATTATATTGCTGGAATTCGCCCAGGCTCACATCATAAGAATAATAGATCCTCAACTGGTTAATGCGTGTACCAAGCAAAAGTGAGGCCCTACTATTGTCCCCAATAGTATATCCTACGCCCCCAACCAATTGTTCATCAATAAAGGAGAACTTCAGGTTGGCATCAATGAGAAAAGGACTATAACGAAGATCTTTTACTATAATGGAAGGTTCAATGGTGAAGTCGTAATTTGCAATATCAAACCTGTAGCCTAACAAGAAGGCATAATTGAATTCGTCAAACTCAGGAAGGTTAATATCTCCCGAAATCTCAGTCAACCTGTTCTTAACCAGGTTAGGAAATGAAACACCAAAGAAAAGTTTTTCATTCGCCTCACCATAAACCCCAACTGATCCATCAAACAACAGATATCCATCAATGGCTTCATTTAAAAGGATATCAGTCGGATCAACTAGTGGGTCATTTTGGGTATCTGTGATTTTATATGTCTCAAGTCCAGTAGATAGGCCTAAACTCAGCACAACGTTATCCATCTTAAACCGGTAGGCATAATTGATCTGCCCGTGTGTAAGTTGTCCAACACCTACCCGATCAGATACCAATTGAAATCCCAGACCGATACTTTCAGCAAAGGATCCATTATACAAAGCTGTAAATGTCCTTGGAGCATCCGGGAAATCAGACCACATGTGTTTATATCCAGCCATGATTTGATGATCACCCTGGAATCCTGTTGCTGCAGGATTTATCAGGATGGGTTGCAGATACGAATGGTTGAAATAACCGGCTTCCTGGGCAATACCTGATTTTGTAATTCCTGTGATAAGAACAACTGCCAGGACAACCCTTAAAATATATTGATGAATATTATTCTTCATGATGACAATTCGGTTTAAAGCTTTCATGTGTCACTTCGCTTAATGAGAATTAGATTAGTCTGCTGTCCTTAATAGGCTTACTGTGCCTTTGATCAATTCCTTTGATCCATCCTGACGGGTGATTTCGAGTACCCAAGGATAACCGCCATCTGGAACGGGTTGGCCGTCCTGGTCTATACCGATCCAATTATTTTGATAGTCTTCTGTGTCATACACCAATCCTCCAAATCGATTGAAGATGTATAGATGATTTTCAAAATCTAAAACACAAGTAATAATAAAGACATCGTTTTTACCATCGCTATTTGGAGTAAATACTGACATTGCAGAATAACAATCCACATCAACTTCCGGAAGCAATTGTTCTGTATCCGTGATCTCGCAACCATTAGCATCTGTGACGAGAATGGTATATGTGCCGGCTGGTACATTATTCAGCGCTGCTGTATTTCCAGTTACTGGTCCGGTCCATTGGTATGTGTACCCTGGAGTACCTCCATTGACAATGACCGCAATCGCTCCATCTGTTGAAAGATAATCCGAAGGATTTGTCTTGATATACTCCAGTGTAAATGGATCAGCTTCTTCTAGTGTAATAGATGATGTGGAAGTTCTGCCTGATTCATCTGTTACCGTTAATGTGTATGTTCCTGCACATAACCCTGAAATATCAGGAGTCGTTGCACCATTTGACCAACGGTAGGTTACTGTGCCTCCACCATTGACAACAGAGGTAATTTCTCCATCACATTCCCCATTACAGCTTACCTGGTAATCTCCATATTGTACTGCAGCGAGGATCACAGATATATCTCCAGAGAAAACATTAAAACAAGTATCAAAAGAACATCCTTGTCCATAAGTAATGGTCACACAATATTGTCCAGGACACAATTGTGTTATGTCCTGCGTTATTGCTCCATTAGACCAGATGTAGGTAAAAGGCATTGTACCTCCTGTTACATTAAGATCAATAGCCCCTTGACAATTTTCATTAATATCATTCGTAATGGCTGCAGTAACATTTAATGTTGATGGTTGTGTTACGATATAACATGTATCCTGAACAAGCCCAACTGCATCTGTAACCGTAACGCAATATGTACCTGCAATTAGATTGCTTATGTCTTCAGTGGTTTGTGGTGGCACAGTATTCCATACAAACGTATATGGTCCAGTTCCAAATGAAACAGATTGATTGATTGCACCATTATTTCCACCAAAGCATGACACATTGGTAACAGCACCTACAAGGGCTGCTCCTACGACATAAGGATCAGGAATGAATGTGCATCCTTTACTATCTGTCACCGTTACGATATAAGTTCCGTTAGGAACATTACTTAAGTCTTGGCTCGGTGCTCCGTTGCTCCATAAATATGTATATGGGCTCATTCCACCTGTTACTGTTATATCTACTGAACCTGTACTTGACCCGGGAGGAACCGGATTAGTTACGATTCCATTTACGGCAATTGGTTCTGGATCAACAACAGTTCCCGTTGCAATGACTATCTGTGTACCAAGTGTAATGGTAACCGTATATGTACCGGCGCATAGTCCGGAAATATCTTCTGTTGTTTGTGGAGGAACAGTGTTCCATATGTATGTAGCAGTCTCAGGACAATTTTCATTGACTGCAAGATTGAGTGCACCACTACATTCACGCGGGCAATTAGGACTTGCCGGAGTTAAGGTATAGGACAATTGTGCGCAATCGCAGTTTACTTTGATTTCTCCCAATCCTTGTATTAACGTATAACTTGTAATTACACTATCGACATTTGCAATTTCGATTTCCAACGGATCATCTGTAAATGTAATTGGAGATGAAGTTCCTGCGTTGCCAACAGCAGTAAGACATAATCTGAAAATCGTAGTATAATCAGGTAGGGTTACTCCTTCAAGGCTCAGGTCAATCCAACTAAAGATTAACTCTCCTTCATCCACACCAGGAGAAGACGGCGTTCCAAATCCGCTAAGATCTAAACCTGGTATACCAAATGCTTCAACAGTGTCGAATCTAAAAACATTGGGATCCCAGTTTATACTGTATTGCAATGCAATCATTTCATCGAAGTCGTTTATTTTGATGTCAAAACAAACATTTCCATTAGGCATCACACAAGCGGTATCCGCTAGAAGTGCGAAACCTTCTAATGCACACTGCGCAGTAACTTCTGCAGGTGTCATATTCACCACATGCTGATTACCATCAATATCCGTTATGGCAGCAGGAGGGATTGGACCAAATTTGATTTCACTTGATTGACCACCTGTACCTATAACATCAAAACAGATTTCAAATAATACAGTACCATCAATAAGTGAATCATTTTCAACATTGCTATCAAACCATAGTACACGTAATATTCCCGGAGCAAACAAATTCGTATTGCCTTCGCCAAAACCTGGGAGTGGTGCAAAATTGCGGATCTCATCAAATTGTAATACTGTAGGATCGTACACAAGTGAAAATTCCATTGCACCCACAGTGGTAAAATTTTCAACTGTAAACTGAATACAAGTATTTCCACCGCATGCAGCAATTACAGAATTACCTATGATTTGAATATCTTCTGAGCAACCTGTTCCAGGAACTTCAACTACGCCATTATTTGCAACTAATCCAACTGAAACCTCACCTTCTTCTGCTACTTCTATTTCCAATGGATCGTTGGTAATAGATACACCAGAACTCTGGCAAGGATCTCCTACTACTTCAAACTCAACAGTGAAAAACATGGAACCATCCGGAATGGTAATTGGGGTGATACTGCTCTCAATCCATGAAAGTGTAAACTTTCCCTGGTCGATTAACACCTGGGGTGTACCAAAAACTGATGGTGAAAGTCCAGGAACTGACGGATTAAAGTTCTTGATAGTTCTGAATTTCAGGACATCGGGATTCCAGTTGACAGAATACTGGACACTGATAATGTCCGTGAAGTTATCAACCTGGAAATTTATGTCAATGATCTCGCCGGGATCGGCATCAGTACTGCTGATGTTGAAAATGGGCTGTTCTGCTCTCATCGAAAGCGAAACGAACATGGCAATGATGAAACCAAAGATGGATTTACTCATTAGCAAAAACTTTATTCTGTTCAAAAAACTTAATATCAAGCAAATCAGCCGCAAATATAGTAATAGTAATTGCAATATTAAGTACAAGGACTAATAAAGGCCAAAGGATAATCCTGCAGCGAAAACTATACCATATTGGCAGATCAAAAAAGAGGGAGAAGCTGGTTTTGTTAGGGTGATGAGCCAAACACAAGGGCAAAAATGGCAATTTTCTTTACAATGGCAAAGAACGGCATTATTACTCCCTGAATATGTACTTTAAATTAATAAATATTAATATGTATATTATATTGATATATAAATATTTAAATAAAAAAACCCTGACCATAGCCAGGGTTTGGATGAGTTGGGTTTTTATTCCGCTTGCAATTAAAAAATCGGGCATTGCTTCAAAGGAAGCAATGCCCGGAAGGAAATAAGATTTATTGACGGACAAACTTTCCAGAAAGCTCGCCCAGTGCTGATTTCACTTTGTAATAATAGATGCCAGGTACTTTGATAATATCCTGGTCTATGACAATTTCTGCTCCATTGGTATAGGACACATACTTTCTATTGAACAGTTCCTGGCCTTTCATGTCAAACAAGCTGACCTGGAAGTTCTCACCAGCAGGTATGGTCACCAACAACCTTGTTACATCCGTAAAAGGATTAGGGGTGAGCTTGGTTTCAAATGAAACATACTCGCCTTTTCCTATATAAGGAATGAACTCAATGCGCTCATTTTCAAGTCCTTCTGTATAAATTTCTGGATAAAGGGCATCTTCATTGCCAACTAATAAAGTTTCCAGCGCTGCTACTGCATCCTGGTTTTCAATCGTAAACAGAACATCTCCTTCTTTTACTTTGACAGGTTCTGATTGACCAAAACTGATGTTAGCATAACCGTCTTTATCAATGGCAAGGTAAGTTTCATCTACTGGTAACACACCTGGAACCAGGTTCACCAATGTGTTTGTCAGTGACATTTGGAAGCCAAAAACAGTTGCATCCTTAGTGGCGATGATATCCAGGCTATGATCGAATGTGTTTTCTCGAACACCTAGTGTTACGGTTGTGTTAGTCCTAGGCAATACATTCCAAGCCATGTTGACCATGTCTGCATTGACATCTCCCATTTTAAGGGCTTTAAAGCTTGCCTGGGCAGGGAATATACCTGTGTGATCGATTTCGACTCCATTATGGCATTCACCTGTGAATAGGTCAAGTGGTGCATCCGGGTTGCAAGGATCTCCAAAAAATATCCAGTTGAGATTGCCCTCATATCCTGGGATTTTGAATCCGCCAAGGATGGCTTTCTTCAGTAATTTTAAATCGTTAGCCCCTACCCGTCCGTTTCCATCGAGGTCAGCAGCATATAATTTGTAAGGCTCAGTGATCAATTCTTCTCCATTCAAATGCCTTTGTAAAGCAATGAGGTCGAGTGTAGATATACCTTCCAATTTCTTTCCTCCTCGTTTAAGATCAATCATCCTATCGTACTGTGTAGTACCAAAACCAAGGGTGAAATGACCTGTAGCATCCGAAGAAGAGGCAGATTGATCTAAATCAAGGGAAAGATCAGGCATGATCTTATACATCGAAGCTGATACTTGAGGCACTGCTACATTGGTAAAAGTGTGCACGATACCTGAAACTACATTCATTCCTTCGCAAGCATCTTCGTTGTCGTTGATTTTGATGAAGGTGGTGCAGTAATCCTTATTTCCAAACTCATCATGCGCCCAAATCTGAATAGGCACCGTGCCTAAATCGTCACAGGTGAATGTTCTGGAAGCATCAAATATGTTCTCCGTAAAAGAGTATTTCAGTTTGTAAGCAGGTGTACAGTTGTCATAACTGGAGACGTTGAAATCCTTAGCCCATATAGTAACCATACCGCCTAAAGGCATCACAACTGTTGATAAACCGTAATAGCAAATCGGTGATGGTGCCTTTTTATCTACGATATGAACCTTATAACTACAGGTCCTGTAATTACCACAAGCATCAGAAACATTCCATAGAATCCTATGCCATCCATTAGGTAGTACCTTATCTACAGTAGGCTGGCCTATCCCTGCATAACTGATATCATAAGAACCGTCCATCCACAAGTCAATCTTATAATCCCAGACTAAAGCTTCAGTTTCTGTGCAATCATCCGTGACAGGAGGTTGTTCGAAATATCTGCCTGAGCAATTGGGTTCATAGCCTGGAACTTCAATATCCTTACATCCATTGACGAAAGTCGGTGGAGTTGCGTTCATTAATTTAATAACCTGTGTATGATGCCAGATTCCCGGACTCCATGGGTTATTAGGCTGGTATTTGCACCAGTCGATTACGGTCCATTCCCGGAGAATCTTTTTGCAAGCACCGTCAGAGAATGTGAATACAAGGTCCTCATGGGCATAACCTAAAAGTGCGCATGAGCTACCATAACCGTTATAACCATCAATGGTTGGCTTATTATATGGAGGTTGCAGGTCTTCAGGGTCCACATCTTCAGGACCATAGATGCAAGCATCTGCTACATAATCATCTGGCCAATTGATATAGTAATTAGAGTCAGAGTAGTCTTTGACTGTAATAGTTTGATAGCACCAGTCTGACCAATTGCCAGCTTCGATGTAAAACTTACGTTTAATAATCCCTACACCGCAGGAATTCCTGTAATCGATTACTTCTGGGATAGAAAGCCAAACGTTTCCGCCACCACAAACACCACTACCGGCTGAACCGTCCAATCCCCAATTGTGAGGTTGATTGTAATAGGTATTTCCCGGATCGTTGATAATAATTGGCAATCTAGGTGCTCCGTTTACAGCAATTGTTCCGAAAGTCCTGTCATTTGGGTTATTCAGCGCACTTGGGCCAAACCAGAAACCGCAGCTTACCGTAATGTTTGGTGGGCACCACAATTCAGGATAGGTATTATCCTGAACCGTAACCTCAGCCATGCATTCATTGTAATTGCCATGGGCATCCGTAACACGTAAAACTACCCAGAGGGTCTGACCGACATCTTCACAGCAGAATTCAACATAAGGTCTGAATTGTGTATCATCCGCAACTCCGGGAGGACACCAACCTTGGGTCATTCTTCTGGCTTGGTAAGAAACCAGGTGGCAATTGTCATAACTACCGTCATCAATATCCGTGGCAAACAATTTTGCCGTTCCGGTATTTGAAAGCGCAACAACTGTGTGGGCATCGCAAATAGCGACCGGCGCCACATAATCGTTGTAACAATCGACCTCACTTCGTAAAGGATTGATAATGAGGCATGTAAAAAGGAGGGAGCATAAAAGGGTAATAGATGGTTTCATATAAAAGTGGGATTATGAGCTTTGTTTGTTTTCCATAGTTAAAATACCAGTTGTGCTTTTAAGTAGGATAGGTTATCCGATCTAAAAGTAAATAAACAAGTGATAAAAGCTTGGGAGGGTGCTCAAAAATAACTTAAAAATTGGATTTTCAAGCGTTTGTAGGAAAACATGGCAGAATTTTTGCCTCTGGCTTTAGCCTAATTGATTTTCAATGGCGAACCTGACAAGGCCAGCTGTGGAGGAAATGTTGAGTTTCCGCATTATGTTTTTGCGGTGCGCCCCAACAGTCTGGGGGCTGATAAACAAATGCTCTGCGATGTCGGCATTGCTTTTAGCCTGGGCGATAAGGCCTAAAATTTCAAGTTCCCTTCGGGTAAGGTTATACCGGGCCAGGAAATTTTCATCAAAAGGATTTTCAGGTTCATCCTCCATCAAATCTTTTGGATAGAGCTGTAAGTTCTTGCTCATCACGAGGCTGCCTTGATAAACCATGTTCAAGGCATGCAATAATTCGTCCAGGCTACTGGTCTTGAGGATATACCCTGCGACGCTATGAATCTGGATACATTCTCTTACAAATCTTGGATCACTATACTTAGTGACTACGACGATCCGGAGTTTTGGATACTCTGAACGCAGAATTGGCAAAACCTCTAGTCCATTGAGAACAGGCATGTTCAGATCAAGCAGGAGGATGTCAGGGAGTTGTTTACGAAGTTGTAAGATCAGTTCTTCGCCATTAGGAGCTGTACCCAGAATTTTAAAAGTAGTCCCTGTTTGTTGCTGCAAGGCAATGACAAGCGCATCCACATACAATGTGTGGTCATCAGCAATGAATACAGAGATTTGATTAGGTTCTGAGAATGCCATCCTTTCGCTTCAATCTATCGCAATTTCCATACCACCTTTAACTATGGAATGACTGGTAAAGCTATAGGTTTATTTTAATTGGCTAAGGTTATCTTTTCCTACATTTACCGTTGTTGAAAATGCGTTATGCTAATCTATGGCCGTACAAGAACAGGGGAGCCTGATAGAGTATTTCAAAAGCAAGGATTTCAGGTATACCCTGATTGCCATCCTGGTATTCCTGGGTATATTTTTACTAGCTACCTTTCTATGGTTAAAAGTGTATACACACCATGGACAGGAACTGGTTATGCCTGACTATACAGGTTTTCAATATGAACAGGCCCTCAAAGATGCCAAGCGTAAGAAATTCAGAATGAGCATCCAGGATTCAATCCATGTGCTCGGTAAACCTGGTGGAGAAATCATCAAACAGAATCCGGCGTCTGGATCTTTAGTTAAGTCCAAACGGATGATTTATGTAACTATTACAAAACGAAGTCCTGATAAAATACTTTCCAGTAGGTTGCCAGAAATGTATGGCAAGAGTTACGAACGAAAAAAGAATGAACTGGAAGAACATTTTGAAATCAAATCACGCATCGTGGATACTAAGTATGATCCGGGAGATCCAGGTCAGGTGTTGGAAGTCAAATATCATGGAACTACCATCATGGATGCAAGAAGGAGAAACAATGAAGTTCAGATCGAAAAAGGAGATTACCTGGACTTTGTGATTTCCGGGAAATCAGGAGGAAAAGTTAAAATTCCTGATTTGAGTTGTAAAACTTATGAAGAGGCCATATTTATACTGGAAAATCTCGGATTGAAATCTGTAGATGTGTCATCACAAGGATCCATTGCCAATCAAAATGATGCTTATGTAGTGACACAATATCCTGCAGCAGATGGAAGTAGCATGGAAATGGAGTCAACTATTCAGATCACTATTAGCCAGGATAAACCAGGCAATTGTCAGTAATCAAAGAAAAATCAAATGCACGAAATCAGTCCAACAGAATTGAAGCTCCGATTATCCTCCGGCGACAAATTACTCCTGATCGATGTTCGCGAGCCTTATGAACATGAGGATTTCAATATCGGTGGCATCAACATTCCAATCACAGAATTGCCTTTCCGCATTGAAGAAATAAAGGTACCTGAAGACTCTGCGATTGTATTGTATTGTCAGTCAGGAAACCGCAGTGGGCTTGCGCAGAAATTGCTGGCGACTCAATTCAAGATTGAGAATACAATCAATCTTAAAGGTGGAGTTAAAGCGTGGAAGACAGAACTGCCATAGCGTGAGACAGTGAGACAGTGAGACAGTAAGAGCGTGAGATCGTGAGAACGTGAGAGGTGTGAGATGTGTGTGAAAAGTGTGTGAAATAAATTTCATTTTTCCCTATTCATTTTTCTCTTTACGTTTTACTTTTTTCATTTCAAATCTCCGGTTGGTGAGCGCAGTCGAACCATCATTTTTCTCTTTTCATTTCCTTCGCCTTCGCCTTCGCCTTAGCCTTAAAATTTATTCTTCCACATCATACTTTCCAGCGGCTTGTCAGTGCGCTCATTGTATTTTGCTCCTGGCTTTTTGTTGTACATGTTTTCGATCACGCCTACCACTTGAAAATAGATCAGCTGACCGACAGGCATACCTGCATAAATTCTAACTGGTTTCACACATGAAATTTCTAAAGTCCATGTGTTGCAATAACCGACATCTCCTTTTCCTGCAGTAGCATGAATATCAATACCCAAACGACCAACGCTTGATTTTCCTTCAAGAAAAGGAACTGCATGATGGGTTTCTGTATATTCCATTGTTACTCCCAGGTAAAGCTCACCAGGTTGGATTACAAACCCGTCCGGACCAATTTCAAAGTGTCTGATCTTGTTATGCTTTTTTGCATCAAGTTCATCATCCTCATAAACGGCCATATGTGCTGAAAGGTGAACATCGTATGAATTTGTCCCCAGACAAGTCCGATCAAACGGTGTAATCACGATATCCCTGCTTTCTATCGCTTCTAAAATTTGAACATCTGTTAATATCATGGCTGGTTTTAATAAAGAAGCGCAA
>Ga0157380_10000514_pt1 | contig 23717 bp, 18 predicted proteins | sample S35metaG_FD_119757 | JGI IMG/M metagenome (GOLD analysis project Ga0157380, IMG submission 119757) | Switchgrass rhizosphere microbial communities from Kellogg Biological Station, Michigan, USA - S3-5 metaG | ecosystem: Host-associated > Plants > Roots > Rhizosphere > Soil | place: USA...
ACCAACGATATATCGGGCAATACTGGTCCGACTACGCTCGAGACGATCGAGAGCAATTTAACGTCGATGGTCGAGCTTGCTCAAACCAACGGTGTCACTGTGGTTCTCGCCACCGTGATGCCGGTCAGTGACTACAATAAGGACAGAACCGGCGAACCAATAATTCAGACTGTGCGACGGCCACCCGCTCAGATCAACGCGCTAAATGCGTGGATAAAGAAATTCAGCTCCGAACGCGGTCTTGTCTATCTGGATTACTTTACCCCGATGGCCGACGACAAGGGCCTGTTGAAGGAAGACATCGCGAATGACGGCCTTCATCCGAATGCGAAGGGCTACGAACTGATTAAGCCTTTGGCAGAAAGTGCGATCGCGGTTGCGTTAAAAAGGAAGCAAAAGAAGTGACCATGACCTTGAATTTCATGCTCGCAAGAATACCTAGGGCATTTTCGCCAAAAGAGCCTTCATTTCGCTAACCGTTTTTGCGTATCTTGGATCGGCTGACAGATTTTTTAGTTCATGCGGATCGTCTTCTACCGCGTACAGCATATTGCCCGATCTTCCGTCATCCCACTCTACGTAATGCCACTTCGAGGTTCGGATCGAACGGCCGAACGATTTCCCGTATACGGTTACGCTGTATGCGGGGCGTTCCCATTTCCCATTCGGTTCTTTCAGAAGAGAGGCAAAACTTGCACCCGATTGACGTTCGGGTTTTGCCAAACCGCAGAGTTCAGCGAGCGTCGGATAAAGATCAAGCAGTTCGACCACGCGTTTGCTTGACTGACCCTTTTGACCGGGAATGGCGACAAGTAGAGGAACCTTGAGGCCAAGCTCGTAAAGAGAATACGCCTTCGACCACTTACCTTTTTCCCCCAGGTGATACCCATGGTCGCCAAAAAAGACAACTATCGTGTTGTCACGCAGTCCGTTCCTGTCCAGGGCTTCGAGAACGCGGCCGACCTGAGCATCCATAAAGCTTGTCGAGGCCCAATAGGCCCGCTTCATTTCGCGCGAGAGGTCAGGCGGCGACGGTCGTCCAATGAATAGATCTGCGTTTCTGGGCGATATCGATATCTCAGGAGCACCGGGCAACGCCTTTGGTGTTGTGCCGAAATCGACGGGCAAAGGGATCTTATCGACGTCGTACATGTCGAAGAACTTTTTCGGGGCCGTCGGCGGTGAGTGAGGCTTAACGAAACCGACCGCCAGGAAGAAAGGCTGAGCCTTATACTTCTCCATGAAATTGATCGCTCTGGTCGCGGCCCGGTAGTCGCCATGATTTTCACCATCACCCTCAAGGACGACGATACGATCGGAATTGGAATCGGCTATGTTTACTCCGGCTGTCTGAGCCTGTGCCTGGGCTGGGTCGGAGTTAGCGGACCGCGTCGGTCTGAAATTTGGATTCCCGCGCTCCGTGATGTTCGGATCCGTCGGCTCACCGCCTTCGGTCCAGGAAACCTGATCGTCGATCCCGCCGTGAAAGATCTTCCCGGTGCGAAGCGTTGCATAGCCATTGTTCTTGAAAAACTGCGGTAGCGTGACGGTCGAAGGGTCAATTCGTCGAAAATAATCGTTATTGTTTAGGACCTTGGTCTCGGTCGGATAGCGGCCTGTAAGGAATGAAGACCGCGACGGATTGCATACGGGATATTGTGTGTAGGCCCGATCGAATCGGGTCGATCGCGTGGCGAGACCGTCGATATTAGGTGTTTTGATACCCTTTACGCCATAGGCACCTAATTCGGGACGAAGGTCATCGGCGATGATAAAAAGCACATTGTACTTGGTTTTTCTCGACGCGGTTTGCGCATGGATAGTAACCGCCTGAACATGCAGAATTGAAAGCATCAGCGACAGGATCAGGCCTAGTACGAGAATCCTTTGTTTTGGTGAGTCCATATTTGCTTCCAAGCTGGAAGTGCGAGATAAACGGTTAACCTAAGGTAAAATCATGATAGTCCTTTTTTTGAAAAAGTTTGAATCCATCAAGGAGTCAGACGACAAGTTACAAAACTATGAAATACAGGACTTTTGGCAGGACCGGCTGGCGGGTAAGTGAGATCGGTTACGGAATGTGGGGAATGGGCGGTTGGACCGGGTCGGACGACGCGCGATCGTTGGAATCGCTCCAGCGTGCCGCCGACCTCGGCTGCAATTTTTTTGACACGGCGTATGTTTACGGAAACGGGCGCAGCGAGAACCTTCTTGGCGACCTCGTCAGGAGTAATCCGGACAAGCGCCTCTATACAGCGACGAAAGTGCCACCTAAAAACCTGCAGTACCCGACCGTCCCCGAATTTACGCTAGAAGAATGTTACCCGCCCGATCATATCGAGGAGTTCCTTCAAAAGAGCCTTCAAAACGCCGGTCTCGAAAGCTTCGACCTGCTCCAGTTACACACGTGGAACGATGACTGGGCCGATGATGACAGTTGGTCGGATATGCTCGACTCTCTAAAGAGCCAAGGCCTGATCCGAGCGGCCGGCATTTCGATCAACCGTTGGGAACCTTGGAATGGCGTGAAAGCTGTACGCAGCGGTAAGATCGATTCAGTTCAGGTTATCTACAATATCTTTGACCAAAACCCCGAAGACCAACTTTTTCCAGCATGTGAAGAGATGAACGTCGCCGTGATCGCACGCGTTCCATTCGACGAGGGAACCCTAACCGGGACAATGACGAAGGAGACAACCTTTCCGGAAGATGACTGGCGGTCGAGATACTTTGCTACCGAGAATCTCATCCCAAGCGTCGAACGCGCGGACGCACTCAAGCCATTAATACCCGAAGGATCTTCCATGCCTGACATGGCTTTGAGATTCATTCTTGGGAATTCGCACGTTAGCACCATCATTCCAGGGATGCGTCAATTGGCCAACGTTGAGAATAATATCGCAGCAAGTGATCGCGGCCGGTTGGAGCCTGCGCTACAGCAAGAATTGCAAGGACACCGTTGGGTGCGAAAGCCGGCACCCTGGTCTGATTAACGAAGAAGCGCCATTACGCTCCACAGCGCGGCAGCCTGACCGTGGAGATCGCCTACGGCACGGGCACGGTCCATGTAGTACTGCACCGAAAACCCTTTGTTCGTTCCCACGCAAACATCGGTTACGTTGGCATTTGCGTCAATGTGCTTCGCAAGGCCGAGCCACGCTTTTCTGGCAGCAGGCCCGTAGATTTTCTTTGGCAGCCATCCTTTCTTCACACCCGTCACAAAAGCAAAGGTGAACATTCCCGTTCCCGAGGTTTCCACCCAAGATTCAGGATGGTCGATCAATTGTCGCCAAAGGCCGTCGTCGCTTTGATACTTTAGGAGTGACTCCATCATCAGGTTATAACCTTTGACGATCCGCGGCCTCAGCGGGTGATCCTTTGGGAGTGAAAGCAACAATTCCGTCATTCCCGCTGCTTGCCAGCCATTGCCGCGACTCCAGTAAAATTGAGCGTCCGGTGCGTGATAGAAGAGGCCATTGGGCTGCTGAAGTTTATCGAGATACGCAACCATCGTCTTTGCGGCACGCTCGAGATAACTCTTTTCACCCGTTGCCCGATAGGCCTGCGTTTGGACCGCGGTGATCATATACATATCGTCGATCCAGTAACGGGCCTCGGCAGTAATACCGTCATCGGTTGTCTTTTCCCACTGGCGGTCGGCAAACCCCTGACCGAAACCCAGATACCTCTTGTCCTTCGATTGCAAATAGATCTCGAGCGGAACGATGCCGATAACCCGATAATCGACGTGTGCCTGCGACGAGATATTCTTGCCGCCTTCGGCGGTAAGAAAGCGATCGAATTTGCTCGCGAGACGCGACTGCAGATCTTTGTCCTTCAACAATCTTGCGGTGCTCAGAGCTCCGTACCAAGCACAGGCTTCCGGATAGATCAGGTATTGACGCTTGCCGCTTTGAAATTCAAAATCGCGTTTTGCCCAATTCTCCGCAAGGCGTTTGCCAACATCGCTCGGCGATGAGCCCGCGGGCCAATTGCCAAAAAGATCACCCTGGCCGAGAGCAGGCGTCGCCGCATTGATGCAGAATACGGCTATAAGCAGAAGGAATAGGTTAGTTCTTGTAGGTTTCATGATCGATCTGTTGAGAGCAGCCCTCAGACCGTTCTTTTCCCAGTAGCTGCACGTGGCGGTGCTGTTGACTTTCGCTCGATAAGGTAAGTTGGAATGCGAATCTCGACTCCTTGCTGGTGCGGCTTATCCATTGTAAGAGCGAGGGCCTCAAAGGCAAGTCGCCCGATCTCAGACCTGGGCGAGCAGACGGTCGTCAGCGCAGGTTCGGCGAGACTTGCGAATGCAATGTCGTCAAAGCCTACGATCGAAATGTCCTTCGGTATCCGTAAGCCGGCGGACTTGAATTCCTGCATAGCGCCAAGCGCCATTAGATCATTTGCAACAACGATCGCCGTCGGCAGTTCAGGTTCCGACAATATCTGATGCGCCGCATGTCTTCCACCCTCGAAACGAAAATCTCCTTCATAGATCTTTACTTCGGATGCAGACGGAAAATGCCTCTTCATCGCATCTATAAATGCCCGCTCTCTCACGCCGGCCGAATGTATCTCGTGCGAGCCCGCGACGTGAACGATCCTTCGGTGGCCCATCGAAACGAGATGATCGACCGCCTCTTCAATTCCTACGGCATAGTCAAGGATGATATTGCTCATCTTTTCGCCTACGACCCCCAGATCGTGAAAGACGACACTTGTTTTCTTGTTCTTGAATTCCTTGATCAACGTGCGATCGAACTCGGCGATCATAAGAATGATGCCCGCGACTTTCATCTGCAGCAGCCGCCTTACATATTCAATGGCACGCTCGGTCTGGTAATTGGTGTTTAGCAGGAGAAGGTGAAACCCCGCCGCGAAAACCGCAGCCTCGATGCTCTTTATGATCTCAGGAAAGAATGGATTTGAAATGTCCGAGACGAGTAGTCCGATCATCTTACTGCGGCCGAGCGCGAGCATCTGAGCGTGAGCATTCGGATGATAATTGAACTTCTTGATCGCGAGCTGTACCCTTTCACGCGTCTCATCGCTCACATACTTTGTCTTGTTAATCACATGTGAAACCGTCGCGGTCGAAACGCCGGCTTCCTGAGCGATGTCTTTTATTCGCATGAGCTTAAGGCAGACCCAACAATTCTAACCGAACGGTCTCTGCGAACCCAAAAGTCAGTTAATGCAAACCTAAAAATCGAAGTCATCGATGTTGTCCTTGTTAAAGATATATGGCTTGCCGAGTCGGACCTCTTCTCCGACCACTTCGATCTCGTTCAGTCGTCCGGCTTTGATCTTAGGATCTCCGGTCTTAAAGGAGCCGTTGCTTAGGCTGTTTGCCACGAATACGGTTAGGTACCCGAGGTCGCCCGTGTTCCAAAGAACAATATGGTCGATTATGCCGTCCTTGACGTATGGCTTGCACATGTTTGGCAGCGACAGGCCGGTCACCTTGACATCCGTTCGGCCCGATTGCTTTACCGCTTCAGCGATCCCAGGGACGGCTGGAGCAGCGATTCCCATTACAAGTTTCACCTTGGGATACACCTTAAGAATGTTCTGGGTTTCGGCAAATGCTTTGTCCCGGTCGCCGTCGCTCGGTTGAATAGCGACTACCTCCATTTCAGGATACTTTTCGGCAAGCCGCTGCCGGATGAACTTTATCCATTCGTTCTGGTTAGCCGCACTCAGGCTGGCCGTCACGATCGCAAACTCGCCTTTGCCGCCCATGATCCGCGCGGCTTCGTCAGTAAGCGTTTCTCCGATACCCTGAGGGGTCGCCTGATTGATCAAAAAGTCGCGTGCGTCCTTTTCCGAATCAGCGTCCCAGGTAATAACTTTTATTCCCTTGTCGCGCGCTTTCCTCAGAACGGTCGAAATGGCCTCTTTATTCTCGACACTTACAGCGATCGCGTCGACACCGCGCGTGATCCACGCTTCTACAACCTCATTTTGCTTCGCCGGATCTAAATCGGTCGGCCCATCCCAAAGCAGTTCGGCGCCAACCTCTTTCGCCGCTTCCTCAGCACCTTTTCGGCAGCTAATAAAATATGGATCGCCCTTCGCCTTAGGCATCATGGCGATGACATTTTTCTTGCCTGTTACCGATGCGTCCTGACTTTGCACCGAGGGTTGAGCGGCCCCCTGCTCTTTGATGGAACGCACGAGCATCCAATTGCTTACCGCCACAATGACGGCGGCTAGAAGGATCACACCACTCAGCACACCGATCTGCCAATTCTTCACTTCAAATTCCTCCTGCGAAACTGTTCTCCGAGAAATGCCTATGCGGGAAAGGCGGTCAATCAGGATCGTTAAGATCAATAGGACTCCAGTTAGAATACCGGCCAACTCTGTTGGCTGCCCGCTAATTCGGAGACCGTTCTGTAATATGACTATGGCAAGCAGCCCAAGTATCGTTCCAAGAACAGTTCCTCGGCCCCCAAATATAGAAGCTCCGCCCAGAACGACGGCGGCGATAGCAGTTAGCTCATATCCGGTTCCCGCGTCGGATTTTGCCTGACCAAGGTGAGCTACGTAGATCACAGCAGCGAGGCTCGACAGCAACCCCGACACGCAATACGTGAAATTCAGCCGTCGCCGAACCTTGATCCCGGCGTAGCGTGAGCCCTCCTGTGAAAACCCGATAGCATAATAGCTGCGGCCGAACGTTGTTCTATGAAGCCACCACCAAAAGAAAAATATGATCGGAATAAAAATAAACAGTTGCATCGGCACGACACCGCCGACATATCCCTGTCCCAGAAATAGAAACGAAGGCGAGAATCCCGAATAGTTGTCGATCCCGCGTGTGAGACCCTCCGCGATGCCCCGAAACAGAGAAAATGTACCCAATGTGACGATCAGTGGTGGGGCCTTAAGCCTAGCGATCATCGCTGCGTTCAGGGCGCCTCCCAGAAGGCCGATCATGAGCGTTATCCCGATCGCAATAGGTATCGGCACGCCTGCGTCGCGCCATAACCCTCCCAAAACTACAGCCGACAGCCCCATCATCGCGCCGACCGAAAGATCGATCCCGCCCGTGATGATAATGGGCGTCATCGCCAACGCTAGAAGGCCGATCTCAACACTCAAGCGACTGATCTCAAATACGTTGCCGGTAGTTGCGAAGTTGTTTCCGGCCAAAGCAAAGACAAGGCACTCCACAACAATTACAATGAGCAGGATCCACTCATTGTTCGGAAACAACCGCTCGATCCAGCCCTGTTCGGTCCTAAGCGGGGCTTGTGCCTGTGAGATCGCTTCTTCCATTTCTTTCAAGGCGCCCAAGTGCCACGTCGGATGCCAAAGCTGCCAAAATGATCGCCCCCTGAATCGCCTTTTCCCAAAAGGGATTTACACCGATAAATGTCAATGCAGTTCCGATGGTCCCGAGCAGTGCAACGCCGATCAAGGTGCCGATCATTGTTCCGCGGCCGCCCGTAATAGCGGCGCCGCCGACGACCACGGCCGCAATAGCCTTCAATTCAAGGCCAACTCCAGAATTCCCCGGAATTGAAGAAAATCGTATCGAGTTAAGCAGAGCGGCAATCCCGACGAGACTCCCCATAATGACGAAAACCCAAAACACAACCTTGGGTGGATCGATACCTGCAAGCCTGGCAGCCTCGGCATCCGATCCTACGGCATACAAGCGCCTTCCCAGGACAAGATTCCTAAGTGACCAAGCGAATCCTGCGAACAAGACAAGTGAGATCACAACGACTGTGATCTCGCCGGCCCGTTGGCCGAGGCCGAACCATTGAAAGGTCTCGGGGAGGTCTTGAACCCACGCGCCTTCAGTGGTCCATCGAAGGGCGTCCCGCCAGATAACCAACATCGCCAAAGTCACTATGATCGACGGAAGACGCAGCCGGCCTATGAGTGTGCCGTTGAGTGCTCCCAAAAACGCGCCCGTGAACATGACGGCAACAAAAACAACCGGCATCGGCATTCCCGTCTTGGCTAGAACGCCCGCAGCCACACTGCAAACGGCGAACTGCGACCCTACGGATATATCGATCTGTCCGATAAGGATCACCAGTGTCATGCCGGTCGCGACCAACAGCGTCGGCACATTATTAATGACGAGATCTCGGAGATTACCGGGAGCGAAGAACGAAGGCGCGATAATACCGACGATAAGCAACAGAACGCCTAGTGCTGCTGCGGCAGATATTTCACGTTTGTAGCGTTCGGTGTTCGCCATAGATCAATGTCCGAGAGCTAAGGAAAGGATCCGGTCCTGTGTCGCATCCGCCTGGTCTAGGATCTCGACTATGGTTCCGCCGCTCATTACCGCGATCCGGTCACTCATACCGAGGATCTCGGACAAGTCCGAAGAGATCATTAAGATCGCGACGCCTTGTTCAGCAAGCGCCATCATCAATTCGTGGATCTCGGCCTTGGCGCCGACATCGACACCTTGAGTCGGCTCGTCAAGGATCAAAACGGACGGCTGGGTGACGAGCCATCTGCTTAGCGCGACCTTTTGCTGATTTCCGCCTGAAAGTGTTGAGACGGCGTTGTATATCGCCGGAGTTTTGACGCCCAGCCGGCGTGTGTACTCTGCCGCGATCTCCTTCTCTTTGCCAAAGTCCATACCCGTGAGGTGCGAGAGATGTTTTAGCGATGCGAGCGTAATGTTGGCGCTGATCGGAAAATCCAAGATCACCCCGTGACGGCGGCGATCCTCAGGCAGATATGCGATGCCGTATTCAATGGCTTCCGACGGATGATCAATGCTGATCGGGGCACCCCGAAGATGTATCTCACCCGCATCGGGTGCGACAAGGCCAAAGATCGTTTTGGCAAGCTCTGTCCGTCCGGCCCCGACAAGCCCGGCAACGCCGACGATCTCGCCCGCGCGAATCGTTAAATCGATACTTCGAATACCGGCGGCCCGAGATCCGAACCCGCGGAGCTCAAACACTGCCTCGCCGCGATCGACCTCACGCTTCGGGAACACGGCTGAAAGTTCGCGGCCCACCATTAGTCGAATGAGTTGATCACTTGATACTTCGTTCATTTCATGCGTTTCGATCGTCTGGCCGTCCCGTAGAACGGTCACGCGGTCAGCGATAGCCGGTAGCTCCTCGAGCCGGTGCGAGATGTAGATCATCCCGACGCCAGCGGAGCGAAGTTGGCGAATGACATGAAACAGATTCTGTGTATCTTCCTCGGAAAGCGACGCGGTCGGTTCGTCGAAGATCAGAACCCGGGCACTTGCCCCAAGTGCACGCGCGATCTCAACCAACTGCTGCTGAGGCATTGAAAGTTCGGCGGCGATCTGTTCTGGATCGATACGAGCGCCTACAGACGCTAGAAGTTCCTTTGCCCGCTGTCGGCGCTTTGGCCAGTTGACAACCCCAAAGGTGCCGGAGATTTCCTGCCCGATGGCGATATTTTCGGCAACGGTCAACTCCGGAAACAACGCGGGCTGCTGGTAAATGGCTGCGATTCCCAGTGTCTTGGAGATACTGGGGGAATTCTCGACTATCTTTGAGCCGTCAAGCGTAATCTCGCCTGAGTCAGGAATGACTGCTCCTGTGAAGATCCTAATGAGCGTAGACTTGCCCGCACCGTTCTCGCCAATCAAAGCGTGAACTTCTCCAGTTCGAAGTTCGAACGACGCGTCACGCAACGCGTGCACGCCGGCATAGGATTTTGTGATGTCTACAGCCTTGAGCAGCGGCTCCATATTATTGATCCTTGATAACGATCACATACAGCTTGCCAGGGCCGTGCACGCCGATGGCGAGAGTCAATTCAATATCCGAGGTCCTTGATGCACCGGTAATGAATGTGATCGTCCGGTGGGCATCAGTATCTGCCAGCTCCAATATTTCCGCCATCGACCCTCGGATCGATCGTGCCGGCAAAACACATATGTGTACAGGGGGTACGAGCGAAACAAGGCGATGACGTTCGGCTCCTGATTCGAGTACTAGCGTTCCGGTTTCCGCGATCGCCGATTGGGCACTCGTGATTCCAATCTCTGACGAAAACAGCTCCTCCCGCGATGCATCTTCTATCGCCTCGATCCCGGCAACCTTTACGATCCGACGCACAAGTTCGGAGTCCGAAATCGCGATCTTCGTTGCCGAGAGGTCTTTGACGATAGCGACAAGTCGATCGGCCGCTTCGTACTCGCTTTCGACAATGTCACACTTTGCGCCGACCAGCTCGAGGCTTTCCATAAAGGCATCAAGCACGACAATAGAGTCACCGCTCAAGGCCGAACTCGGCTCGGGCGGGTTGAGAGGTTCGTGACGACTTGCATCAAAAGGCATGCTCGCCGCGAGATTTTCACGGATCGAAGCAAAGATCGATGACCTTGCGTCTGCAGATGCGCTATTCGACATCACTTTTCTTTGTCCCGCCACATTTCCCTAAAGGACTTCGAAGCCACCACGGGTGCATCGCGCCATGCGGTCCATGCGCCTAGCGGCGGAACCAGCCGCGAGATCAAACTTCCGACCTTTCCGATCTTTCCATCCCGAGCGACGAACGTCTGCATGGTCCTCGCCACTCGCATACTAAATGAGTACATTCCGCTTCGAGACCACATTCGGGAATACGCACGGAATGCTATGCTCTCCCCCAGCTTTCGAGTTGGCCGCTCATTTGGGCCGGTCGCGCTCCCGTCTACGATCTCGGCCCGAAGGTGCAGCAGAAGTTCTGGTATATCGATCTTCACGGGGCAAACGTCGCGGCACGCCCCGCACAGACTCGACGCGTAGGGAAGTTGCTTCGACTTCGACAGCCCAAAAAGTTGCGGCGTGATAACGGCGCCGATCGGCCCTGGATATACCGAGCCGTATGCGTGTCCGCCTACTTGCTGATAGACCGGACATGCATTGAGGCAGGCTCCGCATCTGATGCACGCCAAGCTCTGTCGTGTTACAGGATGGGCAAGCATCCGAGATCGCCTGTTGTCCAACATCACGATATGAAGTTCGTCCGGACCGATATCATTGGCGTCCTTTTTAGTGCCCGTGATCAGCGATTGATACGCGGTAAGACGCTGACCCGTGCCGGAACGCGGCAGCAGCTTCAGGAACACGTCGAGGTCAGCAAATTTTGGTATGACCTTCTCGATTCCCATGACCGCGATATGTGTCTTCGTCAGGCTCGTCGTCAACCGGATGTTGCCTTCGTTTTCAAGGATCAGGATCGTCCCGGTCTCGGCAATGGCAAAATTAACGCCGCTTATCCCGACTTGCGCCTGGGCAAAACGTTCCCGAAGGATCTTGCGTGCCGTCTGCGTCAGCACATCAACGTTCTCGGTCTTTTCAATGCCGACCTTTTCGACGAAAAGGTCCGCGATCTGCTTCTTCGTCTTATGGATCGCCGGCACCACAATATGTGAAGGCGTCTCGCCCGCAAGCTGAATTATCCACTCGCCGAGATCCGTTTCGACCGGTTCGATCCCGCATTTTTCCAGCGCTTCGTTGAGGTGGATCTCCTCGCCAGTCATGCTCTTTGCCTTGACGACCATTCGAGCGTTCTTCGCTCTGACGAGTTCGACAATGATCTCGCACGCCTCGTTGCCGTCTAGGGCCCAGTGAACCGTCGCTCCCGCCTTTTCTGCGTTTTCCGTGAATCGCTCCAGATGCTCATCCAGATGGAGCATCGTATTTTCCTTGATCGCCCTCGCTCGCTCACGTAGGCCTTCCCAATCATCAACCGACGCGATCGCGTTGCGGCGACGAACGACAAAACTGTCTGCGAGATTTCGCAACGCGATATGCAGAACCGGGTCAGCAAGTGCCGCACGAGCGTTCTGATCAAATGTTTCCGGCGTTCTATTGATATCACTCATTCCTGAGAAGCCAATATTTCCGCGAGGTGCTTTGTTTGAACTTTCGAGCCTATTCGGGACAAGCGACCGCCGATCTGCATGAGACAGCTTGCATCGCACGCAACGACCGTGTCGGCACCGCTCTGTTCGATCATTTCGATCTTGTTGTCCAAAATGCCAGCAGAGATCTCGGGATATTTCACGGAGAAGGTCCCGCCAAAACCGCAGCAGACATCCGCGTTCTCCATTTCTACGAACTCGATCCCTTTGACCTTTTTCAGCAGACGTCGGGGCTCGGCGTATATGCCGAGATCTCGTAATCCATGGCAGGCGTCGTGCCATGTCGCTTTACAATTTGAAATTGCGCCGACATCGTCGATACCAAGTACATTGACCAGAAAACTACCTAGTTCATGAGTCTTTGCTGCGACACTATTCGCACGTTCCTGCCACTCGGGTTCATCCGGAAAAAGCTCGTGAAAATGCTTTACCATCGCCGTGCAAGAACCTGAAGGGCTGACTATCGCTTCTGTTTCGGGGTTTCGAAATATCTCGATAAATCGCTTCGCGAATTTCCGGGCTCCTTTCCGGTAACCGGTGTTGAACGCCGGCTGTCCGCAACAGGTCTGACGATCGTCAAATGTCACTTCACACCCTGCACGTCGGAGCACCTCGACCGTTGCCATGCCGACATTTGGACAGAACTGATCAACGAGACACGTTACAAAGAGAGCAACCTTCATTTTGCGCCGACCTGCTGTGCCGATCGGGTTCGGAATAGTTCCTCTATCGCGAGGTATCGAACTTCCGCTTCTGCTAGATCTTGGACAGTGTGTGGAGTGAATTTCTCGAACTCGATCTTCGAGGCGGCGTAACCTCGCGCGTCAGAAAGCGACTCGAAACGTCCCGACGCAATCGCTTGGACAAGTGCGTTTCCTATGACCGTTGCCTCGATCAGGCCCGAACGAACAGGCAATCCGGTTGCGTTCGCCGTCATTTGGTTAAGATACCGGTTTCGGCCGCCGCCTCCGAGGATCTCAATACATGCAAGGCTAGAGCTCGTTAACGACTCGATGGATCGTAGGACCGAAGCGTATCTAAACGCGAGCGAATCAAAAACGATCTTCGTGATCATCGCGGGATCACTTTCGATGTGTTGTCCGGTTTCCGAAAGCTGCGTGTTGATGGCTTCGAGCATGCTCGCCGGATTAAGAAATCTCTCGTCGTCAGAAAAAATAAAACCAGGGTAGCCCTTGATCGCTGCCGCATCCCCGATCAGGGCTTCGTATTCGACTGAGTTTCCGGCATTCTGCCATTCCCTTCGGCACGATTCAAAGATCCATAGACCCATCACGTTCTTAAGGAACCGGAACGAGCCACATGCCCCACCCTCATTCGTGAAATTGAGCTGCAATGCCTCATGCGTGATTAGCGGGGTAGTTCGTTCGACGCCTATCAGCGACCAAGTGCCGGAGGAAATGTAAGCCGTTCCTTCGGTCAATGGTGCCGCGGCGACCGCACTCGCAGTATCGTGAGTTGCCGGTGCTATGACCTCAACATCATTAAGGCCCGTCTCCTGAACAATTTTTGGGAGCAGCGGTCCGAGCCGCGTACCAGCCGGGACGATGTCCTGTAGAAGCCGACGCGGAAGACCCAGTCGACCGATGAGATCCCCATCCCACACACCGGCGCCAGCACCTACCATCTGCGTCGTTGTCGCATTTGTATACTCGGCCACGGCCGTTCCGGTCAGCATGTAGTTAACGAGATCCGGAAGCAGCAAAAGCATTGATGGACTTTCATCGTCGTCCGAATACAACTGATACAGCGTGTTGAATTTTTGAAACTGAATGCCCGTCTTTTCGAAAATCTCATCACGAGGAACAATTGCGAATACCCGCGTCATGGTGTCATGGGTGCGGGAGTCGCGGTAACAGATGGGGTCTCCAACAAGCTTGCCATTAGCATCAATCAGACCATAATCAACTCCCCAACTATCGACTCCGATGCTAGTGATCTGCCTACCAAGGTCTGAAGCTTTCATCCCCGCCAGACCCAAGCCGGTCTTGAGGTCAGCAAAGATCAATTGGAAATTCCAGCGAAGGAACTGACCATCGAAATACGGTGGATAACGAAACCGATGAATCTCCTCGAGGAAGAATTCGTCTGGGTCGAACCCTACCAGGAAAACGCGCCCGCTTCCGGCCCCAAGGTCGACAGCGATGTAGAGTGGACCGTTCATCGATGTTATCGGCTCGGACCGTCTAAAGGTTGATCAAACGATCACACAATTCCTACAGAAATGCGTTTTGTAGCCGGTCGTTCGTTGTCCTTCCTCTTTCTGTACCCGCTTGCACGATAAACTGAGATCGGATCGATAGCTCCGCCGTCACGCTTTCGGGCAGCGGCCAATATCGGAGAGACATCTGTCGTGAAAGCTTCCTTAAGTGTGGCGAGTGCTGCGATAGGATCGCAAGTGTTTTGTGTCTCTTCCAACTTTGCTCGGTCGACGATAAGGGCTTGAACATACGCCCGCGAAACCTCAACCGCGCTCATCACAAGCGACTCGATCGGGTCAGTCACATTGTTTGACTGGTCAAGCATATACGACGGGTCAAAGCCGTTCGTGTTATTTCTCTCCGCGTCAACGAGTTCATTGAATATCAGAAAAAGCTGGAAAGGTTTGACCGAACCCGCATCGAGGTCGTCGTCACCATACTTGCTGTCATTAAAGTGAAATCCTCCCAGCTTGCCGAACTGGATAAGGCGAGAGACGATCTGCTCAATGTTGACATTAGGAGCGTGGTGCCCAAGGTCAACAAGGCAAGCCGCCTTTTTGCCCAACTCGCGGGCGCAATAGTAGCTCGTACCCCAGTCGCTGATGACGGTAGAGTAGAACGCCGGTTCGTACATCTTATGCTCGATGAACAAGCGCCAATCGTCCGGTACCGCTTCATAGATCTCACGCATCGAGTCTAGATACAGCTCTAACGAACGTTTGAAATTCGACTGCCCGGCAAAATTGCTTCCGTCGCCTACCCAAACCGTGAGCGCCTTCGAACCGAGGGCTTGTCCGATCTTGATGCAATCGATATTATGTTCGATCGCCTGCCGACGAACGCAGCGATCGACATGGGACAGCGAACCGAACTTGTAGGAAACCACCGCATCCGGCTGATCCTGGAAAGTATTCGAATTCATAGCGTCGAACACCAGCCCCAGCCGTTCCGCTGCCGTCGTAAGCTCGCAGATGTCGTCCGGCTTGTCCCACGGAATGTGCAGCGATACAGACGGGGTTATTCGAACGAGCTTGTTTATTGTCGAGCAATCTTCGAGCTTTTCGTAAATTCCACGAGGTTCGCCCGGCCCGGGAAATCTTGCGAAACGGGTGCCGCCCGTTCCCACACCCCATGACGGGATCGCCACCTGCAGGCCGCGCGCTTTTTCGATGATCCTCTCAATCTCAATGCCACGACGGCCAAGCTGTCGGTCGAGATGATCGAGGTCCTCAGCGAGCGCCGTCTCACTTAGCACGTTTTGCTCGGCGATAAAACCCGATTCGATCTCAAAATTTACCGGCATCGTTTATCTCCCGAAAGGGCGCCAACTCAGACGTTACCGCATGAAACCGTCCTGTAAACCACCATCCACTGGAATAATGTGTCCGGTAGTTTTTTCGAGCCGTTTGGAAAGCAAGAGAAAGATGGCCTCAGCCTGATCAGACGGTTCTATCGGTATTTGCGTAAGCGAGCGCTTAGCGTAGAAATTCGATAACTTCTCAGTCAACCCGTCGGTCTCCTCAGACTCGTCAAACGGAATCTCATATTTCGCTAGGGACGCGATCACGCGATCGCGTGGGAACATGGTACTGCCTTTTACAACAGTTGCCGGAGCTACCGCATTGACCCTTACCAGCGGCGACATTTCGACCGCCAACTCGCGTACGAGGTGGTTGGCTGCGGCTTTGCTGGTATCATATGCGAGACTACCTTTTTTCGCCACCACCGCGTTAGCACTCGTCGTCAAAATGATATTTCCTTTCAATCCCTGCTTCTTAAGTATTTGGTTCGCCTCATCGGCAACAATGTAGGCTCCCTTAACATTGATCCCGAAGGTGAAATCCCACATTTGATCGTCGATGTGTCCGGTTTTGTCCGGTGGAACAAATACTCCAGCGGTAACAATAACCGCATCAATCCCGCCAAAGGCAAGGATCACTTGCTCGAACATTCTCGCCACTGATTCGCGGTCGGTCATATCACAGCCGAGCCCTATGGAAACCCCGCAATTTGAAATGCCGGTCCCGGCAACGCCGATGCCCGCACCGTACTTTGCAATGATCTCGTCTGCAGTTGCCTTAGCGGCCGCCTCATCCTTATCGACGCACACGACGTGGGCTCCTTCTTTGACAATGCGATGGGCAGTTTCTTTTCCGATACCAGCTCCGGCACCTATGATCACGTGGATCTGACGGTCGAGTTCCTTTTCGGGCGGCATCCGTTGAAGTTTTGCTTCCTCAAGCGGCCAGTATTCAATGTCGAACGCCTCCTGCTGATCCATCGCCTCGTATTCGTCGATGGCTTCGGCACCTCGCATTACCTCTATCGCACAGTTGTAGAATTCCGCGGTCACGCGTGATTCACTCTTGTTCTTGCCCCAAGCGATCATACCGAGGCCTGGAATAAGCACAACAGTCGGATTCGGATCCCGCATCGTCGGTGAGTCATCGCGTTTGCAACGGTTGTAGTAGTCTTCGTAGTCTTTGCGATACTGTTCGAGTCCGTCTGAGATACCCGCCTTCAAGCTTTCAATATCTCCCGTTTCCGGATTCCAATTGACGAATAACGGTTTGATCTTAGTCCGCAAAAAATGGTCCGGACAGGATGTCCCAAGCTCCGCGAGCCTCGGACCATCGACACTATTCACGAATCGGAGCATCTTGACGTCGTCCTGAACCGTCCCGACAAATCGCCTGTTTTCCGAAACCCGCCCGCGAACGAAGGGAATTATTTCGGTTTGGAAAGCTTCACGCGTCGCATCGTCGAGCGGTTTATACTTCGGCCCCCCAAAAGTAGCTTCGCCCTTGTCGTGTCCTTCGATGTACTGGGCCGCGCGGTCAATTATCTCGAGCGCGGTTTCGTAGCAGGTCTTGTCATCGTTGTCCCACGAAGACATGCCGTGATGGCCGAGCAGTATGCCTTTCGCATTCGGATTGTCGTTGATTAGTTGTTCGATCTTTAGGCCGATGTCGAACCCCGGGCGCTGCCAGGGGATATAAATAACATCATCTCCGTAGATATCCTTCGTCAGTCTTTCCTGGTTTACCGATGCCGCGATAGCGATCACTGAGTTCGGGTGGAGATGATCGACATGCTTAAAGGGTACGAGCGTGTGAAGCGGCGTATCGATGGAGCAGGCGCGCGGATTGAGGTTGTACACGCAATGCGAGTACATCGGGTACATCGCGTCTTCGATCTCTGACTTTGGACCGCTGGCCGGGTGATTCTCATATAACGGCCTCATCGCCCTCACCTTTTCCAAATAGAGCGATGCGAATCCGTCGCGTTTGGCGGTACGGAGGTCACCGCCCGAGCCTTTTAGCCAAAGAACCTCAACGTCCTCTCGGGTCAACGGATCTTTTTCCAGAAGCTTAGACGAGGTATTGCCGCCGCCGGTATTCGTAAGAGTGAGGTCATCGCCGAGGCGGTTCGACCTATAAACGAGCCGATCGACTCCCTCGAGCTTGTCGGCGTCCTCATCACGCCACAAATACTTAACGAACTTAAAACGCAATTCTGAAGCTGCTGGATTACTCATTGCTTATGACGGCCGCACTGAAAAAAAGCTAAGCGGATCGAAAAGTCCATCGGAAAGAACATAAAAACGAAGGTAAATAGTGGTGACTGGATAAATTCCGCTAAGCAAAATGGAAAACCGCTTAACTACTGTAATAATCGGAGGTTATCAATTTTTGTTCAGAAACGCAACCAAGACAAATCGGCGGCCAAATCTATTATTTTTACGATAGTTCGGAAGCTCCATTCCCGACGGTTACCTTGTACAGTTCAGGCGCGATCCCGGTTTCATCTTGATACTCACGAGCGACGCCTGCGATGAATTCCTCCTGCGCGTCCGGCACCATAAGGTTGATAGTGCAGCCGCCGAAACCGCCGCCCATCATCCTTGATCCCAATATACCTGGTTGCCGATGAGCTATCGAAACCATCCTATCCAATTCCGGGCAGGACACCTCAAAGTCGTCTCGAAGGCTCTCGTGTGAGCCGTCCATTAGTTCACCTAATTCCAGAAGGGCGCCAGATCTGAGAGCCAAGACCGCGGCAAGAACACGAGCATTCTCGGTCACGACGTGTCTTGCGCGTTTATTCAGAACAGCCGGAATGTCCGATGGGAGATTTCCTACGTCGGCCAAGGAAACATCGCGAAGCGAGAGCTTGCCAAATATCGCTGCCGCCTTTTCGCACTCAGCGCGACGTTTGTTGTATTCACCCTCAGCAAGATCATGTTTCGTTTTGGTGTTGCAAACTACGAGGCCAGCGTGCCCGAGCGGTATTGGGGACCACTCGAGGCTTCGACAATCGAGGAAGAGAGCGCGTCCTGCTTGCCCGTGTACGGATACGAATTGGTCCATGATCCCGCTCATGACGCCCCCGTGTGTATGTTCCGCCACTTGGCCGATCTTCGCGAGTTCCATTCGGTCGATCGTATGACCGGCGATGCCGGCGAGAGCAGATCCAACCGAGACCTCGAGAGCCGCAGACGAACTCAATCCGGCTCCGAGTGGAATATCGCTGGCGATCAATAGATCGGCTCCGGGCAATCGGTACCCGGACAACTCTAGGCTAAGAGCAACCCCCTGGATGTACTTACCCCAATCGTTCCGTGGCTGAGTTTCACGATCATCAAGGTCGACGGAGATCCGGCCTTCGAGATCCACCGACTCTGCGATCACGGTACGGTCCACACGAGGCGAGGCGGCGACAAACGTAGCCTTGTCGATGGCCGCGGGAAGAACATAACCCTCGTTATAGTCCGTGTGTTCGCCGATCAGATTGATTCGGCCCGGAGCGCGAAAAATTCTCGGAGCGATGCCATGCTCATCGATGAACCGTGTTCTTAATTGCTCCAAATCGATCACTTGCCAAACTAAATATGCAGGTAGTGCTTTTCATTCATCTCGCGAAGGCGCGCAGCCGCGGCTTCGGGTGTGATGTCGCGTTGGGGTCCGCCGAGTATTTCAAATCCTACGAGGAACTTTCTCACGGTAGCTGACCTCAGCAGTGGGGGATAAAAATGGGCGTGCAGGTGCGCGTGTTGATTCTCTTTGCCATCCGTAGGTGCCTGGTGAAATCCCATTGAGTAGGGAAAGGGCGTGAGGAAAAGGTTGTCGTAGCGGATCGTGACAACCTTTAGGATGTCGGCCAAGGAATCGCGTTCTGCATCGGCGAGTTTGTCGATCGAGATCTTATGTTCTTTTGATAGGACCATCACCTCGAACGGATAGACGGCCCAGAAGGGCACGACTGCAAGAAAATGGTCGTTTTCGCATACCACCCTTTCGCCCGAGTTTGTCTCCATCGCTGAATAATCGCACAGCAAACAGGAGTTGTTTTTCGACGCATACTCACCGAGCGATCTCAGTTCCTTTGCGGGTTCGTTGGGAATACTTTCGCTTCCCCAGATCTGGCAATGCGGGTGCGGGTTGCTGGCGCCCATCATTTCACCACGGTTTTCAAAGATCTGAACATGACGGATCGATGGCTCCGACGCGAGGTCGGCGTATTGGTTCGCCCATTCGTCTACAATGAGCCGAATGTCGGGGGCCTGCATGCGAGGCAGCGTCATGGAGTGGTTTGGGGAGAAACAGACAACCCGGCAAATACCCCGTTCCGCCTCGGCGAGCAAAAGGTTTCCTGAATCGACATGACCAAACGGAATGTCGCACTGCAGCGCGGGGAAATCGTTGTCGAAAACAAAGACATCTGGATAATGTGGATTTGCCTTACCTTCGGCGCGACGGTTGCCGGGGCAGAGATAACAATCGGGATCATACGTTGAAAGTTCAGGCCGACCCGGCAGTTCAACCTGCCCTTGCCACGGTCGCTTGGTTCGATGCGGTGAAACGATGACCCATTCGCCTGTTAGGGGATTGAGCCTACGATGGGCGTGTTCGTTGAGATCGAGCATCTATCGTTTACCCGCAGTCGGATCCGGCCAGGAGTCGGTTCTGAATGGCGCCGCGGGAAGTCCCGAATCATTAGTAAGGTTTGGGTGCTTAGGATTGCTGTTAAAAGCATAACGAACGGCAATCGGCGCGGCGACCGCCGGTGACCAGACTTCGACCTTATCCTTGCCGACGATCTTCGCTTCGGCCCACACCCATTTCTTGTCGGCACCGGCAACAGCAAACTCATCCAGACGGTCGCCGTCACGTATCTTTAAGCCGGAGCCCGAGTTATCAAATGTAAGCAGCATCTTCGTGCCTTTAGCCTCTGCCCTTCTTAACGCAGGTGAGTCGGACAAGGATTTCCCGTACGCTTGTCTCATCGCCCAACGGAACATCCTTAGGCCGACGTCCAACTTGTTTCTTGGGTGGATATCATTTGCCTCACCGATATCGAGCGTAACGATCAAGCCCGTATTTGGCATGGACAAGGCCGTCCGGCGTTGGGCATCGCGGAGAAAACTCCATGGAGCCTCTTCCGGTTCGGCCTTGACGGCCCGATAGTTTGGCAATTGCACAATTCCGAATGGAAAATCGCCAGTCCTCCATCGTTCGCGCCACGCACGGATCATCGTTGAAAGCAGGATGTTGTACTGCTCCGCACGGGCCTCGTTCGATTCGCCCTGATACCACACGGCCCCCTTTATCGCGAACGGCATTAGCGGGGCGATCATCCCGTCGTAGATCGCAGAGGCTATTCGATATTCGCGCAGCGAGTCGGGAACGGCGGGCGAAGGTGATGGCCTTACACCGGCGGCTTTTTGCTTATCCGAATCCTCGCGCCATTTCTTTATCGCAGCGTCATATTCGACTCGGACACGCGGACGTTCTTCGTCCCAGATCTTTGTTCGCTCGACTGTCGCTTTCAGGTCCGGACTCGCGAGAAGATACTCAGTCGGCGTCCATGCTTCTGCCTGCGATCCTCCATACGACGAATTGATCAAACCGATCGGCACCTTGAGTTCCTTCTCAAGCTCGACTCCAAAATAATATCCGGCGGCGGAGAACTCCCTTACTGACTCAGGACTGCAGGCGGCCCATTCGCCGAGTTTGCCTGAACGCTTTTTGAAGGCGACTTCTCGGCTAACATTGAAAAGCCGAATATTCGGATGATTTGCGGCCGCCTGAACCGCTTCGCCGTTGTCTGTCTCGCGAAGTAGCCGCTGCATGTTGGACTGGCCGGCGACGAGCCATACCTCACCAACAAGAATATCCCCGAGAACGATTTTGTTCTTCCCAGCGATCGTCATCGTCTGCGGGGACGAATTTGCTGACAATTTGTCGAGATCGATGTGCCATCGCCCATTTGCGTCGGCGACAGCCGTCTTATTTACCCGCCCAAATGTCACAGTTACCGCCTCGCCCGGTTGTGCGACGCCCCAGATCGGTATGGCTTGCTTTTGCTGTAGCACCATTGCATTTCCAATCACGTCAGGCAGTGATACATCGGCACGAGCGGAGACGGAGGCGATTAAAGAGATGAATAGAAGAACGTACTTGTTCATTTTCGTTTTAGCCATGCTTCCGGAACCGGGATTATGCAAATGTTCATCGAGCGGCCATCCGTTGAAAGCATTGCAGACTGGATCTCAATCTTGGTTCCGTCGGGACTCATAGTCGGATGCGGATGATCGGCGGCGGTAGTTTTATGTCCGGCGGAGAGGAGTATCATCTCGCGCGTCCGTCGGTCGATCAGATATATGTTTCGCGCAAAATCGTCACCAACAGCCCATCGTCCATCCGGCGAACCGCTCACATGCCATAATCCACTCCCTTCTTTCGTCTGTCCAGCGATTACCATCTCGCGCGTTCGAAGGTTAACGATCGCAAGGCCGGTCGGTCTTTCCCGCGTTCCCGAAGGTCCCCATTCAGGTTCCTGACCAGGATTTGCACCGCCAACTGCGGTCGGTTCTCCCAGATCCTTGGTCATTCCCGGGATCTTCCTATGGCCCATTATTGCGATCGCGACCTCATCTCTCGAGATCACTGCCTCGTGTGTTACCCATTCGTACTCTGATTCGGGATAAAGAGGTCTCAAGCCAGTTCCATCAGATTTAACGGTCCATGTTCGCTGTGGGGATTTTCCTCCCGTTTCCCAGCAAAAAACGAGCTCCCCTGGCATCCATCCGTTCGTTTGGATATGTCCGATCTGAAAAGGTACGGAAACGACGTGCTTGAATTTTCCGGTTGCGAGTTCCATAACTGCGATGCCGGTTGGCCCGGCTCCCATATTTCGGGGTCCGAAATTCTTTTCTAATTTTGTATCGGGCGGCAAATGCCTTGCCGCCTCTTGCGGACCCACCCGAAAATAAACCCACTGCTCGTCGGCATCGAGTGCCATGTCGCCACCGGCTTGCATCTCGGGGGGCGTAGTGCCTAATACCTTTTGGTATTGATCGGCAGACAGCATCTTGCCCGCCTTGCTGTCGGCGAACACCTTTGCGAGATCCACCTCGACGATCTGAAGAGTGGTGGGTTGTTGCGGCGGTCGCGGATTCGGAGTCGTCCCAGGACCGGGTCGCTCACGCGGTGTTGTCGATCGGTTTGGGTTTCGCATGAAGTAGAGCTTCATTGAATTGCGCGCCACACTTAGCATTCCCGTGTATCCACCTTCGGTCACTTGTACCTGCTCGCCGGTCTCCTCGTTCACCGCCATTGCCTCACCGCGAACTCGGCCCGAGCGGAAGATCACCCACCTACCATCCGATGTCCACTGATTGTGCGTTTGATAGATCTTGGAATCGCCGACGGGTTCGCTCGTGAGGAATGTCAGCATCGTTCCCGTCACGGGATCCCTAACGATCTTCTTTTCCGACGGAAAGCGACGCCCTATCTGCGCCTCCGCCATGCCACCCAACAAAAGCACCAACCCTACAACGCCAAAACTCAAGAATCGCTTCATATTCCCTTTCGCATTTCTGTAACCGTCACCCGTTGATTCCGATGGTAATTTTCGCACCGGCAAGTCCGGGAGCATCCGCCGCCACCGTGATCCGGCCCGTAGTTTTGTTTGCCTTTATCAACGCGAAACATCGTCCCTGAAAAGCCCGCCGCTGCTTTGCCTGAAAAGGATCGTGATCTGCATTGTCCGCACTATCGACCGCCGCCACGACACCCGAGCCAATCGTCTCGAAGCTGATCAAGTCGTTCGCCGAAGGAACCACCACGCCGTTCGCATCGACGACAGTCGCCGAAACATGAACAACATCGTTCCAATCGCTCGCGATTTTCGTTTTGTCGGCAGAGAGAATGAGCCTTGCAGGTTTTCCGGCGGTTTTGAGTTCGAAGTCGGCAACGACCTTGCCGCCGTTCTTGCCCACCGCTTTGATCGTTCCCGACTCGAAGTTCACCTTCCAATTTCGTGGGCTGTCGTCGGCCGGTTTGGGCTTTGAACCGAGTGATTTTCCGTTTAAGAAAAGCTCGACTTCGTCGCAGTTGCTATAGATCTCAGCGTTCTCTTCGTGCGGGCCAAGATGTTTTGGTGTCCAGTCGCCGAATAAAGTCTGCGTGCGCTTTTGTTCTGCTACCTCATACCCGGGATCGGTCGGCGAAGCGGTCGCCGGTGCGACACGGCGGGCGATGTAAACCATCGGTTTTTCGCTCCACCAGCTTTGGCGTTGAAAGCCCACGGGGCGCGGCATCGCGGTGCGGTCGAGT
>Ga0157380_10000515_pt1 | contig 23697 bp, 24 predicted proteins | sample S35metaG_FD_119757 | JGI IMG/M metagenome (GOLD analysis project Ga0157380, IMG submission 119757) | Switchgrass rhizosphere microbial communities from Kellogg Biological Station, Michigan, USA - S3-5 metaG | ecosystem: Host-associated > Plants > Roots > Rhizosphere > Soil | place: USA...
ATTTGCTGAAAGAGAACGAAGGCTATGCAGGACTGGACGCGTCGGTGGAAGCGGCGTACCGGGTCGGCTCGGTGGTCGTGGACACGATCGTGAAGAACTGGGCAACGTACAAGGACAAATCGCCGGGCGATAAGAAGTAAGTTCGCCGGTGACATGCGTTGCGGCAGCGACGCATGTCCCGATCTTCCTGCGGAAGCAGCCCTAAGCGGCCTTCTGCAAGTACTCCTGCAGTCTGCCGACGAACTTCGCGCGACGCGCGTCATCGAGCCACGCAGCCTCAAAGCTGTTCCTCACCAACTGCTGGATCTCGTCGAGCGTCAACCCACCTTCTTCGTGCAAGGCCACCAGGTTCTCGTTCACGTAGGCGCGGAAATAGGCTGGATCGTCCGAGTTGATGGTCGCACGCATGCCCAGTTGCAGCATGCGCCGGATCTGCGACGCCGTCAGGTTCTGGACGACGAAGCGGTTCGAGATCGGGCACACGGTCAGTCCCACGCCGCGCTCGCGGATCTTTTCGCACAGCGCCAGGTCTTCGAGCGAATTGACGCCATGGTCGATGCGGTCCACGCCGATCAGGTCGAGACACTGGCCGATGTGCACCAGCGTGTTCAGCTGATTCACGTCGCAATGCATGGTCAGCTTGTAGCCGGCGGCGCGGGCGCGACTGAACACTGCGGCGAATTTCACCGGCGGATTGTTCTTCTCATCCGAATCGAGGCCGACACCCACGATCCATTCCTTGAACGGCAGCGATTGTTCGAGCGCATCCATCGCCGACTCGGCGCTCAGGTCGCGCAGGAAGCACATGATGAGCTGACTCTCGACTCCGAGTTCCGCAGCGGCCCGCTCCTGAGCGCGTCGAATGCCCCGAATCACTGTGCCGAACTCGACGCCGCGCGACGTGTGCGCTTGCGGATCGAAGAACATCTCGGCATAGACGACGTTCTGCGAACGCGCCTTGCAAAGGTACTGCCACGTGAGTTCGAAGAAATCCTCCTCCGTCTTCAGCACGTTCATCCCGGCGTAGTAGATGGTCAGGAACGACGGCAGGTCGTGAAAATCGTACGCAGCGACCAAGGCTTCCGGCGTGTCGTAGGCCAGCTCGATGCCGTTTTTCTGGGCCAGCGCGAAACTGAGTTCAGGCTCGAGCGTGCCTTCCAGGTGCACATGCAGTTCGGCCTTGGGTAGTTGTTCGATGAAAGCATTCACGGTTGGAAGGTTCCCCGCAAGATGTGTCCGGATGTCGCGCTGGAGAAGTTGCAAATCCGGGGCCATGCGGAGGCGAGCAAATCGCCTGCGATTTCGTGGTCGCATACAGCAACTCTGTGCCTTGATGGTGCGCGGACGCACTACTATGCTCTAGTGAGGTGTCCCCGGAGGCCTAGATGCCCATCTCTATCGTGCGACTTGGCGAGCCACGCGCTGCCAACGAGGGATTGAGAATAGGCACTGTCCGGCGCCCGCCGCGCGGCGTGCCGAAGGACGAGTTCGCCAGCCGCGATTTCTACGACGTGTGGCTGCCGAACCTGGCGCCGAGCGAACCGCTGTTGAAAGAAGCGCAGCAGGTGAAGACCGACGCACAATGGAAAAGCTTCACACGTCGCTACCTTGCCGAAATGAAACAGCCCGAGTGCGCCAGGGTGTTGGATTTACTGGCAGCGATGTCACACCAGTCGTCGTTCTCCGTCGGCTGCTATTGCGCCGACGAAGCGCGCTGTCATCGTTCGCTGCTACGTCGACTGCTGGCCGAGCGAGGCGCCGCCATTAATTCTATCGGCCGCCAGTAGCGGCGGCGCATCGCAGCGGACAAACGATCGAACGCCTTCGCTGAGCAACGACGAATGCCGTTCGCCGGGCTCGGATTCTTCACGGATGCGCGTAACGCGGGTGACCCGCGATTCGGCGAATTTCATCTTGCGCCAGATATGGCGGTGAACGAACAGGATGAAGCAGGCCAGTAATTCCTGCTCGGTGTCGCCCAACTCGGCGATCCCCTGGGGCTCGCCGGTACTCAGCTTGGAGAGCAGCTGGGGAGTAATGGGGCGTCCATGCAATCGATTGAAAGACTGCACCACCTCGCCGCCGGCAATACAGTCGATGACACACTGGCGAAAATTCATTGTGCGTTCCTCGCTAGACATCCGTATCCGAAACGAATCGCCCCCGAACACTTGCCAGGGTGCGGTCGCACGCCTTGAAGTGAATATCCTAGCGTGCAGCCGCGTTTCGTCCAATCTCGTTTTTCGGTAAACGAGCAGCAATACCACGAATTTTGTCCGCGCTACGGTGCGCGCTTTTACACGCGCAAATGGAACGCTGCAGGTGCGATAAATCTGCTGCTCATGACACCGCTGGCGTTTTTGCTGACAGACCCGCAAGTACGACCGATTTGCGAGCTGTGCCCACCAGGTTGTGTCCTCAACTCCGGATCGAGACGACCAATTTTAGTCCGCCAGATCCCAACGGATTCATTCCGCTCATTTCGGCCATGAAGGCAATCCCAGGCTGCAGGAACTGCTGGCGGAGCGAGGGAACGGGAGAGACGGGCTGTTCAGCCGCAGTTAACGGATTAGTGCTAGGTTGCGCGTCCATGGACTTCGCGGCACCAAACTGTTTCCATTCGCGCAATCGTTTACGCGCCGGATGTTTCGTCGGTGCAGTCCTATTCGGATTCGGGGCCTTCGCCAGCGCTCGAGACGCACCGCCACGCGTGGTGCTCAACGCTCCGAACTGTGCCCAGGAAGTCGAGAATTATCGCCGCGAATGCCTGCGCGCCTGCGAGACCAGCCTGATCAAGCCGCAGTGTGCCCGCTCGTGCAACGACCCCAACAAATTGAGTCCGCGGCTGGCGGCCTGCGAACAGCGCAATAAGAAGCCTGCCTGACCTTCAGGTTCGCAGCGGTGGCAGCGCCTCGGCCGCGCTGTCAGCTGCCGCTGGCAGCCGGACCGGCGCCTTGGGCGACCTTGATCTGCGACGATTCCGTCATCGCCGCACGAACCGCGGGCTGCTGTTGAAAGTGCCCGGTTTCGATCCAGCGGCGGATGCGGGCGGCATCGGCGACGCGCGTGTACTTGCCGAATGAATTCAGCAGCACGATGACGACCGGGTGATCGTTGACCACCGTCTTCATCACCAGGCAGCGGCCGGCCGCTTCGGTGTAGCCGGTCTTCGAGATCACGATATCCCAGTCCTTGTTGCGAACCAGGTTATTGGTATTGCGGAACTCGACCCTGTGCTTGCCGATGGTCACTTCGTGCTCGGTATCGGTCGAATAGCTGCGAATGGTGGAGTTGCGCGACGCCGCCATTACCAGCTTCGAGAGGTCGGCCGGGCTCGCGACGTTCTCGTTCGACAGCCCGGTGGGATCGGAGAAGTGGGACTGCGTCATGCCCAGCGCGCGGGCCTTGGCATTCATCGCCGCGATGAACGTGTCGAGGCCGCCCGGATAATTCCGGCCGAGCGCATGCGCCGCACGATTTTCGGAAGACATCAGCGCAAGGTGCATCAGGTCGCCGCGCGATAGCGTCGTACCTACCGCAAGCCGCGACGCCGCGCCGCGGTCGAGCGAACGATCTTCCTTCGTAACCGTGAGTTCTTCATCGAGCGACTGCTTTTCATCCAGCACCACCAGGGCGGTCATCAACTTGGTGATGGACGCGATGGGCGCGGCGACATCGGCATTCTTGGACAACAGGATGGAAGAGTCGTCTTCGTTTATCACCAGTAACGAAGCGGACTTCACGTCCGGCTTGCCGGAGGTCCGCTTGGCGGTGGCTCTGCCGGATTTTTTGGCTGGTGCCTTGGTGACTGCCTTCTTGGCGGGAGCGGCAGCCGACGTGGCCGCCTGCAGGACGCCGCCGACCATGAACAATCCGCACACCGTGAGCGTCAGTGCCGCCAGTCCCCGTTGCATCGAGCGCATCGCCAGTCCTGCAGTGAATATGTAAGGTGAAGTGTAACTAAGTATGCACTGATACCAAAGACAAAAGATCAGGCGATCCCCGATTCCAGCGCGACCTTGAGACGCACTCCCGGACGGACTTCTCGGTTCTGAGAAATCGGGCTCGATGAGCGGGCGGTCGCGAATCTTTTATGCGTAATTTTTTATAGGGACAGCCAGATCAGATGCGCGCGTCCACCGACGCAGAGGCCATCGTCGCGGCCGCTGAAAAAGCGGGCATTGATGAGATCCGAGCCCAGGTCTTCCGCCACTTTGAAGCCGATGCCGGTTGCCGCTGCAGCCAGCACGTGCGGATCGAACGAACTCTTCCATGGCTCGCCCACCGCGGCGACGCGAGCGGCGCCAGCTTTGTAGATCGCAAGCTGTCGACTCGACATCAACGCGGGCGACAGGGAGTAGTCGAACACGATGCCGCTGCCCGGCGCCGCGAATCCGGCGATGGACTGCAGGGTTGCGAGCACGTCTTTCTCGGTGAGGTACATGCTCACGCCCAGCCACGAAAAAAACGCCGGCTGGTCCGGCTGGAATCCCACCTTGCGCAGCTGGTCCGGCAACGTCTGGGTTTCGAAATCGATCGCGGCGAATGTCAGCGACGGAGGAATGGCGATCGACGCCGCGTCGAGGCGTTCGCGCTTCCATTTCTGGGTGGCCGGATAGTCGACCTCGAATACCCGCAAGGCTGCGCAAGGATAGGGGTTGCGATAGGAAAACGTGTCCAGCCCCGCGCCGAGGATCACGTACTGCCGCACACCCTTGTCGACGGCCTGCCCGAGAACATCTTCGGCATACTTGCTGCGCGCCACCAGGAATGCCCGCAACGAAGTGGCGAGGGTCGAGCGATACGAGTCCGACGAGTGCGAAATTCCCGCAGCGGCTTTCGCACCGAGAATGGGAAGTGCGATCGGATCGTCGAAGACGCGGGGATAGTCGAGAACCTGGTGTGCTGCCCGAGCCATGGCGACTCGATGCGCTGTGTGACTCGGTCGATCTGGCTCCATGGTCGCGACGCTGCGGTTTGCACGGATGTTCTCCGCGCCAAAATATTAACCCGGTCGACGACCGGCATGGAGGTGAAATACCTGTAACGCTTACCGGTAATCCTTGCCGTCCCGCCGCCTCCGCCGGCAAGCAGCCGCGGCTCGCCGACAGTCTATTTCAGCCGCGCCCGCGAGATCCCATCATCGTCCCATGTCGCCCAGCGTGGCGTTTGACGATCGAATTGAGGGATTCGCAATGGAGAGGCTGACCTACATGAACACACATCTCAAAGCCCCGCTGCGGCGCTCCCGCTCGGACCGCGTCGTCGGCGGCGTCATCGCCGGCCTGGCCAACTACTTCGGCATCGACGTCACCCTGGCCCGCGTCATCTACGTCGTCGGCTCGATCGTCTCCGCAGCCTTCCCCGGCATGCTGGTGTACCTGATCCTGCTGATCCTGATCCCGATGGAAGATTGAGGGCGGATCTCACGCGGAGAAACACAAATAGTGCCGGAGTCTGGAACTCCAAATTCCGACCCTTTTCTTTCTCTGCCCCGCGTTCTCCGCGAGACACTGTCAGCGTGCAGACGCTGCGGCGAGAGCAGCTTCGATGCCCTCGCCGCCCGCCTTGCGCAGTTCGGCGATCTCCGCCTGGTTCCATTGACGGGCGACGCGTCCGTCGAGCATCAGGGCGGCGGTGTCGGCGTAGTGTTCGACGATATCCAGCGAATGCGTTGCCAGCAGCACGCCGCAACGGGCTTGCGACAAGCGTTCGCGAAGCAGCCGCTTGAGAGTGACGGCGCTGGCAGGGTCGAGGCCGTTGAATGCTTCGTCCAGCACGATCAAGGCGGGGTCGCCGATCAACGCGAGCAGCACGGCCAGTTTCTGGCGAGTGCCGAGCGAGTAAGTATCCGTGCACTTGTCTATGAAGCGCGTGAAACCCAGCTGCGCCGCGACTTCCAGCAGTTCGGCATCGATACTGCGCAGGTTCTTGGCGGCCGCATAGACTTCTAGGCATTGCCTTCCGGTCAACAGCCCCGGTAGTTGCTCCGGCGCGCACGCGACTCCGAGCAGGCGCTTCGCCTCCAGCGGTTGAGACAGCATCGAGTAGCTGCCGATATGGATCTCGCCGACTTCGACCCGCATTCTTCCCGTCACGCAATTCAGCAGGGTGCTCTTGCCGACGCCATTCGGGCCGAGCAGGCAGAACCATTCACCGCGAGCGATGTGCAGCTCGACGCCTTGCAGGACTTCATGGGTACCGTACTTCGCCCGCAGGCCGGCAACTTCGAGGACGCGCTCGGTCATGTCCGATAGCTCGTCGACGAGGCGAATGCGTAGACTGCCAGCACCAGGCCCATCCACAGCACCACCACACTCACAGCCTCCAGCCACGCCGCATCGGACCCGGACATTGCGGCAGCGACGATGACGATTCCAATCGCCTGGTGCAGTAATGCACGGCGAGCCAGCGGCCACGCGAATCCAACGAAGCTCACGGGCGTTGGACGCAACCAGTGTGCAGCTTCTTTCGCAACAGTGATTCCCGCACTCAGCAAGCTGACCAGGTAACCCGCAATAGTCCAGACCAAAAGGACGGCGATTCCCTGCACCGCGGAGGCACCCGATTGAACGGCGAACAATGCCACGCATACGAACAGCAATCGCGAGTTCTCCGGCCGTCCCATCGACATGGCGCGTGCGACCGGCCAGTGCGACAACCCACGATCCGAAGGTTGCAGCAGTGCCGTATTTCCCGCTGCGGCATGTACGGCGTATCGGGAAGCCTCGCGTTGTTCGCGATGCCTGCTCTCAGGCAACCACCAGCCGACGGCGGATCCCACCAGGACGCCGGCAGTCAACGCCGCGACCGGACGCAGGATCGTTCCGAACTCGCCGCCCGCCAGGGCAGCGATGGCCAGCAGCACGCATACGATGAGATACTGCAAGAACAGCAGCGCAAAGCAATCGATCGCCCGATTCACGCGCACGGCTGCCGCTGACAGAGGGGCCGTCGCAAGCCACGATTCCGACCACGCCGCCACCGCATGACGGCGAGAGCGCGAGACCGATGTGACCGAATGAATGCCGGCGACGACCAGCACGAGCAGCCAGTACTCCTGCAACGCCGACAACCCTGCGTCCGATGACCAGTGAGCGACACCAACGATCGACGCGACGATACCGATAACTGCCATCAGGGCCGTCCTGGCCCAGCCCACGCGCCGCCAACGCTCCAGGCAAGCAAGCCATCGCGACAGCAGCGCAGGCTGCTGCAGGAGCCACGAAGGAGTGGATGAAGGGAACGACTGCATCAGGGTCCAGCGTGGTGCATGGCGAATCGGCGTATTCTAGCGTTCCGATGAAGCGCCGCAGCCGCAATCTCGTCTCGTTCGACAGTCCCTGGGTTTTCGACCAGGGCAGGGTGCGCATTTTCGAACCCGACGATGGCGCCGATCGCGAAGAGACTTCGCGACGCGTGCGCAACGGGCAACACAAGACACCGTTCATGCTGGAAACCGGCTCCGAACGGCAGCTACTGTTCACCCGCGCCAGCGTGCAAAGCACGATGTCTATCGACGCTCCAGATGCGCTGGTGACGCCTTACACGCGCAAGATGATGTCGTTCCTGCTGTTCGATCCCGAACCGCAGCACATCGTCATGATCGGCCTGGGCGGCGGTTCGATGGCCAAGTTCTGCTATCGCAACCTGCCCGGCACGCGCGTCACTGCGATCGAAATCGACGCCGACGTCATCGCGTTGCGCGATGAGTTTTTCCTACCCGCGGACGATGATCGCTTCCGCATCGTGCATGCAGACGGCGCGAATTTCGTAGCGTCATTGCGGGAGCCGGTGGACGTGATGCTCGTGGATGCTTTCGATGCCGAGGGCATCGCGTCCTCGCTCGCTACGTCGAACTTCTACGGCGATGCCTGCGCCCGGCTGGTCGACGACGGCGTGCTCGTCATGAATCTTTCGGGTGAACGCCGCCGCTATCCCTCGCACCTGCGACGCCTGCGTCGCGCGTTCGGCAATCGCCTGCTGCTGTTGCCCATCACCGCCAGCGACAACGTGCTTGCATTCGCATTCAAAGGCGACTTGCCCGACATCGCCAGCGACGCCTTCGAGCACTGCGCCGCTCAGTTGCAGGCGCGGCTGCAACTGGAATTTCCCCAGTATCTACAGCGGTTGCGACAGAGGCACGAACTGGCCAGCGCATCGGAGTAGTCGGGATGACAGCGCTGCGACAGTTGGGCACACTCGCCGCTGTCTCTGCCGAAGGGGTACGCGACGCAGACGAGGTAGCTATGCAGCAGCGGGTGCCCGAACTCAGTCTGGCCGACTACACCCATGGCGGGCCGGCCAAGCGCGAGGAATTCCGTGTCGAACTCATGCGTGGCCTGCAGCGCTATGGGTTCATCATCCTGCGCGATCACCCCGTATCGATGCAGCTGCTGGACGCAGCATATAGGCTCAGCTCCGCGCTGTTCGCACAGCCCGAGGAAACCAAACAACGCTACATCGGAGGACCGCGGGGCTACGTCCCGTTTCGCACCGAGCGGGCGAAGAATCGCTCGGTGCCGGACCTGAAAGAATTCTGGCAGATCGGTCCGGAGCGCGCTGACAGCAGTCCGCGAGGACGCACGGAACCGCCGAACATCTGGCCGGCGCAGCCTGCCGACTTCAAGCCGATCTTTCTCGAACTCTTCGGCGCATTGCAGGACACGGGTCGCATCATCCTGGAAGCGCTGGCGCCCAGCCTGTCGCTACCGCAGGATTTTTTCGCACCGCTCATAGACGACAGCAACTCGATATTGCGGCTGCTGCACTACCCTCCGGTGCCGGCGGATGCAGACCCGGACAGCGTACGCGCCGCTGCTCACGAAGACATCAATCTGCTGACCCTGCTGGTCGCGGCCCAGGGCGCCGGCCTGGAATTGCTGGACCGGGACGGGCGCTGGCTGCCGGTTGAAACCGCCCGCAACAACCTCATTGTAGACTCTGGCGACATGCTCGCCCGCCTGACCAATGACGTGATCCCCGCGACGACGCATCGTGTCGTCAATCCGCAAGGACCGAATGTCAGCCGCTATTCCATGCCATTCTTCATGCATCCCAACAACGACGTGCTGTTGAGCTGCCTGCCGGCTTGCAGCGGCGCGGGCGCCAAATATCCGGATATCACGGCAGGAGCATTCCTGGAGCAGCGCCTGCAGGAGATCGGGCTGCTGAAGAAATGAGAGACACCGCACGCGCCGGGAAGTTTTTGAGCTCGAAGGTGTGCATAGACGCCCTGGTACGCGCATGATGATGAGGGAATCAAGAAAGGATCCATGTAGATGACGCGTAATACCTCAGGCCACATTCGCCTGACGTCGCACTCCTCGGGGGGCAAGCCACTGGCCTACCCCATCAACTGGGGAGCACCGACGGCGCGCGAGCGCGGGCCAATCATCGGTTCGGTGGTCACTGCTGCGAATCGCAATGTGATCGGTGCGCATGGCGGCGCCTATTCCGTCTATCGCGCACTCGCAGTGTCGTCCGGCTCGCTCAATCCGACGGTTCGGCCCGACCTCAAGGACACGGGTCCGCTGATAGAGATCGGTCCGCATCCCCAATGGGTAGGCGCGAACAAGATCGTGTCGCTCGATCCCTGGGGCCATCGCGTCCAGGAAGATTTCAAACCCGAACTCGATGCCGGCATCGATATCCGTCCGACCATCGCGATCACCAAGGCAAGGCTGACGCTTCCCGAAGTGCGCGAAGCGCTGCAGAAGGGCCGGCTCACCGAAGATGGCAAGATCATTCGCGCCAACGCCGAAGTCGCCGTCATCAAGGCAGCCATCGATCCGGTATGGCATCTGCCCGGCGTCGCGGAACGCTTCGGCGTGAAGGAAACGGCGCTGCGACGCATTCTGTTCGAGCAGACCGGCGGCATGTATCCGGAACTCGTGACTCGCCGCGACCTGCACGTCTTCCTGCCGCCGATCGGCGGCATCACGCTGTATATATTCGGCGATCCCATTGCCATTCACGATACGACGCGGCGGCTCACGTGCCGCATCCACGACGAATGCAACGGCTCGGACGTGTTCGGTTCGGACATCTGCACCTGCCGTCCGTATCTCACGCACGGCATCGAGGAGTGCATCCGCGAAGCCCAGAACGGCGGCGCGGGATTGATCGTCTACAATCGCAAGGAAGGCCGGGCGCTGGGCGAAGTCACCAAGTTCCTGGTCTACAACGCACGCAAGCGCCAGCCGGGCGGCGACCAGGCGGCAACCTATTTCGCTCGCACCGAATGCGTCGCCGGCGTCCAGGACGCGCGCTTCCAGCAGCTCATGCCAGACGTGCTGAACTGGCTCGGCATCACTCGCATCAACCGGCTCGTGTCGATGTCGAATCTCAAACACGACGCTCTCGTGCATGCCGGTATCGAAATCGGCGAACGCGTGCCGATCCCGCCGGAACTGGTGCCGCAGGACGCCAGCGTCGAACTCGAAGCCAAGAAAGCGGCCGGCTATTTCACCACGGAGGAAGCATTGCTGAATCCCACCGCCGTGGTCGGACGCGACATCAAGGATTATTGACTCGATGCTGACATCCGGTCCGCAGGCCTTGTTATCGGCCGCGATGGTTCGCAAGGCCGCACGGCGCATGCTGAAGCTGGCACTCGACGGCAAGCTCGACGATTGGCGCGTCGATCTGGACCGACTGCCGGCCACCGCCGACTATGTCGCGAATGTCGTGCGCGAACGCTATCCGAGTCTCGACATTCCCTTTCACGCACGCTGGCGTCACTTCGTCTTCGACGGACGCGACCTGGGCCTCGATACACTCGCAAGCCAAGCCTGGCCGAATCCCGACGCTCGCGCCCGCGCCGCCTTCGATCTCGCCATCACGTCGGTGCTGCTCGACGCCGGCGCCGGCCCCGGCTGGAAGTATCGGGACAAATCGACCGGGCTGATCGCCACTCGCTCCGAAGGGCTCGCACTCGCGAGCCTGCGTTGGTTCGCGGCCGGCGGCATGTCGCACGATCCGAGCGATCCGTTGCGTGCCGATGCGTCCACATTGCAGCAGCTCGCTGCAACCGATCTCAACATCGCGTTCCAGGCTTCGGATCTGAATCCACTCGCAGGCGCTCCCGGACGAGCTCAACTGCTCGCACGACTGGGAGCGACGGTGCAGGCTCGCCCTGCCCTGTTCGCCCTCGCCGATTCGCCTCGTCCTGGCGGGCTGTTCGATGCATTGAAAGCACGGGCGGTGCACGGCGCGCTTCCGGCAGCGGCTATCCTTGAACTCCTGCTCGACAGCCTGGGATCGATGTGGGGAAACCGCCCGACGCTCGACGGCGTGCCGCTGGGCGATTGCTGGCCGCATGCAGCATTGCGTGGCCCAGCGGCGGAAGATCACTTCGCGCCGCTGCACAAGCTGTCGCAGTGGCTGACGTATTCGCTGCTCGAACCGCTGCAGGCCGCCGGAATAGAGGTGTCGCAACTGGACGCGTTGACCGGACTCGCCGAATATAGAAACGGCGGACTGTTCGTCGACATGGGCGTGCTCGTGCCCCGGAACGCCGCTGCATGGTCGGCTACGCACCAGGTTGCGGATCCATTCATCGTGGGCTGGCGGTCGATGACGGTCGCGCTGATCGACGAACTCGCGCCGCTGGTTCGCTCCCGGCTGGGGCTCAGCGACGATGCGTTTCCGCTTGCGAAGCTGCTCGAAGGCGGTACGTGGGCCGCGGGCCGGCTCCTCGCCCGTGAACGGCGCAGCGACGGTGGACCTCCTTTCTCGATAGTCAGCGACGGCACAGTGTTCTAACTGGGGATTTCAAGGCGGTGCGATGAACAAAGTCACGGTAGTCGATCATCCCCTGGTGCAGCACAAGCTCACGCTGCTACGAGACAAGACGCGCACCACCAAGGGCTTTCGCCAGCTCATGCGCGAGATCGCGACGTTGCTGTGCTACGAAGTCACTCGAGACCTGTCGCTCGATCCGGTGACGATCGAAACCCCGCTCATGTCCATGGAGTCCCGCATGCTGTCGGGCAAGAAGCTGGTGTTCGCCCCCATCCTGCGAGCCGGCATGGGATTGCTCGAAGGCATGCTGGACCTGGTGCCATCGGCCCGCGTCGCGCACATCGGCCTCTATCGCGAGCCGGAAACGCTGGTCGCCGTGGAGTATTACTTCAAGTCGCCGGCCGACCTGCCGGATCGCCTGGTCATCGCCATCGATCCGATGCTCGCGACCGGCAACACCGCCGTCGCCGCGATCGATCGTTTGAAAGAACATGGTGCGACAGACCTGCGCTTCGTCTGCCTGCTGGCGACCAAGGAAGGCATCGCCAACATGCAGGAACATCATCCGAACGTTCGCATCTGGACCGCCGCGATCGACAACGAACTCAGCGAGCATGGCTATATTCTGCCGGGACTCGGCGATGCGGGCGATCGGTTGTACGGAACGCGATAGTCAGTCCTCGTTTCCCAACGGCAGGACGTTCTGCTGCAGCTCGATCCGTCCCTTCCCTGACGTGATCTGTTTGAACTCGGCGCGGCTCACCGAGACATACCGTTCGTTGCCGCCGATCTCGACCTGCGGCCCTTCCGTCAATACATGGCCGTGCTCATCCACGCGCACGACCATGGTTGCCTTGCGGCCCGTGTGGCAAATGGTTTTGAGTTCGACCAGGTTGTCCGCCCACGCGAGCAGGTACTGGCTGCCTTCGAACAGCTCGCCGCGAAAATCGACCCGCAATCCGTAGGCGAGCACCGGGATGCCGAGTACGTCGACGATGTCCGTGAGCTGCCAGACCTGCGCGCGAGTCATGAATTGTGCTTCGTCGACCAGCACGCAATGCAGGGCGCCGTTACGTTCGCAATCGTGGCGAGCCACCTCCAGCAGGTCGTCCTCCCTGCCGAAGGTCTTGCTTCGTGCCGCCAGCCCGATGCGCGATTTGACGATGCCGGCGCCATGACGATCGTCGAGCTTCGGCGTCAGGATCAACGTCCGCATGCCGCGCTCGTGATAGTTATAGGCACTCTGCAGCAAGTTGGTGGTCTTGCCGGCGTTCATCGTCGAATAGTAGAAGTAGAGCTTGGCCATGCAGAGTCGAACCGCGGTTGGGGATTGAAGTGTCGCATGGGCTCGGGGCTAGGGGCTCGGGCCAGAGCCTGATCAGATCAGCTTCGGATCTGCTTCTGGCCCGAGCCCCGAGCCCGTAGCCCCGGGCCCTTCTCTCACCCATAATCCACCGCGTCGCCAGCCACAACAACAATCCCATCTCCCCATGACCGACGTTCTTCGCGGCCTGCTCGGCCTGGCCGTTCTGGTGGCCATTGCCATCGCGCTGTCGCAGAACCGGCGGGCCATCCAGCCGCGGGTGGTATTGGCCGCGCTAGCCATGCAGGTGGCGATCGGAGCGCTGGTGCTGTTCGTTCCCTGGGGTCGAGTGGCGCTGGCCGGGGCGGCCGGAGCCGTCAACCATGTGATCGAGTACGGCAACAAGGGCATCGAGTTCCTGTTCGGCGGCCTGGTGTCGGCGAAAATGTTCGAAGTGTTCGGCGGTCCCGGTTTCGTGTTCGCGCTGCGGGTGTTGCCGGCGATCGTCTATGTGTCCGCATTGATCGCCGTGCTCTATCACCTCGGCATCATGCGCTGGGTAGTCGTGGGGCTGGGATTGCTGTTCCAGAAGCTGATCGGCGTCAGCAAGATCGAATCGTTTTCGGCGGTGACCACCATCTTTCTCGGCCAGAGTGAAATGCCCGCGGTGCTCAAGCCGTTCGCCAGGCAATTGCATGGCTCCGAGTTGTTCTGCGTGATGACCAGCGGCATGGCGGCCATCGCCGGTTCGCTGCTGGCAGGCTATGCCGGCCTGGGCGTCAAGCTGGAATATCTCATCGCCGCTTCCTTCATGGCGGTGCCCGGCGGCCTGCTGTTCGCGAAACTGCTCTGCCCGAGTACCGAACCCAGCACCATCCAGTTGGACGAAATCCGTTTCGACGAACATCCGTCGACCAACATGATCGAAGCAGCAGCCTCGGGAGCTGCAGTGGGCTTGCGCGTCGCAGTCAATGTGGGTGCGATGCTGATTGCCTTCGTCGGCCTGATCGCGCTGCTGAACGGCATGGTCGGCGGCATCATGGGCTGGTTCGGCCATCCCGAACTCAACATCGAAACGCTGCTCGGCTACCTGTTCTCGCCGGTGGCCTGGCTGATCGGCGTGCCCTGGGAATACGCCGGCATCGGCGGCAACCTGATCGGACAGAAGCTCATCCTCAACGAATTCGTCAGCTACGTATCGTTCGCGCCCTATCTGAAGGATCCGGCGAGCGTCGCCGCTGCCGGGTTGACGGTGCTGGATCCCAAGACCATCGTGATCCTGTCGTTCGCGCTGTGCGGCTTCGCGAATTTTTCCTCGATCGCCATTCTGACCGGCGGTTTCGGCGCAGTTGCATCGGAGCTGCGACCGCAGGTGGCGCGCTTCGGACTGCGAGTGGTCGCAGCCGCCACGTTGTCGAACCTCGCCAGCGCAACCATCGCCGGAGCTTTCATCGGAGGGGCGTCATGAACGAGATCGGGACATTGATCGACGCCGCTCGCGCAGCACGTGAAAACGCCTATGCGCCCTATTCCAGTTTTCGAGTCGGCGCGGCAGTGCAGGCGCGCGATGGCCGGATTTTCGGTGGATGCAATGTCGAGAATGCCTCGTACGGATTGTGCAACTGCGCGGAACGCACAGCGCTGTTCATGGCAATCGCGGCTGGATACAAAGCGGGTGATTTCACTCATCTCGCCATCATTGCGGATACCCAGGAACCGTGCGCTCCCTGCGGCGCGTGCCGCCAGGTGATGCTGGAACTGGGCGGGCGCGATCTCATCGTGATCCAGGCAAATTTACAGGGAACTATCGCAGAGACGACGGCCGCGGACCTGTTGCCGGGAGCCTTCGGCCCAGACGTGCTCGCCGCTACCGAAACCCTGGTCCGCTGACTGCGCGAGTCGCGCTTCGGTATACAAGCTAGACATTCAGTCTTTTCGATCCCGATCTGCGTCGCTCCAATAGCGCGCAATCTAGACGCGCCGTGACCAACCTGAGAGCAGTTGCTACTCGCGAAACTGCCAAGGTCGCGCCGCCACCACAGGCAATCTCGCCGATTGAACTGCGAAACCCGCGCCTGTCATGAAGTTTGCATATACATGATGTGTAATTACAACGCGCGCAATGGCAATGTATGCGCCAGAATCGAAAGTATTTCCAGGAGAGATTCTTCCCATGACTATGCAACTACGCAGCGTCTGCGTATCCGTTCTGTCCGGACCTCGTGTCGCTTTCTGGTCCGTCACTGCGGCGCTTGCCGCGCAGTTCGGCTCTCTCGCGCACGCTCAGTCGACGGGCAGCGCCGCGATGGAAGACACGCTGACGGAAGTCATCGTGGAAGCGAAGCGCGTCACGACCACGCTCGGATCGGTCACCGAACAGAATGCAACCAAGACGCGTATCGCAGTGAGCCAGGAATACCTGCGTAAACAGGTCGCCGGCCAGACGGTGATGCAGAGTCTCAATCAAGTTCCAGGCGTCAACTTCACGAATAACGACGCTTATGGCAATTCAGGCGGCAACATCCGCATTCGCGGCTTCGACAACGCGCATATCTCAGGCACGTTCGACGGCATGCCGGTGAATGACAGCGGCAACTACCAGCTGTACACCAACCAGATCATCGATCCCGAACTCATCGAAGGCGTCGACGTGAACCTCGGCACCACCGACGTCGACAGTCCGACCGCGTCCGCCACCGGCGGCACCGTTGCATTCCGCTCGCTCACGCCGCAGAAGGAGATGGGTGGCCAGTTCATCGCTTCCATCGGTGAAGACAACTATCGCCGCGGCTTCGGCCGTTTCGAGACGGGCGAAGTGGGACCGTGGAATACCAAAGCATGGGTCGCTGTATCCGCGCTCGAGTACGACAAGTTCAAGGGCCCGGGCGACATGGAGAAGCAGCAGTACAACTTCAAGATCCTGCAGGACTTCGGCGACAACGGCGACTTCATCACGCTGGCCGGCCATTGGAACCGCAATCGCATGGCTTTCTATCGCAACACGAGCATCGCGAACTATGCGAAGTACGGACGCGACTACGACAATCTTCCGACCTGTACGCTCGACGCGCCGACCCCCAACGTACGCGACAATGATGGCAATGTTACGATAGCCCCGGACACACCGACGCGGCTGGCCACCGACAACGTCTTGAACCCGGGTTCGTGCACCAACTATTGGGGCGTTCGCATCAACCCGTCCGACACGGGGAATATCCGCGCGCAATCGTTGTGGCACCTCGGAGAGAAATTCCGCCTGACTGTCGATCCCTCGTTCCAGTACACGCTGGCCAACGGCGGCGGCTCGACGGTGCAGAACGAAACCGTCCTGGCCACGGACTCGGACAAGCGCCTGATAGGCAACACCGGCCTTGCGGGTTTCGATATCAACGGCGACGGCGCCATTCTCGACAGCGTCCGCCTGTTCACGCCGAGCATCACCAACACGCGGCGCTATGGCCTGAACATGTCGTTGATCTATGAAATCAACGACAGCAACACCGTGCGTGTCGCTTACTCCCTGGACTATGCGGAGCACACGCAGACGGCGCAGTGGGGCTATCTCAACGCGAACGGCGATCCGCTCAGCGTGTTTGCCGGTCGCGATAGCCGCAAAGTGCTCACCGCCGACGGTAACTATCTGCGCGGTCGCGATCGCTATTCCATCGCCGAACTGAACCAATACTCGGCCGAGTATCGCGGCCAGTTCCTGGAAGACAAGCTGAACGTGAACGTAGGCGTACGCACGCCCTATTTCACCCGTGAGCTGAATCAGCATTGCTATACGCAGAATGGCGGCAACGGCGCCACGCTACCAGGCTCGCTGTGCACGACGCAGACGCCGGTGGCCACTCGTCCGAACGGCAACGTGGTATTCACCAGTGCCGCGGGCGCCACGGAATACATCGCTCCCTATCACGAGACCATCAAGTTCGACGACGTCCTGCCCAACGTCGGCGCAACCTACAAGCTGACGGACACGATGCAGGTGTACGTATCGTACGCCGAGAACCTCTCCGCTCCGCGTACCGACAATCTCTATCCGGTGCGACGCCAGCCCGACGGTTCGATCGGCCGCGGCATTCCGGAATCGGAAACCACCAAGGCCTACGATGTCGGCTGGCGCGTGAATTCGTCTAACTTCCTGGCTTCCGCCGCGATCTACAAGATCGACTACGACAACCGCATCGTCTCCGCGTTCGATTCGGACCTGGGCTTCAGCGTCGATCGCAATCTCGGCACCGTCGAAGTGACGGGCGTCGACTTACAGGCCGGGTGGCGGCCGATTCAGATACTGACGTTCAGCGGCTCGGTTTCGTACAACGACAGCGAAGTGCAGCAGGATACGGTCCTGCCCAGCGGCGCGATCTCGCCGACCAAGGGCAAGCGACTGGTCGAAACACCCGAATGGACGTTCTCCAGCCGCATCGACCTCGCCCTGGGCGATCACTTCAACGCCGGCCTGCAAGGCAAGTATGTCGACAAGCGTCCCGGCACCGACACCAACGATGAGTACGCTCCGAGTTACACCGTGGTGGACCTCGACGCGAGCTACGGCTTCGCATTCGGCGCTTTCAAGAAGCTCGAAGCCCAGCTGAACGTGACCAACCTGCTCGACGAAGACTACTTCGGCTCGATCTCGTCCGGCACCGGCGGCACTGCGGTCGGCTTTTACTACATCGGCGCTCCGCGGACCGTGCTGGTCTCACTCAAAGCGGACTTCTGATCCCGCGTCCCCGTGGAGACATTCGTCGCGTCGACGAATGTCTCCACGATCAATCATCGGCGTGAGCCACCCGCATCGGCGAGTGTTGCGTGGATTCGGCGAGCTTCGATTCGGGCAGGATCACGCGAGGATTGATCGGAGCGTCGCCTTGGCGGATTTCGAAGTGCACGTGCGGCCCGGTCGAGTGGCCGGTGTTGCCGAGCAGTGCAATGAGGAAGCCTTGTTTCACGTGGTCGCCCTGCTTCACTTTCAGTTCGCTGTTGTGCGCATACAGTGAAGTCATCTGCTGGTCGTGGCGCAGGATGACTACGTTGCCGTAGCCGCTCATGCCATTGCCGGCGTAGATCACGTCCGCATCGGCGCTTGCATACACCGGTTCGCCCACGTCCGCGGCGATGTCCATGCCCTTGTGCATCTTACCGTTACGTTTGCCGTACTCGGAACTCACGATGCCGGCGTCGAGCGGCCAGCGCAGAGTGCCGGCGAAATGCTCGGGGGTCGCGGTGGAACCGGGCGGCGGGTTTTTCTGAGTCGGCGGTACGGTGGATGGCTTTCCGCCCTTCGTCGCCGGGACCTTACCGATGCCCGCCTGGTGCAGCACATCCAGCACCGCCGCTTCACTGTGTTCGCCCGCGTCCTGGAACGTCTTGAGCAGGTCTTTCTCTTGCAGGTATTTCTCCATGCGCTTCGCGGTTTTCGCGGTTGCGCCGCTCACCTTATGCACTGCTTTCATCGACACTTCCTTGGTCTTCTGCACCCATTCCTGGTCGTTCAGCGAGGCGCAACCGGCCACAGCGAGGAGCACGGCCGCCGCCAACACACTCCGCGCTCGAAAAGGCTCCGCCTGCATTCTGGCTCACCGCGCGATACGCACACGCGTTCGCGTATTTTTGGGTAATGTAGCATTGCGATGTTCGCAGCAGCGCTGACATAAGAACTCAATCGCAGACAGCCTCCAGCGAGAACCTGCCGCATGCCAGCCACAACCCCTGACACTGATACGAGACGACGTCTCGATCCCGTCACGCTCGTCGCCATCGCCTGCGTGCTCGCCGGCTGGTTCTGGATGAACATCTGTGTCACTAAGGTCGGACGGCTGGAGCTGGGCTTTCATTTCTACGACATGTGGGAGCTTATCAGCCGACCGGCCCTGCTGCTCACCGGCCTTCGCGACGATCACTCGGCCAAGCAGATCGTCTTCGGGATACTCTGCCTTGCCGTCGCACTGGCGCCCTTGTCGATCTATATGCATCCATCGGGGCGAGCCTGGCTCGCATCGTTCGCCCCGCTCGCTTTGATGGTTCTATGTGGTGCGCTGCTGTACTACAAAACGTCGCCGGATTATTTCGCGGCGAATCCCGATGCGGGCGACTTGGGCCGCGAGTTGATCAAGTTCGCCAACCAGGTGGCGGGCAAGGTGGTCGGCGGCATCGCAAAGCACGTCTCCCTCGGCCTGGGCGCCTATGTGTCGTTGCTGGCCAGCCTCGTGATCGCCAGTCGCGGCTGGATGAGCCGGCGCTAAAGAGTCTGTCCGAGATCTCCTGAAAGCAGCACCCCGCCCCATTCCTGCGGATCGACATCCCACAGCGTCTGCGAAAACGTCCAGCGATGCCGACCCGGATCCTCGGCGGTATATTGCCGCTCGCCGTACGGAAAATCCGTCGGCGGCCCGAATACCTTGGCGCCGGATTGCACGACCCGTTCGTAGTGCCGGTCGATGTCGATCACCCGCACCATCAACGAATGCGTGACCGGCGCATCCGCCGCGTCATCGCCATGACCGCCCGTGACGACGATCGCTCCACCGTTGAATTCGAGCTGCGACCGATGCTCGCCGATCCGCAACCGCTCGACGAACCCAAACGTCGCGCACAACCACTCCACCGCTTGCCTCACATCCGGATAGAGCAACACCGGAACGATGACGCTGGACGGCATGGAACGATTCGGACGGCTGTAGTCGTTGATCATGGATATGAAATCTGCGAATTCTTGTTAACCCTACCGCTCGCCCTAACGCGTATCAGCGGCAACTCGCACCGCTCGATGAATCCGAGCGATCGATAGATGGCGCGTGCGCGATGGTTCTCGGGCGAGACGTGGAGAAAGGGAGCGACGTCCTGCGCCATGAGCGACTTTGCGACCAGGCTCACCAGCATGCCGGCGTAGCCACGGCCCGTGAAGCCGGGACGGGTGCAGACGGCGCTGATCTCGCAATGACCACTGAGGCGCATGCGTTCGCCCGCCATGGCGATCAGCAAGCCGTCCGCGAAGATTCCCAGGTAGCGCCCCATCAGGAAGGTGCGGTCGCGAAAATATCCCGGGAATACCAGCGTCGTGAGTTCGAGCATTGCAGCGTTGTCTGCTTCGGTGAGTTCGCGATAGTCCGCGAGGAGAGGCGCGAGGGACGCCGATGGCGGGCAGGTCATCTGCAGCACCGACGCCTCCAGTTCGAGGCTCCAGTACTCGCTCAGCCTGGGCAGAGGACCGAGAAAGTAGATCGACTCGTCGTCGGCCATCGTCGCCGCCAAGATATCCGCCGAACCATCGCTTGCAGGAACAGCGGCGAACGGAGCAACCGCTCGCGGATAGCGTTTCGTAGCGTCGCTGCCCGATGCAAAGCGCGCATGTTCGGTTTGCAGCGAGGTCCAGATGGGATTGTCCAGCGGCATGGTGGCCATGGGACTATATAATTGATCGGCGTACCGGCCTTCAACCTGCCCGGCCCGGCTGCCAGGCCAAACCAGATTCCGACTCGCACCGGAGGGACAGTCGCATGTACTTTTTCGAACTGACGCTGATCCTCCTGGTGTTCGCCACGTTCATGACGGCCATCGCACGCCGCGTCGGCGTGCCGTACCCGTCGCTGCTCGCACTGGGCGGCATCGGCATCGCCCTGTTCCCGTCCGCTCCACCGTTCACGCTCGATCCTCAACTGACACTCGTGCTGTTCCTGGCGCCGGTGCTGCTAGATGCGGCCTTCGACACGTCGATCCGCGATCTCAAGCAGAACTGGATTCCGGTGACCTGCCTGGTCCTGGTGGCGGTGGGATTGACGACATTCGGCGTCGCCTGGGCTGCACGCTGGATGATTCCGGACATGCCCTGGGCCGCAGCCATCGCATTGGGCGCGATCGTCGCACCGCCCGATGCTGCAGCGGCGACGGCCGTGCTCAAGCAACTGCAACTGCCGCATCGGGTGATCGTCATCCTGGAAGGCGAGAGCCTGCTGAACGATGCCAGCTCGCTGCTGATCTACCGCCTCGCCGTGGCGACGGTCGCGGCTGGCGAACTCAAGGCGAGCGAAGCGATTCCCATGTTCGCGCTGTCGGTGGTCGGCAGCGTCGTCGCCGGCTACGTGATGGGAACGCTGTACATGCGCTTCATGGGACGCATCGAAGACGTCGCCAGTTCGATCGTCATGCAGTTCGCGGGCGCTTTCGGCGTGTGGATCCTCGCCGAACGGCTCGGCCTGTCGGCCATCGTGACCCTGGTCGTGTTCGCCGTCACGGTGGCGCGTAGCGCTCCTGAACTCACGCCAGCACGTCGGCGCGTTCCGTCCTATGCCGTGTGGGATACCGTCACGTTCACCCTCAACGTGCTCGCCTTCCTGCTCATCGGATTGCAGCTGCGGCCCGTCGTTTCGGCGCTGGATCCTGCACAGCGCATCGAATATTTCGCGGTCGCAGGAACAGTGCTCGCGGTGGTGGTCGTGATCCGCGTCGTCTGGGTGATGGTGTACGGCGCAACGGCCCGCTTCAAATTCAAGCATTTCGGCGGGGGCGATTGGCCGGGACCGGTGGCGCCGACGGTGAAGGGCGGGCTCGTCATCGGCTGGTGCGGCATGCGTGGCATCGTTACGCTGGCCGCGGCGTATGCGTTGCCGGAGGGCTTTCCTTATCGAGACCTGATCTTGCTATGCGCGTTCGCCGTCGTGGCCGGCACACTCATCGTGCAGGGATTCACGCTGCGGCCGTTGATCATGTCGCTGCATCTCAAGGACGATCGCGAAGTCGCCCATGAAGTCCGGCGCACGCATGAGCGCATGGCGCGAGTAGCCCTGGAAGTACTCGACGGCGATCGCTCGCCCGAATCGGAGGAACTGCGGCGGGAAGTGATGTCGATGCTCGACGACGGCGACAACTCGTTCAACGATCTACGCTCGCGCCACGACAAGCTGCGTAGCCGGATCATCGTGGCCCAGCGCCGCACCCTGGTGCAGATGCGGACCGACGCCGAGATCGGCGACGACGCGTTCCACCAGGTCGAGGAGCGATTGGACTGGGCCGAGTTGAATGCGCGAGGAATAGAAGGCTAGCCGCCCCGCTATCCGACCTGGTCCGTCCACACCCGAAAACTCTCCAGCGTGTTCATTCCGAACGCCGTGCTGATAGCCACATCCGCGGCATCGCGGCCGCGAGCGATCAGGATGCGCCCGATGCGAGGTTCGTTATTACGCGCGTCGAAGGTATACCACGCACCGCCCAGGTAGGCTTCGAACCAGCCGGCGAAATCCATTGGCGCATTGTTCACCGGCACGCCGATGTCGCCGAGATATCCAGTGCAATAGCGCGCCGGGATATTCATGCAGCGGCACAAGGTGATGGCGAGATGGGCGAAATCCCGGCACACGCCGTTGCGGTCGTTGTACGCCTGCAACGCACCCTTGGTGGAACTCGCATGCTCGTAGCCGAACGTGAGATGGTTGTGCACGAAATCGCAGATGGCCTGCACTCGTCCCCATCCCATCGGCGCTTGCGCAAACGTAGCCCAGGCCATCTCGGACAGCTTGTCGGTTTCGCAATAGCGGCTGCCGAGCAGGTAGACGAGCGTTTCTTCCGGCAGGTTCTGCACGTCGTACTGCCAGACGGTCAGTCCACTCGGCTCGCGCAGGCCCGAATCGTTCACGACGGCGTCGGCGGTCAATTTCAACCGGCCCTGCTGCGCCACCAGGCGCGTGCACCAGTTGCCGAAGCCATCGCGGTACGAAGTCATCGGCACCGACGGCGTGGTGATCAGATGATCGGGGCGGACCAAGTCGGACGCACGACTGTAATGGATGTTCAGCGTCAGGATCATCGGCGTCGCTTGCGGAAAGTGATAGATCAGTTCGTAGCCGGCGCGGATCTGCATGGGGTGACCTCGAAGTAGGCAAAGTGCACCGCGCGCTCTGCGGACTGAACACAGGATTCGGATTCAAACAAGTGTTGTCTCGGACAAGGGTCGTCTCAAACAAGGGTCGCCGCCGCTAACGGCAACGTTCGCGCCAGTATCGCAGCCCAGCGTTTCTGTCCTTCGGACGCGCCCACCAGGTCCTGGCGAATTTCGATGCCAACGTGGGCGATACCGCGGACTTCGCCATGCACCGGCAGGGTGTAGTCGACGTCCTGGATCGTATATGGCTCGTTGTCGCCGACACGCAATTCCGCGTCCTCGCGCAGCAATCCCAATAGCGCCGTACCCAGACGAGCATCGCGTCGATGCATCAGGCCGATATGCCAGGGACGGGGTACGCCGCCATACGTCGGCGTGAAGCTGTGAATGGCGACCAGTGCTGAACGCTTGCCGGCCTGCTGTCGTTCCTCCAGCAAGGCACTCAATGCGTGGTGATAGGGAGAAAAGATCTCTGCGGCACGCGCCTCGCGTACGGCGGCGTCGATCCGTTCGTTACCGGTGACGCGAACCGAATCGCTGACGACGGCGATGGAATCCGCAGCTGCCGGCAATCGGTTGCAATCGATCACCAGCCTTGAATAGTTCTGCCTGACCAGTGGCGCGTCGAGCGCGGAGGAAAGCAGCAACGCGACCTGCAATGCGCCGATGTCCCAGGCGATATGAGTGAGCGCCGCGGATGGCTCGATCCCCAGTGTCCCCAGCGACTGCGGTATGCGCCAACTCGCATGATCGCAGGCGAAGACGAAGG
>Ga0157380_10000517_pt1 | contig 23658 bp, 21 predicted proteins | sample S35metaG_FD_119757 | JGI IMG/M metagenome (GOLD analysis project Ga0157380, IMG submission 119757) | Switchgrass rhizosphere microbial communities from Kellogg Biological Station, Michigan, USA - S3-5 metaG | ecosystem: Host-associated > Plants > Roots > Rhizosphere > Soil | place: USA...
CGTGCGTGCGAAAGACTCCGACGGGCTTTCCTGATTGCACGAGGAGAGTTTCGTCGTTACCAAGTCGTTGAAGCTCGCGAACTATCGCATCGAACGCGTTCCAATTCCGCGCCGCTTTACCTGCGCCTCCGTAGACGATCAGCTCGTCAGGTTTTTCAGCGACCGCCGGATCGAGGTTGTTCATCAAGCAGCGCAAGGCCGCTTCCTGCTGCCATCCCTTGCAATTGAGCTGCGACCCTCTCGGCGCTTGAATCATGCGGTGAGACATAAGTGAAATCTAATCCGGTTTTGTACCGAGGCGTCTAAACCATCCATCAGAGTCTTTCTGAATCAATAGCGCGAGCTCACCCGCATCGAGCCACAGACCGCCGCAGTTGTCACATCGATCTACTGACACATTTTCAAACTTCGTTACTTTGAGCGCCGCGTTACAGCGTGGACAAAGCATTGATGACTCGCCTGCTGCCTTGGCCTCGTCCGCGACCTTGGCCTTTTCTTGAAGCCACTCAACCGCTGCCGCTGGTGCTTGACCGTTGAGAGTGTTTGCCATAACAAGATCCTCCGTTTGTGAAACGGACACGGGACTCTTGGTCCAGTTGTCGGGGTTGATCAAAACTCGTCGCGCTGGATTGCAGTCACAATATCCTCGATGTCTGCAGACATCGCGCGATCCACCAGGACGGGCGATACATGTTTTCTAACTACATCGTAGAACGTCTTTACGATTCGGGCTTAAGAGGCGCAGCAACTCAGCCGACTGTGCTGCGGTAAGTAAGTTAGTCGCCGCCCCACCAACGTGTGAACCAGCCAGTGGTGTCTTTCTGTACCAATTCCCCAAATTCGCCCGGATCCAGCCAAACACCTCCACAGTGATCACATCGCTCGATCATGACTTCCTCAAACTTAATTTCTGTAAGCTTCCCTGTACAACGAGGACAACGCATCGTTGACTCACCCGCCTCTTTAGCGTGCTGGGCGATCTTCATCTTTTCTCGAAGTTTTTCGATTGCTTCCTGATTTTTCTTTCGGAAGTATTCTTCTTCAGACAGTCGTCCTCGATTCCCTAACACATCTGACATGTGTTCCTCCTATTGGTGTGCTTAAAATTCATCGCGGCGTATCGCTGTCACAATGTTCTCAATATCTTCCGACATCGCGCGATCCACCAGGACGGGCGATACATGTTTTCGGACTATATCGTAAGCCGCTTTCACTCCACGACCGGGCAGCAAAGGCGCACGGAACTCAAGTGCCTGTGCCGCGGTAATCAACTCAATCGCCGTCGCTAGTTCGGCGTTATCAACAATTGTGCGAAATTTTGCTGCCGAGGTCATACCCATCGACACGTGATCTTCTTTGCCACCGTCAGTGGGAACATTATCGATGCTCGCCGGATGGCCAAAACCTTTGCCTCATTTAACAACGCCGCCGCCGTCACTTGCAGCATCATGAAACCGGAAGAGATACCTGGTTGTTTAGTCAGGAATGGTGGTAAATCTTCGTTGGCGTCCGGATTCACCAAACGATCGATGCGTCGCTCAGTGATACTTATCAAGTCAGTCAACGCGAGCGCCGCATAATCGAAGACAAGGGCGAGCGGCGCTCCATGGAAGTTGCCGCCTGAAAGTACTTCACCGCTACTGGCAAACACGAGTGGATTGTCGGTAGCGCTGCCGCTTTCAATTTCAACTACACCGCGAGCGTGGGCCAGGGCATCCCGAACCGCGCCGTGTACCTGCGGCATGCAACGAAGACTGTAAGCATCCTGTACGCGCGGGTCGTTTTCCAGGTGCGACTCGCGTATTTCGCTATCGCGTAGAAGCTCGCGCAAGTGCTCGGCAACTTGAGTTTGTCCGCGATGCGGTCGTGCAGCGTGGATTCGCTCATCAAAGGCCACTGGAGTGCCGCGCAATGCCTCAAGCGTCATCGCGCCCGCAAGGTCGGCTAACCGTGCAACGCGCTCGGCCCGGAACAGCGCCAGTCCTCCCACGGCGCCCATCGCCTGAGTTCCATTAAGTAGCGCCAGTCCTTCCTTAACTTCCAGCTGCAGAGGAGAAACACCGGCGCGCTCAAGAGCGACAGCGCCCGGCAGCCGCTCCTTTTCATAAAACGCTTCGCCTTCGCCGATGACTGCAAGCGCTAGATGAGCGAGCGGCGCCAGATCTCCGCTTGCACCCACCGACCCCTTTTCAGGAATCACTGGCGTGACGCCTCGCTCCAGCATCGCAATCAACGTCTCGATCACCGCGGGACGCGCGCCGCTGAATCCCGCTGCCAGCACGTTTGCCCGCAGCAACAGCATTGCCCGCGCCTCAGGTTCAGACAATGGATTTCCCAGACCGCACGCGTGACTGCGCACAAGATTCAATTGCAACTGACGCAGTTCACCTTTTTCGATGCTGACGTCAGACAGCTTGCCGAATCCTGTGTTTACGCCGTAGACCGTCCTTCCTTCATTGACAATCTGCTCCACCACTCGCCGTGCGGCGTCGACTCGTTCGCGCGCAGAGTGGGACAAAGAAACGTTTTCTCTGCGAGTAGCGACGTCGAATATTTGTTGCAGAGTTAGGGATTGACCGTTGAGCTCGAGCATGGATTGGATGACGGATTGTAAAACGGTAATTGCTGATTGCCAATTGCCGATTGAGAGCAGATCCACCGATTTCCACCAAGCAGATCCACCGATTCCCACAGATTACACAGATTAAGCGTTTAGATAGCTCAGTTGAGTCGTCAAGCAACTCGTTATCCCACGTAGATCTGATGAGCACAATCACTCAACCCCACTATCTAAGCTCTCTAATCTGTGTGATCGGTGGGAATCGGTGGATCTGGTTGTGGAAATTGGTGGATCTGCGTCTTCGGCAATTGGCAATGCTTACACTTCGACTTCAACCTTTTTGTCGCGGTCTGGAGGTTCAGAAACGTCGATCTTTTTGAATTCAGATGTCGTGGTGGCCGTACTGCGAACGCGTTGTCGGGCCCGCTTAGCACGAACGGTAGTCCGGCCTCTTGTAACGGCTGTCCAACTAGTCATACGTCGAAGCGGCCGCAAGGAGAATTCGTGCTTCGGCAGAACTTCTCCAGTCGCCTCGCGAAGTCGGACTGTGCCGATCGCAAAAATTGCAATGGCTGCATTGAAGACAACGCCAACGACGAAAACAATCCAACCAGGAATGACACCGACGGTTGCCCTGTCAATGAAAGCATCAAAATTTCGCGCCGGTAGCGGATGCAGGTAGACCTTTAGGTTCCAGCTCAACGCCAGCAGTGCAAAGATCCATAAATAATTACGTCTGAGACGACGACCAACGGCTTCCCATTCGGTGATCGTGAAATGAGGAGTGATCAGGTCTGCCGCCAAATGTTCGGCCCATGCTTCGTCGGCCGCGGCACTCTCCGGTGACAACAGGTGCGCGAAGTAACCCGTTTCGAGAACTCTCACGCGACTGGACCAGATTTCATAATAGCGATACCGACGCGCTTCCATCAAAAGGAAAATCGTAACGAGAATCGTATTGATTGGGATTACAAAATGCGGGTTGCTGGGAGAACTAAAGACGAATGAGAGCATTGCCCCCGCAGTAATCACCGCCCAGTTAGTTGTTGTGTCCAGACGGTTGCGCCAGGTGTTGGAACGCTGCACTTCGCCGCGATAGAAGTGAATCATCGCGGTGTTGAACTCCCCCGGCGACATGCGGCGCATCAATCCCGCGGCCGACGCTTTCCCCGGTTCATTGGAAACGGATTCAGGTGGAGGCGACGCCGGTCGGAGCCTGCCTGGTGGTCTTTCAGTTGGGAGGGAACTGCTTCCTCTTTGATTAGCTTCGGTGGTCATTGCGTGACGACTTGGGACTGCTCCATCCAGAGTGGGTGGTGCGGAATCCCAGGGAAATTCATAATAGCACGCGAGCAGCGACAACGCCGCCCTTATTTGGAGTGCGGTGACTTGTCACCGCTTTTGTAGCCGACAAATCATGAATGCAAAAGCGGTGACAAGTCACCGCACTCCAAAAAAGTGGTCTCCTTGACAGTGTTTAAAACGGCAACCTATAGTGGCGGCCTGGTTGTTTGACGCTGAGTTTCCGTGAGTACTGCCGCTGAAATCGAAGACTTTGAACCCTGGATGCGGCAAGCGCTCGATGCCGCGCGGGAGGCAAGAGCTCGCGGTGAAGTACCCGTTGGGACATGCGTCGTGAGCGGCAACAAGGTGCTCGCGGTTGCCGGAAATCGCACACGAACTGATTGCGATCCCACGGCCCACGCGGAGATGGTTGCGCTACGTGAAGCGTCGAAGAAGGTCGGTAACTATCGACTCACGGGAATCGACGTTTACTCCACCATTGAACCGTGTGCGATGTGCGCCGGTGCTCTAATTCAGGCACGTGTGAAGCGTTTGATTTACGGAGCGCGAGACGAGCGTGCCGGAGCGGTAGACTCAAAGTTTCGCATCTGCGACACTGACTTTCTCAATCATCGCATTGAGATAGTGGAAGGCGTTTTGGAAGCGGAATGTCGCGAGTTAATGCAGGAATTCTTTCGTGAGAGACGCGCATAGAGATTTCGGAGTTCGGATTTGGGATTTCGGATTTGAGATCTGAGATCATTGCGGAGAGGTCGCATAGTGGATTAGTGCACCGGTCTCGAAAACCGGAGTGGCTTAACGGCCACCGTGGGTTCGAATCCCACCCTCTCCGCCAGATACATTTTTGATTTTGATTGTAGATTTTTGATTGCTGAGCTTGCGTTGCGGCGTCAATCAAAAATCAAGAATCTACAATCTACAATCTCAGGAGAGGTGCAGGAGTGGTTGAACTGGCAGCACTGGAAATGCTGTGAACGGGGAACCGTTCCGTGGGTTCGAATCCCACCCTCTCCGCCACGTAGCGATGCATGAGCGATGAAGCAAGAAAAAGAAAGCATTGGTCATATATCATTTGACATTTCTCATTTGTCATTTAGGAAATCCGCGGCTGCGTTCCTGAATGAGAACTGTTAAATCTCAAATGATATATGACCAATGATTTCTTTTTCCTCCTTCCTCCTTCATCCCCCATCCTTCCCTCTAGCCCCCTCGTTCTAAATTCCATCACCAGGATAATTAATAATGAACGACGACAAACTCGCGTTGGAAGAAGCACGGCGGGCCGCTCAACATGAAACCGTAAAAGCGCAGGTCGAAGGCGAGGTACAGGCGGAAATTTCAGAACGCGCCGCACAAAAGACTGTACCGAACGAAGCTCAACGCATCGATAACGTTGCCGGACAATTCAAGTCGAAAGCTGTTGACGAGGTAATTGATACCGAACACGAGGTACAACGCGCACGCGGTCTCGCGCGAATCTCGCAAGTTGTTGATTACATCTTCTATGTGATTTACGCGTTGCTGGGAATGCGTTTTTTGTTGGCCTTACTGGCTGCACGCAGCAACACCGGCTTTGTGCAATTCATCGTAGCCGTGAGCAATCCGTTTTACCTGCCCTTTAAAGGCATTGTGGCCAGCCCGAGTACCAACCAGGGTCATACACTGATGCTCCCTATCGTCGTGGCGATCATCGCGTACATCCTGTTGCACCTCGGTATTAACGCACTCCTCAGACTGTTTGCGCATCGAAAGACCGAGATTTGAAGGTAGGTCTTCGGTCCTTGGTCTTCTGAATTTGAGCTTTGAGCTTGGGGTGTTGGCCGCCGCTTGACCGGATGTCTCCGTTCTCGCACAATCGAATCGACAATAACTTCCAATCGTCATTGTCTTATCAGATCCCGGGCTCCGCACAACGCAAGCCTTGTGAACCCCGCCAGGCCGGGAACGGAGCAACGGTAGCAACGGCAGCGTGTGTTGCGGGAAAGTCCGGGGTCTGGCCAAAAAGATAGGCGGTTCGTTAAGTAATCCTCGTGCTGTGTTGTTTACGAATCCGTTTACTTGGCTGCAATTCCTCTCCTCTGATAAAGTCACGCTTCAATTCGGAGAACTGCTATGAAAACACTGGCTGGACGCGTCTATTTGTTAGTCCTCTTAGTAGTCTCCCTGTTCGCCTTAGCTCCCACGGCCGGCGCCCAAATCAGAAGACCTGACGATCCTGTAGCCTTACCTTCGCCATTCGAGCGGCACCAGGAACGGGCGTTCATTCGAGAGACTCCAAAGTCCCCTGGGATCCCGATTAGGAGAGAACCACGGGTCCTGAAGGACGGTTTGCTTGCTCCGTCTCTGCAAGATCGGGTTGAGCACGATGAGTTTCTCAAACAATCGAAAACTGGTCTCATCCGTTTGCTGCCTCGTGAGGTTTACGATTCGCAAACCTACAAAACACCTGTTCAAATAGAGATCAGAGGCGGAGGCGCTTACTTTTCGTTTTTCCACCGCGCGCACGAGTATGGATATGGATCCGATCTCGAACTAGATCACAACAACTTCACGGTTGGGTTCGCCGGCGCTGATTACGGAATGATCGTTGATCTCGGTGACATACCGATCGATGAAATATCCGAGACCGATCCAAGGTTCTTATTTATGTCGGAGTATGAGCCGCGGACAATCGAACCAGAGGCAAGAGCCGAGTTTAGAAGGTTCGCGACAGGCCTAACAGTCGACGGTGTTAATTACCGCCGCACAGTTCCTGCCAGGTCGCAAACTACTTACCTGGTGCGCTCCATCGATTTCGGCACAAGCGATGTGCTCGCAGCATTTCGCGTTGCGAGGTTCGACAACGACGGAAGCGCCATCATCGCCTGGAAACTACTGAAGACTTTTTCTACACCTCAATTGAAGAGAGATAGGATCAATTAAAAATCGTTCATGTCATATCAAGTCATCGCGCGCAAATGGCGTCCGCAAACATTCGACGAAGTAACAGGCCAGGAACCAATAACACGGACGCTGCGAAACGCGATTGAGCACCAGCGACTTCACCACGCCTATGTGTTTTCGGGCGCGCGTGGTGTAGGTAAAACAACGACCGCGCGTCTGCTCGCCAAGGCGTTGAATTGCCACAAATCGAAGCAGCCAACGCCGACGCCGTGCCGGACCGACGACCCCAACCAGTGCCCATCCTGCAGTGAAATCTCTGAAAGCCGATCGATCGACGTTCAGGAAATCGATGCCGCGTCACATACAGGCGTCGATAACGTTCGGGAAACGATTATCGGGTCGGTCGGATTCGCGCCGGCGCGAGATCGTTTCAAGGTCTTCATCATCGACGAAGTTCACATGCTTTCACCTCAGTCATTCAATGCCCTGCTGAAGACAATTGAAGAGCCTCCCGATCGCGTTGTCTTCATCATGGCAACGACCGAGAAGCACAAAGTCCCTGACACGATTCTGTCGCGCAGCCAGCAGTTTGAGTTTCGTACGATTGCCACTGCGAAGATTCTCGAACGACTCAAACTGATCGCCAAGTCTGAAAAGATCACTATTCCCGACGATGCATTGCGAGAGATTGCGCGTACAGGCGAGGGCTCAATGCGCGACGCACAGTCAGCATTGGACCAGGTGATAAGCTTCGCTGGCAATAAGATCAAGAAAGAAGACGTCGAGATGGCGCTGGGCGTAGCCGGTGCCGATATTCTCACGCGAATCATCGATGGCGTTGCCGAAAACAAGCCAGCTGAAGTGTTGGCCGTTGTGGACGACATCGTGATGCGCGGCCACGATTTGCGAAACTTCTGTCGCGACTTACTCGCACACCTGCGCGACCTGTTAGTCACCAAAGTTTCGTCGAGCGAAGAACTGTTGGAGTCGGCTGTTTGTGAACCGAAGGAGTTGAAACGTCAGGCAGAACTGTTTACTGAGTCTGATCTTGTGCGCTTCTTCCACTCGCTGGCCGAAACTGAAACGAAACTTCGCACTGCCACGCAACCCCGGTATCAGTTAGAAATCGGCATCGTGAAGCTTATGCAGCTACGTGGCGTCGAAACAATCGCAGAGTTGATGAACCGGCTGGCTGCGTTGGAAGGAAATGCGGGCCAGAGGGGTACTTCCGCTTCAGGTCAGACGCCGTCGGGCAGTAGCTCACCAACCGGTTCGGGAAGACAAACAACAAAAACTGGTTCAAGCCAGCGAAGTGCCGGAAGTTCTTTTACAGCGACGGCCGCTTCACCTGCTTTGGAAGAGCACGCAGCGCCTTCACTTGGGACAAGTGAATATATTTCTCCGGCAGCTGAGACTATTGCGCCGGAACCCGTTTCAGTTGCCTCATTGCCGGCTGACGCTCCAATGATCGAGCGCATCAAGGTTGCGCTGGAGAGTCGACGAAAGATGTTTCTTGTAACCGTGCTCGAGGCCGCGCATTCAACCAGTGTGGATGACGCTGAGCTCTTCGTAGAGTTCAAGCCCGAAGCACGACACTTCCGAGACACTTTGAGTAAACCAGAGAACGTGAAAGTGCTGCGTGATGCGTGTCTTGAAGCGTCAGGCAAAGAGATGGGTGTGCGCATAGCGATAAGCGACGCCGCCGAAAACCAGTCGGCCCCAGTCTCGAAAGAAGATGAGGAGCGACTGGAGAAACAACGTTTGCGTGAGCAAGCGGAGAGCAATCCGGTCGTCCAACAAATGCTGCGCACATTTCGCGGTGAGATTGTCGACGTCAGACGCGTTGATGGTAAGTAGCCTTGTTACATCCAGTTCGAGCGGAAGTAGTTTGATTCGTGTTTGTTCGGGTGACTTCGTGGATCGCCTTGCTTTTCTGAACAACGGAATGATCCACGAAGTCACACGAAAAAACACGAACTCGTTAGCACTCCAATCGACTTTTGGTGACGAACCGAGGAAACCGTTGAAACGGTTTCCCAATCCAAAGCCTCCCGCGACCCTAGGCTGAACCTTGGAAGAATGAGACGGTAATTCTTAGCCTCGCCCATCAATTCCCTCAAGACCTGACAGCTACGACATCTGAACAAAACAGAAACCCTCGTCGTATTGCCTTACAGTTTTAGGAGGCACTTCGAACATGCGTGACCCGGTTTTGGCAGGCTTCTTGAGTTTACTGGTCCCTGGTGTTGGACAGCTTTACAACGGCCGGATTCTGGCAGGAATTCTCTGGTTGATCTTCACACCCGGCTTCTGGATTGGAACCGGCGGCACGCTCGGCTGGATTTGCCACATCATCGCGGCGTACACGGCTTGGTCGTATGCGAAGGACCACCCGGTGCGAGTTTGATCAAGCTTCCGGACGCAACTCCAGGCTCATCGTCTCACTAAAATCCACTCCATAGCTGTTTTGCTCGGAGCTGTCGCAGTAGGAGCTGTATCCGTACTTCGCTCTCACCCAGTGAAGAATCGCAATACAGTGAATGATATTGGCACTTCCCATCGGGTCTGATCTTGTGGTTTTGAATTGCCCGTGCCAAAATTCGCACCCTCTAAGCAAATCCAACAATGCGAATGCTCAAGGCATCGAAAAGCGACGTATTCCGACTCGCGAAAGTCTTTGTGGGGTCGGGAGTCCTTTTATCGATCCTGGCAGTCAACTTCCCGTTTGCGGTGTTTGCAAGTGGTCCAATGTGTAAGCTTGCGTGTTGCGCGGGAAGGGCGCCGCACGTTGCAGGTTCGTGCATGGATGGTTCATGCCACGTTTCGTTCGGCCGCCAGACCAAGAAGGTTCATGTTCATCACGAAGCGACCGGTCATGGGGAGCAGTTGTGCGGTCTTTCTCGACTCAAATCTATTGGCTCTTCATTATTTGCACGCGATACGATCACCATCGTCGCTAGCCCCGAACGTTCACCGAATGCCCCCTCTGATCAAACGCGCGTCTCTCCCGCTGTGTTTACGAAGCCTTGCCTGTCAGACTGTGACAGTTGCGGAACGAGTTTCACGAAGACAAATCGGCAACGGAATGCAGTGGCACTTGCTTATGCCAATCGTCCGCGCCCACCGTCAAGTAAAGCACTTCACAAGCTCGATCCTTGTTTAGCGCGAAAACTAGACTCTCACGGTCGGTTGGGCGCTCCGCGCGGTCCTCCATCAGTTTCCTGAACTCCTAAGACAAGGTGATTCGATAACTGCCGGCTTTGCTCGGCCTGATGCTGAAAACACTCCGCGAATAAGAGCGCGTGTTTTTCGCCAGGCCCGGTTGTCTGGCTGTTTGGCGTTTTCGTCGTGCTCGCAGCATCGGTAGAGGTGATTTCCGGTGAGAAGTTTTGAAAGGCAACGGACGCGGCTTCGTAGGCCAAGTGTCGTTCCGCTACTACTGTCGCTATTCATAGTTGGTGCGGGAAATATTCTCGCGCAGCAAACAGTAACATCCGCCAGTCTCAGTGGCCGCGTTGAAGATGCGCGTGGTGCAGTGGTTAGCGGCGCCAATCTCATCGCTACAAGTGTCGAGACTAATCAAAAACAAACGGCAACCACCGACTACGATGGTCGCTATCGCTTTCCATATTTACAGGTAGGAAGCTACAAACTCTCAATTGAAGCGCAGGGATTTGCTCCTTTATCCAGAGAGTTAACCGTCACGATTGGCCAGGCCTTAGACCTTCCGATCAAACTCGACGTGGCCGGCGTTGCAGCGCAGGTTAACGTTGGAACAGATGTCCCCATGATCGAAACGGTGCGCACTCAAGTCACCGAAACAATCAGGCCTGCCGAAATTAATGATCTGCCGCTCAATGGTCGTAACTACCTCGATCTCGCTCTGCTGATTCCCGCAGTGGCACCGACAAACACCGGCAGCAACCAACGCTTTGCAGAGACCTCCGCAATACCTGGTCAGGGAATCTCAATCGCTGGCCAGCGCAATCTGTATAACAGTTTTGTTGTTGATGGTCTCTCGGCCAATGATGATGCGGCCGATTTGACGGGAACTTACTACAGCGAGGAGGTAATAAATCAATTTCAGGTAATAACCTCCGGAGGGATCGCCGAGTTTGGGCGCGCTTCGGGCGGCGTCGTCAACATCATTACCAAGTCCGGTACGAACGATTGGCGCGGTAGCTTCTATGGATTTGCCAGGAACCAACGCTTCGATGCGCGCAATCCACTCGCGCCCACCAAAGATCTACTTACCCAGGCTCAATACGGTGGAACGATCGGTGGCCCGATCAGACTTGACCGTAGTTTCTTTTTTACAAACTTCGAACAGACGCGACGGAATTACTCCGCCATCATGACCATTCCTCCGTCTAATATTGCCACCATCAACAATCAGCTCAACCTTGTTGGCTACAAAGGACCGCGCGTCACCACGGGTGTAGTGCCTGCGAACTTTGATACCACGAACTTCTTTGCGCGAGTCGACCATAAACTGAACGACCGGAATCAACTCAGCGCGCGTTATAGCGTCTATCACATAACCGCCGAGAATTCGCGTACGGTCGGTGGCTTGAATGCCGTTAGTCGAGGATCAGGTTTGGACGACACCGATCAGACGATCGAAGCAAGCAATATCACTACGCTCGATAGTCGCACTCTGAACGAAGCCCGCTTCCAATACACAAACAGCCGACTCGGCGCGCCAATCAATGACACTATTGGACCAGCGGTTGGGATTTCCGGGGTCGTTAACTTCGGTACCGCCACCTCATCGCCGTTGGCGAGAGACATCAACTTGTTTGAGGTCGTCGATAATGTTTCAACCCAGCGCGGCGCGCATTCGCCCAAAGCTGGAGTGGGCTTTCTCTATAACCGGGTCAACATCGTCTTTCCAGGAGCGATTCAGGGTGTCTACGCCTTCACGTCGCTGAGTAATTTCCTGACCGGCAACTACAGCACCTATCAGCAAGCATTCGGCGCGCCCAGTCAGTTTCAATCGAATCCAAATGTTGGCTTCTTCGTTCAGGATGAGTGGCGAGTAAGACCAAACTTTACGATTAATGCCGGGCTGAGATACGACTTGCAGTTCCTGCCGAGTCCAATTCAAACAGACACCAACAACTTCGGGCCTCGTCTTGGGTTTGCGTATGCACCAGGCGATCGGAAGACGGTCATGCGTGCCAGCTTTGGCATTTTCTACGATCGTATTCCATTGAGGGCGACGTCGAATGCTTTACAACGCGACGGCACGAAGTATGTCGTGGTGCAATTCTCTCCGACACAAGCCGGAGCGCCTGTGTTTCCGAATGTACTGGCGACGCAACCCAGCACGTTTCTGACAAAGCCAAACATCACCCGGATCGATCCAAATATTGAGGTGAGTTATAGCGAGCAGGCTAACTTTCAAATCGAGCGGGAGTTACCCGGCAATGCTTTGATCTCGGTCGGTTACCTGCATCTTCACGCCTTGCACATTATTGCCTCCCGCAATGTGAATGTGCCGACGGTTCCGGCTTCGGCTGGTGTGCCAAATCTTGGACGGCCCGATCCGAACTGGGGAAATATCGGACGCTTCGAAGGAGCTGGCGATTCCTATTACAACGGCATGGTGGTTTCATTCAACAAGCGCGCAGCGCGGTGGGCCAACGTGCGCGTCTCATACACGCTTTCCAAAACCACAGACGACGCGGGAAACTTCTTCTTCTCAACACCACAAAACAACTTCGACTTGCGAGACGATTTGGGCCTTGCCGACAACGATCAGCGGCACCGACTGGTGGTAAGCGGATCGTTCCAGGCTCCTGAAGATAAAACAGACGGATTACAGAAAGCACTTCATGGGTTCCAGCTAAGTTACATCTTCACCTACGCTTCGCGTCTGCCATTCAACATTCTGCTTGGAAGCGATCGTAACTTCGACACCAACAATAACGATCGACCGGTAGGTGTGGGACGAAACACGGGGCGAGGTTTTGACTATGCCTCATTCGATATGCGACTCAGGCGGCGATTCCGGATCACAGAACGATTGAGTCTGGACGTGTTGGCGGAAGGCTTTAATCTGTTCAATCGCGCAAACTTCGGTGTGCCGAATAATACGTTTGGTCCTGGTGCAACTCCCAATGCGACGTTTGGCCAACCGACACAGGCATTCGATTCACGCCAGTTTCAATTCGGATTAAAGGCCAACTTCTAAGAAGACCAATAATTAGGGCTTCTTGGGTGGAACAGCTTTCGGAATATCGCCGTCGTCAGTTTCGCTGTTACTCAATTGAGCCTTGGCGCTACCGCGTAACAGCGGAGGAAGTTTATTGACAGGCAAACTGACAGTCGCAATCGGATCTGTTCGTCTTAAGATCGCTCCGCCTCTTCCCGCAATCCAGATATTTGTTCCGCCACGGTAAGCGACAGAGAATAGGGCCGTGCTAGTTATTGTCGGTTGCACTTCCCAGGTTGCACCACCGTCTTTGCTGTGAATCACTCTTCCCTGTTCACCGACGGCCAACACATCGTTTCGATTAACCACCCCGACGGCGAAGAGGTTAGCGTTGACGTTGCTCTCGAGATCCTTCCAAGTAACTCCGCCGTCGTCTGTGCGCAATACGAGACCACGCGCGCCGACTATGTAGCCACGTATCCCATCTGCGAACGTTATGCCGTAGAGCCACTCCTTCAGATTGCGATCTACTCTCGTCCAGTTTTCACCGCCATCTTCCGTTCTCAGAATGGTTCCGTGAGAACCAATAGCAATACCGCGCTTCTCATCAAGAAAGTAGACGTCTTCCAACCAGCTCATAGCATTTGATTTTTGGAATTGCCACGTCGTGCCCTCGTCAACCGTGCGCCAGATCGCCCCGCGTGCGCCGACTACCCAACCTAGCTTAGGAGTTACGAAACTGACGCCGAACAAATCTTCTCTCGCCGGGCTTTTAACTGTATCCCAGGTGACGCCACCGTTCGTTGACTGAAGTATTGTCCCCTTATCACCGACAACCCAACCGAAGCGTTCGTTTAGAAAAACGATCGCGTTAAGATTCGCAGTTGTTCCGGATGGTCTTACGGTCCATGTCTTTCCTCCGGAACTCGTGTACAGAATTCTGCCCCGTTCACCAACGGCCCAGCCATGCGAATTATCAACAAAGAAGATGTTTGTTAGATCTTCTCTGCCGCCGTCAGTCAAACGACTCCAGGAGAATCCGCCGTCGTCGGTTCGCACAATTAGGCCATCAGCGCCCGCAGCCCAGCCCAGCGATTCATCGGAGAAGTAGACAGTCGCGAGGCGCGGGTTCGTGCGCACATTCACGGGTAACCAGATGTTTCCGCCATCGCCCGTGGTCAACACAACGCCACTTTCGCCGGCTGCCCAACCATGCAATGAATCAGTAAAGAAAACGGAGAAAAGATCGGTGGTGACCAACGATGGAATTTGACGCCAGCTGTCGCCGCCGTTCTCAGTCTTCAGAATCGTTCCGCGATACCCGACTACGTAAGCTTCTTTCTCGGAGGTAAAGGACACTCCCGTCAGAGGTAACCCACCGGTGTCGAGTGCCTGCTTCCACTCAGCTCCGCCATTGTTTGTGACCAGCAGTGTTCCTCTAGAGCCAACAGCGATACCGAGCTTGGTATTGGCGAAGGAGACGGAAAACAGATGAGCGGTGGTTCGACTGTTCTGCGCCTTCCAGGTGATGCCTCCATCGTTTGTGACCAGGATTACGCCGAATGTTCCGACGGCCCAACCATGCAACGGATCGCCCGGAGCGAACGTGACTCCGAAAAGATGATCTCGTATTCCAGTGGGGCGTTGAACCCATCTGCCACCGCCGTTAGTCGTGGTAAGAATCACGCCGCGCGCACCACTGATAACGACGCGCGATTTGTCTTTAATATAGAGACCGTAGAGCGTGCTATTAGCGGGAGTTTGCTGTTGCTCCCATTCAAAGCCTCCATTGGTCGTGCGCAGCACGACACCATTGCCGCCGGTGGCCCAACCATGTCTTTTGTCGGCGGTGAAGCGAATGCTGTTTATGGAATTGCCCTGGGGTAAGGGATTTTGCCATTGCCAACCGCGCATCGGATCTTGCGCATGGACAGCAGCGGCTGGGATCAGACAAAACAGCAGTGCCGCGAAATGTCTCTTTATAGCGCGATATTGACACCGCGGTGGGCAAGGAAAAGCGGGGCTTGGCGCAGAAAAAGACACGTTAGCGAGACCTGAGTGGTTTTATCGTACGGGAGAAGCCGAGATTATAGGGATCAATGACGGCAAAAGCGAATCTAACATCCCGAGATCTTTACTCTCCGACTTCGGTCGTGCCGACTCGTTCGACAGCATCTTCAAGAATTGTTGGATCCACGCGGCCCGCTGCGGCAATCTGACGCGCCGCTCGATCGGCAGCCTCCTGCAGCAGATGTCCGGCGTGACCCTGCATCCACTCCCAGGTCACCTGATGATTAGCGCGAGCCTTGTCGAGTCGGTTCCACCAATCCTGATTGGTCTTGCGCCGAAACCGACCATTCATCGTTTCGACAACGTAGCGGGAATCAGTAAACAAATGGACGCTGCAAGGTTCGCGGAGTGATTCCAATCCAACTGCCGCAGCGGCAATCTCAGCTTGTTGATTTGTTGCTGTACCCAAATACTCACCCACCGCACGCCAAATACCCTTGTAACCGAGCAATGCAACGGCAGCGGCTCGCATGGCAATGCGACCGTTCCCCAAGCTCGAGCCATCGCAGAAGATCGATACTTGTTTACGCGGTTGTTGTTGGTCAGGAGTCACGATTGATCTTGTGAGTAACTAAGGTAGACCGTCGATTGTGTTTTAGCAAACTTTCGGCTGACACGCGTCATGGCGTAATTTGTAGGGGCCACCACCCTCACGCGCGCAGCATGTGCCGGTGAACTGCCGTATGCGTTAGAATTTGTGACTGTTTCAAATGAGCTTACGACAGGTTGCCAACAAAACATCACGTTTGATCTCACGCGGCACTCGAAAAGTAGTCTCGCATCCGAATGAAGCATTCCTGATGCTTCGAATGGCTTGGTGGGTCGGCGTGCTCTCAGTTGCAGTACAACTTCGTCCGCTTCCACGTGCACTGAGAATCGTGGCCGGAGCAGATCCGCATCCTGGTGATGCGAAGTTCGACGAGGCCGTTGGAAATCAACTGGCGCGAGCAATCGATCAAGTGCTAGCCATCGACCTGTTCGTTTTTAAACCCATCTGCTGGAAGCGCGCCACAGTGTTGCGGCGGTATCTATCTTCGGAAGGCATCACGTCACGAATTCTGTTTGGCGTTCGCAACGATAGTAGCGGAGGAGTCGCGGGCCATGCGTGGCTCGAATCTGGCGGCATTCCGATACTCGAATCGCAGCCACTCGACTACGTCGTTACGTATACTTTTCCTTCCAACGCTCCGTGCACTGCGGAACTCGCCATCATGTCGCACGAGCAAAAATAAAACGGGGCGACTGACGCCGCCCCGTTTTTTCTCTATTGTCCAGCTCAATAACGACTACGGCAGCGCTTCTACATTGATAAAAAACTTGAAGCTGCCGGTTTGCTGAATACCCAACAGGAATTGAAGGTTGATAGATGCGCCGTTGGCTAGTGGCGTCCCCAGTGTAACCGTTCCGGCTGACATTGACCCATTGAAAGCAGAGCCATTTGGTTGTGTTGGAGGTTGCTCGAGCGTTGTGCCTTGAACAGTGGCCGTGCATGGCGGGACCGCGGGAGATCCGGTCGCCAAACACGTTGCCGAATCGTTTATTCCGGCTACTACAACCGCTACAGACGTCCGTGCCCGCAAATCGGCGATACCGGACGGCGCCGGAAACGTGGTCTGATCGACAATGCGGAAGCGCAAACGAGTGACGTTACCTCCTGTGTTGTTCACAAACCGACGTCGGATGGACAGTGTTCCAAAAGTCGAGTTGTTTGCCGGATCGCTGGTGAAATCACGAACTCTGTTGGGCGGGTTCGCGGCCGGAACAGTAGCGTCTAGCAAATTGGCTGCGAAATTGGCATTGCGTTGAATCGGAGACGAGAGGTTCTCTGGACCCGGTGCCCCCAACCGCTGCCCTGCGCCGGCGCTAGTGCCATTCGTGTCGACGAAAACGAAATTCGAGGCGTTGTTGTCCGTGTCGACTGGCAGACCACCGGACGGGCAAGCTCCGAAGGTGGTGATCGATCCTCCCTTTCCGCAATTATCTCTGTAGAAGGAATAGTCGATTGAGAATGGAGTCAGGGCGGGATAGCCAGCACCTTCCTTGTAGAGAACATTCGCCTCAGAAGTAGAACCCACAGCGTCGAGGCGGTTCGCAAGTATATAACTCCCGCCGCCCGTGTTGTTATTGAATAGCGCAATGCCAGCGTTATCGGGAATGTCAGTCGTGTACGTAGCATCACCAGTCGCTGTCGTTCCGTTACCGGCAGGATACGAGCCTAGTGAATAGCTCGCGGAGTTGGTACAGAGGTAATGGCCGCGATTCGGAATGACGGTTCCATTAGGAATGGAACACCTTGTCACGCCATCAGATGCGGCAATTCCGTAACCCGTACCACTTGCCGCCGATACTGTGTGGTCCGCCCCACTGGCGTTGTAAATCTCAATGAACTCATCCTGAGCGCCACTCGGTCCTCGCACTCGAAACTCACTTATGACTAGCTGGCCAGCTGTCGCGACCTCTGCTTCGCCACCTGGTCTCCCAGTCGGTAGAATTCTCAATCCACCTGCTGAGCGAGACGCTGACACCGTTCCTCTCACAACCACGGGAGCTGTCGGAACGCTTATTTCACCGACGACCGGTGCGGCGGTAGCGGCGGGTGCTGCCGTTGGCTGTGGTGCCGCCGCGACAGTCTGAGGGGCCGCCAGCACAATCGTCAGCGGCGACGCAACCCGTGTCTTTTTCCGTTTCTTAGTTGTCTTTTTGACCTGGGATTTAGTCGTTGGACCAGCTGCGTTCTGCCCGCTGGCCTGTGCCACCCCTCCTGTAGTTACCACAAGCAGTACCATAGCCGCCCAAGTTAGTGAGCGACTCGCAAACTTTAGCATTTGATATCTCCTTGAAAAGTGTGGACCTTGAGAAGCTTCTACCGATTCCCTGCGGGATCCCTGCGGGTTCTGGGAATTATCACTTAGGGTTGGGGGCGAGTCAACAACTTTTAACGGTTGGTGTCTCGGCACGTACAAAAGGGGACGCTGGCGCCTCCCCTTTTTGGGTTCAAACTGAGGTGCAACCGCGGGCGCTGCCTCCCGAATTAGCTACTCCGCGCGTCTGACAAGCTTATTGGTTTCGAGATTCGACAGAAGTTTTTCAACGCTCGCCCGAGCGTGTTCGCCGGAAACTTCATAGGTGTTCTGAATTTCTGAAACGATCTCTTCGACACTATTTCCTTTCTCCAACCAGCGCCAAACAAGCGAGCCCGTTTCATTTAGCCGGTAATACTGTTTTGTATTGAGGTCAACGAGTATGCCTTCCTGACCGTCGAAGTCTGTGAATATGACATCATTTAGCGGAGTTATTTTCACTGAATGCAAGGGTTCCTTTTTCTAATCAATTGCGAAACGAGAGAGCCAAACTCAGGGTATCTTAAACTACTTCCGGTGCGTCTGTCTGGCGAGACGTTGGTAAGGCGCCAACGCCCATTTCTCAACTGCTTCAATCACCTGCCCGGAGGCTGCTGCCTTCTTGTCTGCACTATCCGGACGAAAAGAACGCGAGGGATCTTTTGCGTGCGACAGCAGAGATCGCTCAATCCTCACCAACTCTTGCGCGGACGGCGTTACTCCGAAGAATTCGAGTATCTGCGTAAGCGTTTGTAGTGAAAGCTGGTTGTAATCGAATAGTCGTGTCGTGCGCTCGTCAACAACGCTTTCAGCCGCCACATAATATCGCCCCAACGCACGCGCACAAAATTCTTCGTCAGTGATTGCATGCAGCCGCTCTACGTCAGCTCCAATTATCGCCGCGGCGACTCCGGGATTCGAATCCGGGATCATCCATTCCGGACGCGTCCGCAAATTCGACACAGTAACTTCAATTGGATCTCGAAACAGGATCAGAAACGGGACGTTCGGCCAGGCTCGACGTAGTGATTTGATGTGCAGGATGCTGGTGGGAGCGAACTTCACAAAGTATCGATCAACCGCATTCGACCCATGTCGTGCGAATGATTGAACCGCCGCACGAACAAGCGATAAGTAGAGCAGCTCTTTAGTCGAACCCGACTCGGCATCAGTAAAGAGACGCGACACGAGCTTATCGATAACTGGTGCCTCGGCGATTACGCGCGTCGCATCCAAAGCCCTGCATGCGTTGGCAACCAGCGTCGAACCACATCTTGACGTATGAAAGATCATTCCAGCCGGCTGGACTGCTGGGCGGACTTTCGCCACCAGCAACAGCGTGTCTAGATCCGTGAACACGGAGTCGTGTGCATTGTCCTGTCGCACTCGTTCAACCGTTTGATGAAAAAACGGCTCACTGAACTCAACGTCAGGCATACTGAGCCATTCGATTTGCGGCTTACCATGGGGAATAACAGCGTCAATCGGAAAGTAGGAACTTAGTTCATTGACCTCGCGCGCTCTCATTATGATTCTTAGAGAGCGCCCAGCACAGGAAGTGCCCGAGGAGCTGCAGCGTCGCCAGTAGCGCTCTGGCGCCAAGGTAGTTTTCCGGTTGTGTCGAGACAGAACAGGCAGGGCGAGGCTGTATACAAGTCGAGTGGGAGATGATGAGTCGCAACGTCGTTCAAACGACTTGCACGCTCAGCCAACTTCGCCGCGGCGATCTTCGACAGAGTTTCATACGCACTTGCGAAGTCGTGCTTGGTCAAATCCGCGACAACGTCTTCAGCACCTATGCCACTCCGATACCCGGATAGATTGCAGCAAAGCGACAAACGGCCGCGATAGTCGACATTCGAGCTGACACCAGCGAGTGCCGAACAAGGCGGCGCGGGATCGACGTTGGAATAACCAACGTCAATTCCGATCTTCATCTTGAAGATGCGAGATAGGGCCGCAATCTCTTTTTCCGCTTGTCTCCGTTCGTCGAGGTTGAGCGCAGAAGTGTTCTCAACATCAGCTGACGTTGGCGTCACATGCGCGAAATGGAGAGCAGCTGCACCCATTCGCGCGGCGAACAGGGCAAGCTGTTCAATCTGCGGAAGCGTGTCGCGCCGGATAACAACCTTCAACATGAATGGGAGTTCGCCCGCGAAGCAGCGTGAAAAAGCTCTGACCAGTCGCACAAACGATCCTTCTCCCCGCCACTTGTCGTGTTGTTCTCCAGTGGCGCCATCGATGCTGAAAGCGACATGTGTAAGCGAATTTCGATGGGCTAAAAGCTTCGGCCAAATCTTTTCAAAGTTCCATCCGTTCGTAACAAAACTGACCTTCAGATTAGCTGATTCAGCAATCGTGAGGATCTCTTCGAAGCGCGGGTGAAGCGTCGGTTCACCGCCGGTGAAATTTAAATGAGTGATGCCGATCGCCTCGCGCGCCTGCCGCACAATCGATTCCAGCAATTCAGGCGCGAAGAAATTTGCCGGCGTATGGTACAGAGCGTCTTCGTCTCGCAAACAATAACTGCAATGCAAGTTGCAGATGTTCGTGAGCTCAACGCTAAGCCGGCGCGGACCGTAGTCGGCGCTCTCGAAATCTGGCTGAAGCATTAATTTCTCGAATAAGCCTGGTAGACAAGATCCGATGCTAGTTGGGGAGCTTGCAACAGGTCGATACCTGCAAGAATATCAAAACCAGACGTTTCGCGCGCTAAGCGACCAAGCACGGTGAGGTGATCGCTCGCTGAATTTGCGTCGTAACAAGCCCAGGGACAAAGCTTCAATAAACGCGACATAGCTTCCGACTGGCTCAACCGTACTAAGCGCGTCTCCTGCTCCCGGGTTATCGAGGGGAACAGCATCACTGAGGGTTTGGCCGCCTCAATTTGCTCACCCGCGAAGAATTCTTGAGGCGTGAATCGCGCCTTCCGACTACCCAGGAAAGGCGTTGTTTGCATATCCGGCAAAGCAGCAACGGTTGCACGCGTTAAGGCAAAGAACTGCCTGAGAGCGATTGCTTCAACACCTGCCACGTCATTGCGAAGGATCAGCGTGTCGTCTGTCAGGTAGGCCCATCCAGCTGCGGCAAGTTTTGCAGTCAAAGTCGACTTTCCACTACCTGATGGGCCAGCGATCAACACTGCACCAGTTTCATCGGGCGGAACAACAGCCGCGCTATGAATGTCATACAACCCACAACGACGTAAGACGGCGGAAAAGGCTTGCGATAGAACTCGAGACAGAGTAGTTGAGTCGAGATCCTCCGGACGATTGATCCAAACCGCTACTTCCGAAGAAGAATCAGTCCTAATTAACGAACCCTCGAACTGTAAGTAGAAGGTCTTTTGATCGGTATGGCAGGTCCCAGCTTCGGAGATCGAAAAATTTGAAAGGTCGGCAGGGATCGCAGGCAAGACAGTGCCCGTGCTGATTTTTAAGGTCGCATCCGCCAGACCGTGACCGTTCTCCAGCGGACGGATAGACCAGCCGTCGACCAATTTAGAAACAGCGGCGGTCGACCAATCGTCAAAGGTGTGAATTGAAAGAACACGACCGGCGATTGAATAAAGTTTCTTCAACGCCGGTCGTGAAAGCAAAGCAGAAATCCCTTGAACAGGTCTCTTCTTGAACTCATCTCTCGAGTAGCAGCGTCGCGCCTAGTTTGTTGCACCGCTCGACGTTGACTGAAAAAACGTAGTCGCCTCAAGTACGTCAACTGCTGCGGAGAGTTCGGGTTCAATGAATGGTTTCTTAGTTGCAGAAACCGCTTCAGTCATGGTGGATTCAACTTTATTATCGTTAAGAAATTCGTTCTGGTTAGCCAAGGTTAGCCGCCTCCTCTAAATGCTGCGTTGGTTATATTAATGTCCCGTAAGGACTAATAGCAATACAAATTTAGACCACTTGTTTTGCTAAACCTCAAAAATCCGGTTGTGCGGTCTTTGGAACTGCCGGTAGAACCACTCGCAAAGCTCGTCGTTCCGCCCGCGATAAATCAGCACGCATGAATAACTGAATGTTGGGCGAAAGTCGTCGCACGACATCTTCAACAGGCATTTTGCTAAGCTCGATATCGACGACTTCAACGGCGTCACTCTGAATATCCACGGGGATTCCTAATTGTTCGCCAATCTTTAGGAGAACAAGGGCCAGCGGTTGTTTCTTTGCCTTAACGCTCATAAGGTTATTGGCGAATGAAACTTTCAGCGGCTGCTCTTCCTCTTTCTTGCGCTCCTCTTCAGTCTCAGGTTCAACACCTTCTTCCGTATCACCCTCAATAAGCAATGATTGTGTAGAACCAGTCACGATGGCTGTTGGGGATGGCTCCGGCTGATCAGCTGCATAAAAGAAGACACCGAGCGGTCGTGGCGGCTCGCCCGACCCAGTAAGAATCTGGTAATCGATATAAACGGCAGGAGCGAGTAATTGCATTGCGGGCTCAAGGGTCAGCTCGCTGAATTCGGTTGATACCAGTTCTTTCTCGACGCCCGCACCAACGAACACAGGAATCTTCAATTTCTTCGAAAGCGCTACTGCTATTTCGGCTAGCTTGGCTTTCTCCGCTTTTAAAGAGATGTTAAGTATTGGCTGTGTTTTGACTGAAAGAGTGAAGGTAGGTTTTGCCGGTCCTGTTTTCTTATCTTCGGTTTTCGACTGGGAAGCTGTCTGCGGCTGTTTAGGATCCTGTTTTGATGACGACGCTGTCTCCTGAGCCCTGGCCACACTCAGCATAGTCATTACGATGAAAATCAACAGTCCAAGCCGCTGACCAGACATGGAGTTGGTATTTCTCTTCACTCAGTGTTCCTTTTTCGTTGTTAACCTGGGGGGAAGGTTCTCGTGACTGACCTGATCGCCCGAGTTCGTGAAACTAGCACGGCAACGAAAATCCGTCAAATTCTGTTTCTACCGCTTATCAAACACGAACAGTCGCATCGGACGCACCAGGTAATAGGCAAAATACAATGGTCGTGGCAGCCACACGCCACTCAAATCCACCTCATTCGGGCTCAATGTAAAGGCGAAGTATCTTGCACGGCCACGCCAGCTCTTTCTCAAACTGAAGTTGAACCTGAAAACTTGTCCTGATGTTGCTGGAGTGTGTTCTGTCCCACTGAATAGCCGCGCTGCAATACCTTCAGTAAGTGTTTGCAGATACTCGTCAGTCTCAAATTTCGCTCTCACCTCTGCTGGAAGCGACGCGCCAAGCAGTCGTTCGGCTAAAAACAAACCGAGATAGAACATGCGTTCGCAATCTGTTTTGATTACGCGATCCATTAGCCTGGCCCAATTGAGTTGCTGACGTTTAATCAGTTCGGCAACGTCGCAAATCCAGGAGAGTCGCTCCCAGATGTGTCTTGATCCGTGAACGCACAATGAAAACAACAGATCATCTGCCGAAAACGATTTCACCACTTGGCCATCCATTTCGATCTCAATCAACTGTCGCCAAAAATCCGTTGCAGAAACCGGCGAAGCAAAAAGATCTGAAGCTACGTTCCAATGGAGCTCAAAAATCATGCGTCCATTCTCACGGCTGAACTGCAAGCAGTGTTGGGTACGCAAAAGGACCAACTGCTGATCTTCATTGAGTGGCTTCGGTGTTTTGTATCCGGCTTGCAAGATGATGTCGCGCGCTCGGAAGACATCTTCTTTCTTGACGATGACGTCGAGATCCACGAATCGTCGCAGCGATACGTCGTCATAAGCGATGAGTGCCAGCGCCGGGCCTTTAAATGGAACTGATTCGATGCCGGCGTTAGCGAACGTCCGCAACAACGTCATCAACTCTGACGTCAACACAAGATTGCGCGCGACGTTTTCCTGATAGCTTTGTTTGAA
>Ga0157380_10000519_pt1 | contig 23598 bp, 33 predicted proteins | sample S35metaG_FD_119757 | JGI IMG/M metagenome (GOLD analysis project Ga0157380, IMG submission 119757) | Switchgrass rhizosphere microbial communities from Kellogg Biological Station, Michigan, USA - S3-5 metaG | ecosystem: Host-associated > Plants > Roots > Rhizosphere > Soil | place: USA...
CGCTGACGCCGCCCAGCGAGGCTTTGATGATATTGCCCCCACCGCTCAGAGCCGCGCCGCTCTCGACGTAGGATTTGAACTCGACCAGCGCATCGAAAACGCCGACCTTGATAATGCGGGACTGGTTCGCTTCGTCACCGCCGCCGCCCGCCGGGGTGATCATCCCAGACGTTGATGGCGTGAACTGCTCAGGACCTTTTTCACCGACCGTGTATCGGATGCCGCGCGAGACGGGACCGCCGACCGCGCGCCCCGGACCCGGAGGTCCAGCCCCCGGCGTCGTTGCTTCATTGGTCCCCCAGAGGTCGCCCCACCACTTCGACGCCAGCGACTGCTTCGGTGCCTCAGTGAACCCCAAGCCGGGTTGACCGTGTAGCCCGCCCCACCAGTTGCCTGCCTTGCCCGCCAACTCCGCTGGCGTCTGGTTCATCCAGTCCATGCTTGGACCGAACGGCTGCGTGCCGAAATTCTCAGCCGCCGCCTTCTTGCCCTCTGCGCCACCCTCCCGCATCTTTTTCAGATTTTCGTAGAAGGTCGTGACGTCCTTCATGAACTTTTCAAAGTCCGCTGAGGCTTTGTCCAACTCCTCGGAGAGGAACGGAAACAGCTTCACGCCGACCTTGGTCTTCAGGATGTCCCACTTCTCACCCATGTCGACCAGACCGTCCGCGTAGGCTTTCGCCGCCGCCTTGTCTGCCTCGGTGATGATGGGCTGCTTGTTTTTCTCCTTGATGAAGTCGGCGTAGGACAGCCTCGCGGTGTCGGCACCCAAGCCGATCATCTCAAAGAAGCGCCGCGCCTTCCCACCCGTTGGATCAGCCTTGTCCAGCACCTCCTTGAAGTCGAACGCCACCTTGAGCTTGTCGCTCTGCTCGGTCGCGGCGTTCATCGCGGCGAGAACATCGCCCGCGCCGAACTTGATCAACTCCTCACGCACGGAGCCGATGCGGTACGAGAAGTCCTCGGTGTTGCGCTTGAAGTTCTTGAGCGAGGTGTTCATCGCCTCAGGGGCAATGCCTGCCTTCTGCGCTGCGGCTGACCAGCCGCGCAACGCCTCTTCGCTCATACCCAGTTCTTTGCTGGCGTACTTGAGTTCGACAATCTTCTTCGCTGTATCGCCCAGCGAGCGGACCAGCATCCCCGCCGCAAGACCAAGTCCCGCCGCGCCGAGACTGAAGCCGCCCAGACCGGGGAGAGCCTGCTGAAGCCCCTGCCCGACGCCCTGAATGGTTTTGCCAAGCGCCGCGAACTGGGTGTTGATCTGAGCAACGCCCTTGCCCGCGTTGCGCGGGACAAGACCAATCTCGCGACCGATGGCGCGGATGTTTGCGAGCGCCTCCTCGGAGACGACTGTCGCTCGCAGCCTCAGGACTTCGTCGTTCGCCATTCGCAGCGCGCCCTCAGCGTGGTCGCTGCGCCTCAGCTTGAGCGAGCAACCTGTCTGTCCAACTCATATGCCGCTCGACCTCGCTCACCGGCATGCTCAGAAATTCGCCCGGCGGTCGTCCGTAAAACCGCGCCATGCGATAGCAATTCAGTATTGCATCGCCTGCGCGTCCGGTACGAAAAAACCCATGAGCCTATGCGCGCAAGTCGAGAAGTCCTTGCCCCTCATCGCCTTGATCGTTGACGGCGGCACCGCCGCCAACACAGACATCACGCCCGCCATCACTTCGGGGTTGGGCGTCACGACGCCAGTCTGCCAGTCGATATTGACCGGCCACTTCTCGCCAATCGCCTGCATGTCACCGCCGGTCGGCTCGCGGAAGGTCAGCTTCTTAATCATCTCTCCGCTCGACATCACCGGCTTCGATAGCTCGATAGTGATGTCAGTCGTGGTAGGAGCCGCCGCATCCTCCTCGACCAATTCGACCGGCTTCTTCGCCACTGCTTCACCCGCCATTGAAGTTCGCCTCCGTTAAATTTCGTCGCCGTCAACGCCTTCGAAGCGGACCCTGAACTGACCGTCGCTGGTGTTGATTTCGACCGGACCCTTGTGCCACGCGTTGCGGAGGACGTAGGTCCGACCGTTCACCAACTCTGCGGTGATGGTCGCGTCGGTGATGCTCTCCAGAAATTCGGTGCTGACCTCAGGCAGCGTGGAGATGTCGCCCTCGATGTAGGGGACGCGCGGAAGCTCCTGATAGCCGTGAACGTAGTCCTGACCGGCGATGCCGTTGCGCTCGACCGCTGTGATCGAGACGGTGAGGCTACCCTTCAGCGGATACATCTGACCGTCGACCTTCAGGTAGGCGGTGCCTGCGATAGGACCTTGCGGCATGGCGTTGGCTCCATAGGTTGGGTGGACTTCCCAATCTTTATGCGCCGACGCGCGCGCGGACACCAGTCAGCCCAACAGCGATACAATCTGCGGTGCTGTCACTACCGGAGCGGGCTTGCCGGGATAACAGCGTTCTGGAAGAAGCCCTTCGGCACGAACCGCTGCAAGAACGGCGCGTCAGGGTAGATCATCTCGATGACCGACTGAGCCTGATCGTAGCCCGCCATCAGCGTGGCTGATTGCTTCTCGAAGCGCTCCCAGACGAACGACGCCATCCCGCCGCCGATCACCATCACCGATGAATTGTATTTGCCGTCCATCCGCCCGCAGATGGCAAACTCACCCGGCACAGCCTGAAGCGGCGTGAGGTCCCCGACGACCTCGACGTCCAAGTCCAGCGCAACAATTCGTGATCGACCGCGCCACGTTTTTTCGAACAGCAGCAGCTTCGCCCACCGCCCCGGAAGCCCCGCCTCGGTGATATCGATGAAGCCGACGCCCTCGCAACGCTCAGGCTGGTCGGTCAGGCAGACGATGTCGTAGGGCTGCCGCGCGTGCCGCATGATCCCGTCGCGGACCTTGGTGACGCGCCCGAACGGAAACTCGGTGCCCGCCCTGACCAGTGCGAATACCACATCATAGGTAATCCGCATCGCGCCACCCGCGTGGCTTCGTCATCGTGACGACCGCCATTGCAAGCATCCCGAAATTTCCGCCGATAATAAATGCCGCTGCAATCCATAACCAACACATGAGGTACTCCTTCAGAGGTAGCCTCACCTCAGCATTTCGACCCCGTCATCGAGCGTGACCTTCTGGAAGCAGGCGATGCTTGATGTAGGACAAGCATTGACGACGCTGATGCCCAGCCGGTTCAGGTGCGGGACATAGACCCCGAAGTGGGCAGCCCAGACCTTCCAGTTGGCTTCGCTCTGCGCGCGCTTCTTCTGAGCGTGCTTGTCGGGTGAGCCGTTATCGTAGGCCCCGTCATAGTCGAAGCCGAACAGCACGACCCGCTTGGCTCGCTTGTGAATGCAAATCTGCATCGCCCCGAAGCCTGAGGTCCCGCCGCCATAAACCTCGCTCGGGTTTTCTGAGACGTCCTGACCATCCAGCCGCCGCAGGAACGTGATGTTCTTTGCGTGCGGTGCGCCAGCCATCTGATCCTGAGGCAACGCCCAGTAGATGCGAGACTGCAAGTTCTCCAGCCTGTCGAGCCACATCCCCTGACCAAAACAAGCATCGGCCCACGGCATCGTATCGATCAGGCTCTTGATCGCCAGCACATGCGCGCCGCCCCTCAGCCGCTCGAAGTCGAAGCCGACAAGCGAAGGCCCGCCGCCGACAATGGCAACGGGCCGGTCGTCCCAGAATGGTTTCGTTATTCTTCCGTAGACATCCATTGTCCCCGCCTTGACTGAGATGTGGAAAGGCGCGCGCCCCGTCCGCGCGCGCCTCATCCGTCATTCGTACTACTGCGCGATATCGGTGTCGACGCCCCTGTTGTACTGGAGCCTGAACTGAGCCAGCACCGCGAAGATGCGAAGCTGGTTGATCAGGTCCGGTGGGTAAAGCACGTTGACCCGGTTGGGGTCGTTGGGGTCGCGTTCCACGATCAGGTTCTTCTTGAACGCCTGAGCGTTCTCGACACGCCCCAAGAATTCATCGGCGCGGTACTGAGCGATCAATTCCGCCTTGATGATCTTCGGGGTGACGATTGCCTGACCGGCACCGAACCGCGTGCCGTCATCGGCCAGCTTGTGACGCGGGTACTTGCTGGTGATGGCGTGACGCTGCGAACGGAACAGCGCCGCGAGGGTCGCGAGCGTCGGCACCAACTCGTAGGCGTCGTCACCCTGACCGTAGAGGTTCTTCTGGTAGGTCGTGCTCTCACGAAGGATGGCGGGGATGCCATCATCGTTCACGCCCTGCGTTGCGATGCCGACGCCCGAGAAGTCGTTGCACTGCTTCTTGGTGAAACGCTGATGCTTCGGAGCCGGGAGGCACCCTTCCAGCGCGAGCGTCTGGAGCGGGCGAGCCGGGTCGTTCAGAAGCGCCCGCGCAGCCTTGGCAGCGTAGGCAGCCGCCCAGACCCACGGAGGCGACGGTGAGTTCGCCTCGATGCCCATGACGGAGAGAACGCCGCTGTTGTTGTTTGGACCGTAGTCCAAGAGGTCGGCGTAGCCCTTGTCCTCACCCTGCTCGACGCCCTTGTGAGCGGCGAAGATATGACCGTAGAGTTGACGCAGCCAGCCCCAGCGACCCGTGTCACCGAAGCCGTACTCGGCTTCCAGCAGCGACAGCGACGTGCTGTCGGTGAGGCCGGTCGCAACGTACTCGTAAATCTCATCGCCAAGGTTCGTCAGCGCCGTGGAGATATCGACGGTGCCGGTGCCGCCGGTCAGCCGGTGACCCGGCGGGATGGTGACAACCAGACCAACGGGAATGCGCTCTGCTGCGAGCGCGCCGCCGTAGGCGAGACGCACGTCGATTTCGTTTCCTTCGACGCCCTTGAACTTCGCGGTGAGGTCTACCGCACCGGCAACACCGATCAGCGCCGTGACCGGCATCGAGAGGTCGGCGTTGATCGCCGTCTCAATCTTCTTCGCGACGTCCGCAACGGCTTCGCCAGCACCGACGAACACTTGCACGCGACGACCCGCAATGTAGAGCGGCAGCGTGCCTGCGGAGATTGCAGGCTGCGTGACCGTGAGCGTGCCCATTGCCGGGACGCCTGCCGCTGCCTCATCGATGGGGACAACCCAAAGCTCCTGCGCGAAGTTGTTCTTGGTGAAGCTCTCGACCATCATGTCGAGCATCGAGCCGTAGCCGAACAACTGACGAGCGTCGGCCTGAGACGGGACCGGGATGGGCACGTTCGCGACTGCGCTTCCATCATCGCCCTTCAAGCCGATGATAAGCGAGGTCAGGCGCGAGCGAGGATAGCCAGCCATGCTGGGATCAACTTCGACCCAGTAAAGCGGCATCTTCCAATTGCCGGGAATGGAGTTGAATGAAACGGGCATCTGCGCGGTCTCCTTCTCAAGTCAGGGGTTGGTGCGGTCGCTGACCGCCGTTGTATCGTCCCGCCTTCGTCTTCGCCGCCTTCGACAGCGCAGCGGTGATTTCGTTCTGCGTCAGGTCGTACTGGCGAATGATCTGCATGACCTCGTCGGGGTCGGTGTCATATGACGGGTACCGCGTCTCGATGTGCAGCGTGTTGAAATCGTCGGTGACCCTCGGCTCGAACCAGCCGGTGAACTCCATCACCATCTCGACCCTGATTTCGAACAGCGTCGTCTCGCCCACCTTGGCGTACTGGCTCTGCCGGTCCATGCCGGTGAAGCCCTCGACCAGCCTGACGAACTTCGGCTCGCTGAGCAGGATGTCGTCTAGCTCCGACATCATCGCTTCCAGACCCAGCAGCTTGTTCTGATCGTCGGTGTCGGCCCACTCGCCACCGGAAAAGCCCAGCGTGAGTTCGTGCTTGAACTTCGGCTCCGCGTGGTTCGCGCCCATCCCGATGCGCCGCTCCCTCAGGATGTAGACGCCCAGCAGCGGGAGGTCGGTCGGCTGAACCTGAAGCGCGGGCGTGTTGCGATAGGTCCTGAAGCGCGCGCCGAAGCCAGCCTGCAACAGACGCATCGCTTCGGTCTGCATCATGCTGGCGTAGTGGCTCATGGCTTCTGCGTCCTAAGCATCAACATCGCGCCGCCCTGACCGTCGAGGTCGCTGTCGCCAATCCAGTATTTCGAACCGAATGCCGGGTGACGGCTATCGATGATCTCTACGTGGTCGCCGCGATCAGGCGGCGGTCCCACGAAGTCCCTCACCCGAATGCCCAGCGAGGTCTGCTGGTCGGAAAAGATAGTCTCGTCCTGCATCTGCACATCGACAGGCGAGGACGAGTAGATGCCCCGGCACTCGAAAGCGGGCGCGCCGGGGTCACTGACGAGTGGCGTGAACCGAACGAGGATTGAAAAGATATCCTCGCACTTGTTGAGGACCAGTGCGTCGAAGTCGATCATGGTCCCGCACCGCCATTAAGTGTAGATGCCGCTCTGCAACGCGAGAGGTCGCGTGCAGAAGTTGAGCGCGTTCATCTGCGTGTCGAGATGAATGCCCTTGTCGTTCTGCATCGTGTACTGCTTGACGTAGCGCGGCTTGCCCAGCGTATTGACGGTCTCGACATAGTCCGCAGGCGCGAACACCGTCGCGAACAGGTTGGGCACGCCGGTCGGATAGAAGTACGCCTTGTTGGCTTCGACCATCGGCACGCCGGAAACGTATCCGCGATAGTTCGTCCAGAGGATGCCGCCGAACTCGAAGCTGCCCCACGTCTGCCCTGCGGAAACGTAGCTGCCGCGAAGCTCAGCCGCGCCCTGCCAGTTGAGGTAGGTCGCGCGGACCTCCGGTGACATGATCAGCGCGTCGAAGAAGTCGTCGCCGCAGATGGCTTCGACGCCAGAGAACATCTGGCCGTCGAGGTTGGCACCCATCGTGCGGATGACCTTCTGACAAGCCTGACGAACAGCGCCGGTCGGAGGCGTGAGACTGAACGGGAAGCTGATCGGGGCTGGCTGCACCAAGCTGTACTCGGTGAACAGGTTCAGCACCGTGCCATCGGCGTAGGTGATCACACCCTTGATCGCGCCGACGCGGGTATGCTCCTGCGTGTACTCCAGCGACTGACCGGCAAGCTGCATGCGCTCACCGACCTTCGTCATGACACTCTCGGTGCCGGTCTCTTCACCGAACGGGCGAACGCCCTGCACTTCCTCAGCCATGACGGCGTCGTTGATTTCGAAGTGAGGCACGCCCAGCATACGCATCGAACGCCGACCCTTCGGCAGCGTATGGCCGGGACCGCCGCGCGGCGTCGGGGCGATCAGTTGGAGGATGCCGCCCTGCTCTTCGATTGCCACGACCGTTGCTGAGGTCGAGGTTTCGGAGAAGATGCCCTTGCTCGAAATGAAGCCGGGGACGAATTTTAGATTGTTGATGGCGAGGGAGAGCGGCACCACCCCGAAGGCATCGCCGCGAAAGATATCCAGCATTTTCGTGTTCCTTTATGTCTTGCTGCCTGTGCGGCGAGCGGCTGAAGCTGTTCTTCTCAGGTGCGGATGATGATGCCAGCAGCGGCGAGCGTCTGCGCTGCGATGATCTGCTCGGGCGCGGTGACCGAACCCCAGACAAGGCACTTGCCGTTCACCTCAGCATCGCGAACGATGATGGAGATACGCAGACCTTCACCGGGGATGGTGCCGCCAGAGTAGATGGCAATCGCGTTGCAGTCCGCGCCGACCGTTGCCGGGACGTAGGTCGCGAACTGGTTCGCAGTTGCCTCAGCCGTCTTCTTCAACATCTGACCAGCGAGAACAGTGGCCGGGTCGGCAATGTAGGCGTTGGCGCGCGAGCGTTGGCCGTTGGCTTCCGACAGGATAAACTCAGCCGGGTGGATAGGCTCGTTCTGCGGAGTGAAGTGCGGGACGCTGTGAACGAACGGGCTGATCTCCGCAGCGCGCTCGGATGGGCTGAGCTTCGAAAGCCGCTCATCCTCCTTGATCTTATCCTCGCGTGCCTTGCGCTCCGCATCGATGCGGGCGTCCTCGACCTTCTTCCGCTCCTCAAGAGCCTGCCGCTCGCGCTCATGGACGAGCTTGCGCCCCTCCTCCATCTTCTGCGTGTCAGCCTCGACGCGCTTCTTCTCTTCCTCTTCCTGTCGCTTCGCCGCCTCCGCGACTTGCTTGCTGTTGTCGAAGCCAACTCCTGCGGCGGCAGTCGGCGCGGGCGTCACCCGGCGGTCTTCGCTGTGGGTGCGGTCGTTGTCCTTGTCAGCCATGTCGATATCTCCTCTGTTTTGAATGCTTACTTCGTGCGGGCGTTGATCTTGTCGGTGATCTTGTCCCACGCCTTCGCAGGCGGGGCAGCCGGGACCAACGGGTGATGCGAGAGGACCGACTGTTCTCCCGCTGCCAGAAGCTCCTTGCGAACCGCATCGACCGATGTGCCCGCGCGGATGTATCCGCCGACACGCTCAGGCGCGCGCGCGAGCGTGCAGAGGTCGGTGACCGACTGCACGTACGCCTTATGCTCATCGATGCCCTGCTGCTTCACAGCCTTGATGTCGATGACCTCGGCAGAGCGCGGAGTGCCGGGGGTCGGTGCTTTGTCAGGCTCACCCGGTCGCGTGACCGGCGGCTGCTCGGCAGGCTGACCCGGAGCCGGATGCTCGGGATGGGGAGAGGTCGGAGCCGGTGGGACAACCGGCTGCTCCACCGGCTCCTGAGGTCCCGGCGCAGATTGAGGCGGGTCGCCCTGCTCGGTCCCTGTCTCTGCGCGGAATTTCTCCGCAACTTTCGGAGGCAGAACACTGAGCCTCATGCTCGCTGCCAACTTCACCGGGGACGATACCTCGTCGGCATAGCCCAGCGACTTCGCCTCGGTCGCGTCCATCAGCCGGTCCTCTTTCATGAGCGCGCGAACCTTCGCGGGCGTCTGACCGGAGCGCGCGGCGTAGGTGGCTGCCATCGACTTGTCGATGCGCTGGAGGTCAGCGGCGAGCGCGAGCATGTCCTCGGCGTTACCCATCGAGAAACCTGACGCGCCATGCACCAGCATGAAGGCGTTCGACGGCATCACGATTTTGTCCGCAGCCATCGCGATCAGCGAAGCCGCCGACGCAGCAATGCCATCAACCTGAGCAGTGACCTTCGCCTTGTGGTTCTTGATTGCGTTGTAGATGGCAACGCCATCGAACACGTCACCGCCGGGAGAATTGATGCGGAGCTTGATCTCGGGCACGTCACCAAGCGCCGCAAGGCTCTCGATGAATGAACTCGCGCTCACCGCCTCGTCGTCCCAGAATGATTTGCCGATGGCGTCGTAGATCAGGATTTCAGCGAACGGGTTTTTCTTCTTGTCCTCGTCCTCTTCGTCATCCTCGACCTTCGACATCGTGAACCAATTACGCATGATCAATCTCCTTTAAGCTGCTGCCTCATCTTCGGCATCCTCGGCATCCTGTTTCTGCTGGTCCTGCTCCTCAGGGTCCTCCCCGTCAGCCGGTGCAGACGGATCACCGCCACCGAACGGCGAAGGCTTGGGTGGGCTGAAGTCCAGACCCATCCGCTCCTCGCGTTCGTGATCGGCAGCGATGCGCTTGTCGTTTTCCTCGGGGTCGAAGCCCTCTGCCTCGACCACATCGCTGCGCGACTTGAAGCCCGCCTCGACAGCCAGCTTCTCGGCTTGCCGGTCCTTCAGCGGGTCAACCCAATCATTCCGCTGCGGTATCCACTTGGCTCGCTGATAGGCGGTCTGGTCAGCGAGGTAGGCACTCTCGTTGATCGGGAATGCCTGAGCCAGCACAGCGGTGTCGAGCCAGCGCCGCCATATCGGAGCGCACATCTGAAAGACCATAACGTTATGCTGGAACTGCTCCAGCTTGCGTCGGTACTCGACAATCGAACCGCGCAGCGACGAGTAGTTCGCGCGCCTCAGGTCTGACGTGCCCAGCGAGTAGGGGATGCCCAGCGCGGAGAATATCGCAAGCTGCTGGCGGTACTGATAAGCCTCGTAGGTCCCGCCGACATCGGCAGGCTCGCTGAACGTGATGGTCTCACCCGGCAGCAGCGTCTGCATCGTCCCCGGCTCAAGACCGCTCAGCCCGATATTTTCCTGCGGCGCGCTGTCGTCCATCCCGTCAATCGGGATCACATCTTCAGGCGTCGGCGTGGTGATGAAGCCCGCGAACATCGCCGCGATGCGCTTCCGCTCAAGCTCGGCGTCGTCGTACTGATCGAGGAAGAACAGCCGGGTCAACGCCGGGGTCACCAGCGGCACACCGCGCATCTGACCGGGGCGCGTGCATTTAAAAACGTGCAGCACTTCAGATGCCGGGACGCGAACCGTCTCCGTCGAGAACGGGACGCTCTCCACCGGGAAGTCGCCGGGGTGGATTGGATAGAAGTGGTACGCCGCGCGCTGACCGCGATGATCCAACTCGATGCCGTTCATGACGAAGTTGCCGTTCTCCGCACGGCGGTTGTCGTCGTAGGGGCACATATCGCTTTCGAGCAACTGGATTTGCAGCGGCACCTTGAAGCCGTCTTCCGGCCTGCGATTGCGGAAGCGAACGAAGTACTCGCCCGCATCGAACAGTGCCCGCGCGCCGATGGACTGCATGCCGTAGAAATCCGCGATGCCATCCGCATCGCACTCGTCGGTCCAGTCGAACCATTGCTCCATGATCATCTCACGGAGTTCAGGCTGGTCGGTGAGCAGGCTCGACGGCTTGATGCCGGTGCCGATCAGGTTCGCGGCGAAGCTCTCACCGGCTGCAACGGCGTGCGGATTATTCCGCATGACATCGCGGCAGCGCGCGCGCAGCAGATCACCGGATGACGCGAGGATGGAATTGAATGTGAGCCGGGACGGCTGCCAACTCTTGAGCCGCCTGCGCTGGCGACCGCCGTCGAAGTCGGCTCGGGCTTTCTTCTCAGTCTTCACCGAGACAGCCTTGCCCTTGGGCTTCACGGTCTTGCCGGGTGGCTTCGTTGGTTTGCGAGCCATTACAACCCCTTGTCCCACGCGGTCGTCATCCTGATCTGGCGCATGCGACCGCCGCGACCCAGCAAGTCCTCAAGCTCTTCTTCGAGGCCAGAGAGGATTTGTCGAAGCTCAGAGAGCGAGCGAAACTCGGTGCGCTTATCGCCGTAGCCCGCGCTGTCGACGCCTGAAATTATAATCGACTTCAGACCCTTGATCTGCTCAGCGATTTCTTCCGGCGTTGCCGCCCTGCCCATGCGAGCGACAAGGCTCTGCGGGACTTGCACTCTGACCTGAGCATTCCCCAGCGGAGGGCGCGGCTCCGTGGGAGGCACGTTCACCGTCTCGATGGTGGTCTGCGTGGGCGTCTCGGTGATGGTCGTATGGTGACCCGGCGTGTCGTGAGGCTCAGCGTGCGGGCGAACCGGGCGACCGAAGGGCTGAGTAGGATTGATCCCAACGGCGGGGCTGACACGCGGGTGACCCGTGGCTGGCTGAACCGACACCGGCTGGATGAAAGCCTCAGGGACGCGCGCGGCTTCGGCTGGGGTGACCGTCACCGTCTCGGCAAGGTTGGAGCGCCTCGCCAACTGCTGCTTCAGGATTTTGATTTCTTCGAGAAGCTGCTGTTCTCGCGTCGGCTCGTCTGGCACCGGAGCATTCCCGATTATGCTCCAAGATAATTCGACCTGATAATACGCCTCCCCCTTCGCGCCCGTGTCGTCATCGGGGGTGGGATAGGCATCGCTTCAGTTAGTGGAGGAATTACCTCGGGTGGGGTTTCCGGCTGCCTGCCGACGCTATCTGTAGCCTCAGCCTTCGGTTTTTGCAATGGGATGCGCTGGACGTTCAGGAGGTACCCAGCCGCCGCCTGCATCGCCTCGCAGTCGAAGAAGTGGTTGTCGCGTGACCTCTGGACCCACTCGACAGCCCCGGTCGGCTTCTTCAGCCGCGCCTCGGAAACGAGTTGATGGCAGTAGTCGTCATCGACCCCGTTGAACACATGCCAGCCACCGACGCGGTCAGGAGGCCAGCGCAGCCGCTCATGCACCCATGATTTCCAGTGGTCGGTGTCGAGCCTGACGAGGTCCATCCCGTACTTCGCCGCCTTGCCATCCTTCCGGCTGACTTCAATCTTCGAGAAGATCAGCGGGGTCCGCATCGCGCCCGACGACCCCTTGGTCGGTCTGACCCTCCGCAGGAAGCGGCGGCAGAACTCGTAGATGCGATTGATCGGCAGCGTATCGGTCTTGCCCGGTCGGAAGCCGCTGTCGATGAACGAGAGCTTGATCGGCATGCCATCGATGGGCTGGGATACAAGATCACCCAGCGCGTCCCAGATTTCCTCCTCAGCCGTGTCCCCCCTGAGGTAGCCGTAGTTGATCAGCCAAGACGAAGCGCGCGGTCCCCAGCCCCGGATCACCCACGGGATGGAGTGCTTCTGAACGTCAGCGGTCAGGGTCAGGTAGAGAACGTCCTCAGGCACCTCGCCCCGCTTGTAAGTTGCGGCGCGAGACTTCTCCTTGATCTCGACCCACTCGGGGACCTCACCGCCACCCGGCGAATAGAGTTCACCGAAGCCAGCGTTCATCGCCTGCTGGACCATCGCGTCGTCGCCAGACTGCTGAGCCTCGACCAGCGTCGAGATGCGCTCCCGCGTTGTGACGAACGGCGAGGCAAGCCCGCTCACCCAGTAGGATGCGGTCAGGCTCTCTCGCGGCGCACCATGAATGTTTCCCTTGGCATCGACCGACTGACCCGGAGCGACGAAGCGCCCGTTGGCATTCATCGCCTCCTTGTGACGCTCCTCGATGACCCCGTGACAGGCAGGGCATTCGATGAACGCCTCACGCCCTGCCTCCATCGGCGTTGCCTTCAGCGGGAAGCGGATCAGGTTGAAGCGCGGCACGAAGTACTCGCCGCACTGAGGGCACGGCCAGCACCAGTGATGCCGGGTGCCCTGCTGCCAGAGTTGCCATATCGGACTTTCGATGTCCTCGGTCGGAGCCGCGTCCCAGAAGTGCAAGCCTGAGGTCACGTCCAGCGCGGGGCCGACGCGACCCTTCTTCGGGGTCGAGGTCACGACGCAGACGAAGTCCGCGTAGGTATCGCCGCGCCGCTCGACCAGACCAAGGGGACCGCCCTGATCATTCACGTTGTCGCGCATCTCGTCGTACTCATCGACCAGCGCGAGAACGGCGGGATCAGATTTCAGCGCGCTCGATGACCCGGCATGCGCGAGGCGGAACGGCACGCCCCCGACCATCTTGCGGGTCTTCGTCATCCGCTTCCCGCGAATAACTTTCTCGACCAGCGTCGGAGCCTCATCGAGCAGCGACATCACGCGAGGTTCGAATTGCTCGCTGAGGAATTGCTTGTTGGGACCAACGTAGAGAACGGGACCGGGTCGCTGATCCAATCGCTGACCCGCGACGTCGAGCATCAATTCGGTCTTGCCGGTCTGCGCTCCGAAAACCAGAACGACCCGCTTGTAAATTCCTGAGGCGATCATCCGCCCCGGCTCAACGATGTACGGCGTCAGGTACGGGTCACGCGGACCCGGCACTCCCGATGTCTGCGGATGCGTCCTGTTCGCCACCGCCCATTGATCCGGCTCCATTGGTTTGGACGGACGAGTTAGAAGCTCTACGCGCTCCCATAGCTTTCGCTCTCTCGGCGGCAAGATCAGCGATGTGGTCGAGGATGTCATGCAAAGCCGTTTCTATCGTTCGCCTGAATTGTAGATCACGGGTGACCCTCGCTGGTAAACCGGAAATCTCCAATCGGAACAACGCGACGACCGCTTCGAGTGTCGCGAGCGCTTCTTCCAACTCGATCAGCTTCCCCTCGCGCTGAGCGTTTTTCAATTCGACTTCGCGTGAGCGCGCGTCGGTGATGCGAGTGTGAGCGGCGGTTTTATTCGCGCGGCGGTCTTCGTCATCTCGAAAACGAATGTAGCCCTGAACGACATCGAGCAATCGGTAGCGCCGATCATTCGCGGGTCCTGACGCGGTGATCCACCCCGCCTTCACAAGCTGACGGACCCGCTCCCCGCCCTTCATGATCAGAAGCGCCGCCTGATTTGTATTCAGCAGGGGTCCGCGCGGGTGAGCCGCGTCGGTACCCAGCCCCGGCTCAGCGGGGGTGCCTGTAAGTGTTTGATCTTCCGGCATAATTTAGCCTCCAAAATATCTGCTTTATTTCGCCAAGTAGGACTTCACATTCCAAGCGGCTTGCCCCATATAAGGGGCGTGGGGTTGACGCCCCGCCGGGGCCGACACCCCTGACCTTCTGACCCGGAGCCTACCATGACCGCCTACGCCCCCGCCCCCGCCGCCCTGAACGCCCTGACCCTCGGGCTGGAGTTCGAATGCTACCTCCCGCAAGGAACCTCGATGGCTCAGGGAGCCGCTGCGGTTTCCAGCCGCCTCGGCGCACCCTGCCCCGTCATCCCCTACCACGACGCTCACCGCGCGCTGACGACTTGGAAGGTCACCACGGACGGCTCGCTGGGTGACTATCAGCGCGGCGCGGAATTCGTCAGCCCCATCGTGAGCGGCGAAGAAGGCGACAAGCAGATCAGGACGGTCTGCCAAGCCCTCACCGATATCAACGCGACCGTCAATAAGGATTGCGGGCTTCACGTTCATGTCGGAGCCGCCGGTCAGCCCCTCAGCTTTTTCCAGAACTTGGTTCGCCTCTATCAGGCCTACGAAGGCATCATCGACGGCTTCATGCCGGTGAGCCGCCGCCGGTCAACGAACGTCTTCTGCCGCAGCCTCGGCTCGGTCAGCGCGACCGCCATCACGCAGGCGACTTCGGTGAGCGCGCTCGCTGAGGTCGTGAGGCGCGCGAGCGGCGCGGGCGAGCAGCGTTATCACAAGCTGAACCTCGCCGCCTTCGCCCGCCACAAGACGGTAGAGTTTCGTCAGCACTCGGGAACGACCGACGCGGTCAAGACCGCGATGTGGGTCAGCGCCTGCCGCAAGATGGTCGAAGCCGCGAAGCGCAACGACCTCCCCTTCGGCTCGATGATCAACCAGCCGATGAACTCCGCGCGGCGCGGCACCAAGGCTCACCGCATCGGTGAGATGCTGCTTCGCCCCGAAGGCGTGACCGGGCGCGAAATCATGGCTGAGATGAACTGGCCTTCGGTCAGCGTCCCGGCTCAGGCGCGCGCCGCAGGCATCGCGGTCGTCAGCCAGCGCACGGGTCGCGAGGTTCGTTATTACGCAGCCCGCGCTCAGGCGCAGACCCCGACCACCCTTGACGTGAGCCTGAATGGCTTCGCTGACCTGATCGGGCTGACCGAAGCGGAGCGCACCTACTTCGCTGAGCGCACCGCCAACCTGAGCAACACCGCAATCGCATGGGCTGCCTGAGGGCAGCCCCACCAACCCTGACAAGGACCATGACCATGACCCTCTACTTCGCATACGGCTCAAACCTGAACCTCAAGCAGATGGCGCGCCGCTGCCCCGACGCGAAAACAATCGGCTCGATGAAACTCGATGACTGGAAACTCGTCTTCCGGGGCGTGGCTGACATCGTCCCCTCACCCGGTCACGGAGTGCAGGGCGCGGTCTGGAAGCTGACCCCGGAGTGCGAAGCCGCGCTCGATCATTACGAAGGCATCGACGGCGGAATGTACCGCAAGGAGTATATCGCAATCGCGCCCTTCGAACTCGACGGGGTCACCCATGAGGACCTTCTGATCTACGTCATGAACTCGGAAGGCATCATGCCGCCCAGCGATTTTTATTACGGAGTGATCCGCGACGGCTACCGCGACTTCAAACTCCCGCAGGCTTCGCTGACCGCCGCGCTCGAAGAGAGCTACGAGAAGAACGCGCCCTCTCACATCGAGCGGCAGCGACTGCGCCGCAACGGTCGCCCCGCCTTCGCGCCGCGCCCCAGCGAGGTCCGCAAGCCGCCGACGAAGCAGAAGCTCAGCGAGCAACGCCGCGCCGCTCAGGCAGCCGACGAGGCATCGCGAAAGCTCAAGCGCAAGGCTGAGCCGCCGAAGCGCAAGGCTCAGGCTGAGCCGCAACTCGACCTTGGATTATTCGGGCGCGCGATGTGCGTCTACGGAGATTGAGAAACATGCGAAGCGGGACTTGGCATTCGCTCAGCCCCGCTCCATATGTGGACGACCGGGTCGGCTGGCCCCGGCATAAGATCAGCCACAACGTCCGATGAAAGGACACGCTATGACTTTGCAACTCTTGGACCTTACGAAGATCAACTCGCGCGGCTACCGCGAGGACCACGGTGACCCTCTCCCGACCGCCCCGGTCACCATCAACGCGGCTCTGATCCGCTGCTTCTACCCGCGCAAGGACGACGCGCCGGGCACGCGGATCACCTTCAACGATGGCGGCGGCTTCGCGGTGAGCGAGAGCTACGCTGACGTGAAGCGCTACATCGAGACGGGTGAGAAGCCCGCGCCGCGTGAGCCGGTCGCTCTCGTCACCGACGCGAACATCGAGACGGTCAACTAAGACGCTGACCTCAGCCCCCGGCGAATTGCCGGGGGCACCCACCTTCGATCAACAGGAGCCTACCATGTCAAAGCACGAACCGAAGCCGAAGCCGACCGCCGCTCAGACCATCCACGCGGAGACGCTCACCATCTGGCGCGAGCGGATGGGCTACCCGATGAAGGACGCAGCCGAAGCTCTCGGCATCGACCTCGCAACCCTTCAGGACTACGAGGCGGGTCACCGCCCTATCCCGATTTACATCGGGCTGGCGATGGCTGCCCTCGCGATGGACCTCAGCCCTTTCGGGGATAAGAAATCCGCCGCGTGATTTGCGAAGCGCCCCCGGCAATCCCGCCGGGGGCTTCACAGGAGCAGATGCCATGACCGACGAACTCCCGCCGCCCGCACCGACCTCACGCGAGACGCTGATCGAATGGCGCGCCGCGATGAAGCTGAGCCAGCGAGCCGCCGCGCGCGCTCTCGGCTGCTCACCGACCGCTCTCGGCAATTGGGAAATCGGCGCGACCGACCCGCCCCCGTATATCGGGCTGGCGATGACCGCGCTGAGCCGGGGGCTGCCTCCCTACCGCCCCGGTGACCGGGTGACCCGCCGCCGCCCCACCCCGGCTCAGCCGGGAGCCTGACCCCGCCGGGGGCTTGCCCAGCCCCGCCGCACAGGCGGCTCAGGGCGCGCTCCCGCTGACCGGCTGGGACGGTCACCCCGCCCCGCCCCTGACGCCCCCGTAGCCCGCCCCTGAGGGGCTTGGAACCGGGGGCTTTTTATTTGCAGATTGTTGCCAAGGGGGGCTTCACATCCTGACCGGCTTGCCCCATATAAGGGGCACGGTTGGTGACCGCCCCCGCCGGGGGCGACCAGCCGGGAGACCTGACCATGACCGCCTCGACCTACTACCTCCCCGCCCTGATCGGTGACGACGCCGACTACGTCTGCCGCCTGAGCGATAACAACGACCCGCGCCAGACTTCGGTCTGGATGGTCCCCGGCTCGCAGCGCGAGACGGCTCCCGCCCCGAAGCCGACCGCGAAGATCAGCCACGACGGCTACCGTTATTACATCAGCTTCCTCGGGCGCGGCACGCGCAGCCGCAAGGATTACAAGACCGAAGCCGGGGCGCGCCGCATCGCGATCAGCAAGGGCGAAGTGGTTGACCCGACCCCCGCCGCCTACGTCAGACCGATTTACCTCGACCCGACCTCAGAAACTTACATGAGCGCGTGACCCTCACCGCGCCCCGGCAACGCCCCGCCCTACGCGGGGCTGAGCCAGTAGGAGCGGCAGCCGCCGCGACCGCAACGCCCCCGACAGGGCAAGGAGCAAATCATGACGAACGCCTTCACAAAGCACAACGACGCATGGGTGATCAAAGCCGACCGCGCGGACCTCGCCGGTCAGGACATCATCGTCACCACCCGCGCGGGCGCGCAGAAGAACGTGACCCTCGCGCAGTATCTTGGACCGACGCAGGGCGGTCGCTTCGATGGCCATCTCTACGCCATCGCTGAGCGCGCCCCCGCAGCCGCCGCCCCGGCTCAGGCGGTCGGTGACCTCAGCCCCATCATGGCGCTCTTCGACCGCGCCCGCGCTCACCTGAAGTACCCCGCGATTGTCCTCGACGGCTTCCGGGTCAGCGTTGCGGGAGCGCGCGCTTCGAACCCCGGCACGCTGAACGTGACCGGCATCGAGAAGCACTTCAACGCTCAGCGCGGTCGGGACGAGCGCACTTGGTTTGGGCGCGTCAGCCTCGACGGCTCCTTCGCCCCCAGCCGCGCTGCCCCGGCTGACCTTGCCGACAAGCTCCGCGCCTTCGCCGCTGACCCGGCGGGAGTGGCTGCCGCCTTCGGTCACCTTCACGGAGCCTGCTGCTTCTGCATGCGCGCGCTCAGCGACGACCGATCAACGGCGGTCGGCTACGGTCCCATCTGCGCGGATCACTTCGGGCTGCCTTGGGGCGAGCGCGCCGCCCCGGCGGCTGAGGCGACCGCCGCCGCTGAGGCAGCAACGGAGCGGCAGGAGCTTCGTGACGAACGCCGCAGGCTCGCTGACCTGAACGCAGGCGAGCGCGACCTCGGCACCGCGCGCGGCACCGCTCAGAGCCGCGCCCGCCGCACCAGCAGGGAGTTCGCCGCCCGCGCCTACGGGTGACCCGCTCACCCGCTGACCCTCACGCCCCGGCACCGCTCGCCGGGGCTGAGCCGGTAGAAGCATCCCGCTTCGCAAGGAGAACGACCATGCCACGACGCCAACCGACGCCGATCACCAGCAAGAAAACCTTCAGCAACTTGATCGCCATGCTGGAGCAGGCGCTTGAAATTGCCCGCGCGAAAAAGCGCGGCGTACTGAAGAAGCGCCGCACCAGCGCCCGCAGGGGCTGATCACCAACGCCCCGCCCTGACCGGCGGGGCACCACCCTCAAGGAGAACTACCATGAAGGTTTTTGTTTACGGCACGCTGCAACGCAATCGCGGCAACCATCACTACCTCGCCAACGCGACCTACCTCGGTGAGGCGGTCACCGACAACACCTTCGAGATGGTCGATGTCGGCTTCCCGATCATGCGCCCCTCAGCCGACCGAAAGGCGCGCCGCGTGAAGGGTCAGCTTTTCGACATCGGCAACGACACCGCAACGCTCGCCGCGCTCGACCGGCTCGAAGGAGTTGATCGCGGCTTCTATGAGCGGGTCCTCGGCTACGTCATGTGCAACGGCAGGCGCAGGCGCGCAGCCTACTACATCAGCCGGGGCGAATATCACGCGCCGGTCGTCAGCCCCAACAAGGACGGCTTGCTCGAATGGAGGGCACGCGCATGACCGACCGACCTGAGTTTTCAGTTTGCCAATTCTTTACGACTGGCGAGTACGAGTACGTCAGGCGCTTCGTCACCGCTCAGGAGGCGGTCGAGGCAGCGCGGCACTATACGAACAACGTCGCGACCCGCGCGGGCTTCATCGAGCGGGTGATCATAACCGATGGCGGTGACTGCTGCGTCTTCGAATGGAAGAAGGGCGAGGGCATCACCTTCCCGCCTGAAGCGAAAGGACGACGATAATGACTGAGCGAACCCACTACACCTTCGAACTCGAATGCCCGCGCTGCGGCAAGGAGAGCGCCTGCCACGGCACGCAGAAAGACCCGCCGCCGAAAGTGAACTGCGGCAACTGCCTGATGGAAGAACGCCTGATCATCGAAATGATGCCCACCCGCGTGTGGGTCAACCAAGGAGACGTGACGTGATAATCCGAATAGCAACTGCCCTCTTGCTCCTGACCTCAGCCGCTCACGCCCAGTCCCGCGTCATCTACGGTCCTGACGGCAGGGCGGTCGGGAATATCCATGACAATCAGCGCGGCGAGTACACCCAGTATGACGCCAAGACCGGAAGGGTCGAAAGCCGCGCCACCACCAACTCGGATGGCTCGATCACGGTCTACGGCTCTGACGGTCGGGTGAGGGAGCGCATCGCTCCCGGCTCAGGGAGGAAGCCATGACGTATCCCGCCAGCCTACGCCAGCAAGCCGCATGGGTTCGTGAAGCCCTTGACCCCGCAACTCCAGACACCCAACGCATCACCCTTGGCGATGTAGATGTCGAGGAATTGGAAGCAGCCGCCGACCACATCGAGAAACTGGAAGCGGCGCTGCGGATCATCGCCGGGTATGAGCAATGCATCGACAACCTGATGTCCAATCAAAATATCGCCATCGCCGCCCTCGCACCGGAGACTGAGCAATGACTGACATGCAATTAGTGATCGATCAGCAGAGGCGCATCGAACAACTGGAAGAGAGGATGCGGGGAGCAGACGCACTTATTGTGCTCTGGGAAACCAGAGCAACAAGAGCCGAAGCCCTCGTCAAACAACGGGACGCCGAAGTCGAGAAGTGGCACCGCGTGGCAATGGAAGCCGGGGCGATCACTTGCGTCGGAGGCGGTCACATCTATCCGCTCAGGGAGCGCGTCGAGGCGCTGGAGAAGCACAAGCGATTGCAGACAGAAGATATCATGAACCTCGGCGCGCAATTAGGACAAGCGCTGCGGGAGATTGGCGAAGCCGTTCTTGCTGAGCGCGAGGCTTGCGCCGCCATCGCCGCCAAGCGCCCCCATCATAGCGGCATCGAGATAGCTGAACTTATCCGCAACCGGAGCGACACATGAGGCGGGTCATCCTTGAAAGTCCGTTCGCGGGAAACTGGTACCAGCGCTTGCTGAACCGCTCCTACGCGCGGCTCTGCCTGAAGGATTGCCTGATGCGGGGCGAGGCACCATTCGCTTCGCACATGCTCTACCCTCAGGTCCTCAGGGACGATGTCCCCGCTCAGCGCGAGTGGGGCATCGCCTCAGGCTTCGCGTGGCTGGAGATTGCTGACGCCTCGGTGGTCTATATCGACCGGGGCATCTCGGATGGGATGAACGCGGGTATCGATGCCGCACGGCGCGAAGGCGTCCCGGTCGAGTACCGCTCGCTCTACAAGCATGACAGCGAAGTGGAGCAAGACGCTCCGATTTACTCCGTGAGCAGCGGCGGTGGTTGGAGCAAGACGCTCCGATCCGCTCTGATGCTGGCAAAGCAGATCGGAGCAAGATGCTTTGTGTTTGCTCTGCGCGACCGGAGCAAGATCAGAGCAAGCTGCTCCTCGCCACTGGAGCGAACTGGAGCAAATCCAGAGCAAGCCGCTCCTCGACGCTGGAGCAAGCTGGAGCAAGTCGCTCTGATGCTCGCTCTCGTCTCTCGGAGCAAAACCGGAGCAAAGCCGCTCTGGCTCGCTCTGATGTCAGCAAAGCAGAACGGTGATTTTGCTCCGCGCTCACGCAGCAGCATTCGAAGCAGGCTCGACATCACGCTCGTCTTTCAGCATGGCGAAGCTCTGCCCGCTGGCCTCATGTACCGCCGTGTTTCCGGTCACGTTCTGCCATCGGGTGATCGTGACATCGATATAGGCTGGATTGATTTCGAGCGCGAAGCACCGACGCCCTGACATCTCAGCCGCGATCAGCGTGGTGCCTGAGCCGACGAACGGGTCATAGACCGCATCGCCGGGGACCGAATTATTCTCCATCGGTTTCCGCATGCACTCCAACGGCTTCTGCGTCGAGTGATCCGTCTTGCCGTCATCGACGTTGCCCTGCGTGCGATGCATCTTCTGGATATCCCAGCACGTCGATTGCGTGCGATCACCAGCCCAGTGACCCGTCGCTCCCTTGCGAACCATGTACCAGCACGGCTCATGCTTCCAATGATAGTCGCCGCGCCCGATCACCAGCGAGTTCTTGACCCAGATGATCTGCGAGCGGGTCACGAAGCCCGCCGCCGCCAGCGATGACTGAACCGGACCCGCGCTCACCCCGCCATGCCAGACATAGGCGACGTCGCCCTTGAACAAATCCCACGCCGCTTTCCAATCGATGCGGTCGTCGTTATCGACCTCGCCCTTCGCAATCTTCTGGGTCACCGTGTTCAAGCCCTGAGCCAGCCGCCAGCCGGGATCATAGTCCACGCCGTAGGGCGGGTCGGTCACCATCAGATGCGGAGCCTCCCCAGCCAACACAGCCGCCACGTCAGCGGCGTTCGTCGCGTCCCCGCAGATCAGCCGGTGACGCCCCAAGACCCACACGTCGCCCCGCCTGCTGACCGGGTGAACCGGAGCCTCGGGAGCCGCCTCAGGGTCGCTCTCGGTGTCGATCATCACATCGAGCAGCCCAGCCAATTCGGTGTCCTCAAAGCCCAGCCGCGTCAGGTCGAAGCCGCCCTCCCGAAGGTCCATCAACTCCAGCTTCAGGATGCTCTCGTCCCAGCCACCCGCCAGCGTCAGTTGATTGTCCGCGATGACATAGGCGCGCCGCTGCCTCTCGGTCCAACCCTGAGCGATCACCACCGGAACATGACCCGCCGGGATTGGCTCACCCGATGACATCGCGATGGTCCCGCCGCCCGCGTATATCTCAGCCGCCGCCAGCACCCGCCCATGACCCGCAATGATCGAGCCGTCCTCGACGCCCTCACATCCCCGCGCGATCAGGACCGGCATCGTCCAGCCCCACTCCCGCATCGACCCGGCAATCGCCTCGACCTGATCAGCCGAATGCGTGCGGGCGTTCCTCGCGTATGCCGTCAGGCTTGCCGCTGGCTGATACTCAATCGCCGCGCCGATGGTCGTCATATCCCCGCCTCCCAGATTTGCCGTTTACAATCAAAGCCTTAAAAATCGAAATCGAAATATGCCGAAGGGGCGGGGTCGCGCGGTCCCCGCACTTCACCCCGTGCCCGGTAGGACCCAAGCCGGGGGTCGGTCGCGCGCTGAGCCAAGCGGTTGATCGCGTTGAACTCTTTCATAGATCAGCCGCCTCGTCATCGCTTGGCTGTATCCATCGCCTTCTTCACAGCCATTGGAATGGTGCGACGAAGCTCTCGCTCCATTGAGGTAGTGAAGTCCTCATAGAACGGGACGCGCTTGGGTATCTTGGTAGCAGCCTTCAATGCGTAGACCATCTTCAATCGACCGCGTCCATCGCGGGTGAAGAGGTTGCCCCTGATCTCGACAGCGGTCTTGAGGTTGCGAGGTTTGAGGTTGGACACCACGCCCTTCCCCGTTCGCCTGACCCCTGACACTGGGACGGCGAGACGCCCCTTACCTTTCGGGGTACGCACACCACCCTTCGCCTGCATCTGAAGATGACCTCGGTCGAGCTTGTCATAGATTTCGACTGAGAGAGACTGCTTCGATGCGCGTGCCTGCTTGGTGGTGAGGGAGGCAGCGATGAATGAGGCGTTGCGTTGCGTGACGTGGGTGGGCCACGTCTGCTTGATCAGGAGTTGGCGGGTGACATCGGCTGAGCGGTTGAGGGCGGTAGCGAGGGCGAAGGGTATCTGGTTGATGCGCGCACCCAGTGATGCGGCGTACTTTTCCATCTCCCTGAAGTCGTACTCGACCTTGATCATTGCGCTGCCCTCATGAAGGAGGCGTCCCTGTTGGAGGCAGGGACGCCTGAGCAGCGTACTGCTACTCGTTCGAAGTCGTCACTTCCTTTTTCGACACGACCTTCTCGGTGCCATCCTGAAGGGTGATGCACACCTGTTCGTCGTCACCGCCCTGTTGCCCCTGACCCTGCTGCTTGAAGCCTTCGTCGCCTTGCTTTGCGGGGCGTGAGCTTCGGATGGGCTTGCCTTGATACGACTGCATCTTTGCGTCTCCTCATGAGAAAACGGTCGGCATTGGTGCCGACCACCCTCCCAACGCTCTGGGGCGTGCGAAGTTGCCTACTGCGCCTC
>Ga0157380_10000520_pt1 | contig 23595 bp, 23 predicted proteins | sample S35metaG_FD_119757 | JGI IMG/M metagenome (GOLD analysis project Ga0157380, IMG submission 119757) | Switchgrass rhizosphere microbial communities from Kellogg Biological Station, Michigan, USA - S3-5 metaG | ecosystem: Host-associated > Plants > Roots > Rhizosphere > Soil | place: USA...
CCCAACATGATGTTGACGAGAGGCGTCATTCCACCGAGTGGCGTGAAGCTGTCGTGCATCGCGTTGACTGCGCCGCAACTCGCGTCGGTCGTCGCGGTAGCGAACAGCGCACTGTTGGCGATGCCAAAGCGCACTTCCTTGCCCTCCATGTTGCCGCCGGCTTGGCCAACATTCACTTGCTGATCGGCGCCGAGACCGGCAAGAATCGGATTTCCCCTGGCTTCGGCCCAATAAGAAGTCAGAACACCAGCAAGAAAGAGCACCACCATCGCCGCGAGCACGGCCCAACCATGCTTCGGTGATCCCGTCATCCGGCCCAGCGTGTAAGTGAGACCGCCCCCGATTGCAAAGATCGCCAGCAACTCGATGAAGTTCGTAAAGGGGGTTGGGTTCTCGAAAGGATGGGCTGAGTTAACATTGAAAAAGCCGCCGCCGTTCGTGCCGAGCTCCTTGATAAATTCCTGCGAGGCCACCGGGCCCTGAGCGATTGTTTGTTCAGTAACCGGCTTGCTTTCCTTCTGATTGGTTCCATCCGGATTCGTCAAAACGTTACCGTCAGCATCCTTCTTATCAACTTCGATTAACTGCGGTTCAACCAGCTTCGCTGTATCGTAGGGACGGAAGTTCTGGATCACGCCCTGAGACACCAGCAGCAAAGCGCCCAGCACGCAAACCGGCAACAGCACATAAAGATTGCAACGCAGAAAGTCGACCCAGAAATTTCCGATGGTCTTCATCTCCCGGCGGGCAATCCCTCGAATAAAGGCAATCGCCAGCACAATACCCGTCGCGGCCGAGCCGAAATTGTGATAAGCCAGCCCAGCCATCTGGGTGAGATAACTCATCGTCACCTCAGGCACGTAACTCTGCCAGTTTGTGTTGGTTGTGAATGAAACCGCCGTATTGAAGGCCGAAGCCACGAATCCACCCGTGGCACTCGTGGTGGAGTCAACTCCAGGTAACTTCTGCGGATTTAGAGGAAGATATCCCTGCAGACGTTGAATGAGATAAAGCAAAAACAGTGAGACAGCGCTGTACAACAACATCGCAACGGCATATTCGCTCCAGTGCATCTCACGTTGCTCGTCGACACCGGTGAGTCTGTAGATCGTTCGTTCGACTGGTCGTAACACAGGGTGCAGGAAGGTGCGCTCGCCGTTGAAGACGTGCGTCATAAATAAGCCGACCGGTTTTGCGATGGCGATTATGATCGCGATGAACAGTAGGATTTGTAACCAGCCGTTGAATGTCATAAGTAAACCAGGCAGGGACAAGCTCCGTCGGGTTTTGTCTCCTGCTCCTAAAATTTCTCCGGGCGCAGCAACGCGTAGGTCAGGTAAAAGAGCAGCAGCGCCGCCGCTATTAAGCTCACCACAGTTTCAAGATTCATTACTCAACTCCTACCGCAGCTTTTCGCACGCGCGGACGTACGCGAGCGCAACGATGAAGAAGAAAACCGTCAGGGCGATGTAGATAAGGTCCTGCATAGCGCGCCTCCCTAGTTGAAGTTGTAGCCCACTTCCAACAGAAAGAAATGGTTTCCATTCGACACGTTGCTATTCCCGATCGAGTAGCCTGCGTAACCGGTGACCTTCGGCCCAGCCTTGAATACAATCCCAGGCGTGAAGTATCCGGCACCGTGCTTTCCGGTAAACCAATCTGCAGCGAACGTGACCTTCTTGTTCAGTGGTTGCTCGAAACCAAACTGACCGCCGGCTCGATTGGCAGCTGCCACAACGTTGCGGGTAAAGTCGTAGCCTCCGAAGGTGACTCGCGTGCCACTCTTGAACGTTTTGCTCATCTCGGCATACACGTAGTTGCCGGCCTCGTACGCGCGATTGCGTACCGGTACAAATAAGTTGTCACCCACGACGATTGCCCAACCGTTATCCTTGCCCTGATAAGGCTTCCACTTGATGGTTGGCACCAGCGTCGTCGAGTCAACTCCAGGCTGAATATTGCCGGTGACGTTTAAGCCAAACTCGATCCCGCTTCCGGCTCCGATAACGACACGCGGCACGAATGAAGAAAACTTCGGGACCACGCTGCCGTCTGTTGGTTTCAAGCTGGCATCAAGTTCCGCGTAGACTTTGCCCTTGTCCAGCACATCTGTAGTCGGCACGTTGAAAATGGTCTGTTGCGCATGAGCTGCGTTGAAAGCTCCCCAAAACAACCAACAGCAGATTCCGAAAATTGATCGGCTAGAAAATCTCGATTTAACACCCCTCACTTTTCCTCTCCCTCTCTCTTCCTTCTCTTAAGTCGCCTCACTCGGCTTGGCGGTGACGGCGATTCGCAGCCTCATCCTTATCCATCAGATCGAGACAATGACCGCCGAGAATCAGAAGGGGAATGGTTAGAAAAAGCAGAACCGTGCCGTAGCGCTGAATAAAGAACCCGTGCCAATGAGAACCCGTGAACCAGGTGATCGCCGTCAGAATTGAACCGGCAACCGGTGCGAGAATTCCCAGACCCAGTCCGAGGGCTGCACCTCCGCTCTTCCAGCACCAGCCGTGAAGACGCAGTTGTTTACGCACCTCATCCGGCGTCAAATTCACCTTCAGCATTGAAGTTTCAGCACTCACAGTTCGTCCCTTTGCCAAAAAGAAACGGCGCGAAGCACACGCTCCGCGCCGTTTCTCAAGGCGTAATAATCGTGTCCTTCTTCTGGGCCTACGAGGTTAGCTGACGGGCTCGGACTAAGAAGTGTCCTACGCGATTTTCACGATTCGCCCCAAGTCTCGCGCTCGCGAGACTCACTGGTTCCCCCGCGCCGCTCGCTTGTGTCAATCACGGACGCGAGCGGCTTCGGCAGACAAATTGTCAACAAAGGAACATTACGCCGCCCCACATAAAGACGGTGTAAAGAGTTCATAAAAAGTTTGTAAAGACGAAGTGGCACGGGCGTCTCGCCCGTGAAGCGGGAATTTGAGTAAGAGGTTTTATCTCATTCACACCTGGTTTGAACCAGGTGATGAAACGGTGATGCAAAACTGGATAACCGTTTCAACGGTTTACTGGGTTTAGGAAATGGAGACCGTTGAAACGGTTAGATACATCGTGTAGATGCAAGTCTCACCCGGTTAAAACCGGGTGAGAATGAGATAAGAGAGTCACCCTCATCACTAAGCAATCAATGTGAGTTTGCCAGTGGTGTTCGCGGGCGGGACGCCCGTGCCACGAAACCTAAACTTGAGTGCCGTGTGGATTAAAGCGATAGCCGACCCATGGCTCGGTGATGAGATAGCGCTTGTTCAGGTCTTCAGACTCGAGTTTCTTTCGAAGATTGCCAACGAACACACGCAGGTACTGATCCTGCTCGACGTAATTGCCGCCCCACACGGCTGCGAGCAGCGTGTGGTGAGTCAAGACCTTGCCCGAGTGCCTGACGAAGTAGATGAGTAAATCGAATTCCTTGGGAGTCAGGTGGACCTCTTGACCTCGGACCATCACGTTGCGAGCCGCCTGATCAATTTGAAAATCTCCAACTTGCAAGACAGCTTGTTCTGGTTCACTGCCAGGCTGGGACTTGGCACGTCGCAGAGATGCGCGAATACGCGCGAGCAATTCGTCAATACCAAAAGGCTTGGTAACAAAATCATCAGCACCGAGATCCAGAGCTTCTACTTTGATCTTCTCCTCGCCCTTGGCGGAAAGAATTATAATGGGAACCTGCGAGACCGCGCGTAACCGGCGACATAATTCGAGACCATCCATGTTGGGCATCGCGAGATCCGTAACCACGAGGTCAGGATGCCAATCGCTGAAAGTTTCAAAACCGGCCAAACCATCGGCGGCTGCGCGCACATCATAGCCGCGCGACTTCAACCCAGTCCGCAGCACCCGCGTTAATTGCGGTTCGTCGTCAACCACCAGAATGCGCGGTTTATCATTCATACAACTTGTTTCGGCTCTGCTGCGTAGTCAGCTTCTCCAGTGAACTCTTCATCGCCGATGGGTAGCGTGAACACCACTCGAGTTCCCGGCCCGTTGGCTGATTCGATCCAGATTCTGCCATCGTGCGCTTCGATAATTCCTTTAGCAATTGCCAGGCCCATTCCTGTTCCCGAAGGTTGATGAGTACTGATGTCACCATCACGCGTAGCTCGAAAGAATTTGTCGAAAACTCGCTCGCGCAGATCGGGCGTGATACCTTTACCCTGATCCGCAACACTCATCGTGACCATTCCATCACCTGAGCGTCGAGCGCTAATGTTTATGCTGGTTCCTTCGGGTGAATACTTGGCTGCATTGTCCACTAAGGTGTAAACCACTTCACTTACGGCGCGCTCGTCCACGCGAACGACGGGCAGCTCCGATTCAACATTTAAGATAACCTGATGAGCTCGAGTTAGATTTTCAGCGCGAGCTAACGCCGTTGAAATAATCTCTTCCACAGTTCCCCATCGTCGCTGCAAGTGTAGTTCTCCGGCCTCAATGCGCGCCAATTCGATCAATCCGCTGATGAAACGATTGAGGCGATCACTTTCTTCGTCGATCACTTCCATCATTTCTCGCCTTGATTCAGCGTCCAGCGCGACGATCTGGTCATCCGGCGATCGACCGCGAATTTCGTCTAACAGCGTAGTGATTGAGGCTTTGATGGAAGTTAGAGGTGTACGTAGATCGTGAGTTACCGCATCAAGTAAAGCCGATTTCAACTTTTCGCTTTGCCGCAATGCCTCAGCGTGACTGGCACGCTCAAACGCCGACTGTAACTCCTGGTACAGACGCTGGATCTCCTGGCTCGCGGCTTCAGCTTCTTCCGCACGTCGCTTCGCCCGTGCGGATAGTTGACCGACTGCCAGCGCCGTGGTGAAGAAGGCGGCCAGGGCAATCCAGTTCTGTGGGTGGGAGATTGACAGAGTGTAAAGCGGTGGCAGAAAGAAATAGTTAAGAGAAAACACTCCCAGGACTGACGCCAGGAGCGCTGGCCTGCTCCCCCAAAACAAAGCAACGAACAGAACGACCAGCAGGAAAGCCAGTGCGACCGTCGTTGAATTGATCTGCTGATGAAACGGAGCCAGGACCGCTGTCACCAGGGCAGAACCGACAACAGCCCCGCCATAGCCGGACCATTTGTTACCAAGAACGTTCGCGGGCACGGAGTCATTGTAAGTCATTACAGTACCCGGAGCGGTAGCGACGGGATGCATTACAGTACCCAGAGCGGTAGCGACGGGATGCATTACAGTACCCAGAGCGGTAGCGACGGGATGTTGCCACTCACATGACACCGCCACACTTATTTGTTGGTTGAGTTACAGGATCCCGTCGCTACCGCTCTGGGTACTGTAAGGGATCCAGTCGCTACCGCTGAGTACTGTAACGAGGTTATGGTGTGGTTGGGAATTCAATCACTCTGCCTTCAGCGAAGAGCCGCCAGCTCCACTTGCAAGTCTCGGCGTCCATGCTGAAACCAATGCTGTATTCCTTGGCGGTGGATCCAACTTTCTGGGAGCCAAACTGGAAACCATAAAATGGTCTGCTGCTCTTCTCGCTGCGATAGGGTCCAGCCAATGAGACACTGGTTGTATTGCTTCGCTCGTTTGTCTTTCCCCCGGCGACTTGTTGCACCATCACATTGGTGAGCTGCGAAATAATAAGATGGTCGCTTAGGTGGCAAAACATCCACGCAATCGGAAATGGTTGGCCGTCTTGAGTGAAAAGCCATTCGTAGCGCTTGCCATCGACGAACATTATCAAAGCATTCTTCTCTAAGCGGAAGCCATTACCCTTGTCATCAAGAAAAGACACCACACCGTTGATAAGAAATTTCTTGCAACAATCAGTCGTAGCAGTGGTGAAGCTGCTGTAAAAGTCATCGGCTGGCGAAGGAGCAGGCGACACCTCCGCTCCAGTCTTGGTCGTAGAAAATTGTGCCGGCGTCGGTGAAGCTGCGGGTGTTGTCGATGCAGCCGTGGCGGGCGACGGAGTTGGGCGCGATGTCGACATTGGCGAAGGTGCCGGGGACGGGCCAGGTTGCGAAGGAGTACCGGTCAGCAAATTGGCGTTAACAGAAAACCCTCCGGTGCTTACTGCAGTGATGCTGGTGGCCCAACTGTAAGTTCCGTTCAAAAGTACCTGCCCCGGCTGAACCACAATGGCTTGAGTGTCCCCGCCGCCGAGGTTGATATTCGATGGTGATTGATTCTGAATTTGTACCTGAACGGGGGTGTTAATCCCCTGGAGACCTTGCACCTCAACATGTAATTCCGTCTTCTCGCCCTTCTGGAGCGATGTCTTCGGCGCGCTGAGTTGGATCCTGACAGCGCGAACGATTCCAGAAGTGGTCTGATCATTGTCCGTGATGGTAACGGTGCTGGGCCCTACTGCAGTCGCTGGAATCTGAATGATCGTCTGTCTTGGGGACTCGGCAATCACGTTTGCGCCGGTGTCCCCGATCTTTGCGGTGGTGTTAGCCGAGTCGCCGTCAAACGTGCCGCGGATCTGGTAAGGACGAAAGCTCTGTGCGAGCGCCGGAAAGTATGGCGCGGTAGTTGTCGCTGATTCAGCGGCGTGAATCGCCACGGTCGCCGGCACCAGTTCGTTGCCTTGCTCATCCATAAGGGTTATCTGAGCATTCTCTAAACTGTTCGGTATGGTCGCGTGTAACTCGCCAATTGAAACTCTTGTCCTGCGATTGGCGAAACTGAGTGAATAGCTGACCAAACGGTTGTAGTTTCCATTCCGCTCATTAACATCGTTACCTTTCGGCTCGGCGATGACAGTGCCGGTTATGATATCGCCCGGACGGATATCGTCCGGCAACTTCACTCTGACATCACCGATTGACGTGGACAGAACTATGTTCTGGAGCCCATCGGAAATGGTGACTCTCTGCGCCGAAGTCAGACTTACGCAAAGCAGCAAAGCGATGGAAAAGAGAAAGGCGAACAGCAGGCGAGCGCAGCTCAGTCTTCGGGGGGTCATCTTGAAACCTCTTTGAATGGCGTCGTCATGAATCTGAAGACGCTTAACTAATGAAGCCCGAGCGCATGAATGAAGCAAGAATACACGCTCGGTGGCCCATTGCCCAGCAGTTCTCGGAAAAGCGACTATCCACAGATTGCGCCGATTACACAGATGTTAAGAGCGAAGAGACAGAGTTCTCAGTAGTTGGTTCTTAGTAGTTGGTTCTTAGTAGTTGGTTCTTAGTAGTTGGTTCTTAGTAGTTGGTTCTTAGTAGTTGGTTCTGAGTTCTTGGTTCTTAGTACTTCGTCTTACAGCGGTGTAATCTGTGGATGGTGTCGAATAACTTTGTTCCGGAGGATGAATATGAAACGACTTCTTATTTTGAGCTTCGCCCTGGTCGTTACTGGATTAGTGCGCGATGATGCTAGTGCCACTCGCGGGCAAGACCCGCTGAGGGTGAATTCCGAGTCTATCGCCTTGAAACTGGAGAACTCTCGCGTCCGCGTCCTCGAGGCCACCCTTAAACCTGGCGTTAAGGAGAAAACTCACTCACATCCAGCCTACGTCATCTATGTCATCGCCGGGGGAAAGTTTCGCAACTACGCAGCCGATGGAAAGGTGACCGACGGAGAGTTCAAGACAGGCGATGTCATCTATCGAGATCCGCTTACTCATTCGGCCGAGAACATTGGCAACACCACCATTCGTCTCGAGCTCGTAGAGTTGAAGAATTAGCCGGACGTTATTACTTCGTCGCAATGACAAACTTCATGCCTTCGCGGGCGATGTCACCGGGGAGCTCGTGGTCGCCATCGAATTCGTGGAAAGTGACGTCGTACCCTCGACTCTTTAAATCGGCGGCGATGCGACGGCCGCATTTCTCGATTGGCAGAATGTGATCGTGAGTACCGTGTGAGATAAAGAAGCGCGGCTTTCGCGTCGCGTCGTTACTATTTTTGCTTTGTGGCGTTGTCATCCTGCCGCCACTAACAATGAAGCCCGGTGAGAAGGCAAGGACGCTGCCGAATAAATTGGCATTGATCAATCCGAGTGACAGAGCGTACGAAGCGCCATCGGAAAATCCACCTATTGATACGCGCGCTGGATCAATTGCAGCAGTCTTGAAGGTTTTTTCAAGAGCGCGATTCAAGAGCTCGACATCCGGTCCAAAGCCGTCACGAATTCCATCCCAGGTGATGCCGCGAGAGTTTGGCGCGAGCACCGCAACACCCGCCGCCTCCGGTATCGAACCGAGATACCTCAAATGGTGTCGGCACTTTGTGTGGCGCCGTGGAGCATGAGCAGCAGAGGAAGAGGAGACTGACTCGCGGTTTTGGGCAATTGCAGAATTGCATCACGCTCGCTGGTTAGACCAAGCATCATACGGCCGGTGTCCTTTGTCTTCACGCCTTCCTGGGGTCGCGCTGAGAGACTGCCTTCGTTCGCCATCTCGGAGCCACCTACTCGATGACAGGCATTACCGATTGCAACCGAAGCAACGGTACTTCCAGCGAACGCGCAAAATTTTCGTCTCGAGAAGTTCATAGGGCATAGGGACCATCCGCTGAGATTACACAGTTTACGCAGAACGTTGAGATCGAGTTCAACAAAGTATTTGAAACTGCCCGCACTCAACAAACCTTGACACTCGCAGTACCGGAGTATAGGCTTCCCGCGCTCGATTCAACGAGACTCATCGCCCGAATCCAGTGAAGGCCGCCTCCCCCTTACCTGGTTCACCTATCACTCGTCGTGTTTTCGAGCCCTAACAGAACTTTAGACGATGGCTTAACTCACGACGTAGCAATGGAACCTGAAATGATTTACCCCATAAGCGCATTCTTCTAGGAGAAGGATTTCACCGATCAGCTCTCGATAGCTGTTTCGGATCAGAGTGCCTGTCTTCTTGACCCCTCGCAGCAATACCAAGAGGACACAGCACGGTCGTCTCGACATATCGCCCAACTATCACAATGTTTCCTCGCAGAAACCCCAACTTTAACCGCAAAGGAGTTTACCAATGGCAACCAGAAAACCTAAACGCGTGTCCTCCCTCACAGAAACGACGCCGAGTTCAAGTGCGCAAATCTCGACCTCAACCGACGACCTTTTGCTTGCAGCGCTGCAGGGCGGTGGCGACCCTGCGACCACCGGACGATATCTGATCACATTCAAAGAGGGCGCCGCGGAAAGCGCGGTCCAACATCTCGAATCAATCAGTGGAATGCGCCTCGCGAGCGCGCTTGATTTCACCGAATCGGCTGCAGTGTTGGAAGCAGCAGGAGATGCGGACGCGCTCGTGTTTCCGGAAATCGGTGTAGCTATCGTCAGTGGCGAGGCAGCCAACGCCCGTGGTCTAACCACGGAAGCTTCCATTGCCGAAGACAGCCCGATGCAATCAGTCGATCCCGAGTATTTCATGTTCGCAGCTGGCATCGATCCGAAAGCATATATGAAAGGCGTCCTGCGCATGGCCCAGATGATTTACGACGATCTGGGTGAGAAAGAAATAGCGGAAGAACCCGCCGATTTCACTGCCGAGTCATTGGGAGCTACCTGGGGTCTCAATGCTTGCAGGGTTCCGCCCAGTAGCCGTGATGGAAACGGCATCAAAGTGGCGGTGCTGGATACAGGCTTTGATCTCGGCCATCCTGAATTCGCCGGCCGCAGCTTTACCACGCAAACATTCGTGGGACAACCGGTCCAGGATCTACATGGACATGGGACACATACAGCTGGGACTGCAACCGGTCCGAAAACGCCTCCGGGAACACTGCCGCGCTACGGGATTGGATTCAGGGCCCAAATCTTTATCGGCAAAGTGCTGACAAACTCTGGTTCGGGAACTCAGGGGCAAATCCTGGCGGGAATGAACTGGGCGATTGCCAACAGGTGTCAGGTAATCTCGATGTCACTCGGCGCTAAGGTTCCCCCGCACCCTGCGTACACAGCGTCTGGTGCGGCGGCTCTAGCAAATGGTTGTTTGATTATCGCCGCGTCGGGAAATGACAGCCACCGTCCAGCCACCATCGCACCCGCACTCGCCCCAGCGAACTCGCCGACGATCATGTCGGTCGCTGCGCTCGACAGCGCTCTTAGACTGGCGATATTCTCAAACGGAGGCAAAGTTGATATTGCTGGACCTGGCGTGAATGTGTTTTCGTCGTGGCCTCGGCCGGTATTGCACAACACGATTAGCGGTACGAGCATGGCGACACCACATGTGGCTGGATGCGCAGCCCTTTGGGCTCAAACCAGTCCCGGCTTACGTGGAATCGCATTGCGCGCAAAGCTGATAGCGACCGCGCGACACTTGCCGTTCCCGGCGTCCGACGTCGGTGCCGGTCTCGTGCAAGCGCCGTAGTCACGTCTAAACGTAGCGCGCTGAGGGACTCTCGTAGTCCCTCAGCCGCCTAAACGATTTGGTTTTAGGGTTGCGCTTTCAACGCCGCGGTAGAAACATAGACGACGACTAGCGCTATTTAAGGAGTTACCATGGCGGAAGCAAAGAAGAAATCGATGATAATTACCCTCTCCGGCAAGCGCCCAATTCATGAGGTGGCCAAGGAGTTGAAGGACGAGGGCTTTGAGGTTGATCAGATCCTTGAAACCACCAACATCGTTACCGGCTCGGCGCACCCCAACAAAAAAGGTCGGCTACAGAAAATACATGGAGTCGCCGACGTGTCGGACGACCATGTCGTCGATATTGGCCCACCGGGTGCGATTTCCTAGATCGACATTCGGCGTATCCGTTATTCAAATTGCTCCAGTAGTCCGCCTGAAATGAGTGACCCAAAAGTCACCATTGTTCCCCTTGTGCCGAACCTGGCGCTACCGCGTCCTGCTACGGCACGAACGCGAGCCATCATTCCTCCCGGCTATGGAGTCCAGGAACATTGCCTGCCTTTTACTGCTGCAAACGGTTTAGGACTTCTAATCCCAGCTCCTATTAGGTTCGGTTTATGCTTGCCGGAAGAAGTTCCGCAGGGGTCGCGAACGTTCCGCTCGCCGCTCGAGCCAACCTCTGCGGCTGAACCGCGCGTGTTCTACGTCTTCGACAACCCGGAGTGCAGGTTTAGCGGGAATGCGTTTGAATTTCAGGACATTCCCGTCGACGGTTCACCAACGAGCTTGGAACCCGGAATTAGTTTCTTTGACCGCCCGGATCAAAAACACTTGTTCAAGCTACATCTGCCCTATGTTTGGCGTACACCGGAAACCGTCGACACTCTGTTCCTGCCTCTCATCAATCGCCCGGGACTGGAAATCTTGTGCGGTCTGGTTGAGACCGACTGGTATCCAACATCAGTCAACTTAATCATCGCCAAACCGGCGGGAGCTCTTCATGTGGAACTGGGTGAGCCCGTGGCACACGCGGTTCTGATTCCGCGGAACTTACGACATGTCAGTGTGGAAATTCTGAAACCTCACGCCAGACTACACCGCGAGACGCGGAAGCAATTGGCTGAGTGGGACAAGCGCCATGCGAAAGAACGTGCCGCTTACAAACTGCTGGCCCGAGAGCAGGACAGCCGCTCGACTGTTGACGATTAGTCGTTACTTGATCTCCGACCACTGCTTTCCATCCCACTCCCAGGTATCGTCGAGTGACTTCGCTCCCGAGCCGCCGCCGTAGAGGACCACCTTCCCGCGTCTGGGGTCATAAGCCATCGCGTGCATGAACCGTTTTCCTGGCCCCGGAGTTTGTACTTGAGTCCAGCGCGACCCGTCCCATGTCCACATGTCGTCAAGCACGCGGAAGCCTTGCCCCGGTTGTGCCTTCACACCATCCCCGCCATAGAGAACGATCACGCCGGCTCGCTTATCGAATGCCATGCGATGCCGCGCGCGCGGCTGCGGTCCTTCGCTGCTCAACTTCTTCCAGCTGGCGCCGTCCCACTCCCAGGTATCGTTGTGATAATGATTGTCGTCGCCGAAGCCTCCAAAGAGGACGACTCGTTTCCGTTTACTGTCATAGACCATCGCGAAATGAACGCGACCACCCGGCCCCGGCACATCAAACCTGGTCCACCTGGCTCCATCCCATTCCCAGGTTGAGGTAGCCCAACTGCGAGTCGAAGTTTGACCACCGTACATCACCGTGCGGCCGCGAGCTGGGTCGTACACCATTACGTGATGATCGCGAGACCCAACTGAGACATCTGTCATCTCGTGCCAGCCTTTTCGATCAAATTCCCACGTGTCGGCTCTGAGATCTTCGTAGCCGCGATTTCCCACTCCTCCAAACTCAACGATCGCTTTCCGGCGCGAGTCATAAACTGCTCCGCTGAGACTGCGGGCAGTTGGACCTCTGCCGGAAATCGACTCCCAACGCTTTCCGTCCCAGCTCCATAGCTCACCACGTTCCGGCTGATCGGGTGGCTGATACCCATCGAGAAGAATTACTTTGTGCCGCTGCTCGTCGTAAACAAGGCAGTGGCCTACTCGAGCGCCCGGCTTGGCCGGTGTCTGTTGAGTCTGTGCTAACTGAGGAGAAGCTGTGATAAGAGTCAGAAGCCCTATCGTCAAAATGAGAAGAACACGTCCCACTGATTGCCTCCTTCGTTTCGCCTTCGTGACATCGTGACACGCCGGTGACGGACTGGAGAACTCATCTCCTAATTGGACGCACATTGAGACCTCAGGCGACTGGTCGAATCGAACTGACTTGCTTGCGATCTTATCAACAGGCAGCGAGTTCCTGCTTCCAATGCAGTCAACTCGACGCGAGTTGCAGTGAGTTGATGATTTTGCAAACTGAATTCCAGCTATTACATTTTGCACGAGGTGAGAACTTTTAAGAACTCTTAAAGATTCCGCGGCCGGTTTTGGATTATTCTTTTCAGAAGAAGGGCAGGAAACGGAATTATGGATAACGAAGTTATCAGCGCGAAGTTTGCCGAACTCTCGACACCGCTTATCGCAGACGCTGCCATCCGCTTGAAGTTACCGCTGCGCATTGCGCCTGCCGGCATCAAGCCGGTCATAACCGGAACAACTGTCGCCGGTCACGCGGTCCCAGTTCGTCATTATGGCAGCGTGGATATTTTTCTCGAGGCGATTGACGCGGCTACAGCGGGAGATGTTCTAGTTATCGATAACGAGCGGCGGACCGACGAAGGTTGCATCGGCGACTTGACCGTGGCTGAGGCGAAGGTCGGTGGAATGGCCGGCATGGTTGTGTGGGGAGGCCACCGCGACACTGCCGAACTCAAACAGATTGGCTTTCCCGTTTTTAGTTACAGTACTTGTCCTGCTGGACCGCAGCGACTCGATCCACGTCACGTCGACGCATTCCGTTCCGCGCTATTTGGCGACTTTGAAGTAACAGCTGATGATATTGTGTTCGCCGACGACGATGGCTGTCTATTCATCCCGCGTGGCTCAGTAGCCGAGGTCCTGGAGATAGCGAAGACAATTTGGGTAACTGAGCGGCGACAGGCTGATGAAGTACTACAAGGCAACACCTTGCGTCAGCAGTTTAAGTTTGATGAGTTCAAGGTTAAGCGCAGTGAGAATGCCGGCTACACCTTTCGAGAACATTTGCGCGGACTGAACGCATCCATCGAAGAATAGGGTGTGGCGGTTAGGGTGTGGGGTGTAGACAACTAACACCCTAACCCCTACACCCTTTAAACCATGCGTATCGCAATCTTCGGAACAGGTGGTGCCGGTGGTTACTTCGGAGCTCAGCTGGCGCGAGCGGGAGAAGAAGTCGTCTTCATCGCGCGGGGCGAACACCTAAAAGCTATTCGTCAACATGGCCTACGCGTGGACAGCACCGCTGGAGAGATGCTCATTTCGACGGCGAATGCGTCGGACGATCCACTCACCGTTGGGCTTGTTGACGTAGTTCTTCTTGGGGTCAAGACCTGGCAGGTATCAGACTCAGCCAATCTGATGCGGCCCCTGATTGGACCGGACACCTTCGTGGTGCCATTACAAAACGGTGTTGAAGCAGCCTCACAATTATCAGCGGTGCTCGGCGCGAGTCAGGTCGTGGGTGGCTTGTGTGGAACTTTCAGCTGGGTTGCGAGCCCCGGTGTGATTCGCAATCTCGCCGGGTCTGACTTCATCAAATTTGGTGAGCTCGATAATCGATCAAGCGAGCGCTGCGAGCACCTCAGACAAGCGTTCGAGCGAGCCGGTGTCAAAGTTGAAATTCCTCCAGACATTGAAAAAGCATTGTGGGAAAAGTTATTGCTCGTTGCCGGTCATGGAGGCATTGGCGCTGTGGCCCAGGCTCCGGTCGGGATTGTTCGCTCACTCCCGGAAACGCGCCGCTTGATTGAGCAATGCATGCGGGAGATTTTGGCAGTGGGCCGCGCTCGCGGTGTGAATCTATCGGATGATGCAGTGAAGAATGCGTTGGGCTTTGTCGACAAAGCTGCCCCCACCGCCACAACTTCTATGTATCGCGACATCGCTGCGGGCAAACCTTCCGAGCTCGAAGCCTGGACCGGTGCAATCGTTCGACTTGGCAAGGAAGCTGGTGTGCCCACTCCACTAAATGAATTTATCTACAACTCACTCTTGCCTCTCGAACTAAAAGCCCGCGGCAAACTCGATTTCTAGCAGCAACTATCGTTACAGAACCCGGAGCGGTAGCGACGGGATCCATTTACTCAACTCAGAGAAATGCATCTTTTTCAGGCTGGTGGATCTTTGATCCCGGAGCGGTAGCGACGGGATCCATTTACTCAACTCAGAGAAATGCATCTTTTTCAGGCTGGCGGATCTTTGATCCCGGAGCGATAGCGACGGGATCCATTTACTCAACTCAGAGAAATGCATCTTTTTCAGGCTGGTGGATCTTTGATCCCGGAGCGGTAGCGACGGGATCCTTTACTCAACTCAGAGAAATGCATCTTTTTCAGGCTGGTGGATCTTTGATCCCGTCGCTACCGCTCCGGGTTCTGTAACGCTACTGCGAACAGTCGGCGTTGGAGCGAGAAACCAGGGTCGCAAACCTGAGTTGGTACTCGGCTGAAGTTACAAACGCGCAAACCATGCCGCGGTAGTTGTTGGGTTGACGGTTATTGAGAATGTTCAACCAGAACTGATAGCCGCCGGCGTCGGGGTTCCGGTGCAGATAACCGAAATACTGCATTAGCACGAACGACGGGTTGTACTCCGCAGACTGCACGGCAGCGTCTTCAGCGACCTCTCTCACGATTTGGCTGCGCGAGGCGCCGCTTTGCAGTTCATTGATGTAAGTGGATCGGTTTGCCGAAAGATTGACACCGTCATACGAGCCTAACGTCGTCAACAAAGCATCGACGAATGCGTCAGGCGCAGGATTGGCTCCATACTTGTTTGTGAACGCTTGCCGCTGTACCCAATCGTCTGCAAAGGCCGCTTTACTCTGCGCGAGTCCCGAGCCCACCATGATACGACTGCGATCTGTTACAAATTCCGAATAGCTCGGTTGCCGGCCAAGTGTCGAAGTGTAAAAACGATAGACGTACGACCCGGTAAGCTGGAATTCATTCTCAACGAAGAACGCCGCCGAGACGCCGAGTCTACGTTGCAGGAGACAGTTTGAATCGCCGGGATTGCAAGCTGGTGGTTGGTTAGCTGAGTTTCCTGCGATTTGGTCGGCCCAGTAAGTTAGTCCTCCAGAGTCAGGCTCGCGATTTAGAAAGTCACGATAATGCTGAGTAACGAAGAATTGCGCCTCGTCGATCGGATTGTTGGAAATGGTGGCAGCGTCAGCGTCACCAAAGATCGTAAATCTAAAACCTGGACTCACCGCCACGCCACTCGTCGCACCGGGATCGGAAACATACCACCGACCAAAGAAGGTTGAGCCGATTAACGAAGAGTTGTTGGGAATTTGAAGCACGGCGCTGCCATAACCTTGGCCGGCTCCGCTCCCTGCCAACGTTACTTTCACTCGCGCGAATGATCCGGTGTGCGGAATGACAGAGCCGGCGCCAGGATCTCTACTATCAACCACGAGGACGGCTTGCGCGCCTCCGAGCGCATTTGAAATGCCAATCGTGAATTCAGTATTTCCGATTAGTGGCGGTTCGATCGCGATTGCCTCAGGAATGGCGGCGCTCGAGCCCGGCGTACCGCTGCCAACAATCTGCGGAACTCTGCTGGATTCCGAATACAGAGTCGGCCGATCAAACGGTGAGTTCCCCATCGCCACGCGTGGATCGGTTAGTGGACGTTTCAGGAACGCCACTAAGTCAGATTTCTGTCCTGGCGTAAGCCCAAGGGGCCGGATCAGGTTGTGATTAATATTAGGAGCGTTGAAATCGCCGCCCCGATTGTAAAACTCAACTACTTCCTCGAGCGTCGCGAAATGTCCGTTGTGCATGTAAGGACCGCGCATTTCAACATTTCTCAAACTTGGCGTGCGAAATTCCCCGATGTTGTTGTTGTTTCCCGTAACCTGAAAACGTCCGGTGTCTTCAGTCTGCGGCCGCAGGCCGATGTTATGAAACTGGTTGTCGCTGAAGACTGAGCCTGCGTGGCAAACGTTACATCTTGATTGATTGAAGACTCCCTGGCCGCGCATCTCGGCAGCACTGAGATTTGTAATCTGCGACACGCTTGCGTCGAACGGCGTTCTATCCGAATAAAGTGTGCGCTCGAACGTGGCAATCGCCAGCGCGATGCGAGCAGGTGTTACTTCTGAAGTTCCGAACGCTTCGGCAAACAATTCCGCGTAGCTGCGGTTATCGATCCATTGTTTCAAACCCGCCGGCATCGCGGGCACTAGCGCCAGCGGTCGGGAATTAGCGATGCGCGTCGCAACGTTGCTCCAGTCACGACCGCTGTGCGCCATCTCTGCTGCACTCACGGGTGGTCCAAGCACCTGACTTTCAAGTGCAGCTCCGGTTTGAAGCACAACCGCGCCGGAAAGTGGGTCCGTAAACACCTGGGTCGCGCGGCCGTCCCAAAACAGCGAATCTGAATAACCCGCGTTGATGTAGGACCTCGACTTGCGACCGGTCACTTGTTCTTTGAAGCCGAACAGTGAAGACCAATTGTAACTTCCGTCGCCGTTGTTGCTCATCACTCCGGGCGAGGCAAATACATCGTCCGCCGTATTGAAAACTCCATCCGCGCCGGGGTTCGTTGAGCGCAAGTTGCCTACTATCGACCTGGCATCAGAGCCGCCACTCGTAGCGAAGTGACAAGTACCGCAAGCAACCGTTCGCGTCGAAGAAAGTTGTTCATCCCAAAAGAGAGCTTTGCCCAAGAACGCCTTGGCTGCGGTTATCTGATTTGCAGGCGGAGCCGGTGGAGGATTAAGCGGACCCACCGGTCCATTGATGGTTCCGTTGGCACGAACTCCCTGATCCGGCTCGCTTAGGCCGCCAAGCTGATTTCCATTCTCAGCGCGAACCCAATAGAAATAGTTCTGCCCAACTACACCGGTCGTATCGAAGAATGAAGTCGATGGCGATGTGCCTACGACTACAGCCGAGCTCGAATCATTCGACGTGTTACGAAAGACTCGATAGATAGTCGCGCCTCTAACGGCTGCCCAGGTGATTCCGACTTTGGTTGAATAAGCATTGTCAGAAGCCACTACTTCAATCGGTGCGGCCAAGCCCTGACCTTGCCCGTTAACGACAAATCCTTGCCAGCGCCTTTGAAAAGTCACCACCGATGCGGCTGCAACTAGTAGCAGTACTGTTAAGGGTCTCAGTATTCGCATAAAAGAATCTCGTTAAGGGTGGACACACGTCTCCCGGAATGCCTAAAAGACACATCGTTGAAAGACTCTTTGGAAGTGTTCACAGGCGGGACGCCCGTGCCACGGGTTACTCAGGTCTTGGAGGTTTTTGCCGTCGAGGACCTTCGATGTCGCCCGGCGGCGGCCCTTCCTGAATCTCAAAGCCTGCCGGAACTTCGAATAAAGACATGGGAGGTTCTTCGCGATTGATATGTGCAAGGCGGTACGTGTTTTCGCCGGCGAAAGGATCTTTGTGCTTGCTCAAGATCACTATTTGCAACTCTGGGGAGTACCACCGTTCCGACACGATCTCGAGTGGCCGATCGTTTCCGACTCGACCTGCAGGAATGCTGATGGTTGCACGTGTGCCCTCGACTTCTACTCCTTCAATTACTTGCTTGCCGAGACTCTCGTTTCGAACCGGGTCGGCCTTCGTCTGAAAATCTGAAGGCAAGGGTGGTGGTGGCGGTGGACTGCCCCTAAAGGACATCTTGCGCGCAGTTCGATTATTGAGGTCGATGGCGTAATGCAAGCCCATGATTGGATCGTTAATGAACGCCATGTGCGGTGGTTCTCCTTCGATAGCGAATGGTCCAATGGCGCCAAGCACCTGCTCGCGCCGGGTGCGGCCTTCACTGTTTCGATAGACACTGCCGTTGGACTTCCTCGTTATCCGCGTGCCGTCGCCAAGTATCTGGACACTTTCCGTAGTGAACTCAGCTGAATAAGGAACTCCTTTCACGGTGCGATCACCAAAGCGCATTTCCGAGGACAGCCAGTCAGCTTGAGGACCAAAGGGTGGTCCTTGCGGGCCGCGTGGTTCCGGGTGACCGGGCATTCCATCCGGTCGCGGTCGTCCATCCGGGGGGCCTCCTCGACGTCCGTCTCCGTGAGGACCATCTCCCGGGGGACCACCGCCTGGAGGTCCACCTCCCGGGGGTCTTTGACCCAACGCAATCGAGGAGGCCATAACCGTCACCAAAAAAGTTAAGAGTATTGCGATTCGAGTTTTCATATCTGCTCCAATGATTATCAAAACGATATCTAATCAACGAGGCGGATGGCGCGTGCTACGCCATCGTCTCCAACGATCAAGTCTGCCCTGACCACGTCATTAGCATGCTCGACATTGACGGACAAGCCGAGACTGATCAGCGTCGCTCTCGAGAGTTTGACCCGCATAACGGTTCCACTTTCCATTGCCGTGGCACTTGCCAGATACGTAAGCGGCAGAAATTCATTCCCGGTTTTCTTTGCACTCGCTTCTTTCGTTGGTGCGCTCGTCACCTTTTCGACCCGGTTTGGATTACGCGAGGCTCTCGCAACGAAGTCGTCATGTTTGGGGTGAGGAATGGAGTGCTGAACTCCTGCTACCCGTTCCTTAGAAACTTGCGGCGCAGGTGTAGGCGGTTGTTCCTTCGGCGTTTCCGGAGGAGTTGGTGTGGACTTGATCACAACCGCGCCATTGGAAGTTTTGGAAGTAGGAGTGCGGCGCAGCAACGTCGGAAGCAACAACGCAATCAAAAGCGCCGCAGCCGCTGCTACCGCGGCAGCAGTCAGCCAGGCGAAATTGCGGCGGCTCGAAATGGAAGTGACGGTTGCGGGTGTAGCGACAGGTTTTCCTGGCGCGGCAGCACTTCTTTGCTCGGCAAATGCAGCGAGCAATGACTGCCTGACGCGGGTTGGCGCTTCTTCAGTTTCACGACGTCCCGTCATTTGTAAGGCGGTGCGTACGTCTTGTGTTTCACTCAATAGCAGGGCGCAATCGGCGCAGAGTGCGGCGTGGGCCAATCCGGTTTGGCGAGTTTCAGCGTCAACTACTTTGTCATACACCAGCTCGTTGACGATAGTTTGAAATTCTTTACAGTTCATATTTACCTAACCGGCTTTCTCAACACTTTCCGCAACGCTCGACGGTTGCAGCACTCTTAACTTTTCTACCAGTAGCATCCGAGCTCTGTTCAATCGCGACCGTACAGTTCCAATCGGACATTCAATCAATCTGGCAGCGTCCTGGTAATTGAGTTCCTGAAGCTCGCAAAGAACAATCACCTCTCTGAAGTGGGCTGGGAGTGAAAGAATCGCTTGCCTGACCAATCCGACTGTTTCGTCTCGCGCAAGATCCATGAAAGGATCTGCACTTGCCATGAGCCGGTCATCGAAGTTCTCGTCATCTCCTTCAGCGCCGTCGATCGAAATCATGTTCTTTTCGATCTTCAACCGGCGTAGGACGCGATGTCTGGCCATTCCAAAGAGATAAGATTTCAAGGAACCAAGTTCGTCGTTGAATTGCTCACCGTCCCGCATTAGCTCGATGAAAACATCATGCGTGACATCCTCTGCGATGGCTTCCGATCCGGTCATGCGCAAAGCGTATCGATAAATTCCACCCTGCCGCCGGTCGTAGATCTCCCCGAACGCTTGAGCGTCGCCGCCGAGCATTAATCTCAGCAGTTGTTCGTCACTGGTGGGAGAAGTTGCTTTCAATCGGTAACCCTACGGTTTCAACTCCGACTCTAATGGACCTGAGCGCGCCCAATAGTTCCACAAGTTTCATGAATCACTAAAGTTTTTTCGAGCGAGCAAAAAAGCTGGTTCAGTCGAGACCACCGGCTTGCCCGGTGGAGCCTCATGCTGGCCGCTAGAACGAAATATTCGTTGAACCCGGGGATGCCATGGGCTTGCCCCGTGGTACTCACGCTATTAGCTAATTAATGGCGCGCCGGCTGTAGCACCCCAGCGTGAGTTACCACGGGGCTAGCCCGTGGCATGATCCTAATTTGGACCACGACGTTTGTAGCAAGCCGAGCGTGAGTTACCACGAGGCAAGCCCGTGGCATTCGCTAGCTCATCCATAAGGCAGCTGTGGAGGTAACGCCTTAAGCATAAAAAAGGGCGAGCACTTTTGCTCCGCCCCTTGGATCACTCATATGCGCGACCATCGTCCATGGTCCATCGTCCATGGTCTGCTCTTACGGTTTCCCCTTCATCGTCGGCCTCTTGCTATCGCTGGCGGGTGGCTGGCTCTTCGCTTCCGCCACTTCTTTCTTGTAGATGTAGCTTTCGCGAGCCCTTATCACCAGATCAGGCTTGGTAATGCGCACCTTGATCGTGCGAAGCTGGCCCGGCTCGCCAACGGGACGTGGGTAATATCCCAGGCTGTATTGCCGCCGTAACTCATCAGCCACTTGAGCGAAGGCTGATGAAACATCGACTATAGTGTCCCCTCGATAAAATCTTCCACCTGAAACATCAGCGAGCTCATGCAAATACTGATCGGCTCGACGATATTCTGGATCGTTCGATCCGCCGCCGGGATACCCACCCCGCCCGCCATTACCGCCGGGCCAACCGGGAATGCCGAGACCAATGTTGCCATGACTGCCTGGCATCGGAATGCCTCCCTGTCCCAGAGTGCCGAATTGGCTCGAAGTATCGTAGGCGACAGTATAGATGCCGGCTTCTGATTCCTGAGCGAGCCGTAAGGTGCTTGAATAACTGTCTGAGCGACTTGTCGTATCGACTCCGTCGGTGAAGAGCACGATCGCTTTGCGGCCACTAGTCGCGCTCAACTTTTTCTTAATCACCGTCGCTACAGCATCGTAGAGGCGTGTACCTCCGCCATTCCGCGTCTTTCGAATGGCCTGGGCCAGAACTTCACGGTCACTGGTCGGTTCGGTCAGTATTTTGATCTGGTCGTCGAAGGAAACCACCATCACTCGATCTTGAGGCTGCAACAGCCTCACAAAAGAAATTGCCGCATTCTGAATCTCATCGAGTTTGAAATGCGTTGAGTCGCTAGTGTCCAGAACAAGCGCAACGGTGAACGGCTGGTCGACGGTGGCGAAATAAGCAATCTTTTGTTCTACGCCCTGGTCGAAAAGGTGGAAGTCCGATTTGCGCAGATCGCCAATGTACTTTCCATAACGATCCATCACGCTCACGGGTACAGTAACGAGCGACGTATCAACGCGCAGTAGATCGCCTTCGATGGTTTCCGGAGTACCTTCACTCGCCTCAACGGTGTCAGCGTTCTCTTTCTCCTCTTCTTTCTTTGTGGTTTTCTCAGTGGTTGAAGTCCCCGGTTTGGTACCTGGCGAAGGCCGACTCCGGCCCGACTGGGCAACTGCGTCAAAAGAAAAGATGAGCAGGGACAGAACGAAGGCTATGGCGATACGGTAAGACATAATGAAATAGAGCGTAACCTTAGTATCTCACCCTCTGAACGTTTTTGGGGAGCCTGGGGCGAAGCTGACCTCGTTCTCAGCCCGCCAAGCGGGCACCGATGCGGCTAAGCAGCCTGACCATCGGCCGTGAGCACCATCTCAAGCATGGCCTCAAGTTGAGAGACTTCAAACGGTTTTCCCAGAAAACTGGTCATCGGCCGGAGCGATAATTTCTTGATGGCATACTTTTCAAAAGTGCCACTCATGATGATGACCGGTACGTCTGGTCGAATGTGATGCACCCACTCCTCCAAACTTTGCCCGTTGAGCCGGGGCATTTCCAGATCGGTAACAATAGCCGCGACCTTTTCGGCGTTTCTCTCATAAACGTAGACTGCATCGATACCATCGCTGGCTCGCAAAACTTCATAGTGCAACTCCAGATACTCAGCGAGCGTGCTCCGAATTATCGGATCGTCGTCGACCAGCAGAATTGTCGGTTTTTCCGGCATGGACGGTGCCCTCCTAAGTAGAAGAGGACCGCGCTACTTGCCTCGGATAACGCGGTCCTCTCTTCACCACCGGCGGTTGCGCCCCAATCCGCGCGGCGGAATCGAGCTTAAGAACGAACAATTAATGGGACGCTAATGAATAACGCTGGAGTGCCAGCGTCAGGTCTGAAGTAAATCCAAAAGCCAGACCCAACAGAGCGTGCAATTGCTGCAAGGCTCGAAGTTCCGCCGTGCAGACCTTGCATTCGGACAGATGCCCGCGCATTAACGAGTACATCGCAACATCCAATTCATTATCGAAGTAGGCTTGAACATTCTGACTTTGACAAAGTTTCTGGCCACAATGGTGTTGACTCATGGTTCACTCCCTTCGTGCCGTATCGATGGGAGAGTGATGTGTCCTTTGACGCAGCAATACCGCCAAGAGTCGCAAAGAGTGAGTCAAGAAAGTGTAAAGTTATGTAAAGAAGCGAAGTGCAAACGGCGAAGGGCAAAGAGAAAAGCGAAAGAGCAAAGCGGTCGCGCTTCCCTGGACGCGACCGCTTTGCCCTTTGCTCTTTGCTCTTTGCCCTTCGCCCTTTTGCTCGTTACGCAGCGACGCGTCGCACCGCGGCCAAACCATTCATGGCTCGAAAATGTTTGGCGGTTGGAAGACTGTAATAAAAATCGCCTTGCATCTCCCAACTCTTCAAACTGAAGCTTCGGTGAGCGCCGCAGTTAAGACAAACCCTATAGCCCTGACCCTGACTTGAAAATGGACGGCTCATCTCTGTGTGCCAGCAACCAATTAGGCGGCTAAGCCAACCTTTGACGGTCATTTTTACTTCTGTGGGCATCAATGATGAGTTAATCTGCCCAACGCTGGGGTAACTTTTGATGGTTAATTGATTTGCTGACATGACTTTCTTCCCTCGTGAATTATTTCGAACTTCCCTTTCCACTCAATAACGCGCAAACGCCACCCAAATAGGACCACCCTTGGGAAAGAAAGTTTTCATTAGCTGGAGACGTCCGGTAGCTGCAGCGCGACCAACCATCTTTAGGAGACCACCGACTTTAGTCGCGTGGAGTCTCCATTTTGGCCTAACCCTCGCTAAGTATCTGTTCCCGAAGAGACCACCTGCTTTAGCAGCGTTGGAGTTTCCATTTCAACCTATCTGTTACGAAGACTAGGCTGAAATTGAAACTCCACACGACCGAAATCGGTGGCCTCTCTCTTTGTCCGGAAGGATTTGGTGGTTAGCGTGAAATTGAAACTCCACCGGCTAAAGCCGGTGGTCTCGATCATCCCAATTGTCAATTC
>Ga0157380_10000521_pt1 | contig 23589 bp, 12 predicted proteins | sample S35metaG_FD_119757 | JGI IMG/M metagenome (GOLD analysis project Ga0157380, IMG submission 119757) | Switchgrass rhizosphere microbial communities from Kellogg Biological Station, Michigan, USA - S3-5 metaG | ecosystem: Host-associated > Plants > Roots > Rhizosphere > Soil | place: USA...
CTTCACCTCTCGCAATCGTCTGCGCGAGCTCGATCTCAACGGGATAGACCGAAGCCACATGGTTTACGATGACTCCGATCTTACGCCCGTCTTTGGGCGTACGTATCTCCCATTCCTGTTCTGTTAGCCCGGCTGCAAAGTTTGCGAGTGCTGCTGCACCCTGTTCCAGTCGGTTTGCAAGAGCCTCTGAACGTTTACTCATTGTTGGTTCTCCTTCGTGTACACTTAGCTTCCCACTCTATAACGCGTAAAACGGAGATGCCACGGGCTTGCCCGTGGTATTTACGTTCGCAGCTACACAAGCTCAGCTATCGTTTTTGGAGATGTACGCGGTAGCGGATGGGTGCGAAGCCAAGTAGTCACTGGAGTTTAGGCTTCGCACCCTTCCGCTACCGCGGACGGTACTGACTGTTACCCACTGCGATCAGAAAGTGTTACGGGATTACTTTGCTGTGGAAACTGTTTTCGGAGCGCTCGTGTATTTCTTGAGCAAATCAAGCGCTCGATCCGCGAGCTTTATCAGATGAGGATGAGATCGATTGCCGTTCGTTAAAATCGCAAAACCCAACTTGCGATCGCGATTACCCAGCAGGAAAGCCGTATACCCTTGCACGCTGCCACTGTGTGCGAAATAGCGATCGCCATCACGCACTTGCGTCCACCACGTCAATCCGAAACCGGCGGTTTCATTTCCCCAAATGCCTTCGATACGCCCCTTGAATTGATCGTGTTGTCGAGTAAACATCTGCTGGAGTGCCTCCTCTGAGATCACTCGCTTCTTGTTAAAGACTCCTCCGTTGAGGTTTGTTATAAGCCAGTTTGCTTGATTCAGAACCGTTCCATAGACGATGCCGGCGGGCCAAACTGACGCCTTAACACGCACAGCCGCCATTTGAGTTTGCGTAGCTGGATCGAACCGGTAAGGAATCGATAGCCGTTCCTCCATGTCGGGCCTCGGCTCGAATGCGGTGCTCTCCATTTCCATCGGCTTGAAGATGTTGTCCTGGATGTATTGTTTGTAGGGCACACCCGAGAGCTTTTGGACCAGGTAACCGATCAAGGCATACGCCATGTTCGAATAAACGACCTCGGTCATTGGCGGTTTGGTTACCTTCAGCGATTTACGCAAATACTCTTCTAACGATGGCGGAACGGTATCACCCCAAACAGGAAATCCGCCGAAGTCAGCCGGAAGGCCAGATGTGTGTGTCAGCAGGTGTCGAAACGTAACTGGATGCTGGGGATCTTCGCCCTGGATTTTGAAGTCGGTCAGATAGTCGCTTACGCGATCGTCGAGCTTGAATTTGCCTTTCTCCATTAGTTGAAGCAGGGCGACTGTCGACATTGCTTTGAACGTCGACCCGATCAGATAAACCGTGCTGGGAGTCGCCGGTGTCCGAGCCCACAAGTTGGAATAACCGTAAGCGTTGGACCAAATCACTTGGTCTCCAGAAACGAGGGCCACTGAGGCAGAAGGAATATTTCCGGCCAGGAGCGTGCGATGAATTTCAGGCTCAAGCTCGGCGACTACGCGTTCGAGATCGATCGTCTGCGCGGTCGAGACTGTTGTAGAAAACAGCAGCGCCACAATGACGCCGAGCATTAAGAAATATTTGCGAAATGCGGTATGAAGATGCATTGGTATTAGCCTCGTTACGGTTTGTTTTCTTCGGTATCAGTCGCTATTCAGTACCGTTCGCGGTAGCGGATGGCCAATGTTCAAGCCGCCATGGATCTTGAGTCTTGGCCATCCGCTACCGCGAACGGTACCGAATAACGCATTGACTATCTAATAGCACTGCTCGTCGCGGACGTCTTTATCACCGGAACCGCGATGTATGACGCGTGCTGGCCGGATCGATAGACGCGTTGAGTCGCAGTTTGAAAATCAGTTTCTTTTGCCAGGAAGATGTTCGGGACAAATTTCTGAGGGTTCCGATCGATGACGGGGAACCAGGTGCTCTGGACTTGGACCATAATCCGGTGTCCCTTCTTGAACGCATGATCGTTGGCCGGAAAGGCTATTTGATAATGCTGAACAGAGTTTGCCGGAATCGGTTCGGGTTTCTCGAAGCTCTTGCGGTAGCGGCCGCGAAACACGTCGCCGGCTATCATCAACTGAAATCCACCCATCTTTGGATCCGCTTCGTATTTTTCGGGATAGACGTCGATAAGTTTTACGATCCAATCGCTGTCAGTGCCAGTAGTAGAAGCAAACAGGTTCGCGATGATTCTTCCGGATACGACGACATCCTCAGACAGCGGTTCGCTCACCCATGTCAGCACGTCAGGTCGACGGTCAACAAATCGCTGATCTTCGACTAACCACGTAGTCCATCCCGAACGCAACTCAATCGGCCGCGGTCGGTAAGGCACTGGATTCGCCGGATCGGACACGAAACTATCAAATCCCTGCGGCGACGCCGCCGGTGGTGAAAACGACAGCGCACGATCTTTCTGGAGGTAAAGCTTGCTGTCGACGCCCTGCTTCGGTGGCCACGCGTCGTTGCGAATCCACTCGTTCGAACCTGTTCTAAATGTCCAGGCCTCAGGTATGTCGCCACTTCCCTTACCTTTCAAGTAGTGGGCCAAGAACGGAGTCAGGATATTCCGCCGATAGTGTTCGGCGGTTGCACTGCCGAAGTCGATCTTTCCAAGTTTGCGACCTTCACCTCGCGACCATCCACCGTGATTCCATGGTCCAACTACGAGAAAGTTCTGCTTTGCCGTGTCGTGGCGCTCAAGTAATTCGTAAATCTTAATTGGTCCGTAGAAGTCTTCCTGATCCCACCAACCGGCGACGTTCAGAGTCGGAACAGTTACGCGATTCAACCACGGCGCAAATGCCTGTCGCTTCCAAAAGTCGTCGTAGTCCGGACGGGTCGCGAAATCACGCCAACTCGGTATCTTGCCGTTGAAGTATTTTGTCTCCACGTTAGCAAGTGAACCGAGTTTCAAGTACCACTCGTAAACATCAAACGTGTCGATGACTTTCGATGGATCCGTTATCTCTTTCGACGACTCCATCATGTAGGCATATTCAAAACCGTAGCTCAAACGGAAGGCGCCGTTGTGATGAAAGTCATCGCCAATCCACATGTCTGCGGGCGACGCCTGTTGCACGACTGCCTTAAGAGCCGGGTGTGGATCAAGCATCGCCATGACCGATAACCACGCGCCGTAACTCGTGCCCGCAATCCCGACACGCCCATTATTGTTGGCCACATTCTTTAGCAGCCAGTCGATCGTGTCGTAAGTATCCGTGCTCTCATCGATCGCGTTTTTATCTTTGGGATCACGCGGCTGTCGGAGCATCACGAACTGACCTTCCGACTTGAACCGACCGCGAATGTCCTGCTGCACAACGATGAAGCCTTCTGCCGTTAATTCGGGAATCGACGCTGCGAGCTGAGCCGGTGTGGCATTTCCGATTCCGTACGGAGTTCGTAAAAGCAGTATTGGATACTGCTCGCCGGTGCGGGTTGGTATGTAGATGTGCGTGTTGAGTTTGATCCCGTCACGCATCGGGATCATTGCGTCGGGGGCGCGCGTGTAGAGATCTTGTGCCGGCTGTGCGTTGACTGCAGTTAAGAGTCCGCAAGAAAAAAGTGTGAATATTAAAGTTAATACCTGCAGTGATCGCTTGTACATAATTCCCTCTCATTCACCCCAAGCTTTCAGCTTGGGGGGTGTGACATCTAACTCTCCGCAACCGTTTTAACGGCTTTCCGAGAATGCTCGTTGGTCTGAAAACCGTTAAAACAGTTACCGCTCTCTCTCAGCTTCTCTTACCCCAAGCTAAAGCTTGGGGACAATGAGAAAGCGCCTCTATTTATTTTTAGAAACTCGACTATTCGAAACTCGATTGATTGGCGCCGGGCGTGGCACTCGTTTCACCGGACTCTGCTCCAACAACTTCATCGCTTCCTGCACCGCGCGTTCAAGTTGCGGATCGCGTCCTTTGAGTACCTCGGCCGGCGTGTTCTCGACTTCAATGTCTGGAGGTACCCCTTCGTTCTCGACGGCCCACTTGCCGGAGAGATCGTAAAAGGCCAGATTCGGCGCAGTAATTCCGCCGCCGTCGATCGTGGGTGGAAATCCAAGCGTTCCTACGAGGCCACCCCATGTGCGCGTTCCGACTAAGGGCCCAAGTTTTCGCTGATGAAACATGTAGGGCAGCGCATCACCGCCAGAACCCGACGACTCGTTGATGAGCATCACTTTCGGTCCGTAAATTCCGGCTGTAGGTGAAGTCGCAGGCTCACCGTCCCGCTGAGCAAAATAACCCATGAGTTTTCGGTCCAGCTCATTGACGATGTAATCAGCAACCTGTCCGCCCTGGTTATAGCGCTCATCAATGATTGCGCCGTCCTTGTGCTGTTGCGCGTAGTAATACCGAGTGAAATAGGTGTAACCGTTTCCGCCGGTATTGGGAAGCCACACGTATGCGAGTCGCCCATTTGAAAGCTTGTCTACTTTCCGACGGTTATCTTCAACCCACCCCCGTGTCCGCAGACCATCTTCACTGGGAATCGGAATTACTGTGACGATACGCGAACCTTCCATTGAGGGATTCTTGCTGACTCGAATGAGAGTTTGGCGTCCGGCTGTGCCTTCAAACATGCTGTAAAGATTTGCCGGCGGTACTAACTCTCGTCCGTTTACCTCCAGGACGTAATCGCCTTCACTCACCTGGATGCCGGGCGCACTTAACGGTGCCCGCAGCTCCGGATTCCAATTCTCGCCTGTGTAGATTCGTTTAATTCGATACCGACCGTTTTCCACTGCATAGTCCGCACCAAGTAACCCGACCGACACTGGATCTTCGGCAGGTACGTCACCCGCGCCGGTCAGGTATGAATGGCCTACAGCAAGCTCGCCACCAACCGCTGCGATCAGATAGCTCAGGTCGGCTCGATGACCCACATGAGCCAGCAGAGGACGGTACTTTTCATAGACTGCTGGCCAATCAGCGCCATGGAATTTCGGATCGTAGAAATAGTCGCGCTGGATGCGCCAAGTTTCGCGAAAGATGTTCTCCCACTCCGCGCGTGGATCTACTTTCATCTCCAGCTGCGCGACATTGAGAGGTCCATCGCCTACCCTGACCGGAGCCGGACGATCCGTTGGCACAATTCCCCAGCTGGTTGCACCGCCCTGGTACAGGAGTTTCTTCTTGTCACCTGAAAGCGAATACGATCGAATGCCTTCGAGAAAGGGTGCGGCCGTGCGCTCTCTCAGTTGGTATCGTTGCAAGCGCAGCGATGGTGGTCCAGGAGCTGTCGTTACGATCGGCTCCGTGTAATAGAAGCTTCCCGCTGCACCTGCGGTTAAGTTGCTGTAGTCACCAGCCGGAATATTCACTGAAATTATTCTTTGGCCGATGTTATCGAAATCGATGCGAACGTTTACAGGCCGCGGCGCCGGTGGTGCGGCTGGAGGTGTTGGAGCATCGGCAGGGGGCGATGGTCTGGGCGGCGGTTCGTCGCCGGTTTCGGGCAATAACGGCGAAGGTTCGTTGGCTGCCAACACAACTAGATAGATCGCGCGCCGCACGGGACGATCGATTGAACTCATCTCTAGCCAGCCAGTGCTCGGCCCGTAATTCGTGCTGGCCATGAAGTAGAGATACTTACCACCCGCATCGAACGCCGCTGAAATCGAATCGGCCATTCCATCTGTTATCTGATGTGTCGTCTTGTCCGCCAAAGAGTAGATGAAGATTGCCCGTAGTCGATTCGGAAGGTTTTTCGAATACGTAATCCACTTCGAATCGGGAGACCATCTAGCTTCGAACGAACGACCCGGATCAGGATAGTTATCAGTATCAATCTTCGCCGCCTTACCGCCCGTCACTTCGACGCTCCAGAGATTTCGATGATTGTCTTGAACGAGAATTTGCGTCCCGTCTGGTGACCAAGTGGGCGCGGAATAAAATGCGGTTGACGGCAGGGCAATCGCGCGTGGCGTCGTGATGCCGAGCGGATCGCCAATCATTAATTGATATTCACCGCTGATATCGGAAAGCCACGCGAGTTGATTGCCATCGGGTGACCAAGTCGGGTTGCGATCATGGGCACCCGAACTTTGCGTCAGATTTCGGTAGTCACCTTTCTCCGCGGGCACAGTGAATATTTCACCGCGCGCTTCGAATGCCGCTCGTACACCAGTCGGTGACAGCGCCGAGTTACGAATCATGCTGACTACCTTCTTGAATTGGGCACGTGCCCAGGGAAGATCACCGGTGACCTGAACGTCCAGTCGCTGGGCTTTGCCACTCTTCGCGTCGACCAGATAGATGTAGCCCGCCTGCTCGTAAACGATGGCGTCGGAGCCTGCTGAGGCGGTCATGACATCAAAGTCATCATGGTTAGTGAGTTGTTTGACTTGCTTTGTGTCGCCATTGTAGGCAAACAGATTTATCGTGTGGTTACGATCCGACAGAAAATAAATCGTGTTTCCAATCCACATTGGCAAACTATCATTGCTGTCGGTCCACGGAAGTTTCTCGACTGAATGATCGCTCAAGTTCATCACTCTGATCGGGTGAGTGCGACCGCCGCGATAAAAGCGCCACATGCTGGCCTCGTACCAGGTTGGAACGAAGGCCAGGGTTAATTCGTCGTACGCCAAGCGGCGGCCATCAGGCGAGTATGAAGCGCTGAACGCGCGCGGCATCGGTAAGCGCTCAGGAAGACTACCATCCAAAGCCACGGTCCAGAGCTGGAGGTAAGCCTGCTGCGGCACGCTGTCACGCACCGAAGCGAAGATTACGCGCCGACCGTCGGGCGTCCACCCGCGTACACGATCCGTGCTGGGATGGTAAGTTAATCGCTTGGGGTCACCACCGGAGGTTGGTACGACAAAAACGTCAGTATTACCGGCGACTGTCGACGTGTAAGCGATCTGCGAACCATCCGGCGAAAAGTAGGGATCAATCTCAGCGCCTTGAGTCGAAGTTACTCGTCTTGCCTGTCCTCCACTTCGCGAAACTGTCCATAGATCACCTGCATATTCGAATGCGATCGCGTCGCGACTGATTGTTGGATGGCGCAGCAATCGAGTGCTCTGTGCAGAGCTAACAACTGAAACAGAAAGACAAAACAGGCATGAATAAATCAGATGACGTATCTTCACGAGAATCCTCCCAAGAATTAGACCTGAACGATTGCGAATTCAAGACTCATCGAGCGCGACTGGACCAACCTTCAGACGTTTCGAGTGCCAGATCATGTAAGCCGGTGCGCCTAACATAACAACTCCCAATCCAATCGCAGCACGAGTTGGTTGGGTGACTATTGTGTTCAATACGAGAGCGGCGGCAGCGATAGTGAATACGAGTGGCGTCAATGGATATAACGGCACTCGATAAGGTCGAATCACCTCCGGCTGACGCTTGCGGTAGACGAAGATGCTTGCTGCCGCCAGTCCATAAAATATCCAGCCGATAAAAACGACGTAGGTGAGCAACTGATCGAACGTGCCGGTTACAGCAAGAATGGCAGACCATACAGCGCCCGCGACGATTGCAAACGCTGGAGTCTTCAATCGCGGATGTACTGTCGCTAAGCGCTGAAAGAACAGTCCGTCGCGCGCCATTGCATAATAGACGCGTGGAGACGTGAGCATTATTCCGTTCGTAGCGCTAAAGATTGAGATCAGAATCATGATCGCCACAGCCTTGGCTGCCGTGGGATTCACTGTAGAGCCGACGGCGGTAGCAGCGACGCGGTTTGAACCTCCCAAACCGGCCGGGCCTAAGGCAGCGAGATAGCCAAGATTTGCAATCAAGTAAATCCCGATCAACGCTGCCGTTCCGACTACTAAACCCAGTGGTAAATTTCGTTTCGGGTTGACCACCTCACCCGAGCTATAAGTCACGAACTGCCAGCCTTCGTAAGCCCAGAGAACTCCAATCATTGAGAGTCCAAAACCAGAAGCGAGCGATCCGGTGAATCGCTCAGGCAGAAGCGATGTTCCTGACCCTTGAAAACCGTGTCCAAGCCACAGCAGTACTCCACTCATCAAAAGGATTCCAATTACCTTTGTGGCGGTGGTCCAGTTTTGGAGATTCGCACTCGCCCGCGTACCGATCACATTTACCGCCGCGACAATTGCGATTATCAAAACAGCCACGAGTTTCGCCAGGAGCGACGTCATCGGAACAATTTCACCGAGATAAGCAGTGAAAGCGACGGCGAGAGTTGCTACAGCACCGCTGCTGATGACGAAAAAGAGTGTCCACCCAAAAAGGAAAGCTGGAAACGTCCCAAAGCAATCGCGAATGTAGACATAGATCCCACCTGTGCTGGGTTTCATCGCTCCCAATTCGCTGTAAGTCAGCGCTCCAAGCAACGAAAGCACACCGCCTACGAGCCAAACTGCTAAGGCTGGTCCAATGAAACCGTCGACCTGACGCACCACTGCGCCTGGCACAAGGAAAATGCCGGAGCCGATAACGGATCCGATAGTTAGGAAGATCACATCCCGCAGGCCAAGAGTGCGCGGTAAGGTAGTCATGTCGATCGTATTTGCAGTGCGGTGGCCTGGCACCGCTTTGGTATTACATTTAGATGAGATGACATCGCCGTATAACAAAGCGGTGCCAGGCCACCGCACTCCAAATCAATAATTCGAGCTAAACCGCAATAGATTTCCGGCGAATGCAAACCAGAGAAACCCGAAGCACGCCAATAAGAATATTGTTGCCTGAAGCTTTCCCCAGATTCTTATGCGCTTACTCGTCCAAGATTGTATGGCGTTGAAGAGTACGACCAGCGTTCCGGCCGCTCCAATAATTCCGATTATCTGAATCAGACGAAAATACTTATTTCCCCGATCACTAAAAACCCAAAGGTGCTCAAGTCCATAAGTGACAAGTCCGACAATTGATATCGCGAAGATTAAGATCAATAAGAAATCGATTCGCACGAAAAGCCGAAGCCACCACTCTTTCCATGTTAAGTCGAGCCTGCGACCGTAGTGCCTCCTCACGAACCACGCAATCGGCCAAAACAGTAACGTGAGCAGCATGATCACAAGCGAAACCACTATCACGGGCGTAAGGATTTTGCCGTTCTCGAAAAGGCTGACACGTTGGCCTATGAAAAAAGGATAAGGAAGAATTATTTGCATTCGACCATTCGCATCCGGCTTGAAGACAAGTTTGTCCCAACCGTCTTCGTCGAGAAACGTCATCGGGGCTACTTCCCGCCAGCGCTTGGGCTGCCCATTTGCGCCCGTTAATTCGGCGACTTCAATCGATCCGTTTTCGACAGGTGATACCGTTAACTGACCAACGAGCGACGCGGTCTTGAGAAACGACGCTCCGCTACGGCGACTAAGCATGTACTTGCCGCTTACCGTGTTGGCATCCTGGGCAGCAGTGGCGAGCGTTGCGTCAGCCAGTCGGGAAGCCGGAAAATAACGGTCAAGAAAACACTCCCACAAGACAGTTCTTGGAGATCCTCCCTTTCCCGCACTGTTGTACGAAACAAAGAACCCCACACCCGCATCCTCGATCAAATGCAGATCGCTATGGAAGTATTGAGTGTCGCCGGCGTGGCCAATGATGCGATGCCCGTTTCGCGATTCCTCATAAAAGCCATAAGCCATGGCATTCGCCGCGTCATCCAGCGCAAACAATCGGCTATGCATCAGACGGGTTGTTTCCGGCTTCAGTATGCGGGCCCCACCAAACTGTCCGCCCTGTAAATGCGCAGCCATGAAGCGACAGAGGTCAGTTGCTGTGCTGCTCAGGCTACCGGCAGGAGGAACATTAACGACCTCAAATTCTTTCGCCTGATCAGATGCGACCCTATACCCGCCGGACATGGAGCCAGCCAACGCTGGTGGCAAGGGTTGGACGAACGTCGACCGAGCCATACCTAGCGGCTTAAAAATGTTCTCCTCAACATAATCGTTGAACGGTTTGTTCGCTACGCGTTCGACAATGTACCCCGCCAGCGATGCGCCGTAGTTCGAGTAAGCAGGAACCGTCCCCGGCGGATAGATCCTGGTTGGTACATGTGTCTTCAGATACTGACCAAGCGGTGGTGGCGCAGCCTCGGCCGAAAACAAATCTTTGACTTGCTCTTCGAATCCGGGAGTGTGAGTCAACAAGTTCTTCAGTGTGATCGGCTTTCCGAATGCATCGGGAATTTTGAAATCAAGATATTCATTAACATCTCGATCAAGGTCGAGCATTCCTTTCTCAACCAACTGCATCACGGCGGTCCAGGTAAATAACTTGGACACGGAGCCGGGTCGAAACAAAGTCTCTTCTGCAATTACGGGGCGCTTCTGTTTGACGTCAGCAAAGCCATACCCGCGTGCAAAAAGGATCTTCCCATCCTTAACGACGGCGACCGTCGCGCCCGCAATGTCATCACTCTTCAGCTGTAGCGGCAGTATGCCATCGAGGAATGCCTCGACGTCCGTTGCTGTCAATTCGTGTACGCGGGAAGGTTTTTCTGGAGTTACTTGTTGGTTCCCTTCCTTTGGAGTTGGCGAAGTTGGCACCTGGCACCAAACGGACGCGGCAAATACGAAGGTAACAAGACAAAAACTAACGGTTTTTTTCATGACTCTTTCTGACAATTGATTAAGTCTCACACAGTCCAAATCTGGGCTAGCACACGTTTGAAGTTTCCACCAAGAATCAACTCGATTTGCTGGTCAGTATACTTACGACGGATCAATCCTTCTGTCAGATCAAATACGCGTTTTGGATGGTCGAGGCCCTCGATATCGATCTTTTCGCGAAAGCCGTAACTGTCTTTGTAGCTTGCTCGCAGTCTTTTGTTCTCTTCGGGAGGCAGATCGTCATATCCATCCAGGTCCATATCACTCCCGATTCCGAGATGCTCCACTCCAACAAGCTTCGCTACGTGATCGAAATGATCCAACACATGTTCGATCGTCGTCGGTTCTTCAGCTTTCACAAACATACGCACGCCAGTGATTCCCATCACTCCGCCGCTCGCCGCCATCTTCTTAATTGCTTCGTCTGTTTTAAGGCGAGGATGACCGGCAACCAATGCGCGACAGTTTGAGTGCGTGATTAGAACGGGCTTCTTCGACACCTCAAAGGCGTCGAGCGTTGTCCGATCGCCACAGTGTGAAACATCAACCGCCATCCCGACCTTGTTCATTCGCTCGACGATCGAGACCCCAAAATCACTCAAGCCTTCGTCGCGACGTTCAGTAGAACCGTTCCCGATGAGATTGCCTGTGTTGTAAGTGAGCTGCGACACGCGCTGGCCAAGACCATGAAAGAAATTAACATCGTCGACGCTTTGAAAGTGTTCGGAGTTTTGCACGCCGATAAGGACTCCGACTTTCCCTGACGACTTCACTCGCTCAAGGTCAGCGACGCTGTCGACACGCATTAGGGTCTGATCATGGTTGGCGATGAATCCATCCCACAACGAGACGAATCGAAGCGTTCCCAGATACGCGTCGCGTCCACCGGTACCGACTGCAATGTGAAAGACATTGATTCCCGAGTCTTTATATCCCTGAAGATCCGCAGCAGTGAAAGTGTCAGGATTTGAAAACCACTTATTGCCGCGTGAGCCGATCAGAAACGGGCTCAGCATGTCGATCACAGTGGCGCGTTTCATGAGGTCGATTGCACGCGTCGAATATTCAGTCGCCACGTTTGCGAACAGACGAAACCGCCGGCGATTGATCATTGGCGCGGCAATGATTGCTGCGCTGGCCATCGCAGACTGCTTAAGCAGTTCACGGCGACTTATCTGGGTGTTATTGCGCTTTATCATGTTCAAATGTTGGATGAGTTCAGAACAGGAGCGAAGCGACTGCTCTTGTTTTTGAGTCGTTCATTCGCCGCGGAGAGACAGTCGCTTCGCTCCTGTTCTGAGCTAGTTGGGAAACCGGATCACTTCCAACTCAACTGGCATCTGGTTTTCGCGTTTCTCTGTGGGCGAATTAGGCGATGTCGGTTTCCAACCCCATCCCTTCCCTTGTACTTCAAATGATCGAAAAGCATAGGGAAGGCCTTCTGAACCGAGAGGCGAGTTCGCATCACTGATATGAAAATGCAGGTGCGGCTCCGTCGAGTTTCCGGAGTTTCCTACCAATCCCAATACCTGGCCCCGACGCACCTTATCACCGTTCTTAACGCGCAGACTTCCCGGCTGGAGATGCGCGTAAAAAGCAAAGCGCCCATTCCCGAGATCCAGAATGATGTGATTGCCACCAACGGTTTCCAGCGTGATCGGAACAGCGCGCGACGTCGCCCCAGGAATATTCTCCGGAATTCCATCCTTAGTTGCGACAACTACACCGTCTGCCACCGCCAGGGCTTCCGCACCGTAGCATCGATACGACTTGTTGTCCTTCTGATCTCCGGAAAAACTACGACCATCCGGATTAAGTTGCAGGAAGTCGATGGCGAATCTTTGTGCGATGTGAACTCCACCGCCGACGGGAATTAGGGCTCGTCGATGCGCAGATGCGTTTGCCGGTCCGTTGCCGGCCAACCATTCACTTCCGCGCAACGGCGCGCTAATCAGAAGCGGAGCATTCGTAACAGTTGCTTGCGCAGACGTGACCGAAAGTTCATCTGGATAGTCACCAACTTTGAAGCTCAGACGATGTTCAATCGACTTCGGAGCTGCTGTAGGAACGTCTGTAGTCAGCCAAAGATAGGTGATAACACGAAGACCTGGACCAACCTTCAATTTCTCATCAGTCGTAGTCGTGGCAACACCGGGACGGACGATTCGAGCTCCCAGTTCGTCTCCAGCATAACTTGCCAGCGGCGTTTGATTGCCGGGCGCAAGCACTTCGAGTCGAGTAAAGACTAACGGACTACGACTAAAGTTTGTGATGTGCAATTCATAGACTAGATGCGTTTTGCCACCGCCTTTGAAAACTACAGGCGCGGTGGGAATCGTGACATCGATTGGAACATCGATTGGTCGTTGTGGTCGTACAGGTGTCTGGGGAGACGCTGCGGGAGTCGCTACTGGAGACGCTGCGGGAGTCGCTATGGGGGCCGCCGCGGGAGCGCGTTTAAACGTTAGTGGAAGAGTGTCACCTTGAGTGAACTGACCCGTTATTTCCAATCTGTCAACGCTGAGCTTGCCTTCAAAGACAGCACCAATCGATGTCAAATCGAGGCGGACCGAATCTCCCTTGACTGTGACCACGTCGACCGGAATGGTTGAACCTTGGTCCAGGCTATCTAAACTGCCTGAATAAGTTCCATCGGGATTCTTGGAAAGCTTCAAAGCCAATCTTAGCTTCTTATCGCCGGCTTCAAGCGTTCCTTGCCAGGATCCTTCCGGACCTTGTGCGCTCGCTTGCCCAATAGCTGAAGAAGAAGCGGTCGGAGCGCGTTTGAAAGTTAGTGGAAAGACTGTCCCGCGTTGCGACAATTGTCCACTCAGCTCGGAACGTCCGGTATTCAGCTTACCGTCAAAGACCGCGCCAACTGTTTTAAATTCGATGTGGACCGAATCCCCGTTGACTGTAATGACGTCAATCGGAAGGCTCGTCCCTTGATCCAAACTATCTGCGCTACCCGAGTAACTCCCATCGGCATTCTTCGAAACTGTTAACGCGACTCGCAGTTTCGTGCCGCCAACATCGACCGTTCCGAGCCAGGATCCTTCCGGACCGGTCGGTGGTACCTGCGCTAAGATCTGAACCACGACTAAGAAAACTAAGAGTAAAGGCAATTTCCGGGTCATGGTTCAGAAATTCGCGTGGTTTTGTACCAGCAGTTTGGCCTCAAGCTAGAACTCGATCCTGAAACCGATCTGTCCTTCCCGTCCCGGCAGCACTTGCGTTGTTGATCCGAACGGTTGGTTGAGAATGCCTTCTCGATTCTGAATGGAGGCCGGATTTTGGCGATTCAGCAAATTGAAGAACTCGAAAAGTAGCTGAACATTAACCCGCTCGGTGATATCGAACCTCTTAGTAAAGCGGATGTCGAGGTTGACGAACGGCGGAGCGGTGAATCCATTTCTGGTGGCTGGAAAATCGATCCCGTTGAAATTGCCGTTGCCGTCCGGGTCTAGAGTCCCATTGAACCGGCTGAAGTGGAAGCCGCTTTGAGCGCGAAAGATGCCGCTGATCTGAAACTGCCAGGGCAGATCCACAAGACCATTCACTTGGAAAATATGATCCAAGGCTAAGCTCGATGGACCTTTATCCAGGTCCGGACCGTTTACAAACGTTCCAGCCTGCGCCACGAAATTACCATTCCTGGCAATGTAAGATCCGTTCGCATTCGTCTGCGGTGTACAAGTCGGATTGGAGGCCGGACACGGTTCGACAACTACGGGCGCGATTCCGATAAAGTTGTCGCTCGGATTTGTGCCGATGCCAAGTGAGTTGTCCGTGGCTTTCGCAAAAGTGTAATTCGCTCCGAAAAGATACCGTTTGGCGAAACGTTTATTCGCACTAATTACTAACCCGTCATATTTACCTTCGAAGAAAGGTCCGAATGTACGAATCTCTCCCCCCGGATTCGGCGGATCAAAACGCCGGCCGATGACACGGGACCTGAAACCAAGATTGCTCGTTCTTACTCCCAGAAGGTTTCTCATTTCACGGTGATAATAGTCTCCTGCGACCACGATATCTTTCGTTAGCTCCCGCTGGAGGCCGACACTGAAACTTACCGTATTGGGGGTCTTAAACGTGCCGTCAACGCTCGTAGGAAATAATTGTGGTGGAATGATCGGGTTGTTCAGCACACCACCTGCGCCCCATTCGAAGTAACCGGGAGCCTGACCAATTGCTAAGGCAGCCTGTGCCAGATACTGATCCGGAGTTAGCCCGGTAAGGCTCTGAACATTACTAATATTGATTGGTGCATTGGCTGGGATTGGAGCATGACCTGTGGCCACGACCTTATTCAGCCTGTCAATACCGACTATCGGTCCACCACCATTTGGACAAGTGATGCCTCCAGCCGCGATCTGTGCATCGGTCAGAACATTGGAAAGACACGGACCCGGGAGACCAGACAAGCGGGCAATCATGGATATAGCACTCGGTGAGCCGTAGAAGCCGCGAGGAAAATACAATGACTGTATAACTCTACGGTCGGCACCACCGAACTCTGGCACCTGCTCAACCAATCCTAGCCGAAACTGATCGTAAAATATTCCGAAGTGTGACCGAAGAACGGTTTTTGGAGTAATGGACCATGCGACGCCTAGTCTGGGCGAAAAGTTCTCCTGCCCTTTGAACTCGCTATCGTCCTCAAAGCGAAGTCCAAAATTGACCATCAGGTTCTTTCTTACCTTCCAATCATCCTGGAGATACAGCGAGTTGTAATCGTTTCGTAAATGGATTTCCCTGGTTGACGCATTTACTCCGCCAGCTGCCAGGAGCAAGAAAGGCCCGCCGTTTACCCCGCCAAAATTAAGGTAGTCATCTATCGTGGCAAAAAGTTGGTTTGTAAAGATTAGTGGATCAACGCCGTCGACCTTTGTGCGGAGGAATTGCCACCCGAACTTCACGTCATGATCGCCAAAAAGTTTGTCGGCGTTGGCTGCCAGAGACGTATATTTCTGGGCCAACTGTGCCGGTCTGGTTGGGTTGCCAAAAGTCACTCCGGGAAGACTGCTAAAGAGGTTTGCGGTGCTGCAAGTCGGAGGACAGGGGTTCGGTGCGGGGAAGGCTTGTAGCGCTGTGCTTCCTACGAACTCTGGGTGAGCGGGCTGCGAATCGGAAGGTTCGCCACGATACGCGCCGCGAAGCGTTACGATCCACGGATTTCCCTGGTTACCAAGTAGCATCGTATCGCCAAAACCTAGCAACAAATGACGGGCGCTTGTGCTGGTCCTGGTTGACGGCAAGCCTGTTCCGAAACCCCTGACGAATTCATTTGTGTAGTTGAGTTCCTCGCTTAATTGGTGACGACCGAATTGTTGGTTGAACTTAAGAAAATTCCGAATTCCTTTGCTTTCCTGTGGAAAGTTGATCGGATCCTCCTGAGCGTGCAGACTCGCAAGTATCTGCTGTGCTGACGACGATGTGCCGAGATTCGGGTAAGCAAAGTCGATGGCTCGGTCCTCCGTGATTCTTTCCGACGAGCCGAAAAAGAAAACTCTGTCTTTCCATATTGGACCGCCTAAAGCCAGGCTGTAGTCGTATCTACGTAGATGAAGAGGATCGGTTACGGCGGGGTCGAGCGAGTTGACTGAGTCGAAAGCCTCGTTGCGATGAAAGAATGACCCGATGCCGTGAAACTGATTTCCACCTGTCTTCGTGATCACGTTGACGATCGCTCCAGAGGCTTGTCCGAACTCGGCTTTGTATGCCGACGTCAGCACCTGAAACTCGGCAATCGTCTCCTGATTGAACTGGGCCGCCGCGCCACCATTGACGTTATCTTTGTTCGGCTGTCCGTCAATGAAGAAATTGTTATTGCCACTGCGTTCGCCCAATACCGGGTTGGCGTTGTCGCTACTCGGGTTAACTTGACGGTTGATAGCTACACCCGGGACTAGCTGCATCAAGTCGAGATAATTTCGTCCGTTAACCGGAAAATCTTTGATCTGACGGGGTGTAATCGTCGCGCCGGTGGATGATGCATTGGCTTCTATCAAAGGTTGTGACTCTGAAGTCACATCGACTTTCTCTCCGACCTTTCCAACTGTTACTTGCACATCGAAAGTCAAGGTGCGGTTTAGGGTCAACTCAATATTGGATGTGCTGGTTTCAAAGCCTGTTCGGGTAACCGTCAAGGTGTATGTTCCCGCCGGCAATGCCGCGAGACGGTAGAAGCCCTCCTCATTAGTTGTTGTGGCACGCTCAGCAGCGAGGGACGTCCCGCTTACCTTTACTTCTGCGCCAGCGACCACGGCGCCATTGGCATCGGTTACTGTGCCTTCAATTGTTGAAGTCGTAGTCTGGGCTACCAGGCTTCGACCCATAGGCTGGAGAAAGAAAATTACAAGGAAGAGAACAATGACCGCTGCTAGACGCGTGCCTGCCGCAACGCGTTCAGATGAATTGGGGTTGCAGGTCCGTGCGCGCACGATTGCCTTCATGACATCTGCTCCTTTTAAAAAGTCGTTAGGGCCCGACCACAGAACTTCTTTGAATTCGTGACGGTGTAAAACAGAACAGGTGTAGAACAACACTAAGAACTAGTTGCGTGTCTGTTTACAGCAACTGCTGCATAATGTCAATAATGCTGCACATGCTGCAAAACGTTCTTGCTACTCAAAACTCGATTTGCTATCTTGCGCGCCCATGCAGCTCCTATCCGAAATGCCGGAGAGACCGTACGAACTGAAATCGATCCCTTTGAAGATCGAGAAGGTAGAACTGCGTACTGTCCGATTACAGCTCAATGAACCGTTCGAAACCAGCTTCGGCTCGATCGATTCGCGACTGATATTCCTGGTGAGCGTAACAGCGGAGGGTAAAACCGGGTGGGGCGAAGTCGTCGCATCGGAAGAACCACACTACAGTTATGAAACTGCCGGCACGGCGACCCACGTAATTCGAGATTTTCTTGCTCCGGCGATGATCTCGGATCGTATAGCTGACCTTACTGACCTTGCCATTCGTTTCAGCTCGTTTCGCGGGCACAACATGGCTAAGGCTGGATTAGAGCTCGCTTACATGGATCTTCTGGGTCAGGTAACGGGTCAGTCGTTGTCGCAATTAATTGGCGGCACGAGATCGAGTATCGCAGTCGGCGTAAGTCTTGGTATCCAACCTTCATTCGAGAAGCTACTTGATCGCATCAATCGATACCTGTCGCTCGGCTATCGACGAATCAAACTCAAGATTAAGCCCGGCTGGGATATCGGCATTGTGCGAGAGGTCAGACGGCATCATCCGGACATCGTACTCTCAGTCGATGCAAACAGCGCCTACACTATTTCAGACGAAAAGTATCTGAAGCAGTTGGATGATTTCCGCCTGCTGATGATTGAGCAGCCGTTGGACCATGATGATCTGATCGATCATGCCAAGTTTCAGTCGACGATGAGAACGGCGATCTGCCTGGATGAGAGCATCACTGGCATCCATCGAACGCAACAAGCTCTTGATTTGAAAAGCTGTCGCATCATAAACATTAAAATTGGACGCGTCGGTGGTTACTCGCAGGCACTTGCGATCCACGACGCCTGCTATGGCCGGAAGATTCCTGTTTGGTGTGGAGGAATGCTCGAGTCAGGGATAGGTAGAGCACACAACATCGCGCTCGCAAGTCTTCCGGGTTTTGAACTGCCCGGCGATATATCAGCGAGCTCGCGCTATTTCGCGCGTGACGTAATCACTCCCGAAGTAACAGTTTCACCCGATGGTACGGTGGATGTACCCACCGGCGCCGGAATTGGCTTTGAAGTTGACCTCGACTACATTAATGCAATGACGCAAACCGTGGAGCGAATCGAGAACTAAACGACTCGCCATCCGCAGTGATTGAAGGATGTCGTTTGCCAAAAAAGACACGCAAATCAATCGGCACCCCGAACGTCAATGGCAATAACTTGCCCAGCTCAATTGAGGATCGCTTTGCGCGTGCGCGATCCAAATTAAATCCGAGACGCCAGCAATTGATGCGCGCCATCCTTGCATCGGCGGATGAGACCTGCTTCCTCTCCTCCAGGGAACTAGCCAAACGCTATAACGTTGACGCAACGACTATTCTCCGCGCCACGCAAGTACTCGGCTACAACAGCTTCGCCGAGTTCTCGGCCGATCTTCGGCAACATTTTGTTGTACGAATTACACCGTACACCGCTCTCAAAGCTGCAACTAAAGAAAGAAGAAGCGTCACCGATCACATCGACGACGCCCTGGAAAAAGCAATCGCAAATCTTAATTTGCTGAATTCCGATCTCGATCGTCAGCGATTGGTTGAACTCGCAAGGTTGATCAAAAGAGCAAGGCGAATCCTGATCGTTGGTTTGGACTTCGCTGCATCGTTGTCTTATTACCTTGCCTACGGACTGCTGGCACTCGGATTCGACGCGGAAGCTCCAAGAGGCAGCACGGGCAATCTGCAATACAAAGTCGAGGTGTTGACTAAGAAAGATCTTTTGATCGCCATCAGCTTCGGACAGTGCCTCAAAGACACCGTTGAGGCAGCGCTGATGGCAAAAGAACAAGGTGTGCCTACATTTGGAATTACGGATAGCGCGACGTCACCGGTCGCTCGTTACTGCGACGCATATATTATCGCTCCGGTAGTTAGTCCTTCCTTTTTGAATTCATACGTTGCGCCAATGGCCGCGATGAGTGCAATTCATGTAGCTTGTGCGCACATTGATCCCAAGCGCTCACTCACCAGGCTAAGACCAACTGACAAGGAATATGCTTCAGGCACGCGCTGGTACAGAGAACCGAAGGGCTCGAATGGTTCCAAGTCGCGACGCTGAACTAACAACATCTTTGGAGTGCGGCGGCCGGGCGCCGCTTTTGTTATGGCGAGAGTTGCGCGGCAGCCGAGGTAAGAAAGCGGCGCCAGGCCGCCGCACTCCAAAAGAGAATATTAGTTCTGCAAGTCGAGCAGCCAGATGTCGCTTTCGGACGACGCCACCGTGAAGTAAATGAGCTGGCCGTCGCTCGAAATCCCCAAGCCGCCAATCCCTTCCTGAGCGAGGTCGAGTATCTTCCGCCCGCGTTTGGTATGAATATCAATGAGGTAAGCCTTGTTCTCGAAAATATAGATGAACCGGGTGCTATCAGATAACCACATCGGGTTACCACCGCCTGGGGCTATTTTTTCGAAGCGCTGAGTCTCAAGTGAAAAGTAACCCACATACTGCTCATCTCCGCTAAAAGTGCCGACAATCTTAGAGCCATCGGGTGACCAGTCCCACGCACCAAACCTTTCACCATTCCCAACGTCAGGAAGCTGTCGTGGTTGCTGCTCCGACCAGCTCTTGTTTACATCGATGATCACATTCTCGGGACCGCGCCTCAAAACCATCTGCGTTCCGTCGCCCGACCAGACTGGAAAAGAAGCAGCGGCCGAACTTTCAAAAGTAAGTTGGCGAAGGTTTGTGCCATCAGCGTCCATCACCCAAATCTCATAATGACCACTGCGATCCGAAGTAAACGCTATTCGTTTTCCGTCGGGTGACCAGCGAGGGTAACGATCGAAGAACTGGTCGTTTGTTAGGTCGCGCCAGTTTGTCCCGTCGCGGTTCATCACAACTATATCGTCTTGTGTCCGGCGAGGAACGCGCATGACGAACTGCGTATCGTCTGGTGAAAGCTCTGGACGTACCACCCGTCGATCGCCACGTGTTATCGAGAAAGTTTCACCGACGGTCTTCTCACCCTTCGGATCAAACTTGATTCCTTGAATGTTTGCTTGTTGTTCAGTTTGCACGTAGATCAGTCGTCGGCCATCGCGGGAAAAATTCAAGTGACGATTGAAAGCCGAGGGAGTCGACACGAGCTCTGGTTCGCCTTGCACCTTGCCAGTTTCCTCATGGATCGCGACACGCCAAAAACTCATATTGCCCTTGCGGTCGCTTGCAAAATAGAGAAACGTTCCGTCTGGCGACCACACCGGGTTCCAATTTGTTGAAGCATCTTTCGTCACCACTTCGATCTCACCACCGTTCTTCGAAATCGTCGCAACATCGCTACGGCCGGCGTTCGGAGGCCTGAACCAGAATGCGATACGCGCGCCCGACGGCGACCAGGATGGCTGCATCGCATCGTTTTGCGACAACACACGCTTGGCCCCGGTTGCGACATCGACGATCCACAACTCGCTGGGAGTCGAATTCCGTGTCGCCGGAGCGTTCTGACCTCTGGTGCTGCAAACGATCTCTTTTCCGTCCGGCGACCATGAAGGATGATGACAGCCCGCAGCAACTAGTCGAACATTCTCACCCTATGCTTGCATTGTGTAGACCCCTGCCGGTTCGCGTGTTGAGCGAAATGCGATCAGCTCACCGTTTGGAGAATACGCAGGCTGGGTTTCATCTGAAGGCGTATTCGGCGTCAAGGGAGTAACATTTTTTCCACCAACGCGCTGTTCGAACAGATCGAGGTTGCCATTCTCGTTACTGGCGTAGACAAATGTTTTGCCATCTGATGAGAGGCTGGGGAAAAACTCAGTGCCCGGTTGTGTGGTCAGTTGCACCTGCGCAGCACGTGACCAATCAGGCGCGGACGGTTTCGATTTCAGCAACACCCAGGCTATAGGAATGGCGATCGCAATAGCAGCAGCCACCACGATCGGCCAGAACCATCGACTTCGAACAAACGGCATGGCTCGCACACCAACTGCGCGACGCCCCGAAGCTGTTGGAGAGGAATCAATCGATCGCAACAGACGTCTAATGTCTGCCCGCAAATCGGAAGCGGTTTGGTAACGTAACTCCCGATCTTTTTCGAGTGCCTTGGTGAGGATTAAATCGAGTTCTGCAGGAAGACTCGGATCAATTGCGGCCGGAGGTTCTGGCTCGCTGGAAAGAATGGAATTAACCGTTGCCTGTCGGGTTTCTCCGATGAACGGACGTTGTCCCGTTGCCAGTTCGTACAAGACCACCCCCAGGCTCCAAATGTCCGTTCGATGATCAATTACCTCGCCTGCTGCTTGTTCCGGCGACATGTAACTCAAAGTGCCCATCGCAACTCCGAGTTGCGTATTCGCGACGTCCACTCCGGTGCTCGACACTTCAGTCAGCTTTACCAAGCCAAAGTCCAACACTTTTACGTAACCATCCGTTCGCACCATCACGTTGTCAGGCTTTATGTCGCGGTGAACAACGCCGGATCGATGCGCAGCGGCTAACGCCTCCGCCACCTGGGCCACAATCGATAGGAGTTCCTTCAAAGTCAGTTTGTCGCGAAGCGATGATAAAGTCTGACCTTCTACGAATTCTGTCGCGATGAATTGAAGACCATCTGCGTCTCCGACTTCGTAGATCGTGATTAGATTCGGATGGTTCAGCGAAGAGAGTGCGCGTGCCTCACGACGGAATCGCTCTAATCGATCACCGTCTCCGAGAAAATGCAACGGAAGAATTTTTAAAGCGACCGCTCGATCAAGTTTAGTGTCACGAGCTAAATACACTTCACCCATTCCACCCGCACCTAACAGTTTTTCGATCTTGTAAGTTGAGAGTTGCTTTCCGATGAGTGAGGCGGTGGTTGTGAGATCCTGCGCTAGCGCTCCTACAGCTACTGACATCGCGGAGCCTTCCATAAACTCAGCGGCGCGCGATTGGGCTTTTACTAAACTCAGCACTTCGTCGCGCAACGCTGTGTTGCCCTTGCATGCTCCAGCGACAAAGCTTTCCCTTTTATCAGGCGGCTGGTCCAGAGCCTGTTCGAACAAAGCGTCAACTTGTTTCCAGAGATCTGGATCCATCGTTCTAATTACGACTTAGCTCGCGATAGAGCCAGGCCTTGGCTTTATTCCATTCGCGTATGATGGTGATTGAGGAGAGATTCATTACCTCGGCAGTCTCATCGACACTCAGTCCTCCGAAGAAACGCATCTCCACGATCTGACTCTTGCGCGGATCAATCTCAGCGAGACTCTTCAACGCGTCATCAAGGGCCAACAGGTCAGGGTCCTTCCCGACTGAAATGGTCATCGCTTCATCAAGCGAGATCTCAATTGCTTCGTTGTGCTTGTCTGCACGTGGACGTTGGCGCGCGAAGTCAACCAGGATACGACGCATCATTTGCGCGGCAACGCCAAAAAAATGTGCGCGGTTTTGCCAGCGTACAGCCTTCCAGTCGATTAGACGGACGTAAGCTTCATTGATCAGCGCAGAGGTTTGTAGCAGGTGGTCAGGACGCTCCCGACCCATGTAACGCTTTGCCAGGCGGTAGAGTTCGGCGTGAACCAGGGGCGCGAGTTTGGCCAAGGCCTCCTCTTCACCATCGCTCCAGGCCTCCAACAGCTGGGTAAGTTCGTGAGCCCCGGGTTCGTGCATGGGGGACCTCAGGACCTGAGTCTAGTACGGAAAAACGGCTGAGAATTTAACACATCGGTCTAAAAGTTTTTAAGAATGATAGTTTCCGCGCCAATTTTTCGCCTTAGCTGATTGGGACAAGAGGTCCCGAAAATTTTAGGAGAAGGAACAAAATGAAAGTCCAAAAACTCACCGCAATCGTTTTGCTAAGCGTCGTCTCACTCTCAATGATCTCGGCGCAGGTGCCTCGTGGGCCACAAGAGCTTCAAACTAAGCAAATCACCCTCAACAAAGTCGCGTTCAACCAAAGCTTGAGTGGCGCGATTGGGCCAAAAGTTATGGGGTATCAATACGTGCTTATTAAGGATGGCCAACTTGTCACCGAAAAAGCCGGCGGTCTCGCGCAAACGGCGAAGGACAACGGTCCGTTGAATATGACCACCAGGACACCACTCAATATCGGTAGTCTTCAGAAATTCGTCACCGGCACAACTCTCATCAACATGATGGAGAATCCGACGAAGTGGTCACCGGGTCAAAACATGAACTTGAAGAATCGACTGGACAGCCCGATCTGGGGACAGTTCCCCAACATCTGGGTGGGTCTGATTCCTGGGCCGACCGTTCAGTGTCCACAGATCAGGTGCATCAAGTATCGACAACTTCTGCAACACCGATCCGGATTCAATGA